>Ga0207733_100248_pt1 | contig 46597 bp, 56 predicted proteins | sample A23P3SouthBayCA_FD_187735 | JGI IMG/M metagenome (GOLD analysis project Ga0207733, IMG submission 187735) | Aerobic enrichment media microbial communities from Eden Landing Ponds, California, USA - A23 P3 (SPAdes) | ecosystem: Environmental > Aquatic > Marine > Unclassified | place: Emeryville...
CCGTGAGTTCCGTGAGATCGTGCTGATGTGTCTCGTCTACAACATAAAACAGTACGTGACCCGCTGATTCCAACGCCCTATGGCGATTCAATAGAGCCCCTCAGTGTCACTGGCAGTAACGACCTCACGATCTACGCCGACACTGGCTTCGACGTTCAGGGAAACGGCGTGATCGGAAACGCCTCCGACGCTTCGCAGACGCGACTCGTCTTTTCATCGGAATCTGCCGTGCAGACGGCAAACGGAACGCCGGAGATCAATGCGCTCCTCTACGCGCCGGAGTCGACCGTGACGCTCAACGGAACTCCGACGATCGTCGGGACCGTCGTCGGCGAGGAGGTCAAACTCGGAAGCGCCGCCGCTAAGATTCGGGGTGATGGAACCCTCAAAACCCTCGAGTACATCCCCGGCGCCGGACCACGCGTTCCGTACGCCACGGTCACCGCCTACGAGGCCGAACTCGGCGACTAACGTCGTTGGTGCCACGCTGTCGCCTCACGGCACGCGAGCGAAAACAGCGAGAAGTCGTTGCGTTCGAACGATCCGTCGTCCTCGGACGCCGAGTTAGACGCCCCGGCCCTGCAGTTTCTCTTCCTCGGGGAGGTCGACGTTCGCGTCGCCTTTCATGCTCTTGCCGAGGTTCTTCGAGATTTCTGCGAGCGTCTCGGGGTCGTCCCAGTTGTTCGTCGCCTCGACGATCGCTTCGGCCATCTCCGGCGGGTTCTCCGCGCCGAAGATGCCGCTGCCCACGAAGATGCCGTCGCACTCGTGGTGCATCATGAGCGCGGCGTCTGCCGGCGTCGCAATGCCGCCCGCTGCGAAGTTCACGACCGGAAGCCGGCCCATCTCTGCGGTCTCGTGGACCAGGTCGGCGGGTGCCTCGATCTCGCGAGCGTAGGCCTCGCGTTCCTCGTGGCTCATGCCCTCGAGCTTGCGGATCGCGCCTTTGATCGTCCGCTGGTGGTGGACGGCCTGATTGACGTCGCCGGTGCCGGCCTCGCCTTTGGTGCGGATCATCGCCGCGCCCTCGTCGATCCGGCGCAGGGCTTCACCGAGGTTACGCGCGCCACAGACGAACGGTGCGGTGAAGTCGCGCTTGTCGATGTGGTAGGCGTCGTCCGCGGGCGTGAGGACCTCACTCTCGTCGATCATATCCACGCCGACGGCTTCCAGGATCTGGGCTTCCTTCGTGTGGCCGATCCGGGATTTGCCCATGACGGGAATCGACACGGAGTTGACGATCTCCTCGACATCTGCGGGATCTGCCATCCGGGCAACGCCGCCGCGTTTGCGGATGTCCGCGGGGACGGCTTCCAGCGCCATGACGGCGACCGCGCCGGCCTCTTCGGCGATACGGGCCTGTTCGGGGTCGACGACGTCCATGATGACGCCGCCTTTCTGCATCCGGGCGAACCCGCGCTTGACGAGATCGGTTCCGCGTCGCAGTTCCTCGAGATCAGTGTTCTCGGTCATACTGCGCGGTTAGGAGCCACCGCACTTACGCGTGTTCTTTGGGGCCTGTCTGGCCGCAGTGTCCAGAATCACCTCCGAGACGCTCTCAGGAGCCAGGATCGCCTTCGTGGTGTACCCAGTCATATCACTCGGTTATCCGTTCGCCCACGAGCAGGCGCGCCCGAACGCGCGAGCCGTACAGCCGACCGAGCGGCCGTCGCCACAGTCTCAGTTCCCGTGTCAGCGCCGGCGCAATCTCGAGGGTCGTGCCGACCGACGGGCCGATCCCGATCGCCACGTCGCCCTGAATCTGGACCGGCGTCCGCAGAAGCGTCCCCTCTTTGGTCGTGTAGCTTGCCAGTGTCCAGTCGCGCGCACGAGGACTGAACCGGGGTCGAGGGATCTCGAGTCGGACGGCCTCACGGTCACTGTACCGCCTACTGGCGACGACGGCACGGATCCCGTTCGGTCCGTCGGTCACCGTCACGTTGGCTCGTTCCTTCGGATACCCCCAGAGCTCGCGGCCGAGCGCGACTGCGGGCTCGGTCGTCACCGGCAGCCAGTGGACGTAGCCGCCGATCTCGCCGTCTACGAGCTGTGCGACGGGAACGTTCGTTCGACTCCCGTGGACTGCCGGGATGATGACCGCGAACTCGTTGTAGGGTTCGAGTCCCGTCGCGGCTTCTTGTCCGCCGACTCGGTGGTACTGAATCCCGATGAGCGCGACACAGCCGATTCCGGGGGCGATCGCGAGCGACGAGAGGGCGGCCGGCAGGACCGACTCGAGCCGGTTCCGGCGGGCGGGCACGACGACGCCACCCATCGCGAGCGATAGCTCGAGTGGGAGGGTAACCGCGTGGCTGGTCGACAGCCGTGTTCGAGACCGTTGTTCGGCAGTGGTCATAGCCGACGGTACGAGCGGGGCGGTCGTAGTGATAGGGGTCACGACTACAGGCAGCGATAACCGCTACTGTTTTGCAGGTCCCGTCCGTCGCGCTGGACAATGACTGTGCCGACCTCGAGTGGTCAGCTATCCGACCGCGAGCGCGACGACGGCGAGTCGCTCCCGTCGTATCTCACGCCGGTACCGACGACGCTCGAGGATTTGGGACTGCGGTTTGCGTGGCTCGTCGTGGCGATCAACCTCGTGGGGACGGCCTTTGGTTTCTGGTACTACTCGGGGCAGTTCGCCGAAACGACGGCTGCGCTGTGGCCGTGGGTGCCCGACAGCCCGCTCGCAACGCTGTTTATCGCGCTGGCGATCGCCTGCTGGAAGCTCGGTCGCGAGCAGCCGTGGCTCACCGCGCTGGCGTTTTTCGGCAACATCGTGCTCGGGCTGTGGACGCCGTACACGTTGCTCGCGTTCGCTGATTCCTACACGTATCTCTCCCCGGTGATGTACCACTTCCTCTTCTGGAGTCACCTCGCGATGGTCGTGCAGGCGCTGGTGCTCTACCGGATCAGTGACTTTCCGGTGTGGGCCGTCGCCGTCGCCGCCGGCTGGTACTGGAGTAACCTGATTGTCGACTACTTCGTCCCGATCGTCGGCGAGCCCCACCACACGATTATCCCGGTCAAGCGTGACGCCGCCATGTTCCTCGAGGCCGACGCGCTGGGAGTCATCGCTGCTGGCGAGGTCTCGCTCGTGTTGCTCGCGCTGTTTCTCGCGCTGACGATCCGGGTGAAAAAGTGCGAGGCGGTCCGGAATCGGCCCTAACCCCGCCTGAGTTGCGTTACCGCGCCAGCGACAGGTCGTCGTCGGCCGCAAGCTCGAGGTACGGGTCGAGCGAGCGGGCCGCGGCTCGCCGTTCGACCGTCCCGGCCGCGGCGTCGTATCGCAGGACGCCCGCATCGAGGAGTTTCCGGAGGTGATTGTGGTGGAACTCGACGGTAAGCCGGTCGATCCGTTCGGGCGTCGGCTCGCCGTCACGGTGGGCGAGCCAATCGACCAGGTCCGCGAGGCTGACCGCTCCTACTTTCTGCGAGAGGTAGGACAACGCGTATCGGCGGTGGTCCTCACACAACAGCTCGAAGATGACGGCCGGAGCGAGACTGTCGTCGGCGTCCGTACGGTTTGCGTTCGCTGTATCTGTCTTCATGGTGCTCTGTACTCGGCTTACGCGGCGCGACCAACCCGTCGGCTCGTCTCGACTTCAGCAGAGCACGACTCGAGATTGCTCGAGGCAGTTATAGCCTTTCTGCTCGGTGGGCCGGACCCGATCGGTATCGGTCTGCAGGAAAATACAGTTTAGAAACCGACTACGACGCAAACCGGAGTCGGCCGGCCAGTGGTGGCGACCGACTTACTCGAGGATGACGACCGCCGATTCGGTCTCGATCATCTCGCCCTCGCCGGAGTAGGTCCGCTCGAGTTCGACCTCGAAGAGGTCGTCCTCGAGTTCCTCGCCGGCGACGCGCAGGACGTTTTCGTCGTCGTCGATCTCGTAGTCGCCGCTCTCGATTCCGGCGTCGATCTCGCCGACCTTCGAGCCGAATTTCGGCCCGAGCGTCGAGTAATCGAGGTCGATTTCGGCGACTTCGGTCGTGATCTCCGGTTGCTCTTCGAGAACGGTGAGTTCCTGGACGTGCATCACGTTCTGGATGGCGTCCTCGAAGCCCTCGACCGGCCCGTAGACCGACACCGCCTCGAGGTCGGCGTTCAGCGGCAACTGGTTCTCGCTCTTGTAGCGGCGCAGCGCGGAGATGACTTCCATGGCGGTCTCACCGGCCTCTAAGTCGGCCTCGTGGCCCTGCGGTTCGGGCCAGTCGCGGACGTGGATGCTGCTCGTCTCGAGGGCCGCGTCGTCGGCCACGTAGATCGCCTGCCAGATCTCCTCGGTCACGTGGGGCAGGAACGGTGCCCACAGCTCGAGGAACGTTCGGTGTGCGGTCCGCAGCGCGTACTGCGTCGAGGGGTTGTCCTCGCGGGTCTTGGCGATCTCGAGGTAGTCGTCACAGAAGGTGTTCCAGAAGAAGGTGCGGAGGCGATCGCGGGCCTTCGCGAACTCGTAGGCCTCGAGGTGGGCCGTCAGATCCTCGACGGCGTCGTCGAGTTCCGCGAGCAGCCAGCGGTCAATGGCCTCGAGGTCGGCGGGCTCGTCGGGATCGGCGGGTGCGAGCGTATCGACGAGTTTCGAGGCGTTCCAGAGCTTACGCAGGAGTTTCTCGCCCGCTGTCAGGTCCTTCTCCTGATACGGGAAGTCGTCACCGACGGCGGCGCTGGCGGCCCAGAACCGGACGGCGTCGACGGGGTACTCCGCGAGCACCGCGTCGGGTTCGACGACGTTGCCCCGCGATTTGGACATCTTCTCGCGGTTTTCGTCTAAGACGTGGCCGTTGATCATCGTCGCGTCGAAGGGCACCTCGCCGGTGTGCTCGTAGCACTTGACGATGGTGTGGAACAGCCAGAACGAGATGATGTCGTGGCCCTGCGGGCGCAGGTCGAACGGGTAGAGTTCCGGGTTGTCCATCGTGAACTCCTCCGCGTCGTCGTCCCAGTCCCAGCCGGCGTTGATGAGCGGGGTGAGCGAGGAGGTCGCCCACGTGTCGAAGACGTCCTCTTCGGGGTCGAACTCGTCGTGGCCACACTCCGGACAGGCGTCGACCGGCGGGTCGTCCGAGAGGGGATCGACCGGCAGGTCCTCGCGCTCGGCCATGATCGGGTGGTCGCAGTCTTCGCAGTACCAGACCGGGAACGGGATGCCCGAGTCGCGCTGGCGGGAGATCAGCCAGTCCCACTCGAGGCCCTCGATCCAGTGCTGGTAGCGGGTGAACATCTTCTCGGGGTACCAGTCCATCTCCTGGCCGGCCTCGAGGTACTCGTCTTTGTGGTCCAGGATCTCGACGTACCACTGCTTGGAGACGCGGAACTCGACGGGCGTGTCACAGCGCTCGTGGACCTGCACCGCGTGAGTGATCGCCCAGCGGTCGCGTAGGGAGCCTTCGTCGTCTAAGTCTTCGACGATGGCCTCGCGGGCCTCCTCGGTGGACATGCCCTCGTAGTCGCCGGCGAGGTCGGTCATCGTCGCGGATTCGTCGATGGCCACGCGCAGGGGCAGGTCGTGGGCCTGGTACCATTCGATGTCGTTCTGGTCGCCGAAGGTACAGCACATCACGACGCCGCTGCCTTTCTCCATGTCGACGCGCTCGTCTTCGATGATCGGCACCTCGTGGCCGAAGATCGGAATGCGAGCAGTTTCGCCGACAAGGTCCTGATTGTCCTCGTCGTCGGGGTGAACGAACACCGAGACACACGCCGGCAGGAGTTCCGGACGGGTCGTCGAGATGACGAACTCATCGCGGGGGGCGTCCTCGCCGACGAGTTCGAAGGCGATATCGTTGAAGTGTGACCCCTTCTCCAGGTCCTCCATCTCGACTTGCGAGATGGCCGTCTCACAGTCGGGACACCAGATCGCGGGCGCTTTCTTGCGGTACTCGCGGCCCTTCTCGTAGAGGTCGAGGAAGGAAAGCTGGGAGACCCGCTGAACGCGCGGTTCGATCGTCTTGTAGGTGTTGTTCCAGTCGATCGAGGTCCCGAGTGCCTGCATCTTCTCGGTGAACTCGGCCTCGTAGTCCTGACAGACCTCCCGACAGAGGTTCTGGAACTCCCGGCGCTCGTAGTCCTGGTGGCGGATGTCCAGTTCCTTCTCGGTCAGCCGCTCGCTTGCGATCCCGTTGTCGTCGTAGCCGAAGGGAAAGAGCACGTCGCCGTCTGCCATCCGCTGGAAGCGGGCGGCGAAGTCCTGCAGGGTCGAGCCGTAGAGGTGACCCATGTGCAGGCTGCCCGAGACCGTCGGCGGCGGCGTGTCGATCGCGTACACCGTGTTGGGATCCTGCTTTTGGTCGCCCTCGTAGGCGTAGACGTCCGCGTCGATCCAGCGCTGCTGCCAGCGCGATTCGACCGCTTCGGGGTCGTAGCCACCCTCGAGGCTCGGTTCGTCCTGTTCGGCCGTGTCCATGCTCATGCTCTCACCGCCCGCCGTGGGCGTCGTCGATGCGTCGTCGGGAACTGTGGTTGGCGCTCGTCCATATGAGTCGTTGCTCGGTGAATGCTGGTCGGCGACAATACATCCGTCGAAACGGGGTAGTGAATGCGGGGCTACGGAGCCCCTATCAGGGCGGACGTAAGTCAGTAAAGGATTTCGACTACTGATTTGGTCGAAACCCCGTAAATCGTTACGTCCGCCCTGATACGAAAACGGTGCCACGCGGTCCGTCGAACGGTCGGACGATCGCCGCGACGAACTGCATCATACGTATCTCTTGCCCCGTGAACGGTGTTAGGTGTTTCGTCGCCCTCTCATCCGGCTTGTCTACTCGTGCGTTGGGAACGGCTGCTCGAGCGATCGGCCTACGCCACCCCGTCGGTGGTGACTTCGCAATGAGAAGCGACGAAGTAGCGTGAGGAACTAGACGTGAGTATGACTACTGACGGCGACCGACCTGCGGGGGCCGATCGACTGTGACTGACGGTGACGGGTTCCTGTCACGGTTGCAGGCGCGCGTCCGCGACCGATTCGATCAGTGGCGCTGGTGGTACGCGCTGCACGTCGGCGGCGCTCCGAAGTGTGCCGTCTGTGGGAATGAGGCGGCGTGGATCGCCGAAACGGAGAACGAACCACGCTGTTTTCAGCACATCCCGGCCGAGGGTGAGGAGGCGATCCGCGATGTCCAGCCAGAGGATTGTTTTACCGACTGGGACGAGCCCGCAAGCGAGTAGCGCGGCCGGCTCGCGCCACGACGCCGGTGGCAGTCCGCTCGACCGTCAGGTGTCGCCGTCAGAGTGGGCTCGCACCCACAGCTCGCCGATCCGGGAGAGCCGCGTCCGGTAGGACTTGCCGTGTTCCTCGCGCTCGATGTACCCTTTGCCGCCGGGACCCAGCCGGTCGACGTTGTAGATGACCTTCGACCGGAAACTGTCGGTGTATTCCTCGTTGAGTTCGCGCGCCAGCGACTCGGCGAGTTCCGAGACCGAGTCGAACTCGCCGTCCTCGCCGAGCTTGTACAGGATGAGTTCCTCGAAGGGTTTGACGTTCGAGAAGGAGGCGACCGGCAACTCGACGATGTGGTCCCCATCGATCTCTTTGGCGCCGATCGTCGTCCCGCGTTCGTCGAATTCGGCCAGCAGATCACGGGCGCTCTCGAGGCGGTCGTCGAGGCGGTCGGCCTCGGGGTCAATATCGGCCCCGCGGAGGTCCTCGAGCAGCGCGATCTGCTCGCGAAGTTCCTCGGCGAGTTCGGTCTCTAAGTACTTTTCGGGGGCGGTGTAGTAGGTGTGGATCCCCTCACGGTCCTCCTCGCGTTCGACCATCAGTGAGTGGGCGGCGTTGGCGAAGGCGAAGCTCACCGTCCGGGGCATCGCGGCGACGTTGACCCAGACCTCGTTGCCGGCGTCGAGTTCGGCGGTGATGAGCTCGAAGGCCTGCTCGAAGGCCTCGTCGTAATCGTAGACGTCCTCCAAAACGAACCGCTCCGTTTTGGCTCCCAGCAGGTTCCGAAAGTCCGTCTCGAGTTTCTTCGAGAGGTGTCGAGAGTACTCGACGTTGGCCTCGCTGCCGACGGCTCCCTCGAGGAGAATAACGCTGTCGACGTCGATCTGATCGCGCACGAGCGGCGCGATCAGCCGGTCGTAGTCGAAGCCGACCGGGACGATGTGGGTTTGCATGGTCGACACTGAGACAGGAGCCGTTACAAAACCTCCGAGTCGGTATCAGCGTTACTCGACAAGCGGCATGACGATACCGAACACGAACGGCGAGGCAAAGCCGATCGCGAAGCCGATGATCGTCAGCGCGAAAAACAGCGTGTTCTCCCACTGGGGAAGCGATCCGAACATCGCGTGGCCGACGAGTTCGCTGCCCGTCCCGACGACGAACAGGGCGAGCCCGAGGAAGAAGCCGGTCTTCGCCAGCTCCGAGTGATCGCGACCGCTATAGTGTGCCATAGCGACGCATCGACGGTCAGCCACGTAATCGTTTCGGCAGCAGCGCGGTCAGTCCTCGCCTGTCGCCTCGAGCTCGAGTCCCCGGAACAGGTCTACGATCGCCTCCCGATCACGGGTCGGATCGATGTCTAAGGCGGCCTCGAGCGTGGCCGGATCAGCGGGGGCCTCGAGGGGCACCAGGCCGCCGGCCATCACGTACGTGTCGGCGGCGGGCCAGACGGCGACGTGGGCTTCGGCGTCGATCGCGTCGGACTCGCTGTCGGTGGGATACGCGGCCTCGAGCACGGTGAGATGGCCGACGACGCCGTCCGGCCGGTCGATGTACTCGTTGGTTCGTTCCTCGCCGACGGCGATGCCGTCGTCTTCGATCGTCTCGACGAAGCCGTCACGGGCTTTCGGGGCGGCCATCTCGAGGGCGTCGCTCGGGGAGAGGCCGATAGTCGAGAGGGACGGGCTCACCTGCATATCGACGGTAAACAGCGAGCGGGCCGGGATCGACCCGTCGTCGCGGAGGCGCTCGAGCGCATCGGCGGTCGGCCGGTGTTCGAAGACGGTCGTCTCGGCGGTGATCGTCGCCAGCGAGATGCGTCGTTCGTCGGTCTGCGTGCCGAGCCGACGCCAGTCGTCGGCGACCGCAGACGGGAGATCGATCGTCATTGTCGCCGGCTATGCAACCGGGACCGTTCAGGGTGGCGATTCAGCTCGGTCATACGGACTCCTATCAGTCAGTTCCGGCGCACCCGCGACCCGTCCTGCGGGTGCGCCGGGAACCAGTGATAGCAGACCGTATCAGTCGGCACCGAGGCCGTCGAAGTAGATCGCGCGCTGCTCGTCGGCCGCCGGCGAGGTGACCAGCGAGACGGCGACAGTGATGAGAAGTCCAAGTCCCATCCCGACGAGGCCGGCCGACCAGCCCGCGTAGGACCCCGGCACTGCGGCGACGAACAGACTCGCCACGTAGAAGCCCTGACTCGCGAGGATGCCGGCGGTGATACCGGCGCGCGTAATTTTGCGCCAGTAGAGGGCGAGCATCACCGGCAGTGCGAACTGGGCGAAGCCGCTGAAGGCGGCGTTGCCGAGGTCGAACAGCGTCGCCGGCTGAAACAGACTGGCGAAGAAGGCGGCAGTCGCAAAGACCACGACGCCGCCGCGGGCCAGCAGCCCTTCTCGGCTGTCGGAGAGAGTTCGGTCGACGAACGGTCGGTAGAGGTCCCGCGTGAAATACGACGACCCCGATAGCAACATCGAGTCCGAGGAGGACATCATCGCGGCCATCGCCCCGGCGATGACCAGCGCGGCGAACCAGGTCGGGGTGTACGCATCGAGGATCAGCGGCAGGACGTTCGCTCCCTCGGGAATCGCGACCTCGAGGCCGGCGGCCCACGCCCCGAGCAGGAACGAGGGGACGAACAGCAGCACACAGAGGATCGGCCAGAGGGCAAAGGAGCGCTTGAGGACGGTTTTCGAACCCGCGGCGAGGAAGCGCTGGTTGACCTGCGGGAACATCGCGACGCCGAAGCCGATCGTGATCGCCGTCGAGAGTATCCACTGGGGCGTGTAGTAGCTGCTGCCGAGCGAGAGGAACGCGGCCGTCTCGGGGTTCGATGTGAGGGCTGCGGTCGCCGCGCCGGGACCGCCGACGGCTGCGAGCACCCACAGTAGCGCGACCCAGGTGGTCACGAGCATGAACACGCCTTGGAGCGTGTCGGTCCAGGCGACCCCCCGCATGCCGGCGGCGACGACGTAGAGGATCATGAACACCGTGATTAAGCCAGCCCCCAACTCGTAGGACACTGCGCCATCGGTGAGCGCCTCGAGTGCCGTACCAGCGCCGACCTGCTGGAGCATGACGTAGGGGAACAGCCACAGCAGGCTAATGGCGGCGACGAGCCCGCGGAGCCACCGCGAGCCGAAGCGATCGCCGAGCATCTCCCCGAGCGTGACGTAGCCGTATTGCTGGCCGAGCAGCCATTGCTTGTAGCCGATGACATACCAGAGGACGGCGAAGATGATCCCATCCATTAGCCCCATGACGAGAATCCACTCGGGCCCCTGTGCGTAGGCGATGGTCGGGCCGGCGAAGAAGGTAAACGCCGACAGCAGCGTCGCGAAGGTCGTAAACAGCAACACGACCGTCCCGAGCGTGCGGCTCGCCAGATAGAAGTCCTCTGCGGTCCGCTCGGTCAGGCGGTAGGCGACCAGCCCGACCGCGAGCGCGAGCAGGAGATAGCCGACGATGATCGCCAACTGCAGCGTGACCGCTCTCACGGCGAGTCACCTCCGGGTCGTGTCTCTCGAGTCCGGTCGGGACGGCCCAGCCCTTCGTCGCGTGAGCCGCTATCGCTTGCGGATTCGATGCCGATCCCCCAGGCACGCTGGGCGAAAATCCAGAAGACGATCGACGCGAGTCCCATCCAGCCGACGTGCCACCAGAGCCACACTGGCAGCCCGGCCACGACGGTCGCCGACCCCCACAGGAACCACGGTACCGTCAGTCCCGCGAGGATGACCGCGACCGCGATCCAGAACACCAGTTCGGTCCGTCGCATGTGTGACCGTTTCCCTCAATATGGGTAATTCTTTCTGTCCGATTCCGACTATCGAAGAGATTTGTTCATCGATACGGTGTCGTCGAGATCACGGCTCGAGAGGATCGGGATCGTAACGACTGAACGATTTACACTGCTCGCATAGTCCGCAGTTCTCGCTCACGTCGTTGCTCCGAACCGCGCTCCCGTCGTGCGATCTGGTGTGGGTGTCGTTCCTGCTATCGTGTACCGTAATTGACGATGGCGGCGATAGCTACAATCGCTCTTTCACCGAGGAAAAAGAGTATATGTATTTGACAGCGAGTACGAATCGACTTCGATATGGCCCGGCTGTTCCCCTTTCGCTCCGAGACGACGACCGAGGAGGGCCAACCTCGAGTCGTCGATCTCGAGGGCGAGGACGCCGACGCGGTCTTCAGTGCCCTCTCCTCGACGACGGCCCGACAGATTTACGCGCGACTCGACGAGGAACCCGGGACGCCGAGTGACATCGCCGACGCGATCGATTCCTCGATCCAGAACGTCCGTTATCACTTAGAAAACCTCGAGGAGGCCGGGCTCGTCACAGTCGTCGACACCTGGTACTCCTCGCGGGGCAACGAAATGAGCGTCTACGCGACGGCCGACGGGCCACTGATCGTCACGAGCGACGAGTCGACGGCGTCGAAGCTCAAGGAGGCGCTGTCGCGGCTGATCGGCGGCGTCGGTGCGCTTGCGGGCGGCAGTTTGCTGGTGCAGTACACACTGACGCGCTGGCTCGCACCGACAGGATCGGCCGGCGAGTCACAGTCCGGTGATCTGGATAGCGGGGACCAGCCGACGGACTCGGATCTCAACACGAGCACCTCGAGCGATGGCGGCGACGTCGGAATCACCACCGTAAACGAAAGCGCAAGCGATGGGGCTAGTTCGGATGCGGCGAGCACGTCAGATTCGATGATGGACGCTGGCAGCGAAGCGGCGAAGAACGCAAGCGACGGCGGAGAAGCCGCGGCGGAGGCGGTGTTTGCAACTGTCCCGCCCGGCCTACTCTTCTTCCTCGGCGGGCTCGTCGTGTTGCTCGCGGTTGTGCTGTACTGGTACTGGTATCGACCGACGTACTGATACGGACTCCTGTTAGTCAGTTCCGGTGTAACCGCGGTCCGTCCTGCGGGTGCACCGGTACAGCGTGACAGCAGACCGTATGAGCACATGGCGACACTCGTCATGCCGACAGTCCCGATCAGCGATCGTATCCGACCGGCCGTCAGCGTCGGCTGACGGATGACAACGCGCCTGCGCGATCCATGCCTGTTGTCCATCAGTAACTCCTGACTGATGACTGTTCAATCGCTTGCACACGGTATCCAGAGGTCAACAGCTATTTGCCCCCCACGAACGAAATCATATATAAACCGGTCTCTGGACGCGATTCCCGCGTCACCGCCCCTCCCGGGGACAGATCTCCAATGGAAGACACGTCGAAATACCTCATTCACGCGGACGTCACGGCTGACGGGGTCGTCGAGCGGAGCGACGTCGTCGGCGCGATCTTCGGACAGACCGAAGGCCTGCTCGGCGACGAACTTGACCTCCGCGATCTCCGGCAGTCTGGCAAAGTCGGTCGCATCGATGTCGAAATCTCGAGCACTGGCGGCCAGTCCCACGGCCAAGTGACGATCGCGACCAGTCTCGACAAGGTCGAAACCGCAACGCTTGCGGCCTCGCTCGAGACGATCACGCGCGTTGGCCCCTGTCGGGCCGACCTCGAGGTCCGCGAGATCGAGGACGTCCGCGCGGCAAAGCGCAAGGAAGTCGTCGACCGCGCGAAGGAACTCCTCCGAACGGGCTTCGACGACTCGATCATGTCCTCCGACGAGATCTTAGCGGAGGTCCGCCAGCACGTCCGCGTCGAGGACATCACCGAGTACGAGGGCCTCCCCGCCGGCCCACGGGTCACCGACAGCGACGCCATCATCGTCGTCGAGGGCCGAGCCGACGTCCTCACCCTACTCAAGTACGGCATCAAAAACGCCATCGCGGTCGAAGGGACCAGCGTTCCCGACGCCGTGGCCGAACTCACTCGCCACCGCACGGTCACGGCCTTCCTCGATGGCGACCGCGGCGGCGACCTCATTCTCGAGGAACTCGCGCAGGTCGGTGACATCGATTACGTTGCCTTTGCCCCCGCCGACGGCTCCGTCGAGGACTTAGACCACCACGAAGTGTTCGCCGCCCTCCGGAACAAGGTTCCCTACGAGACCGTCTCGGAGCTCAACGAGCCTCGAGAAGCCGTCGCCGCCACCGACGGCAGTACGACGCCGGCACCGCTGCCGACCGACGACACGGCCGCGCCACCGACGACCGCCACAGAATCCGACCGCACAGCGACCTGTGAGTCGACTGCACAGCCGGATGCAACGATCGACGCGAGCGACGATGTCGAGGCGACAGCGACGAGTCAGTCACAGCCGAACGCAGCCGACGTTGAGGCCGGTTCGGAACCGACACAGCCCGACACGACCGCTGTCAAATCCGACGCTGACCGCAGCCCTGCGACGATCTACGGGCACGCGGCTGAGGTCGTTCGGGCCAACACCGATCGCGTCCGGTTTCTCGACGCCGACGCCGAGCGGATCGACGAAGCCGACGCGAGCAACGCCTACGAGGCACTCGAGGACCTCGAGCCGGTGCCGACGACGGTCGTCCTCGACGGCATCCTCGACCAGCGATTGCTCGATCTGGCGGCCGACCGCGGCGTCGACCGAATCATCGCTCGCTCGCTTGGCCAGTTCACCAAACGGCCGACCGACGTGCGGATCCACGCGATCGACGACGTGGCAGAGCAGCGCCCGGACGGGGAATGACAGCAGGGTTCACCGTCCGCCAGGTCCGAGCCGTTCATATGCTGTCGGTCCTGAGCGACGACTATGACGCCCCCAGTATCTGTCGCAGTCGCACTCCTCGGCGCCTGGGTCTGGATGATGTTCTGGGCGACAACGACCGACAACGCGCCGGACTCACAGTCCACTAAGTGGGTCGATCCCGTCGACGATCGATCCGAGTCCGCCTCTGAGACGACGACCTCGGAGACCACGTTCCACACTGCAGACGACTGAAACGGTCTGCTGTACCGAATTACCGGGGCAACCGCGGCGCGGGTCGCGGTTACACCGTCGATGACTGACAGGAGTCCGTATGAGACGGGCTGTTGTCATGGTGTCCCGGCACACCCGGCCACCATGAGTGTGAGATACGCGTCGAGACGAGAGTCGGTCACAGCCGTCCCTGCCGGTTTCCATCCTGTGTTTTGCTCCGTCCAGAAGCAGCGCCACTGTCGCTGACAAGGGGGGCCGTTGGATCGGTTGGAGTCTCTCAGAAACTATCCTGCCGCGTCTCTGGTCGATCGATGCTGCGTCAGCCGAGGACAGCAAAGGTCAACACCAGCAGGGCACTGACGAGCGCACCCGACAGCGTTGCGAGGAAGTTCACGCCCTGATTGCCGAGCACCGACCCCTCGAGCGTCGCGCCGAGCAAACTGTCGACAGTCATTCCGGCGATCCCTGCGGCGATGATGATCGCCGCGCCGACGGCACCCACTTCCGGAAAAAGGCCGGTGGCGATGGCGGCGACGACGGTCGCGCCGGCGATGCCAGCCAGTTCGCCCTGCCAGGTGACGCCGCCATCGGTGCCGGGATCGACCGGCTGGAGGGTGGTGATCAGTCGTGGCCGGTCGAAGACGCTCCCGATCTCGCTCGAGAGGGTGTCGCTCATCGCGGTGGCGATCGAGCCGGTAAAGGCGAATAAGAAGAGTTCGGGTTCGTGAGGGAGCAAGCCGGCGTCGCTGGCGGCATAGCCGAGGACGGCGACGAGTGCGACGGCGGCGTTGCCGAGGACGTTGCCGCTTCCACGGGCGCCGTTGTTGTCCTCGGCGACGCCGAGTTCCGTCTTCTCCTCGTAGCGGAACTTCGTCGAGAGGCCGCCGATGGCAAAAAAGGAGACGAGGACGGCAAACCAGCCGTAGCCGCCGAGGACGGTCGTTAGCAAGACCAGCAACACGCCGGTGAGCATCCCGGCGATCGAGGCCGTCTCGAGGGCATAGGACGTATAGCCGAGCGCGACGGTGACCGCGAGCGCGATGAGGAGTTCCGTCGGGCCGATGGTCGGCTCGAGTTCCGCGAGCAGCCACAGCAGGAGTCCGACCGAGAGGACGACGATCGGATCGTCGGAGCGCAACAGCATATCACGCAACAGCGCGGCGAGAAGCGCACCGCTGGCCGCCAGAAAGACCACGATGGGTAGCGCCGAGACGACGACATTTCCAGCGAGCAAGCGGGTGATGGTCTGTCCGGCGACGGCCGCCGCGGCTGCCGTCAGGCAGAAGCCGACGACGCGAACGATGGGGCCGTCGGTTCGCAGCCTGACGAGTTGCTCGCCGAGATTGCCGTAGCCGACGAGCAGGATCGTTCCGACGAAGATAGCGACTGGCATCGACGCTGCGGTCGCCATAAGACCGAGTGCGACCGCCGCGAGGACGAACGTGATGAGGCCATAGAGCCGCGAATCCTCGTAGTCGCCCGGATACGCCAGCAGGTCGAACAGCGGGCCATCGGTGATGACATAGGCACCCAACAGGACGACGCCGGCGATTGCGCCTCCGACGCGCGGACTGGCGAGTGGAACGGCGAGCGACAGCGTACAGAGGGCTGCAAACACGCCAGCCTGGCGAACGGGTGCCGTCACGATATCGATCCCTTTCTGTGGCGATTACTTCAAGGTTCGTGAACCCGCCTCCGATCGGTTTTGCCCGTCCTTAGCGTCTCATTCGCCCGATCAGAGCTGTCGATCAGCTATCCAACGGAACCCGTAACCCGTATCATACCGGCCCCGAAAGCACGGGTGTGGGACTGTACGAACGGTATCTGGCCTTTCGGATTCGCCGCCACGACGGCGATCCGCCCGACCACATCGCGCTCGTGATCACCGAGCGCGACCTGTTAGAGCGGGGTGCCTACGAGACGCTCACCGACTTCTTCGAGTGGGCCGTCGAATACGCCTCTCAGGTGACCGTCTACGTGAGTGTCCTCGACGCGGCAGCAGTGCCGGCGCTGCAACGCGAACTCGAGCGAATCGATGCACCCCGACCAGTCGCCGTCCGCGGGCCCGACGACAAGGCACGCGCCGACGCGCCGATCCGGATCGGGATCGGCCTCGGCGGGAAACACGAGTTTACCAGTGCCGTCCGGACCCTCGCCGAGCGCGTCGACGAAGGTGAGTTAGACCCCGCGGCGATCGACGACGAGGACGTCGAAGACCACCTCGTTTTTCCCTCCGAGCCGGATCTGGTGATCAAAACCGGCGCGGAGCGACTCTCTGATTTCATGATCTGGCAGTCGGTCTACTCGGAACTGTACTTTACCGACGTCAACTGGCGGGACTTTCGTAAACGGGACTTCCTGCGGGCAGTGCGCGAGTACTGCAACCGGTCGCGGCGGTTCGGCCGCTGATCTAGTCCGCGATCTGACTGCTCGAGTCGCCGGTCTCGAATTCGCCGGCGTCGGGTCGTTCGCTCGAGGGCAGCGAGTCGCGAAACCGGTCGACGATCGCGCGGGCGTCGGCGAGTTCTGGCTCGCTGACGGCCCCGAGTAAGGCCAGTGCGCGTCGCGCGCGGGTGCGCCGCCAGGACTCCTGGCGATGTTCGTAGGTTCTGATCCCGCGCAGGAAGTCAGTTTTCGAGAACTCCGGCCAGTAGGGCGTACAGAAGAAGACGGCGGCCTCGTTGCCGTTGGCATGCCAGGGCAGGAAATTCGACGTGCGCTCGTCGCCACCGGTTCGGATGATCAGGTCGACGTCGCGCACCGGCTGGTCGTAGAGTCGCTGTTCGATGTCTTCGACGCCGATCTCGTCGGGGTCGAGGTCGCCCGTATCGACATCGGCGGCGACGCCGCGGACGGCCTCGAGCAGTTGTGCGCGACCGCCGTAGGCCAGCGCGATGTTGAGGACGAACTCGTCGTAGTCGCTGGTTCGGTCCTCGGCGTAGGTGACGGCCTCACGAACCCGCTTGGGGAGCCGGTCGACATCGCCGAGCGCTCGAATGTGGACTTCGTTGTCGTGGACGCGGTCGGCGTCTGCGAACTCCCGAAGCTTCTCCTCGAGGAGGTCGAACAGTGCCTCCCGCTCGTCGGGCGGGCGTTCGAAGTTCTCCGTCGAGAACGCATAGAGCGTCAACTCCTCGACGCCGATGTCCTGACACCATTCGAGGACGCGTTCGGTCGTCTTCGCACCGGCACGGTGCCCCTCGTGAGCGTCGCCGCCCTGCTTTCGAGCGTATCGTCGGTTGCCGTCTTGGATCACCGCAACGTGGGTCGGCGCGCCGGAGATTTCACGTGAGAGCAGCCGTTCGTAGGCCGCGTCGACGCGCTGACGGAGCCACCGCTTCATTACCCGGTTGAAGGTCACCGGCGACTATGTGTCTTGTGTGGTACTGGTCGACAATGGACGGGACACGTAGGATGTCGGCTCACCGTCGCAGCTCGAAACGCGAGAATCGTGACGGCTATCCGTTCCGCCTGAGTACGTCCACCCAATGGCAGACGCAATCGACGACGACCTCTACCAGCGAACCAAGGCCCTACTCGAGCCCGGCGAGATCGAACTCAACGGTGCGATCGTCCACACCGACTACGACGGACAGGAAGACGTCAAGATGATGCAGGCGACGATCGACATCGGCGACATCATCGCCGAACACGCGGGCCACGACCCGAAAGACTGCTACGTCTACTCGGGCAACGACGACACCGATTTCTCCTCGAACCAGCATCAGGGGCTAACCTTAGAGGACGAGGAGTTCGTCTGGGAGTGCCAGCAACTGCTGCGCGAGGGCAGCTTCGACATCGTCATCTACTACGAGGCCAGCGCCGACCACGAGGCGATCCTCGAGGACATCCGCGAACTCGGCTTCGACGTGACTGGCGTCGAAGGCGAGTAGTCGCGCTCGAACGGATCGGCGAGATCGCGCTCGCAAGCGGCCCTTCGAGCGATCACAAGTCGTCTCGGAGAGCCGGCTCCGAGTTGCTTATACTTCGGTAGTTCCGAGAATCACGTATGAACACGGACGTCGACCTTACGGAGCGCGAACGGGCGGTCGTCAACGCTTTTCAGGGCGGGTTTCCCGTCGTCGAACGACCGTTCGAGCCTGCTGCGGCTGCCATGCGCGACAACGGGGTCGACATCGACGCGACGGGGTTGCTCGAGACGATTCGTGACTTAGACGACCGGGGCGTCCTCTCGCGGTTCGGCCCGCTCGTCAACGCTCAGGAGATCGGCGGCGCGGCGACGCTGGTCGCCATGCACGCCCCCGACGACCGATTCGACGAGATCGTCGAACAGGTCAACGACCACCGCGAGGTGGCCCACAACTACGAACGCGAGCACCCCCATCTGAACGTCTGGTTCGTCGTCAGCGTCGCCGACGAGGACCGCGTCGAGGAGGTACTCGCCGAGATCGAAGCCGAGACGGGCCAAGAGACGTACAACCTGCCGAAACAACGCGAGTTCCGTGTCGAGGCCAAGTTCTACGTCGACGGGCCGCTCGACGGCGACGGCGACATCGAGGCCGCCGGACTCGATCTGTCCGAGCGCGGTCCCGACGTTGAACCGACCGGCGAATCCACGCTCTCGCCGGCCGAACGCGACCTCGTCCTCGAGATCCAAGGCGGCGTCCCGCTGACCGAGACACCGTATGCGGACGTCGCCGACGCAATCGGCCAGGAAACCGACTGGGTGCTCGAGACGATCACCCGCTTCGAGCGCGAGGGGAAGATCCGCCGAATCGGCGTCGTCCCCAACCACTACGCGCTGGGGTATACGGAAAACGGGATGACGGTCTGGAACGTTCCCGACGAAGTTGTCCCCGAGGTCGGCCCCGAAGTCGCCGCGCTGCCGTTTGTCACCCACTGCTATCGGCGGCCGCGCCACGAGGGCGTCTGGCCGTACAACTTCTTTGCGATGACCCACGGCCGCAGCGAAGACGAGAGTCAGCGCCGCATCGAGCAGGTCCGCGAGACGATGGCCGAGTACTGGGACGTGACCGACGAGGACTGGGATTCACTGTTTTCGACACAAATCTTGAAGAAGACAGGGATTCGACTGGACGAACGTGCTGACGCGAACACCAGAACGCGATAGCACCGATCGGACGGCTCTCTGTGACAATGATTCCACTACTCCACGATTTCACGGATGCGACGGTGCTCGTCTTCGGCGGCGGCCCCGTCGGCGCTCGCAAGGCCCGCCGATTCGCCCGCGAAGCACAGGTCGTCGTCGTCAGCCCCGACTTCACCGATCGTGACTTCGGCGGGGCCGAACTGGTACGAGCAGCGCCCGACGCCGACGAGATCGCGGGCTGGCTCGAGCGGACGGCCCCTGCACTTGTCGTCGCCGCGACGGACGACGACGCGATCAACGATGCTATCGCCGACGCGGCCCACGAGCGGGGTACGCTCATCAATCGCGCGGACCGATCCGGGGAGCGCGACCCCGGCAGCGTCGTCGTCCCCGCGACCGTTCGCGACGATCCCGTCGTCGTGTCGGTCGCGACCGGCGGGCAGGCACCCGCGCTGAGCAAGTATCTCCGCCAGGAACTCGAGGAGACACTGTCGGGAGTCGGCGAGATGGCACGTGTCTGTGCGACGGTGCGCGAGGAACTCAAATCACGGGATGTGGCGGCTGATCGACGGCGGAAGATCGTCACTAACGCCGTCAATTCGACAGATGTTTGGACAGCTTTACGTACAGGTACTTCCAACAGTTCCCAAGTGATCGAGGACGTGCTCGCCGAGGATCTGTCTACTGGGGGTGATCGGTCGTGATTTCGACCGGGGTCGTCACTGCAGCGCGAGTCACACACCGATGTGGGACCGTCGACCAACTCGCCGCTGCCAGCCCCGAGAGTCAAGCGACCGCCGTGACGGAATTGTTGACCGTGCCCGACATCGAAGAGGCGTATGTCCTCTCGACGTGCAACCGCGTCGAAGCGTACGTCGTCGCGCCCGACCACGTCGTCGGCCAAACTGCTCTCTCGGAGTTTTTCGCCGGCGTCGAGGACGACGCCGTCGTCACGACCGACCACAACGAGAGTTTGCGCCATCTTCTGCGTGTCTCTGCTGGCCTCGAATCGGTGATCATCGGCGAAGATCAGATCATCGGCCAGGTGCGGACCGCCTACGAGGACGCCCGTGATGCCGGCGGGATCGGCTCGATGCTCGAGGCCGCCGTCACGAAGGCGATCCACGTCGGCGAACGCGCCCGAACCGAGACCGCGATCAACGAGGGCGTCGTCTCGCTTGGCTCGGCTGCGACCCGACGGGCCGCCCAGGAGGTCGATCTCGAGGGGGCGACCGCGCTGGTCGTCGGTGCCGGCGAGATGGGGCAACTCGCCGCCCGGAGTCTCACGGCCGCCGGCGTCGACGAACTCGTCATCGCCAACCGCACCGTCTCGCGCGCAACGCATCTCATCAGCGACGTCGACGACGAGACCGACACCACCGTTGTCTCGCTCGAGGACCTAGAGCAGGTTGCAACTCGTGCCGACGTCGTCGTCGCGGCGACCGGCAGCGACGAGCCAGTCGTTGAACCCCACCATCTCGAGGGACAGGAGGACCCACAGGTGATCGTCGATCTCGGCCAGCCTCGCGACGTCGCGCCGGAGACCGACGCGTTACCTGCGGTGCAGGTGTTCGATCTCGACGACCTCGAGTCGATCACCGCCGAGACGCACGACCAGCGAGCCGACGCCGCCGAGGAGGTCGAGACGATGATCGACCACGAGTTCGAGTTGCTCGTCGAGCAGTACAAACGCGCTCGTGCCGACGAGGCCATCGCTGCGATGTACGAGTCCGCCGAGCGGATCAAAGAACAGGAAGTCGAAACGGCGCTCTCACGGATTGGCGACGACGAGGTGTCCGCGGAGCACCGCGAGATCGTCGAGGCGATGGCCGACTCGCTTGTCAACCAGTTGCTCGCACCGCCGACCAAGAGCCTGCGCGAGGCAGCCGCAGAGGACGACTGGAGCACTATCCACACTGCCCTCCAGCTCTTTAATCCGGAGTTCGGTGCGAACGACAGCCCGATCGCGCCGCCATCGATGACCGCCACGGTAAGCGGCGACACGAGCGTCAGCGCGACCGACGACGACTGATCCGACGCGGTGGCCGCGCTGCTCGCATTCGATTCGCAGCTCTCGATCGTATTGCGACGAATTCTCGACCAGCTGAACAAGAGTGCGGCGTTACTCGGCAGCTGAGCGGTTACAGTTCCAATCCTCAGCTGCCAGCAGGTGCCCCGTTATCGCTGCGGCGCGCCGTACTCGACGTGAACCGTCGGGACGCTCGCGGAATCGGGCGCTTGGTCGCCGTTCCAGTCGACAAGTCGGACGTTTGCCATCTCTCCGGAGAAGCGAAAGCGCTGAACGCCAACGTCGATCGATCCCTCGGCGACGCCGCCCGAAACGACGGTTCCTTCGGCCACCGGGTCGGCCGCCAGCATCTCGAGGTCGCCGTCGACGGCAACTTCGTAGTTTGAGGGGACGCCACGGCCGACGATCGTCACGAGATTCGGCAGCTGTGTGTCGTTTGATTCCGAGTCAGTTCGGTTTTGTACCGGCGTATCGCGTGCCATGCTCCGATAACCTGGGTATCTCATCATAAGCTTTCCTGTCGAGAAAATGGTAACAATATGTGAATACGAACACGCGTTATATGACACGTCATGGGCGGGTGAACGCCAGTTCCGGCACAATCGCAAGACGGTCGCGAGTGTGCCAGGACACAGTTACCGCCGACCGTCCTCAGTAAAGGTCGTCGAACGACTGGACGCGATAGTCGCCGAGGACACACTGACCGCGGCGCTCGTGGCCGACCCGTTCGACGTGGATCGCGTCGAGCCCGGCGTTCCAGGCCGCGCCGACGTCGTTCGCCCCGTCGCCCGCGAGCACGCCTTGATGGCCGTTGTGGGCGACGCCGAGATCGATCATGACGCGCTCGACGGGGTCGGGATCGGGTTTCCAGCCCGTCTCCTCCGTACAGCACAGTTGCGCATCGAACCAGTCGCGGATCCCGACGTGGTCCAACACGGGTTCACAGAGGAACTCCTGACAGTGAGTAACCAGTCCCACCGGCGCGTCGAGGTCGGCGACGAACGCGGCGTCGTCGTGGAGGTAGGTCTGTTCGGCCCGCACGAGCGGGTCCTCCTCTTCGTGGAACGCGTCCCAGAACTCGCGAGAGTCGACGCCCCACTCCTCGAGCTGGCGGTCCCGAGAGCCGGTCAGCCCGTTCCAGAGGATGTCGGCCTCCCGGTCGGTGAACTCACGGCCCAGCCGGTCGCCGACTCGGTCGAACACCTCCCGCGTGTACGACCACTCGACGTCGACGAGGGTGCCGTCGAGGTCGAGCAGCCAGAAGTCATAGTCCGGTTCAGCGGCCATTCGGACACAGATGTACGGGATTCTCGAGTAAATGCCTGTCGGCAGTCCAGCGCGGACGACGACGGCCTCACCGGCAGTGAACTGGCGGCCACTGACTCGACATGGGCGGCATACTCGCTGCCGAGCGGCTCGTCGCCGGTCGCTCACACGTTATGGCTGATACTATCTATCAGAAGCCGTCACGCACGCTTTGCATCTCGTTCGTCTGATCGGATGACTTCAGAGGTCAATGCCCCCATTGACATCGATAACTTCGCCGGTGATGTATCCCGCCTCTTCGCTGGCGAGATAGCGGACAAGCCCGGCAATGTCGCTCGCGTCGGCGAATCGGTCCAGCGGGATGTCCTCACGGATCTCCGCTTGCACGTTGTCCGGGATTGCCTCGACCATCTCGGTCCGCGTGAAGCCGGGGGCGATACAGTTGGCGGTCGACCCCGACGGTGCTAACTCGAGGGCAAGCGAGCGAATAAAGCCGAAGAGGCCGCTTTTGGCCGCCGCGTAGTTCGCCTGGCCGACGTTGCCTTGTTTCCCGACGACGCTCGAGATGGCGATGAGACGGCCGCCGTCGGCGGCTTTGATGTCGTCGTAGAACGCGTGCGTACAGTTGAACGCCCCGTTGAGCGAGACGTCGATCGCGCGGTGCCACTCCTCGGGGGTCATATCAGAAAAGAGCCGATCCTGCGTGATCCCGGCGTTGTTGACGAGCACGTCGATCTCGCCGAGTTCGTCGTGGACGCCCTCACGCATGGCGTCGACGTCGTCGCGGTCGGTGACATCGGCCTGAACCGGATACCCCTCTCCGTCGCCGTCGGTATCGGTGATTGTCTCGGCGACCTCGTGGGCGGCCGCGTCCGACGAGCGATAGTTGACGGCGACGGTCGCACCGTAGCGCCCGAGTTCACACGCGATACTGCGTCCGATCCCTCGCGACGCCCCGGTCACCAGACACGTGCGGTCCGCAAGTGGCTGTCGGGACGGCAGTTCCAAGCCGCTCGTCTCCTCGAGCATTTGTGCGGTCATCGTGATCCCTCCAGCAGGGCACGCTGCTCGGATCGGGGCTCGTGTGTGGCGTCCGACGCGTGCGTTTCGGCGGCCGTAAGCCACTCGTCGACGGTATACGTTCGCTCGCCGTCCACCTGGTCGGGTTTCGTACACGGGATGACGCCTTGCAGATCGTCACCCTCAGCGTCGGCGTCGGAGAGTGCAAACGCGACCAGCGGAACCCGAAGCGATTCACACGGCTCGTCGATTCCAAGCGGTGACGGATCAGTCTGTTGCCGACAGAAACCCGGCTCGAGCGAATAGCCGTGCTCGGTCGCCCACTCGTCGAACTCGGCGACGAGTTCCTCTCGGGTCGGCTGGTCCGTGTCTCCGATCGCGCGTTCGGCTGGCCACTGGGAGACCTGTACGTCGGCGAGGGTGCCGGTTTCCTCGAGCGTCCGTAACCGCTCGAGCAGCGCGGTGAGTCGTTCGGAAACGGCAGCTGGCACGCTCGAGCGCACGTAACAGTCGACCCGAACGGCTCCCGTCAGGTCGGTCTCGAGAGCAGGGATGTCGGCAGCGTTATCGGCAGACATAGCAATCTCCAGTGCGCTGGATGAGATCTCGCGCGGCGAGCGACTCGAGGACGGCAAAGAGTGTGAGTTTTGGAAGGTCGAGCATCTGCTGGAGATCGTTCGCTTTCGCCTCCTCAGTGACGAGAACCGAGAGATAGATGAGTTTCGCCTGTGGAGATGTGATTTCGCCTGGAACTGTGAGTTCCCCTGCTGTTGCCAACTGATGTTCGCTTATAGACATCACCAAAGACGCCCACAAGCAATTATATAAAGATGGAGAGAGGTGTGTTATCGGCGAACAATATTATTATTAGTACGTGTTATTACTTCCTAGTATCCGCTACGAATCAGCAAGGTTGGGATTTTGACGCACCCGATCGTCGCCATAGCGTACGACGGCGGTCGTTTCACGGGCGATTTCGACGGGGAACTGATCTACGACGGTGCTCGGACACGAACTGATCGTCGTCCAGTAGTCTCACTATAGCCAATACTTTCATATACCAGATCGTGATACTGGCGCGTGAGCTGGTGGGAAGGGAAGTCAACAGTTCCGTCACGATGATTCGATCACCACAGTCGAGTTCCTCGTATCGAGCAGCCGACGCCGCCGAACTACACTGCGACACGGACCGCTGGAGGGTACAACCCCCAAACCGACCATACACGAGAGGAAACGCAGGTGAGTGGCCGTGAGCGACGACGACACGGTCTACGTCGCTGCCGGTACCACCCGCTATCACGAATATCTCGAGTGTCAGGGCCTCTCTCATGCGCGGGAGATCTATGAGCGACCGCGCTCGAGCCTGCCCGAGGAGTTTACGCTCTGCAAGCTGTGTTCGGGAGCGTATCACCTCGAGTCGACCGACGGGCCGATGGTGACGGCGAGCCGGCTCGAAGAACTCGATCCAGACGACGTGGGTGAGCCAGTCGATTGAACCGCTACCCTGAGCAACCGCCAGCCGACTAGTCGTCCGTGTCGGTCACCCGAACGCTCGAGCCCAGATACTTCGAGATGACTTCCGAGACGGTGTCGGCCTTGAACGGCTCGAGATCGGCCGCGATTTCGGCTTTCAGGGCGTCGAAATACGCCTGATCGGTCTGTAGTTCCCGGAACTCGACCGTGTTGATGGTTCGTTTGGGAACGCCGAGCCACTCTGCAGCGAGTTGGCGAGCGTAGTCCTCGTCGCCGACCTCGCCGCGCCACAGCGTGTCCCGGAAGAACAGCCAGCCCTCGGTGCCTGGTTCGGGCGCCTCGCGAAAGAGCGTGACCGTCGTCTCGGCGCTGCTCGGCTCTATGGAGATGTCCTCGTGGGCGGGCTCGATGCGAACCCGAACGCGGAAGGCGTAGCGGGCGTCCATTGTGTGTGGGCCGGACTCCGTTTCAGGCGTTGTGCTCGGATTCGATCAGTTCTGCCATCTCGATGTCGTCGTCGGTGATGCCGCCTGCCTCGTGGGAGGTCAGCCGGATCTCGACGCCGGAGTAGCGGATGATCATCTCGGGGTGGTGAAACTGTGCTTCAGCGATCTCGCCGACCATCTGGGCGAAGTTGACGCCACGAAGATAGTCGTCGAACTCGTAGACCCGGACGATCTCGTCGTCCTCGCGCTCCCACGCCTCGGGGAGTTGGTCTGCGATCTCCTCGTCGGAAAGTAGATCAGCCATATGGGACCGAACGCAAGCCATCCAAATAATGATTGTCCCGCGTTCTCATTCGGCCGTCATCTCGCGATTCGCGTCCATCATGGCCGATCGACAGCGGGCCGACCATCAGTTGGGTCGTGATTCCTTGCCCGCGGGCTGGAGTTCGGCATCGACCAGCGTCTCGTAGGCGCGGCGGAACCGTTCAGAGAGCGCCTGATGTGAGATGTCCAGCTCGTCGGCCAGTTCCTCCATTGACACTCCGCGGGGAATCTCGAAGTAGCCGTGCTCGAGGGCGGCCTCGAGAGCCTCTTGCTGTTCGGGCGTTAGCCGCGTCTCGTGGCCGTTGGTGTCGGTTATGTCGGTGATCCGCCGGAGGTCGGCGTTGATCCCGCGCTCGACCAGCCGGTCGTAGGTCTCACAGAGCTGGTCGCGGGTGCGGTAGCGAACCGTCACCTGCCACCAGCCATCGCTCGCGCGTGCCTCGAGGAGCGAGCCGCCGTCGGCCAGCACCTCGTTCCAGAGGCGATTCGTTCCCGTCTCCTCAGCAAAGGTCACGTCGTACAGCAGCCGCGAGTCCGTTTCGACGAGGAGTTCGGCGGTCTCGACCGAGGGATCGGCCGCGAACGCGGCATCGACCGTCTCGCGATCGACGCCGGTCACCCACAGGGACGGACGCGTCTTCGACACCGAGGACTCGAGTTCGAACGTCGCCGCTGGTGCGCGCTCGAACGTCGTCGCAAGCGCTGTCTCCGCTGCTGGAAGTCGGAGGTCAGCTATCGTCGACATCACACGTCGTACACCACCACCGCGTAAAAATCGCTGTTGCGGTGTGCCTGACTGTCGGGATCGGTGATAGCCCGGTCTTCGAGCAGGCACGCGGACATCGCTCCCGACCGCGACGGTGACGCACTGACGCCGAGAAGCACCCGTCCACTGCTGCCCGTGATACTATCGGACGGTCGATTGTGGCCCCCGTATGCGATATCTGGAAATTACGATCCCGGATGGGAAGCGACGGGCCGTCCTCGACATCCTCGAGGAAGAGGGGGTCGATTACGTCGTCAGCGACGAAACCAGCGGCCGGGAGTACACCGCCGTCGTTCGGTTTCCGGTCCCGACACAGGCCGTCGAACCGCTCCTCGACCGGCTCAAGCGGACCGGTGTCGGCGACGAGGCCCGTGTCGTCGTGATCGACGCCGAGACGGTCCTCTCGGAGGGGTTCGCGACGCTGCAGGAACGGTACAGCTACGGCGGCCAGACCAGTGCGCGCACCTCGAGACAGGTCCTGCGGACGAAAGCCGACGAACTCACGCCCCCGTTTCCGATCTACGCCGTCATGTTGCTGATCAGTGCCGTCGTCGCGACCGCTGGCCTGCTGGCCGACTCGCCGGCGGTCGTGATCGGTGCGATGGTCATCGCGCCGCTGCTCGGTCCCGCGCTCGCGGCCAACATCGGCATCGTCACCGGCGACGCCCGGCTCACGTCCACGGGATTTCGCTACCAGCTCGTCGGCGTCGGGCTGGTGGTCACCGCCTCGATCGCGCTCGCGGTGCTCGCCCGGCTGGCCGGCCTCGAGCCCGCGGGCGTCGACATCGTCGTCGCCACCGAACTCGAGGAACGGGTCGCGCCGAACCTGTTTTCGCTGGCGGTCGCACTGGGTGCCGGGATCGCTGGCATCCTGAGTCTCACGCGGGGATTTTCGGAGGCGATCGTCGGCGTGATGATCGCCGCAGCGCTCATTCCGCCCTCCGCTGCGGTCGGGATCACGGTCGCCTGGGGGATGTCCGGCGCGGCGATCGGTGCTGCCCTCCTCGTGATCGTCAACCTCCTGTCGCTCAACCTGGCCGCGCTGGTGACGCTGTGGGTCGCCGGCTATCGCCCTCAGGGGATGTTCGAGGTCTCACCCACGCGAACCCCGACCTACACCTACGCGGCAATCTTCGGCGTCGGCTTGCTGGTGCTGGCCGTGCCACTCGCCAGCGTCACGCTGCTCGACTTCCATACGACCGAACTCGAGTCGACCACCGAAGCGGAGGTCGAGGGTGTTCTCACGGGCCCCCGATACGGCGAATTCGAGGCCCAAGACATCGTGATCGAACTCGACGGTAACTATCCGATTCAGTCGGTCGACAGGGTCGTCGTCACGGTCTCGAGTCAGAGCACCGGGCCGGAACCGGGGCTCGCTGATCACCTCTACAGGGAGATCAGCCCCCACACTGACGATCCGATCGTCGTCGAGGTTCAGTACGTCGTCGCCGAACAGCGCGGGCGTCCCGAGCAAGGGGATACTGCCAACGGTCAAGAAACCGACGTTCAGGATGGGCCGCTTCGGGTTTCGCGTAACATCTGAATACGGCCCCGTCTCGAGGGCCGTGAGCCCGACAGCAGCCCGGCCGCTCAGCGCCCGGGGAGCACCGTTTTAAGATGGTCGAGCGAGAGCAGCGACGTTGGCCGATCCATGTGGACACCGATCTTACCCGACAGCGCCCGCAGTCCGATCCGCTGGACCGGTTCTGGAAGCGAGTACGCGCGCCGAATCCAGTGGCCGAGTTGCTGTTCGCGCTCGAGATCGCTGCGCCAGGCGCGTTCGTAGGCCGCGAGCGTGGTCGGCCGATCGGGGTCGATCTCGCGGGCGGCGTGGTCGGCGCTGGTCATGCCGTAGAGAATGCCGCCGCCAGTGAAGGGCTTGGTCTGGGCGGCCGCATCGCCGATCAGGAAGGCACGCCGGGAGGTCACCCGATCCGGTGGGCCGATCGGGATCGCGCCCGAACACCGATGGGAGACATCGACCTCGTAGCCATCGATCAGGTCCTCAAAGTGTTTGGTCACGTGGACACCCGGCGGGGCCGCGAGGCCGTATTCGACGCCGGCCTCGCCGCGTGGAATGCGCCACGCGAAAAAGGTCGGCGGCGTCAGATGCACGTCGACGAAATCCTCGTGGTCGTCCTCGTCGGAAAAGGCGAGCACGCCGTGGAGGAACTCGTCGGGCTGGGGGAGGCCGAGTTCGTCCCGCACTCGTGAGCGTGGCCCATCACAGCCGGCGACCAGCTTCGCCTCGAACTCGACGACGCCGTCGGGGCCGTTGGCGACGATCTCGACGCGATCGTGGTGTTCGGTGACCGCGGTGACGGTGTAGCCCTCGCGGACGTCTGCGCCCGCATCCCGGGCAACGTCGGCGAGGTGGCGATCCAGCCCGACGCGGTCGATGACGTTCGAGGCGACCTCCTGCTTGTAAAACGGGTAGGCGTCGCTTTGGGGGCCACCGACGTGAAATCGTGCGCCGTAGATTTCGTTTTGGAACAGTTCCTCGCGAGCTCCCTCTCCCGTGAACTGCCAGATATCAGTACTCACGTGGCCCGAACAGGCCAACGGCTCGCCAATCTGTCCTTTCTCGAGGGCGAGCACGTCGTAGCCGTCCTCGGCAGCCCGGCGGGCAAACCGCGCGCCCGGCGGCCCGACGCCAACGACGACGAAATCGTACATGTCCGCCACGTTTCCGGCGCAGCCTAAATAGCTTCTCGAGATGAGCGCGACGTCGTGCGTCTCGGCCCACACCCGACCCGGCGCGACGTCGGGTAACAGTATACCCTTTATGCGACGGGTTCCTATCAAGGGGTATGAGCGATGGAGCGCCACAGGACGACGCTGCGGCGGCGTTCGCCAGTCGGGCCGAGGCGGCCCACGGCGAGTCGATTCGACAGCTCGTCGCGTTCGGGGATGCCGTCCACGGCGACGACCGCGGCGTCCACACCGAGGTCGAGATATTGGTCGTACTCGAGGACGACGATCCGGAAACCGAACGCGCCCTCGAGGCCGAAGCCGAGACCGTCGGCCTCGAGCACGGCGTCGTCATCTCGGTGTACGTGTTGCCCGCCGAGCGAGTCGACGCGAACGCGGACCACCCGTTCGTCCGGACGGCGCTCGAGGAAGGGCGAGCGTATGTGTAGGGCAGTAGCCACCGTGCCGGCGACATGTCGCTTTCAGACGGATTCCGGAGGGACGAGCGACTGATGCGAGTGACGCTGCTGGGAACCGGCGACACGACCGGCACACCGACCGTCGGCTGTGACTGTGACACCTGCACGGCGGCGCGCGAACGCGACCTCGAGCGCACGCGGTTCTCGGTCCACATCGAAAACGAGCGCGTCGACGAGTCGCTGCTGATCGACTTCAGTCCCGACTTTCGCTACCAGTTCCTTCGTGACGACGTGTCGTTGCCCGACGCTGCCGTCATCACGCACATCCACTTCGACCATCTCGACGGGCTCGGCAACGTCTTTCGCGTGCTCGACTCGCTCGAGGTCTACGCAGCCGACGAGACCGATCCCAAGACCGGCAAGAGCGTCGCCGAGACCGTCGACGACGATTATCACTACCTCGACCCGCTGACCGTGGTCCCGACGACGCCGCTCGAGCCGGTCTCTATCTGTGGGCTCGAGGTGACGCTGGTGCCGGTCGATCACCCGCCGCTGGTCTGTTACGGCCTTCGCGTCGAGGACCCCGTGACTGGAGCGGCGCTGTCGATCACGGGCGATACGAGCTACGACATCCCCGAGGCGTCCCGCGAGGTGCTTGCCGATCCCGACCTGTTGCTGGCCGACGGGATCGTCCCCGCCGACCTCTGTGAGTATCATCCGATCGGCGGCCGCCACGAGGATGTCGAGGGGATTCCCCGGACGTTCGGGACGAAACACATGACGCGAGAGGGTGCCCTCGCAATGGCCGACGAACTGAACGCCGACCGAACGCGACTCGTCCACCTCGCACACTACTATCCTGTCGAAGAGGCGTTCGAGGAACCGCTCGCGGTCGACGGCGAGGAGTACGTGCTGTGAGGACGGCCGGTCCGTCGCTGTGACTTACAGGCTCGGCTGTTACCCGAACTGATCGAGGCCGGCCTGTCGGCGACGGGTGCCGTCGGGGTCTGCCTCCCACGGCGTCTGTCGGTCTCGTTCAGCCTCGAGATCGACCGCAGAGGCCGTTGCCTGTTCGTAGCCCGGACACGAGGGGCCACACTCCGCCGCGGCGTCGACGATCCGGTCTGCCCACCCACAGTACGGGAGCGTCGCGCCGTCGATGTCGGTCGGCTGGCAGGCCTCACACGCAGGAAAGTCGTAGGTTCGCCAGCCCTTGCCGTAGGCGCGTTCAGCGAGCCGTCGGCGCGCACGGGCTTTCGCCTCGGCGGACACGACTTCGATCTCGGTACGGCCGGGATGGGTCTCGAGTGGTTCGATTCCTGGCTCGTCGACGGGGAGCGACGCCTGCTCGCGGATCACCTCGATCTCGAGGCCCCCGCTCGCGTCGTCGCGATGGACGCGCCAGACGCCGACCGCGTCGGGGAGCCGGTGCAGATGGGCGCGGGTCACGTAGCTCTCGGTCGCGAGCACGACCGCGTCGACGACGGCGAGGCTCACGTCCGTTCGCAGTTGGGCCTCGAGGTCGCCCGGCCGGCCCAGATCGGGTTTGTTCTCGATGCCGACGAGCCGGCCGTACCAGTCGGGATACCGGACGGTCTGGCGGACGTACTCGCGATTGGCGGCCGCGCTGGCGGTGTGATCGCGTTCGAAGAAGCCGATCTCGAGCGCGCGGTCGACGGCACGTCGCGCCCGCTCGGGGTGACAGTCGAACGCGTCGTTCCAGGAGCGGGCCCGGCCGGTGCCGACCGTCGAGGCGATGGCCGCGTCGGGGATCGACTCGCTCGTGATCGCGACGCGCTCGTCGAACGCGGGACCGGGCTCGATGCAGACGATATCGAGGATGCGGCCGCCAGGTTCGGCGACGCTCGCGACGAGCTGACGGGCAACGATCCCCTCCCGGCGTGACTCGAGGTGGGCACAGAGCTCGAGTTCGAACGCGAACTCGGACACAGGTCCGATACGGGGTGGCCGCGAAAAAGGTCGTCGGGGACGACGGCTCGAGCGTGGCGTCTGTGAACTGGACTCGAGGCGTCACGAGCGGCCGAGTCGAAAGCATAGCTCGCAACCTTTATCAAGCGCACAGCGGAATCACTACCTAAGATTACTCATCGTCTTATGGTAGGAAATCGACAACCGGAGGTGAACATCGGGCTCGTCGGCCACGTCGACCACGGCAAGACGACGCTGGTGCAAGCCCTCAGCGGCTCGTGGACGGACCAGCACTCAGAGGAGATGAAACGCGGCATCTCCATTCGGCTCGGCTACGCCGACGCTACGTTCCGTCACTGTGAGGGACTCGACGAACCCGAGTGTTACACCGTCGAAGAGGAGTGTCCGGACGGCTCGGAAAGCGAGCCGCTGCGGACCGTCTCGTTCGTCGACGCCCCGGGTCACGAGACCCTGATGGCGACGATGCTCTCGGGTGCCTCGCTGATGGACGGCGCGGTGCTGGTCGTCAGCGCCAACGAGCCCGTCCCCCAGCCCCAGACTGAAGAGCACCTGATGGCGCTCGACATCATCGGAATCGACAACATCGTCATCGCCCAGAACAAGGTCGACCTCGTCGACGCCGACACCGCCCGGGACAACTACGAACAGATCAAGGAGTTCGTCGCCGGCACGGTCGCCGAAGACGCTCCCATCGTCCCCGTCTCCGCAGGTCAGGAGGTCAACCTCGATCTGCTCATCCAGGCGATCGAAGAGGAGATCCCCACCCCCGACCGGGATCCCGACGCCGACCCACGGATGCACGTCGCCCGCAGTTTCGACATCAACAAGCCCGGCACGACCGCGGCAGACCTTTCCGGCGGCGTCCTCGGTGGCAGTCTGGTGCAGGGCGAACTCGAGGTCGGCGACGAACTCGAGGTCCGACCCGGCCGTGAAGTCGAGGAGGGCGGCAAGACCGAGTACGTCCCGATCGAGACGACGATCCGGTCGCTGCAGGCCGGCGGCGAGACGGTCGACACTGTCACACCGGGTGGCTTGCTGGGCGTCGGCACCGGGCTCGACCCCTCACTGACGAAAGGCGACGCGTTAGCCGGCCGAATAGCTGGCCCGCCGGGTTCACTCCCGCCGACGTGGGACGAGTTTACGATGGAAGTCGACCTGCTCGAGCGGGTCGTCGGCGCTGAACAGGGTGAGACGGTCGACGAGATCAGCACCGGCGAACCGCTGATGATGACCGTCGGCACGGCAACGACCGTCGGCGCCGTCACCAGCGCCCGTGAAGGCGAGTGCGAGGTCAACCTCAAACGGCCTGTCGCCGCAGAACCGGGGACGAAAATCGCGATCAATCGCCGCATCGGCGCGCGCTGGCGGCTGATCGGCCTGGGAACACTGACGGACTGAGATGAGCGATCGGACGCGGGTCGCCCTCGATACGAGCGCGTTGATGATGCCGGTCGAACTCGATGTTCGGCTCTTCGACGAACTCGAGCGGCTCTTAGACGCCTACGAGCCGACGATCCCACAGGCCGTCCTCGAAGAACTCCGTCGGCTCTCGGAAAAAGGCGGTCAGGAGGGAACGGCCGCGACCGTCGGCCACGACCTGGCGACCGAACGCTGTCTCGCCGTCGATACGGAGGCATCGTACGCGGACGACGCGTTGGTCGAACTCGCCCGCGAGGGTGGTGTCGACTACGTCGTCACGAACGACCGCCCGCTGTGCGACCGGGTGCTCGAAGCCGGCAGACCGGTAATTGCATTACGCGGGAGAAACAAGTTAGCGATCACTCAACCATAGATGTACAAACGGGTTAGATTGAAGGATACGGTAGAAGTACCGCCGAAAGAGCTCGGCGACGTGTCGCCGGATCGAGTCAAACGACTGCTCCAAGACAAACTCGAGGGGCGAATGGACGAAGAGGTCGGGAGTATCGTCTCCGTCACCGAAGTACACGACATCGGCGACGGGAAGGTGCTTCCCGGTGAGGAGGGCGTTTTCTATACGGCCGAATTCGACGCGGTGACGTTCGATCCGCAGATGCAGGAAGTCGTCGACGGCACCGTCGTCGAAGTCGTCGAGTTCGGTGCCTTCGTCGGCATCGGTCCCGTCGACGGGCTGCTCCACGTCTCCCAGATCAGCGACGAGTATCTGGCGTTCGACGCCGAGAACCAGCGGCTTTCCTCGAACGAGTCCGACCGCGCGCTCGGCGTCGACGACGCCGTCCGAGCCCGCATCGTTACCAAAAGCATCGACGAGCGCAACCCGCGTGACTCGAAGATCGGGCTCACCGCAAAACAGCCCGGCCTCGGCAAACACGAGTGGCTCGAAGAGGAACGCAAGAAACGCGAAGCGACCGCAGGTGAATAACCATGGCATCGAACCGCCTCGTCTGTCGCGAGTGCCACCGGGTCAACGAACCGGACGCCGAGACCTGTGAGGCCTGCAACTCCTCGTCGCTGACCGAAGACTGGGCGGGATACGTCATCATCGCCCATCCCGAAGAAAGCGAGATCGCGACGGAGATGCAGATCACCGAACCGGGTGCGTACGCGCTGAAAGTCCGCTAACAGCCGTGACTCGAGACGAGACAGCCGACGAGACATCCGCCGACGAACAGTTGCTTGTCCTGCCTGACGACCTCCGCCACGAACTCAAAGAGCCGCTAGGCCCGATCGAGACCGACGCCGAGCGACTGCTCGAGGGCGTCGACGGTCCCCTCATCGCCGTCGGCGACGTCGTTACCTACCACCTTCTGCAGGCGGGTCGCCAGCCCGACGTAGCGCTGGTCGACGGCCGAACGAAACGCGAGGCCGTCGACGAGGAAATCCGCGAGGCGGTCACGGACGGTGCGAGTCTCGAGGTGACGAATCCGCCCGCCGAACTCGCCGCCCCGGTTATCCGAGCGCTTCGGCGTGCGCTCGCAGCGGACGACCCGACGACGATCCTGGTCGACGGCGAGGAGGATCTGGTCGCGCTGCCCGCCATCGTCGCCGCGCCCGAGGGCGCGAGCGTCGTCTACGGCCAGCCCGACGAGGGGATGGTCCACGTTATCGTGACCGACGACCTCCAAGACGAGATGCGCGCCCTGCTCGAGCGCTTCGAGGGAGATACCGAGCGATTTTGGAAGGTTCTCGAGGACGCAGAGTTGAACGGCGAGTAACACGGCAGCTGCTGTCGGACAGCGGATTTGCGATCGGTTCGGACAGCGCAATCGATTCCCGGCTAAAAACACAGAACCCGCGAGCTACTGCTGGACCGACCGCCCGTCAGTGATCGTGACTGTGGTCGTGATCGTGCGAGTGGCCACCGTCGCTGGCCGCGTCGCCCAGGTCACCGCCACCGGCGACGAGCGCGTCGTGGTCGCCGCCCATCATATCCATGTTCTTTAGGGTGTCGCGCTCCTCGAACTCCTCAACGGCGTTGAATAGGTCCTCCTGGGTCAGCGTCGTCCGGTCTTCGGTCAGCGCCTCGAGGACGGCTTCCCGAAGGACCATCCGGAGGTCGCTGCCGGTCAGTCCCTGCGTGACTTCGGCGATGAGCTGCGGATCGAACTCCTCGATATCCATCGTGCGGGTGATAACGTCGAGGATGTCCGCTCGCATGCCGCGGTCGGGTTTGGGGAAGTTGATGATCTCGTCGAAGCGCCGCCAGGCGGCGTCGTCGAGCTGATCTGGATGGTTCGTCGCGCCGATGAGCAAGACGTCGTCCTCGATCAGCGAGATGTTGTCGATGCTTTTGAGCAGGGTGTTGACCGCGCGCTTGAGCGCGGCATGTTCGTCGCTGCGTCGAGTCTTGGCGACGAAGTCGAACTCGTCGATGAACAGAATACACGGCGAGAGCCGTTTGGCGACCTCGAAGGTCTTGTCGACGTTTTTCGCCGTCTCGCCCAAGTACTGGGAAGTGATCATCGAGAGTTTGACCTCGACGAACGGCAGATCCATATCTTGGGCCAGCGCCTGTGCGGTCGAGGTCTTCCCGGTGCCCGGCGGCCCGACGAACAGTAGCTTGCCGATCTCGCGCAGGCCGATGTTCGCGAGGTACTCGCGGTGTTCGATCGCCTTTGAGATCTTGTCGAGTTCGTTCTCCTGGTCGTCGGTGAGTACGAGATCGTCGAGCGAAGTCTCGACCTCTTCTGGCGCGCGCACTTCGACGAGGTCGAGCATCTCCTCGTCGTCGTCCTCGTCGAAGTACTCGTTGAGCAACCCGTCGATCCAGACGCGGTCGGCCTGAATCGGCCGGTTGCGTTCGCGGGCTTCCTCGTGGCTGACGTCGAAGTCGTAGTCGTCGTGGCGTTCGAAGTGTTTGGCCAGCGTCGGGTTCTCGAGCAGGCGATCCGCGTCGACTCGTTCGGCGAACCACTCCTCGGCCATGTCCTGTTGGGCAAGGGTGATCGTGCCGGAGAACTCGTCGCGTTCGGTGAACATCAGGTCGGCGACGGCCTCCCATGGGCGGTCGACGCCGGTTGCCTCACGTGCAGTCGTGGTCGTTACTGACAGCGGACGACTGATCCCAGCGGGTTTGCGGTTGGTGCCGCCATTGTCCCCGTCCCCGCTTTCGTCGTCGACGCCGCCGGTCCAGTATACGCGGCGGAACGACGGCGGGAGATCGTTCTCGTCTAGCGTCCGGTCGTCCGAATACACGCTCGTCGTGAGCAGGAACTCCACGACATCGAGCGCCGCATTACTCATTCAGTCATCGTACTCACTACACGTTCTTAACAGCGTCGTCATGCGTCGCGTCTCCGACGGCGTTTCACTCACGGCTCTCGGTCGCGATGGCCGCTCACCGGGGAAAACGGCATAACCGTTTTCGTCCATCGGCTCACAGTCTCCTGTATGAACGTGTTGCTGGGTCTCGGCGGCAGCGACGAATCGGTGAAGACGCTTCGACGGACCATCGACCGCACACAAGAGGTCGGCGACGACCTGACAGTCGTGATCGTCGACAAACCCGAGTCGAAACGCTCGCAGGAGGAAACGTACGAACTGGCGGTCGAGAACCTCGAGGAAGCGGGCCTCGACGACGTCACCGTTGAGAAACTCGAGGGAGACCCCGGAAGTGCGCTCGTCGATTATGCCGAGCAAGGAGAGTTCGACGAGCTGGTTATCGGCGGTGGCACGCTGAGCCCGATGGGGAAGATCCAGCTCGGCCCGATCACGGAGTTCGTCCTGCTGAACGCCCCGACGACAGTCAAGCTGGTGCGATAACGATGGTCGGATCGCGTCAGTATCCGGACGAGCCGTCCGGTCCGTTCCCCTCGCCGCCGACGACGGTTGAGGATCGGGAGGGACGGCCGATCGAGATCCGCGCACTGGCGGAGTTCGCCGGTGACGCCCTCGACGACGTCGTCGAGATGTACGTCGAATTCGACCCCGCCGACCGGGCACAGGGGATTCCCCCGACCGGTGAGGACCGCATCCGCAACTGGCTCGAGACGATCGGCGAGGACAGCGTCACCGTCGTCGCCTACCACGACGGCGACGCCATCGGGCACGCGATGCTCGTCCCCGACAGCGACGATCCGGAAGCGATCGCGGCAAAAAGCGGCATCGAGTGGGAGTTGGCGATCTTCGTCCTGCAGGCCTACCAGCAGGCCGGTATCGGAACGATCCTGCTCGAGAACCTGCTGGGCCACGCCAGCGACCTCGGTATCAGACGCGTGTGGCTGACCGTCGAACGCTGGAACAGCCCGGCGATTTCCCTCTACGAACGGGTCGGGTTCGAGTCGACCGGGACCGAGAGCTTCGAACAGGAGATGGCGATCCTGCTCGACGACGATTGAGACGGGCTGCTGTCCCGACTTCCCGGTGGGCCCGTCAGACGGTCGTGGGTGCGCGGCACCCACTGACAGGAGTCTGTATGACGCCGGCTACACCGAGAGAACGGGCTGGCTCGCGTACGAGAGGACGTACTCGGCGGCATCCTCGAGGACCTCTACCTCGGCACCGGTCACGGGTTCTCTGGGGAGGACGATGAAGTCGGCGTCGACCGAATCGGCGGTGTCGAGGACGACGTTGCCAGGATGGCGCGTCTTCCGCAGTTTCGAGAAGCCGTCGTCGACGGAGGTCGCAAGCGGCACGTCTGCCTCGGCAGCGAGCGCACGGGCGTCGTCGAAAAATCCCTGTGTCGTCTCGGCGATATCGTCCTCGTCGACGGTGCCGTTATCGAGACCGTAGACGACGCCCCGTCCGAGGACGAACAGGGCATGGACGGACGCATCGTAGCGGTCGGCGACGGCGATGGCGTACTCGACTGCGGTGACTGACTCGTCGCTGCCGTCGACCGGCGCGAGAACGGTGTCGACGGTAAACGGCTCGCTGGCATCCATACACGCCAGTGAGTCTTCCGTAGCAAAAAAGCCACCTCCACGCGGGACACGGCGTGTGTCCGCGTGGCACGACCCCTCTCCTTTCACCTCCGCTTCCTGAACGGGGATATTTAAACAACCACGAGCGTAAGTGTCTGTATGTTCGATACGGTCGTGGTCGCCACTGACGGCTCCGACAGCGTCAAACGGGCCGTCGACATCGCACTCGATCTTGCGGATCGCTTTGAGGCCGACATCCACGCCCTGTCGGTTATCGACGCCAGCGAGGTCGACGCCTCGCCACAGCAACTCCAAGACGAGTTCCGTACCGCCCTCGAGACGACCGCCGACGCCGCCCTCGGCACCGTCGAGGAGCGCGCTGACCGGGAGGTGACGACCGAGATCCGCGAGGGACGGCCCGCCGCCGAGATCTGTGCGTACGCCCGTGAAGTCGATGCCGACGTGATCGCGACCGGCACCCGCGGCCGCCACGGCGAGAACCGGCTGCTGCTTGGCAGCGTCGCCGAGCGCATTGTCCGGACGTCACCCGTCCCCGTGTTGACCGTGCGGCAACTCGATTCTGCCGCCGACACCGACGGCGACGAGACGGCTGCTAACTCCTGATCGGCACTGGCACGCGGCAGTTCGACGCTCCCGTACTCGCCTGCAGCACCCGAGACCGGCGGTTACTTCCCGACAGGAGCCCCAGCGGATACCATGTACGACGAACTCATCGAGAGCGGCGATCTGCCGCTCGCGCGCAAATCCGTGCTGCCCGGGACCGGCTTTTTCCTGCCTGACACGCTCGAGGAGGACTTAGAGGACCAGCAGACTGAAGCCGCCCTCGAGGGGGCCGACGTCGCGGTCATCGCGGACCCGGACGCGGACGGACTGGCCTGCGTCGCACTGCTTCGCGAAGCCTACGACGACGTTCAGAACGTTCCAGAGCCGGCCGATGACGAGGCCGACGCTGACGATGACGCTTCCGACGAGCCACTCGAGGACCTCGAACCGACGCCTCACTCCGTCGCGTTGATCCCTGCGAGTCCCCACGACGTCGAGGACGCGCTGGCTCGCGTCGCCGAGTACGGTGACGAGGGGATCGACATCTTCGTCTGTGACCTCGCGCCGGACCGCTACGAGTACGTCGAAGAGGAACTCGATGCGGCCCTCGAGACCGCTGATAGCGTCGCGTGGTACGACCACCACCAGTGGGGTGACGATGTCGCGCAGTCGGTTCGGGACGCCGGCGTCGACCTCGTCGTCGGCGACTCCGACGAGGAGTGTAGTGCCGACGTGGTCTATCGCTCGCTCGAATACGACTTCAACCTGATGTACGAGGAACTGGCGGCAGTCACCCGGGATCACGACCTCTGGCTGCGCGAGGACCCGCGCAGTGACGATCTGGCGGACTACGCCTACTGGACCGATCCCGCAGAATACGTCGAGGTCGTCCGCGAGTACGGCGTCGACCTGCCCGACTGGGTCCAAGAGTACATCGCCGAGCGCCGCGTCGAGAAAGAGGCGCTGATCGAGCAGGCAGTCGGTCGGGCGGAGCTTCGCGAGATCGGCGGTTACACGGTCGGGATTACCTACGGCCGGTGTTCACAGAACGAGGTCGCCGAAGCGATGCGCGAACAGGGTGCTGACGCCTCGGTGATCGTCAAACCCGCCGGCTCGGCCTCGATCCGGGGTACCGACGAGTTCGACCGCTGCCACGAAGTCGCAGGGAAGGTAAACGGCGGTGGCCACCCCAAGGCTGCGGGCTGCAAGCCCGACATCTACGACGACATGCTCGACTACGCGAACCACTGGACGACCCGTGGGGCCGTGACGAAGCGGGTCATCCTCGACGCGTTCCGTGACGTCATTGCGGACGCAGCCGAAGACCCGGACGAAGACGCTGACGCCGACGCGTAACCGTCTCCAGCTGTTACTGTCGTGACGCGAGATATCGCATCACCAACTGCAGGACGTGGACGAAAACGCCAGCGACGGCGATGTAGACGCCGATCGTCTGCAGGACCACTGATGCGTTCCGCTGATCGCGCACCTTCCAGATTTCCCAGCCCAGCCGGAGCAGAAAGCCGAGCAAGATGAGGACGAAGCCGACGAGTAACACCGGCGTGACGAACGTCCCGATCAGGATCGCAACGAGCCCGCCAATGAACGCGTAGTTGGCATACGTTCCCCAGTGCTCGAACGTCTTCGACCGGGCGAAGACGTACGCCGCGATAACGGCAGTGATCACAGCGACGATAACCGCTGTCACGACGAGGATCGGTAGCTGGGCCTCTCGAGGTGCAAACCGAAGCACGCCGGCCCCGAAGATTCCGAACGCCAGTTGTAACACTGCCATTCCGACGACCGCGAGTCCCATCTTACCGCCTTCGACACCCCGTTCGGCGATCCATTGGCCGGACACGATGGCCGCGCCGTATGCGAGCGCGCCGACGATCGGAATCGAAAACAGGACATCGTTGACCGCTGCAAGCGGCGTCGCCACGAGGACGTACATCACCAGGATGTTGAGCGCCATCAGGGCGCTCGCGCCGCCGATCACACGCGCCTCGCGGCTCGAGAGACCGAACCCGCGGCCGGTCTCGGACGGGGTTTCGGTCGAACTCATCTTTGTTTTCCTATGCGACGCTGTGACAAAAGCTACCGGCCGACAGCTGCCAGCCCGAAACCTGAACCCAGCATCGATTCACGTGCCGACTGCAGCACGCAGCCGAGTTACGAATCTGGCTCGGCAGTCGCGTTCCACCGATCGGAAAACGCCGTCCCGCACGTACACTGTGCGTAGGCGTGGACCACGTCGCCGTCGGCGTAGATGCCACCGACCGACTCGTTTTGTTCCTCGGCGAACGCGAAGACGTACTGGACTGCGTGCTCGGCGTCGCCATCGACATCGGCGTCCGGACACTGCCCACCCGCGAGATCGTCGTCGATCTCTCCCTCGGTACTCATTGCGGACTTGGCGAACTCCATCGCGCCGGTGCCGGTCGCCGCTTTGAAGGCGTTGCGTCCCCGCTCACCGTCGACGACGATCAACGTCCCGTTATCGACGCGTTCGCCGAACTGCTCGAGTCGGTCGTCGGAGACGTACGAGTCCGCCAGAAAGAGCGCGACGTCATCAGGCCGCTCGCCGGCCAGGAACTCCTCGCGTTGGTCACTCATGCCCGCTGGTTGGTACTCGAGGTGGAAAAAGGGCGGTATTCGGCTCGTCTTCTTGCGACTACTGGTCCTCGAGATCCTTCGCGATCTCGCTCAAGCTCTCGCTTGGGGGCTCTCGAGCGTTGTAGTAGCTCGTCTCGCCGGGTGCCCGAAGCCCGTAGAGAAAGTCGGGTTCGACGACGTCGATCAGCACCGAGCCGCCCGTAGAGACGTTGTGGTCGTCGGTCCACGCGGTGAGTCGATCGGTCGCACCGCTCGGATCGCGAGCGCTGTCCGGGGTCTCGTAGACCCCCGGGATCGACAGCTCGTCGCCAGTCAGCGCTCGCTGGACGTGTGCGAACAGTTCCTCGCCATCGAGGACGACCCGAACGACTTCGTCGGCCGGAAACACATCGCGGTCGTCTGCCGGCACGGCGAGTTTGACGCCGGTTGCCGTCTCCGTACACGTCGACCGGACCGTCTCTACCGATGGATGATCGCTCGCAATTCGGTCAGCCATTGAAAATGAAACGAGTGAATCGACGCGAGTTACTCGTCGTCCTCGTCCTCGCCGAGGAGGTCGTCGACGTCGGCGCTGCCGCGCTCGGTGATCGAGGCGTTGATCTGGGCGACTGCGTCGGAGACTTCGCGACCGCGAACCGTGATGCGGCGTCGCTCGCCGTCACGCTCTGGGTGATAGCCCGTCTGTCGGCCTTCCATCAGCACTTCCTGCAGGTTCGGCCCGGCGACCTCACCGTTGAGCGGACGCCCCGCCTCGTCGGAGCCGCCGGTGATCTCGAGCGTGTAGCCGTCGAGGCCGACCGAACCGCCGTCGACTTCGTCGCCGATCGACTTGCCGATAAATCGGTTTGCGTCCTGATCCTCTGCCTCGAGCTGATAGGCCATCCCCGAGTCGGGATCGCCGACAACGACAGTGAAACTTGCCATGCCCGACGGAAGACGGCCGTCGCTCAAAAGATCATCGATCGGAACCGACCTTTTTCCGTTCGGGTTCATTGCGTTCACCGCTCTCTGCTCACGGGCACTACGCGCCCGTTCGCACGGCTCGCGGGACCGAAGGTCCCGCGCTGACGCAAAAATCTCGACTAAAAAGGCCGTTCGCTCGGCCGACGGCCTCGCTCGCGGTGGATACCGGTAACGGCCTGCCCTCCCCCCGGGTTAGATGACTCTCGCAGCGCTCGAGCCGTCCGCCCGGCTGTGCATACGAGAGACACGCTGGTTCCGATCGAACAGTCAAGTAGGTGGGCTGCCTACGTCGACGTGTGTTCATCGATCCCGAGCGACTCGAGACGCGTCTGTGTGAGGAGTTCGGCGGCACGACCGATCAGGCGCGGGTCGTCGTTCGTCAGGCCGTCGATCTCGCGGACGCCGGCCGGTACGAGGGCGATATCGACACGACCCTGACGAACGACCTCGTCATCGACGAGCTATCGGACGCCCCCGACGGCACGCCGGCCGAGCGGTGGAACTGGTGGATCGGATCGCTCGAGCTCGCATACGGTGGATACGAGCGGTTTAGTATCCGCACGTACCCCAAATAGCGCGATGTCAGGAGGGTAACACCGATTGTCTTCCACGACGTAAGGCCGCACAATGAGTGAACTGTCGCGACCGGTCTGGCCGGCGTATCCGCTTTCGGCGCTCGTCGCCGGTCTCGGCCACTGTTATCTCGGACGGTGGAAACGCGGCGGGATCTGGTTCGTCCTGTACGCGCTCGCGCTTGCGTTTCTGAGCGCTCGATCGCTGTCGGGTGCGCTCGCTCCGGGCGAACCGTTCGTCGTGACGGCGCTGCAGTTCGACGCAGTGAGCTACGCGGACGTGGCCGTGCCGCTTGCGATTTTGCTCGTCTGTCTGCTCGACGTCTATCTCATCGGGTTGACCGAGCGAACCGCCGCCCGGACGGCCAGTGCGGACGACCCTCGCTCGAACAGTTTCTGATCGGTCGTGATCCAGAGCCGGACGAGAACGTCGGAAACGGTGACACCGCCGATTCCTTCGGTATAAGGCGAGGATGCTGTCCTCGTCCGACAGTTCGCCCGTCCTACCGATCTCGGATACCCGCGAACGGTTCATGATTGCGCTGGGTCCCGTTCCAACCGACCCGAACTGGTCGAAACCGTCCAGACCCGCTGTTACGAGAACGGCGTTCTCGTCTGGAGCGCCGGCCGACACGGGAACGTGTTGTGGCTGATCCCGCCCGCTTGTTCTCACCCGCGAACAGGCCGAAATCGGCATGGACATTCTTTGTAATGCGATCGAAGCAAGTACTACGGAGGGCACGAACTAATGTTTGACTTCCTCGACCTCGAATCGGAGCTGACGGATGAAGAGCGACTGATCAGAGACACGGCACGCGAGTTCGTTGACGAACGGGTTCGCCCGGCTATCGGCGAGCACTTCGAGAACGGCACGTTCCCAAAAGAGCTGATCCCAGAGATGGGTGAGATGGGGTTTTACGCGCCGAACCTCGAGGGCTATGGCTCGCCGAACGTCTCGGAGACGGCGTACGGGCTGTTGATGCAGGAACTCGAAGCCTGCGACTCGGGGCTGCGTTCGATGGCGTCGGTCCAAGGGGCGCTCGTGATGTACCCGATCCACGCCTACGGCTCGGAGGCCCAGAAAGAGGAGTGGCTGCCGAAACTCGGCAACGGCGAGGCAGTCGGCTGCTTCGGCCTGACCGAACCCGAGCACGGCTCGAACCCGTCGGCCATGGAGACCCGCGCAGAGTCGGATGGCGACGGCTACGTTTTGAACGGCTCGAAGACGTGGATTACCAACTCCCCGATCGCCGACGTCGCCGTCGTCTGGGCCAGAGATCGCTCGAGCGAGGGCGATCCGGTCCGCGGGTTCCTCGTGGAGACCGACCGCGACGGCGTCAGTACGAACAAGATCACCGGGAAGCTCTCCCTCCGAGCCTCGATCACGGGCGAGATCGGACTCAACGACGTCTCCGTTCCCGAGGAGAACGTCTTGCCGGGCGTCTCCAGTATGAAGGGGCCGCTGTCCTGTCTGACTCAGGCGCGCTTCGGCATCGCCTGGGGCGCGGTCGGCGCAGCACGTGACTGCTTCGAGGAGGCTCGCAACTATGCCACCGAACGCGACCAGTTCGGCGGCCCGATCGGTCGATTCCAGCTCCAGCAGCGCAAGCTCGCGGAAATGGGCACCCAGATCACGCTCGCCCAACTGCTCGTCACGCGGCTCACGGACCTCAAAGAACGCGGAGAACTGCGCCCACAACACGTCTCGATGGCCAAACGCAACAACGTTCGGATGGCACGTAACCAAGCCCGGGTCGCCCGCGAGATGCTCGGTGGCAACGGCATCACTACCGACTACTCGCCGATGCGTCATCTGGCGAATATGGAGACGGTCTACACGTATGAGGGGACTCACGACATCCACACGCTGATTCTCGGCGAGGAGTTCACCGGAATTCCGGCTTACGAGTAACCCGGCGATGGCGTTTCGCCGTCGACGTGTGCGCACTCGGACGGACTACTCCGCCTCGTCCGACAGACCGTGTACCTCGAGAAACGATTCCTGATCGTAATCACGCAGCGTGCCGATCCCTTCGCTCGTCTTGCTCGTCGAGATGACGAACTTCGAACTCGTCCGATTGATTTCGTCGATCGATTCGTAGTCTTCGACGAGTCGCTCGACCATGTCCCGTGAGGCCAGCCGACCGATGACGATGAAGTCAGTATCGCCCATCGTGAAGTATACCTGATTGACGCCCTCGATCTCGGCGAGTTGTTCACCGACGCGCTCGTGATAGCCCTCGCCGAACTCCGCCCAGACCTCGGAGATAACGGTAAGACCCAACCCGACCTCGTCTAGGTCCAGTTCGTACAGGTCGTTCGTGATGATCCCCTCCTCTTTGAGGTTTTGCAGGCGATAGTGAACCGTCGACTTCGGAATGCCAGTTTGCTCGTGAAGGACTTCCGTGTTGTCTGTCTCCCGGTCGGCGATCGCAAAGAAGATCCTGACGTCTCGCTCGTCGAGTTCCGTGTTCATTTATGCGTTCGGTTGACGCACCCGGTCCTATTCTTTTTCAGTGACGGCCGCCCATGATCGGTCGCGTTGGCGTCGTCTGCCCGACGAACGGAACCGATGGTGGAAAACGACTCGAGTCCGTACCGCCGATAATGGATATCCGATTTCTTGGCGGGGCACGCGAGGTGGGTCGGAGCGCGATCCTCGTGAACGACGCCCTGCTCCTTGATTTCGGGATGCTGACGGCCAGCCCGCCGCAGTTCCCACTCGAGACGCCGGTTCCCGAGGCGGTCGTCGTCTCTCACGGCCACCTCGATCACGTCGGGGCGCTGCCCTCGCTGCTCAGTGGCGACGCTCGCCCGCCGATTCACTGGACACCGCCGACTCGTGACCTCGCGCTCACGCTCGCCCGCGACACGCTCAAACTCCATGGCGGGACGTTTCATTGTCCGTTCACCGAGACGGACGTCCGGCGCGTCACGCAGGTGTCCGAGACCCACGGCTACCGCGAGCAGTTCGAGGCCGCCGATCACGAAGTCACGTTCTATAACGCGGGTCACATCCCGGGGAGCGCTCACGTCCTCGTCGACGACGGCGATACCCGACTGCTCTACACGGGGGATTTCCACACGGACGATCAGCAGTTGGTGTCCGCGACGACGGCCCGACCCGACGCCGACGTGGTGCTCTGCGAGAGCACGTACTCGGACGTCGAACACGAAGATCGGGCAACGGTCGAAGAACGCTTCGTCGAGAGCGTGGAAACGACGCTCTGGGAGGGTGGGACGGTCGTCGTCCCCGCGTTCGCTATCGGGCGGACCCAAGAGATGATGCTCATCTGTGACGCATACGACGTCCCGTGTTACGTTGATGGGATGGGGAAACAGGTGACTGAGATGCTTCAGCGGTATCCTGAATTCGTCCGCGACGGAGACGCGTTTCGACGAGCGAAATCCCACGCACGGTTCGTCACCGGACGTAACGGCCAACGAACGCGAATTGCCGACCAGAAGGCAGCGATCATCACTACCAGCGGCATGCTGTCCGGTGGCCCTGCTATGACCTACGTTCCCGAAATTCGGAAGAATCCGATGAACAAGATCACGATGACTGGTTATCAGGTCGAGGGAACGCCCGGTCGCGACCTGCTCGAGACCGGCAGCGCCGAACTCGACGGCCGCGTGATGCGGGTCAGCGCACAGGTCGAACAGTACGACTTCTCCGCGCACGCGGACCGAGAAGGGATTCGATCGTTCCTCGAGTCCTACACCGACACGTCAATCCTTGTCAACCACGGCGATCGCTGCGAGGCGTTCGCCGACGAACTGCGGGCGGACGGCTACGACGCGACAGCGCCTGCGCTGGGCGAGCGACTCGTAGTCTGATACCGTCGGTTAGCAGTTACCTCCAGTGTGCAGTGACCGTCGTGTGGGTGTGCCGATACACGAGGGTGTCAGAACGTGGGTTATCCATCTCTACTCAACAGTCATATAGCCTGTTGCACGAGTTCGAAATTAGCTCAGGTATGTCCAAGAGATATCACTACGAGGTAGAATAGTCACTTTAACTAGATTAGGAGCCGGATCGATGATATGTACACACAACGATCCGACACCAGTAAGAACACCGCCGCTTCGCATAAGGCCACC
>Ga0207733_100249_pt1 | contig 46563 bp, 42 predicted proteins | sample A23P3SouthBayCA_FD_187735 | JGI IMG/M metagenome (GOLD analysis project Ga0207733, IMG submission 187735) | Aerobic enrichment media microbial communities from Eden Landing Ponds, California, USA - A23 P3 (SPAdes) | ecosystem: Environmental > Aquatic > Marine > Unclassified | place: Emeryville...
ACGCTCGAGGACGCACAGGAGGTCTTCGAGTACATCTACGAGCACGGCGGCAAGGGCGTCACCTACTACCGCGACGGCACCCGCTCGAAGCAGGTGCTCACCACCCGCGCGGACAACACGGAGTTCGCCGACGAGAGCGAGGCCGCCGAGGCGCTCGTCGAGCAGATATCGGAGGTGTTCGGCGGCCTCGATGCGTTCCTCGACAACGAGGACGTGCAGGCCGCGCTCGACGAGGAGGTCGCGGACCTGCTCGAAGCCGCCGACGAGCGGACGGTCCACGTCGACTACACGGAGAAGCGCGCCCGGCCGGACTCGCTGCGCGGGGTCACACAGCTCATCGAGACCGGCTACGGGAAGATGTACATCACCATCAACGAGGACCCCGAGTCGGGCGAACCGTTCGAGCTGTTCGCCAACATCGGCCACTCCGGCGGCTTCACCAACTCCTTCACGGAGTCGCTGGCGAAGGTCATCTCGACGGCGCTTCGCTCGGGCGTCGACCCGCGCGAGATCGTCGACGAACTGCAGGGTACGCGGTCGCCGAAGATCGCCTGGGACAAGGGCGAGCAGATCCAGTCCATCCCCGACGCGATCGGCACGGCGATGCGCCGCTACCTCGACGACGAGGTGGAGAAGGGGTACCCCGAGCAGACGAGCCTCGACGATGTCGGCGGGGGCGTCGACGCGCCCGCGCCCGAATCCGACGGCGGAACCGCCGTCGAAAGCGGGGTTTCCGACCCCGGACAGCCGCCCGCAGACGCGGTCGCGCCCGGGCCGGAGGACGCCGGCGAGGTCGGCGCACAGACGGACGCGGTCGACGAACTCATCGCGAACGGCGAGTCTCCGGAGTGTCCCGACTGCGGCAGCATGACGCTGTACTACTCGGAGGGCTGCAAGACCTGCGAGAGTTGCGGGTGGAGCGAGTGCTGATCGCCTGACATCGCGTAGCTTCAACTCGTATCGGGACGCGTCCTTTTATGCCGAATCACGACGCCTCCGTAGCGACTCGTCCGGCATGCGGACGCTCAGACTCTCGGGAGCGTACGGGATCGGTATCCACCCGATCCTGTTCTGTGACGCTGCGACGGAGACGGAACGGTCACTCGGTCACGAACTGATGAGCGGGGGAACGGGCACCGCGCCGCGTTCGCCTCGGTTCAGGTCGACTGCACGGGCGAGGGGGTCGGCGATCCCTCTGACGGATCGACGACGGGGAGCCGCACGGTGATCGTCGTCCCCGCCGTCGCGTCTTCGAGGCTCACCGTTCCGCCGGACGTCCGGACGATCCGGTTGATGAGCCACAGCCCGAGTCCGTTGGCCTCCTCGAGCGACGGTTCGTCGCCCACGAGGATCGCTCGGTCGTCCGGCGGGAGGCCGGGTCCGTCGTCCTCGACGCGTAATTCGGCGGTTCCGTCGCCCGCGTCGCCGTCGAGAGTCACGGTGAGTCGCGGGCGATCCTTGTCCGAGTGCTCGATCGCGTTCTCGATCAGGTTGTCGACCGCGGACGGGAACACGGAGACGGCCGCGATCTGCACCGCGGATTCGGGAACCGTCGCCTCGAGGCGCACCTCGGGGTGTTCGGTTCGCACCTGTTCCACGCGCCGCCGAACCACGGCCGTCAGGTCGAACTCCCGAACGTCGGGCTCGCCGTCCGCGAGACTCTCGGCGAGCGCGGCCTGCTCCGTGACGTCGATCATCCCGGCGGTTCGAGCGGATAGCACGTCCAACGCGTCCGCCACGGCCGCCGAGTCACAGTCGGCGAGTTCCTCGCGAAGCAGGCGCAGATAGCCGTCGATCACCGAGATGTCGTTCCGGAGATCGTGTCGCAACACTCGGTTGAGCACTTCGACGCGTCGCTCGGCCGCCCGGCGTTCGGTGATGTCCCTGAACACGAGTACGACCGCGTTCGTCCGTTCGAGCGCGCCCACCGACGTGGTAAACGTCCGCCGATCGAGGGACGTCGTCTCGCCGGTCTCGAGCGCGACCCCGCGTTCTGCGTCCCCGGCCGATCCGGCCGGAGCGTTCACGTCCAGCGAGACGGTCGCCTCCGTGGTCCCGCGGTCCGGACACCGATCGACCGCCTCGACGAGTTCGGGCTGTGACCGGAACACGTCCTTCACCGGCCGGCCGATGGGATCTCCCGTCTCGAACAGACGATCGGCCGCCTCGTTCATCGCACGCACCGTTCTGTCCCCGTCGACGATCACGACCGGGTCCGAGAGGTGCGTGACGATGTGGTCTTGGGCGACGGCGACCGAGTCGAGGAGCCGGTACCGGGTGATCGCGACGCCGGTGATCACCGTCGTCACTGCGAACATGACCGGCGTGAAGTCGATCGGCGGGTCGCCGGCCGGGCGGAGGACGATGCTCACGACGCCGGCGATCATCGGCAACAGCCCCGCGCCGAAGACCGCGAGCCTCCGCGAGCGAACGACGTCCGTCGACCGGAGGCAACTGCGCGCGAGCCGCCAGAGGACGTACGCGTTCACCCCGAACGACCACAGCAGAAACAGCCCGAACCCGATCCCCGGGACCACCGACGACCGGACGACCGCGCCCGTCGTCAGCGACACGTCAGTGTAAATCAACCCATGTGCGGGGTTCGATACCGCGAGCAGCGCAAACAGCAGGGGAACGCCGGAGACGATCGGGAGACGTCGTCGCGTAAGCCACTGGTCGTCGCCGGCGACCGCGAACGCGAAGATCGGCCACGACGCGCCGACGATCCCCGTCCCCACCCACAGGAGGTTGTTGTACGCGAGGATCGCCGGCAGCGTCGACGCCCGCAGTTGGAGCGCGTACGACCAGGACCACACCGTCGCCCCGACGGCCAATCCGAGGAAGCCGACGATCTCCGGTCCCCCGAGCGTCACCGACCGTCGCCACAACACGAGCAGCAGCACACCCACAGACACGGCACCTCCGAGGACCAGCAACGGGACGACGTAGGTGAGGACGGCCATGGGTGTTCAGTCCGGCCCGCAGTCGGATGCACGCTCCCGGAGCGTGTCCGACTGACGAGCCCTCAACAGATAGGCGAACCAACCGGTGAGTCTGATTTAAGAATAACGTCCCACGCAACTGCGGGCCACGTCCGCGACCGTGTCGGGTGGTTCGGTGTCCCCGACCCAGTGACCGGGTGCCCGACAGCAACATCTGTCCGTGTGCGGCAGTTTATCAGGGCGGACGCCGACCCCGTGATATGAGCAACCAGGAGCCTCCCGAGCGCGAGGGCGACGCGGCCGCCCGCGGTGACGCCGAAGCTGATACGGACGCGTTCGCCGGCGAGAAGGACGAGTCCCTCCGAAGCCGCGAGGTGACCGCGGGCGCCGAGCGCGCGCCGCACCGCGCGATGTTCCGCGCGATGGGGTACGACGACCAGGACCTCTCCTCACCGATGGTCGGCATCCCGAACCCCGCGGCCGACATCACGCCGTGTAACGTTCACCTCGACGACGTGGCCGACGCCGCCCGCGAGGGGATCGAGGACGCCGAGGGGATGCCCATCGAGTTCGGGACGGTCACCATCTCCGACGCCATCTCGATGGGAACCGAGGGGATGAAGGCGAGCCTCGTCAGCCGCGAGGTGATCGCCGACTCCGTCGAGCTGGTCTCCTTCGGCGAGCGCATGGACGCGCTGGTGACGATCGCCGGCTGTGACAAGAACCTCCCCGGCATGCTGATGGCGTCGATCCGGACCGACCTCCCCTCGGTGTTCCTGTACGGCGGGTCGATCAAACCCGGCGAGCACGGCGGCCGGGACATCACGGTCCAGAACGTCTTCGAGGGCGTCGGTACCTACGCCGAGGGCGACATGAGCGCCGACGAACTGGACGAGATGGAGCGCCACGCCTGCCCCGGCGCGGGTTCCTGTGGCGGGATGTTCACCGCGAACACGATGGCGAGCATCTCGGAGGCGCTGGGGATGGCGCCGCTGGGCTCGGCATCGCCGATGGCCGAGTCCGAGGAGCGGTACGACACCGCCCGGCGCGCGGGCGAACTCGCGCTGGAGTGCGTCGAGCAGGACCGACGTCCGTCGGACATCCTGAGCAAGGAGTCGTTCGAGAACGCGATCGCGATACAGGTGGCGATGGGCGGGTCGACGAACGCCGTGCTCCACCTGCTCGCGCTGGCGGCGGAAGCCGACGTCGAACTGGAGATCACGGAGTTCGACGACATCTCCCGGCGGACGCCGAAGATCGCGAACCTCCAGCCCGGCGGCACGCGCGTCATGCAGGATCTCGACGAGGTCGGCGGCGTCCCGGTCGTGGTCCGCCGCCTGATCGAGGGCGGCTACATGCACGGCGACGCGATGACCGTGACGGGGCGGACGATGGCCGAGGAGGTCGCTCACCTCGAATCGGAGGGACACCTCCCCGCGGACGACGACATCGAGGCGGACTTCCTCTACACGGTGGACGAGCCGTACAGCGAGGAGGGCGCCATCATGGTCCTGACGGGGAACCTCGCGCCCGACGGCGCGGTCCTGAAGGTCACCGGCGACGACGCGTTCCACCACGAGGGCCCCGCCCGCGTGTTCGAGGCCGAGGAGGACGCGATGGAGTACGTTCAGTCCGGCGAGATCGAGTCGGGCGACGTGATCGTCATCCGCAACGAGGGGCCCCGCGGGGGTCCCGGCATGCGCGAGATGCTCGGCGTCACCGCCGCCGTCGTCGGCGCGGGCCACGAGGACGACGTGGCGCTGCTGACGGACGGCCGCTTCTCGGGCGCGACGCGCGGCCCGATGGTCGGCCACGTCGCCCCCGAGGCCGTCGAGGGCGGCCCCGTAGGCCTCGTCGAGGACGGCGACACGGTGACGGTGGACATCCCCGACCGGGAGCTGTCGGTCGACCTGAGCGACGAGGAACTGGCCGCCCGCGCCGACGCGTACGAGCGGCCGGAGCCGCAGTACGCCGGCGGCGTGTTCGCGAAGTTCGCCCGCGACTTCGGGAGCGCCGCCAACGGCGCCGTCACGAACCCGAAGGCGAAGCGGGACTGAGTCGGCGGCGGTTCCGCACGGCGCACCGGCCGGCCCCGATCGTCGGGTGGGGGACCGATCGCTGCCGGCGGTCGCGGAACGCCCAAGTACCGCGCGGGCGACACACCCGCGGTATGAGCGACGGCGACGATTCGGCGGGCGACGACGGATCCGCAAGCGACGGCACCCCGGATCCGGACCTGTCGGCGCGGTTCGAGGCGAACCGCGAGCACTGGGAGCGGATGATCGAGCCGGTGTCGGTCGACGACGGCACGACCGAGATCGAGGCGTTCCTCGACGGGGAGTCGGCGCTGCTCGCGGTCCAGCGCCGGGAGGTGGGCGACGTGACCGGCGACCGACTGCTGGACCTGCAGTGCTCGATCGGCACCCGGACGCTGTCGTGGGCACGGGCGGGAGCGACGGTGACCGGCGTCGATCTCTCCGGTGAGAGCGTCCGAGTGGCCCGCGAACTCGCGGCGGCGGCCGGCCTCGCGGACGACGCGACGTTCGTCCGCGCGAACGTGTACGACCTTCCCGGGGCGCTCCCCGACCCGCCCGACCGCGGGTACGACACCGTCGTCAGCAACTTCGGCGTGCTCTGTTGGCTCCCCGACCTGGACCGGTGGGCCGAGGTCGTCGCCGAGTCGCTGGCGCCGGGCGGAACCGTTCACCTCGCGGAGCACCACCCGATCGCGACCGCCCTCTCGGACGATCTGGGAGACGGCGCCGACGACGGTCTCTCCGTGGAACATCCGTACTTCTCGACCGACGAACCGGTGGCCGACGGCGACACCCACAAGTGGACGCACGGGCTGGGGGAGATCCTGACGGCGCTCGTCGACGCCGGGATCGACCTCCAGTCCGTGCGTGAACACCCGTTCTCGCCGATCCGACGGTCCGAGACGATGATCGAGGACGACGAGGGCAACTGGCGCTTCGAGGACCACGACCTCCCGCTGCTCGTGACGGTGACGGGGACCCGCCGGGAGCCGGCCGTCGGCGAGTGAGCCGCCCGTGACCGCTCCGGCGAACGGTCGAGCCGGGAGCGACGCCGCTACGGTCGTTCGGTCCCCGATTCCGTCGCCTCGTCGCCGTCCTCCCGCGGGTGCAACGTCTCGTGGATGCCGAGCACCAGCGCCGGCACGACGATCATGAACACGTGTTCCTCGATCGGGATTCCGACGAACTCGACCCCGGTTCGCATCGGGATCGAGAACACCCCCACCTGCAGTGTGTACCAGTCCCAGACGTACGCGACGGGGTACAGCGCCGCGACCGTCCGGCCGGCGCGCCACAGCGTGTCCGCCCCCCGACGGACCAGCAGCGCGAGCGCGGCGGCACCGAAGACGGCCTCCGTCGCGAGGTAGGTGTACGGTCCGAGCACGGTGATGTCCGGGAGGGGGGTGCCCGCAAGCGGGCCGAAGAAGACGGCGACCAGTAGGCCCGCGAGGAAGAGATACGCGCCGCGCACGAGCAGCATCGTCGCCGTCTCCGGATCGCGACGGACGGCGACGGCGGCGACGGCGCCGAACGCGAGGCTCGCGACGGGCGCGCTCGGCGGCAGTACCCCGGTGAGAGTCAGGGGAACGACCGCGAACAGCCCGACGCCGAGCGCCGCGATCGCGAGGCCACGGGCACGCGACGGCCCCAGCGCCACGGCGACGGTCCGCTTACCGATCGAACGGTCGTAGCCGTAGTCCTGAGCGTCGTCGATCACCTTCACGCCCGCGAGCGTGACGACGAGCACCCCCGCCACCGCGAGCGGGCGGCGCGCGAACGTCCCGGTCTGGGCCGCGTAGCCGCCCAGCAGGCACAGCCCGACGCCGACGGGATAGCCCAGCGTCGTCGTGACGGGGTTGGTGTCGAACTGCGGGGCGTGGAGGTAGCCGATCGCCCACGTCGGCGCGGTGACCGCGACCGTGAGGAGTGCGGCAGTCTGCTCCGCGAGGACGGCCACGCCGGCGAGACACGCGAGGAAGCCGAGGGTCGACCCCGCGAGGCCGAGGCGACAGCCGCGTTCCGTCATCGGGTGGTCGTCGTCCTCGCCGCGGCGGTGGAAGTCGACGTAGCCGTCCTTCACGTGGGCGGTGTAGACGGCGAAGAAGGCGGTTCCGGCGTGGACGAGCGCCAATGCCGGGTCGAACGCGCCCGCCAGCGCCGCGCCGAACAGCGCCGTCGCTATCGGCGGGAGCATGAACACGGGGTGGACCTGTGAGACGTAGGCGCGCGCGACGGCCGTCGGGCCGCGCCCGTGCCGCGCGATGGCCATAGTCCGTGTTAGTGAGTGGCTCGCATAAGCTGACCGGACGACACCCCCGTCCGGTCGGGAGATCACTCGTCCCGATACCCGTCGTTCTCGTCGACGGCCTCTCCGAAGGACTCGGTCTCCTCGAGTGCAGCCAGCTCGCGCTCGACCTCGGCCGCGAACTCGTCCCCGTCCGCACACGACAGCCCGAGCGCTGGACCCAGCCCCTGATTATCCGTCCCCGGCGGTCCTCCTCGAACCCCAAGAGGTGCGTGCCGAAGGACACGTCGAAGCTCGGCATCGGACTGCTACCATTCGGTGATCGGAGGCTCGACCGTGGGCCGTCACTTGTCGATTCGCTGTCAATCCGAAAACTTCGCTCGGGACGATACAGTGGTATCGACGGCCCGGCTCTACGGCGCAGTCTCCTCGGCGAGCGTCTGTGAGGTCTCTCCCGTTTCCGAGGTCCAGATCACACGGACGGTGTCGCCGCTGGAGTAGTTGGCTGTCGCCGAAATTCCGGCACTGACCTGACTGGTAAACGTTTCGTTGTCGGTCGTCGTGTTGAGGGTCAGGGTGTCACCGCTGGGGATCGTGTCCCCACCGCTGTGAGTCGCAGTCACCTCCATTGGCGTTGCCGAACTGTTGTAGTCGAACTGGAAGTTCGCGTTCGGCGCGGTCTGTTGCACGCTGTTCCCCAGGCCGAGGACGAACGACCCGATAACCGCCGCGAGGATCACTGTGATGGCGACCATCAGGATAACCCCAATAACGGGGGAAACGGCACGGTCGTCGTCGTTGAGTAGGTTCTTGATGTCCATGGTCTCTTGTTCACAGCGAGGGTTCGGTGCTCCCTATCTCCCTGTGATGACTGTATCGTGATTGCCCTCGAATATATGGGTCGTGTCCTAGGTATCTGAAATGAGAATCTCCGGGTCGGGTCGGTACCCTGTCTTACGGTTACTTGATGGCGCGACCCAGTTATCCGATAGGGATGGTCTCCCCTTCGACAGTTCCGGTCATGCCGAGGGACAGCGGTACCAACTCGGCTCTCAGTGCGGCCGGTCGAGCGTATCGATTTCTCCGAGTGGTGTTGAGCGACGAACGGACCTCAACGGCGGATCCACGAGGGCCCTCAGGAACCGGCAGGTGATCGAAACTGTCTCCTCGGTAGGTGTCACCTCGTAGTCCGCGGCGCCGCACTCGCCGCACCACGCCATGTACACCACGTCGAGACGGTCGCCCGATTCAGGCGGGTCTTCCCGCACGACGGGACGGCATACGCTGTTCTCTTGACCGTCGCAGCCATCCGCATGCAGGTCGTGCACCTGGCTGCGGGACCGAACCGCTGCGGCTCACCGCCCGCCACACCCATCGGCCGCGACCGGACTCGCGCTTCCCCCAACGCGATCATCGTCAATGTCCAGCGAGGTTTGTCCGACCCTCCTTCTGAACCGACGTTCTACCGGGCGTTTGGACCTCTCGAAGATAACGGGTTCATCGAGACAATCCCGGAGCGAGAGAAATTCTACCGGACAACTGAAAAGGGCCGTCGATATCTCGCGGGAGAGGATCCCGAAGCGAAGGACTGACCGAAGGCTTTTGCCCGATTCTGGACAACTACCGGGTATGAGCACGAAGCGCGAAATCCGTCTCATCGAGACGGACGACGGCGAGTGGTCCGCCGTCGACGAGGAATCCGGCGTCACCGGAACCGGAGAAACCCGGGAAGAGGCGCTATCGAACCTCGACGCCGAGACCTCGTCCTCGGACGGCGAGGCGCCGCTCGGGGATCGCCTCCGCGGCATGGCCGGCGATCTCGACGTGGACCCCGTCGAATCCGTCCGCGACGTTCGCGAGCGGACGTAGCGATGCGGTGCTTTCTGGACACGAACGTATTCATCGCGGCTGTTCTCGACGATGACGAGGCGGAGGCGACCGCGCTCCTGAACGAGGACCACGAGTTCCTCACGTCGTTGCTGAATCTCATGGAACTGCGGACGGTGTTGACGAAGAAGCACCACTTGGAGCGGGACCGAGCGTCCGCGATCGAGGACGAGGTCCGCTCGGACGTGGAGGTCGTCGTCCCCGATGCGGGAAGCGTCCTCGACGCGAACCAGCTTCAGGACGAAACGCTTCTCTACCCGATGGACAGCCTGATCTTGGCGTGTGCTCGGGAGTACGACGCAACGCTCGTATCCTTCGACAGCGAGCTTATCGAGACCGAAGCGGAACACCCAGCAGACGTGATCGTCAGGTAGCCGCCGTGTCGGCCAACCCTGCGAATCAGCGGCACTCGGCGAGAATACTTCGGACACGCTGATCATCCCCCCGCTCACGTCGAGCCCGCACGGCGCGAGTTGCGTCCGGCCCGGTTCGGCGCTCGTGGTCTCGTGATCGGCGAGCACGTGGCCGCAGCTGGGACAGTCGCCGCTTGTGAGATTGACGCTCACGCGTGCTCACCTCCGTTCTCCTCATCGCTGTCATCCGCCATCCTGCGGGCAATCGCGGCAGCGTCGCCGAACACGTCCTGTCTCACGTCCTGCTTCCCCCGGTGCACCCGGAGTCGCAAGAGAGGTGAACCATCCGACGATGCCTCGTTCAGTTCTCGGCGTTGTCTCTCCCCCATCGATGGAGGGCGAAGATCGTTCCACCGAGACTTGTAAGTGCAGTCGCAACCCCAAATCCGGGCGATTCGACCTCGGTCGCCACGGTCTCCTCACCTTCGGTCTGGCGTCCTTCAACAGGGCTCGTACTCGTGGCCGTAGTCGTGGTCGTCTCGGTCCCTTCACGATCCGTCTGGCGCCCTTCAACAGTACTCGTGGTCGCTGTTTCAGTGTCTTCTGACTGGTCGGATTTGGCTCTCACAGTGAGATCGATGTTGGATTCTGCGGTTCTACCGTTGGTATCAGCGATCTTCAGGTGTACGGAATACTTCCCGGGTTCATCGAACACATGAGTAACCACGCCTCCGGCAGCTGTCTCGCCATCGCTAAACTCCCATACGTTCGCGATGATCTCACCACGGTCTATTCGGGAACCAGTCGCGTCGAACTCGACCGACTCTCCGACACGTGGTTCGGCTGGACTCTGCTCGATCGTTGCCGTAACCCCGAGCTGATCGCCAAACCCGCTCACGTCTTCGCCCTCGATACTCCGCCGATGGAACTCGATGATGTCCGCTTTCGCGGGTTGAGGCGTGTGCCCGACGCCATCGTAGACCTTGAACTGGGCGTCCACCCCTGCCTGCTCGTATGCGGCCTGGCAGGTCGGGAAGCGCTCCGTGATCATATCGTCGCCGTAGACGTCAAGTGCCGTTCGCCGCAGTTCGTCACTGGTCCAAGCGTCCGTGTACGGAATGGTGTCGTTGGTGTCTTCTGCCCCCATGTAGAGGAGCTGGTTAACCTCCGCGAGCGCATCGGTATCAACAGGTTCTCCAACGAGTTCCTCGACGTCTGCGACTCCGACATGATAGTTTAGCGTCTGACCGTCCAATTCCGAGAGCGGGAGCAACGCCATTCCGTTTAATCCCCCTCCAGTTACTGAGAGCACACGGTCGGGATGCAGGACGGTAAAACGGTCAACGAAGTTTCCGGAGGCGGAAAACCCATTCAGTATGATGTCGCTTTCGACGGGATAGCCTTCAGCACGGAGTTTTTGTTGTGCGTGATCGACCATCCGAAGCAATTGCTGGTCGATTCGTTCGAGCGGTCCACTCGAGATCTGTAACGTATCCCGGTCGAGTTGATGGGTGTAATGAGTCCCATCGACGGGATCTGAGCGAGGGCGTGGGAAGACCGGAACGATCATGGGTACGCCGAGATTTCCGCTTATATCCCGAGAGATCCCACTTGTGATGAGTTCTCTCGCTCTCTCTTCGTGTTGCTGGAAATCGTCCGTTGACGTGCCCGTATTGTTGGGTTCGACGAGCAGCGGTCCTCCAGCCTCCGCTTCGGGAACCGGTGGCGCATACAGGAAATAGGGATAGTTGAATCCGGCATCGGGATCAGCGTCGACACGCATCGCAGGGATCTTATCGAGGTACGTTACGTCGTCGCTAACGGTGACCGTTGCGGTGTCTCGGTCGAGAGACTGGCCACCCTCATCTGGATAGATGGAGAATGCGAGTCTGCGATCCTCCGTAAGCGGTGTGTCGAGGGTCACGGTGAACTCTTGCACATCGGTGCCTGCCGAGAGTCGACCGAACGCATGCCGCTCATCGTGATTGATCGCCCTCAGCCCATATCTCACGTCGACATCACAACGAACTCGGTCGATAACCACTTCTTGGCCGTTAGAGGTTTGATCGTTGAACGTCACGGAGTTTGTCGACTCGGCCCGTGCGGCACCAGTCGTGGCTTCGATCGCCGAGAGGCCGCCGACTCCGCCGACAACAGTCCTCAGCACGTCGCGTCGTTGCCAGAAATCACGCATAATGCGGTGGTAGTATCAATAAGAAAATTTTCACATATAAATCTGCATCCTCCGGCTTGTGCTTCCTTCCGATCGATACCCGCTCAAGAAACGGAACAGACCATCCATATTGAAGTCCCCATCACATACCCCTTCGCGTCGATTAGTCTACCGCCCGCGGTTGCCCGAACGCGTCCTGTTGCATGAGCCGCTGCGCGGCCAGCCGTTCGACGCCCTCGGTCTCCTCGGCGTCGGGAATGCGCGTGTCGTCGACGAGTCGAACCAAGTAGATCCGGCGCCCGAACCGGTCGATGACGGGGTTCTGCTGGTCAGGTATCTCTCCGGCGTCGTCGAGGAGGCTGTCGACGGGCACAACAGCCGCGACAGACGCCGTCACGGGGTACGCTCACCGCTGCTTCACCTCCCTCGGCGCGGGCGGCCCGAACACGAGCGCCACGAAGCCGCTCGGGCTGCTCCGTCTCGGGATCGTCACGAGAGCCGATGAACTCGCCAGCGGCGCTGCCGCGGCTGATCCGCGGCATGGAGTCGCAGGCGGGACAGCGGTGTACGTCGTCGTTCTCGTCGCCGAAGACGGCGGCGAAGCGCTCGCTGACGTGCGTCCCACAGTGAAGGCACCCGGCATCGGCCCGGTCGGTGTCGGGTCGGGCCGTCATACCCCCCATCCCGACGCCGTTTGGTGGCGGTTATACTATGCCGGCTGGTTGTTGTCAGAAAGGTTATGGGACCGCCGAGATTCGAACTCAGGTCCTACGGACCCCATCCGCAGAGGATACCACTACCCTACGGTCCCGCACTCGGTCAGAAACGAGCGTTGGGGTTAAGCGCTTCGTTTCGTCGACCCCTCCCCGTCACGCGATCACGTCCCTGCCGGGGCGGTGGCCACGTCGTGTCACGCTCGCCCCCCGGTCGTCACCGCCGAGGTGGGGCGCCGCGCGGGCGAGCCGAACGACGACAAGGAGCCAGCCGATGCCGACGACGACGGCGGCGAGCCCGACGACGAGACGCCACGCCCAGCGAGCCAGCAGCGACAGCAGGTCGCCGACACGTCCCGCGAGTTTTCCGAGGGCGTCCATCACGGGGATCATCACGGAGTTGTCGGCGCCACGTCGTAGGCGTTGTGGCGTCGTCGGACGTCGGAAACAGACCCGACTCGCTTCACCTCACTCGTCGCGATCCCTCGGCACAACCAGTTCCCCGTCGTCGCGGACGGCCATGCTCGCGACCGGATCTCCCTCGTAGACCGCCAAGCCCTCGGCACGACCGATCACGTAGCCGTCGTGATCGCTCTCGACGGTCTCAACGGCGTCGCCGTGCGGGGTCACCACGTCGGCGATTGCATCTCCGGCCTCAACCGCCTCGCCGACTGCGACGCGGTGACGCAGCAGGCCGGCCTCCTCGGCGCGCGGACCGACGAACCGCCGCACGGGGTACTCGACGGGGGCGTCCGGGACGCCGGCTCCCGCCTCCGGGATCCCCGCGGGCGTCGAATCGAGCAGTCCGAACTCGACGGCGGCGGCGACGACACCGGCGACGCCGGCGGCGCGGGCGTCCTCCTCGACGACGCTGTGGCCGCCCAACTCCGCGGTGACCGCGGGAACGCCGGCGGTGTTGAGCGCCGCGCCGGCGGTCGAACGCTGAAGCGACTGATCGACGTACTCCTCGGCGGGGTACTCGGTGAGGATCGGGAGTCCGAGCGCGGTCGCGAGGCGGTCGAGATCCTCGGCCAGCCCGTCCGCCGCCGACTCGGTCCGCCGTTCGCCGTACAGCACCCGGTCACGGATGGTGAACGGCATCGACCCGACCTGCGCGGTGTGGCAGTCGACGAGCAGGTCCGCGGAGTCGGCCACCGCCTCGAACAGTCGGGTGTCGATGCGCTCCTGCGTCTCGGGCGGACGCGAGGTCTCGCGTTCGATGTCCGGGAAGTAGCGATTCGGGTCGTCGCCGCCGTAGTAGGAGGTGCGCTCGGTGCGCCGCAGGCCCGCGGGGTTGACCACGGGGACGACGACGACCGCGCCCGCGAGGTCGCCCGCTCCGACCGCATCGTCGACCGTCGCGGCGGCGTCCTGTGCGACGGCGACGCCGGTCGCCTCGTCGCCGTGAACGCCGCCGGTGACCCAGAGCACGGGGCCGCCGTCGGCGCCGTTGATGACGGTGACGGGGAGTCGTTCGCTCCCGCCGGTCGGGAGATCGGTCGCGTGGATCCAGCCGTCCGCGCGCTCGCCGGGGGCGGCGCTCGCGGAGCCGACGTCGAGTACGTCGTTCACGCCAGTGTCTGGCTCCCCCCGGGAGAAAAAGGCCCGAATCCGGCAGTCGGTGCGCTCGTCCCCGCCCCGTCCGCTGACGGGGGCAGCAGACGACCGTCCCGCTCAGACCAGCACGCGTTCCAACTCGACGACCTCGCCGGACTCGGCGTCCGGGTCCCCGACGAGCGTGCCGAGGCAGATCGCCGACCCGTTCGGCACGTAGCACGCGAGCAGGTCGCCCTCGGCGGGGTCGCCGGCGCCGTTCTGGCCGCTCGCGATCACGCCGGGCGCGTACACCGGCGCGCCGTTTGCGACCTCGCGGGCCGCCGACTCGGCGATCGTGAGCGACGGCAGCCCGGCCAGCGCCTCCTCCGCCGGACGCAGCGCCGCTCGAAGCAGCGACTCGTCGGGGTCGCCGTCGGCGGTGTCCTCGCCCCCCGCGAACGCGACGCCGTCGACGAGGTCGTGCATGGTGTGGAGATCGCGGTCGTCGAACGGGTCGGTCGCGGTGCGCCGGAGGTGACCCATGTGCCCACCGGTGCCGAGCGCGAGCCCGACGTCGTGACACAGCTTCCGGACGTACGTTCCCGACTCACAGCGGACCCGAAGGAGCACCTGCCGGTCCGTTCGGTCGAGCACGTCGAGGTCGTACACCTCGCGGGTGCGCAGTCGCCGCTTGACCGCGGACTTGCGCGGCGGCTTCTGGTACACCTCGCCCTCGAACTCGCCGACGACGCGATCGAGATCCGTCGGGGACGTGCCGTGAAGCTCCAGCACGGCGACGTACTCCTTGGCGCCCTCGAGGAACACCTGCGCCATCCGCGTCGCGTCGCCGGTCAGGGTCGGGAGACAGCCCGTCACCTTCGGGTCGAGCGTGCCCGAGTGTGCCGCGCGGTCGACGTCCAGAACGTCTCGAACCCAGCCGGCGACCTGATGTGCCGACGGCCCCGCGGGCTTGTCGAGGTTGACGACGCCGAAGTCGGCGAGGTCGTCGACCGATCGCTTCTCGGGCGCCGGTCGCATGATCAGAAGTCGTAGTCGACGCCCTCGACGGAGATCTTCCCCTCGTCGGTGTCGGGGTCGTACGAGTCCACGGCGGTCGTGAGCATTCCGAGCATCCCCTCCGGCGACCAGCGGGCCGTGTTGTACACGAGGTCGTAGATGCTCAGGTCGTCGACGTGGATGTTGTAGTACTCGCGGTAGCGCTTCGCCTCGCTGCTCTCGCGGCGGCGGGTCTCCTCGATGACCCGGTCGAGCGGTTTCTCCTCTCGGTCGACGATCCGCTCACACCGAACGTCGAGGGGGGCGTCGAGCCAGATCCGCAGGTCCGCGTGATCGCCCGCGAGCCACCCGGCGAGGCGCGACTCCAGCAGTACGTCGTCGCGCTCGACGGCGACGTCGCGCAGGCGACGGTCGAGATCGCGGTCGATCTGGTCGTCCTCCTCGGCGAGTTCGTTGAACTCGACGGGAGTCATGTCGCGCTCGGCGGCGAGTTTCCGGAAGATGTCGCCGCCGGAGACGTGTTCGAGGTCGAACGCCTCCGCGAGCGCGGCGGCGGTGGTGCTCTTCCCGCTGCCCGGCGGGCCGGAGACCGTTAGCAACATAGACACACTCGGCTCGTCGCGGTCAAAAAGGCGTCCATGTTCCCGCGGCGTGTGGCGTGCTCGCGTGGATCTCCTGATCGAACGCGGCGCCCGACCGCCGGCCGGCCTCAATCGGTGTCTCGAGGGCCGGCCGCGTGGATCCCGTGTTCGTCGAGCACCGTCTCGGGCGTCACCCGTTCGGCACCCGAGCGGGCCCGGTCGAACTGCTCGCGGGCCCAGTTCACGCCCCTCCGGTCGTCGTTGACCGCCACGCCGCCGACGCCGGTGTCCGTGTAGACGACGATCCCGGCCTCGTCCTCGCCGTCGGCGTGTTCGGCGATCCAGACGCCGAACTCGACCGCCACGGGCGCGCGGAAGAACTCGACCACTCCCTCCCGGAGGTCGGCGGCGAACTGTTCGGGCCGGTGTTCGACCAGGTGGTCCAACACGGCGGGCGTGACGACCATCTCCGGGACCGCGCCGCCGGCGGTCGCCTCCGCGTCGAACGTGTCGATGTGGCCAGACAGCGCGGCCGGCGCGACGCCGTACACCTCGTCGGCGGTGTGGACCGACTCGAACAGCCGCTCGACGACGCCGTCGGGGAGGCTCGGGTCCGGCCGACTCACGGACGCCCCGGCGAGGAACCGGGCGTCGAGCTCGGTGTCGTCGGGAAGCGCCTCGAACAGCGGCTCGCCCCGTCTGAGTCCGTCGAGGCGCGCGCGATAGCGGTCCCGTTCGGACAGGGCCCGCTCGCCGACGGCGGTCGCTCGAACGCCCCCGTCGACACGCTCTGCGAGCCCCGCGTCGACGAGCTCCCGCACGCCGCGATCGAGCGTCGTCCGCGGCACGTCGAGCTCGTCAACGAGCCGTCGCTTCCGGACCGGCCCGTCGCACAGGGCCGCGAGGACGTCGCGGCGTTTCGCGAGCACGCGCGGGATCTCCGCCGGGTCACCGCTCGTCATTGGCACGAGGGACGGACGGCCGGCAAATGTGTGTTCCGCTTATCGGTGTCTCGACCGGACGGTGGGAAGGTTCCCGGACGGTGGAATAATGACGTGGCCTCCGGTATGTCCGTCCGCCCTCGATATCGGTCCCCGACTCTTCGGCCCTCCACGCCGCGACATCGGATCGACCCGTCACCGAGCGACCCGCCGCTCCCGACTCTCCCCTCCACTCCGTGGTGGTTTCGAGACGCTCGCTCGGTCGCCGTGCTCCTTCACTCGCGTCTCGCCAACCCCACGAGGTGCCCCGCCTCCGCAACGATGATCTCCTCGCATCCGAGTCGCGCGGCGTTCTCGCTGCCGGGGAGACAGAACACGAGGACGCCGCCGACGACGCCGGCGGTCGCGCGCGTCCCGACCACCATCGTCCCGATCTCGTCGCGACTCATCGACCGGAACAGCTCGCCGAACCCCGGGAGCTCCTTGTCGAGCAGCGGCGTCACCGCCTCGACGGTCACGTCGTCGGGAGTGACGCCCGTCCCGCCGGTCGTGACGACGCAGTCCACGTCGTCGCGGTCGACGAGACGGTTGACAGCTTCCTGTACGCCGTCGAAGTCGTCGTTGACGACCTCGCGGAGGACCACCTCGTCCCCGGCGCCCTCGACGGCCGACTCGATCGCGTCGCCCGCGGGATCGTCGTCGTACCCGCGCGTCGACGACACCGTGACGACCGCGTATCCGAGTCGGTCGACGTCGTGGGCGTGATGGTCGTGGTCGTCGTGCGCGTGGGCACCTCCGCCCTCGTGGCCGTGGTCGTGGTGGTCGTGGTCGTCATGATCGTCGTGGGCGTCGTGGCTGTCGTGCCCGTCATGTCCGTGGTGTTGGCCGTCGTCAGTGTCGTGTTCGTGCTCGTGGTCTGCTCCCTCGTGACGATGGCTGTCGCTCATGGGGACGCCTATCGGTCGCGAGCGCTTCAACCCCGGGTCCGTGGATCACTCCCCTCTGACCGCCTCGGCGACGAGCCGGACGCCGACTGTCACCCCGGCGAGCGCGACGGAGACGAGACCGCCCACGAGGAGCCCGACACCGACGACCCACGCCGTGACGGAGGCCATCCCGGCGAGGAGAAACCCGAGGCCGAACACGAGGGCGAGGCCGAGCACCGCGGCGGCTGCCCCGCCGGCGGCGAGCCGGTACGTGCTCGATCGGTCGGCGAGCGGGCCGACACTGAGGCGGCCACCGCCCGCGGGGAGCCCGTAGCCGACGACGGTGACGACGCCCGCGACGGCGGTCCCGATCAGGGCGAACGCGAACGCGAAGCCCGACGGGACGCCGTCTCCCGTCTCGGGCGGCGGCGGGAGGTCGAACACGAACACGGCGACGGCGACGAAACAGACGAGGCCGGTGGCGACGGTTCCGACGCGGAGGGCGGCGAGGGCGGTGGACCGGTTCACCCCCAGGGATCGTCGGCGGTCGAGGATGGGCTTTGTGGTGGCCGGCCGATCAGGGGCCGCGTGGCGACCGCCCTACGTCACGTCGTCGCCGTCCGGGTCGAACAGCTCCTCGATCCGGCAGTCGAAGAAGTCCGCGAGGCCGAACGCCAACTCCAGCGACGGATCGTAGCGCCCGCGCTCGATGCTGTTGATCGTTTGCCGGGTCACGCCGACCCGCTCCGCGAGTTCGGCCTGGCTGATGTCGCGCTCCTCGCGACGGGCACGGACCTCGTTGTTCATCGACCTCGGCTCAGCCAGCCGTACGCGACCGCGAACACGACGAACAGTCCGACGTAGCCGTACAGCACGCCGCTGACGAACGGCGGCACGTCGTAGACCCCGAGCGCGCCGAGCGTCCGCACGCCGGAGGCGCCGAGCACCAGGACGACCGCGGCGACGACGAGCGTGAGGGTGCTCGCGCGCCGCTCCAGTTCTGCGTCGCGCTCGTCGAACAGCGTCACGGGGCTGAACTGCCACACCGCCAGGAAGGCGACGATCCCGACCCAGTAGGCCGCCTCGGCCGCGACTGGGTACGAGAGAAGCCTGAGCGCGATGTTCGCGGCCACGCCGACGCCGACCGAACCGAACAGCAACCGACGGTAGCGTCGTCTGGCGGAGACGGTCGGCGTCCCGCCGGGCTCGCCTCCCGAGCCGAGGCCGGTCTCCGTCATCGTCGGTCACCTGCCGGTCCCGCGTCGTCCAGTTCCCCGGTCGATCCCGTCCTTCGAGTGGATGTCGTGTCGTACATCGGGTGCCTCCACGAGATGTAAAGCTCGCTTTACAGTAAAGGAAACTTTACACAGGGGCTTATATCTGTCGCCCGTTCGACCGGTCCTGGCTCGCCGCGGGGAGTAGGGTTTAGTCCCCCGGCGTGGCAGTTGTGGACACGCATGAAAGCGGTTCAGTTCTCGGAACACGGCGACCGCGACGTGATCGAGTACGGCGACTTCCCGGATCCCGAGCCCGCTCGGGGAGAGGTGATCGTGGACGTGAAGGCGGGCGCGCTCAACCACCTCGACATCTGGACCCGAAAGGGTCTGCCGGGTATCGACCTCGAGATGCCGCACATCCCGGGCTCCGACGCCGCGGGCGTCGTCCACGAGGTCGGCGAGGGCGTCACTCGGTTCGAGGAGGGCGACCACGTCGCCGTCTCGGCGGGCGTCTCCTGCGGGGAGTGTGAGTTCTGCCGACACGGGGAGGAGTCCCAGTGCGTCCGCTTCTCGATCATCGGCGAGCACCAGCGCGGCGTCCACTCGGAGCTCGCGGCCGTCCCGCAGGACAACCTCGTCTCCGTCCCCGAGCACGTCGACTGGGAGATCGCCGGCTCCGCCTCGCTCGTGTTCCAGACGGCCTGGCGGATGCTCCTCTCGCAGGGGGAGCTGGGCCCGAGCGAGTCGGTGCTCGTCCTCGGGGCCTCCGGTGGCGTCGGCCACGCCGCCGTGCAGATCGCGGACCACGTCGGCGCGGAGGTGTACGCGACCGCCTCCACCGAGGAGAAGCTCGGCTACGCCGAGGAGCTGGGCGCGGACCACGTCATCAACTACGAGGAGGACGACTTCGCAGGTGAGATCCGCGAGCACACCGGCCGCCGCGGCGTCGACATGGTCGTCGACCACATCGGCGCGGCGACGTGGCACGACTCGCTGAAGAGCCTCGCGAAGGGCGGGCGGATCGTCACCTGTGGCGCGACGACCGGCGGGCGCCCGGAGACGGACATCAACCGCATCTTCTGGAACCAGCTGAAGGTGATCGGCTCGACGATGGCGACGCCGGGCGAGGTCGACGACGTGCTCGAACTCGTCTGGGACGGCACCTTCGAGCCGCGGATCCGCGAGACGTTGCCGATGAGCGAGGCGGCGCGCGCACACGAGATGATCGAGGACCGAGAGGGCTTTGGCAAGGTGGTGGTTAGACCCGACAGTGAGCTCTGAGGGTTCGGACCCGAACGCGGACGCGACCCCCGACGACGACCGTCCACGGGTCGTCAACACCGGCGACGGCTACGAGCGCGTCGACGACGCGGACGCGAACGCTCCCGCCGGCACCGACTCCACCCCCGACGGCGACGCCCCCGCCGATACCGACGCGGACGGCGACGGCCTCGGGCGGACGGGCTGGGTGCTGGTGGCCGTCGTCGTTGTCGCGTTCCTCGTCGTCCCCGGGATCATCTACGTTCGCCCGACCGTGCCGGGGGAGCTCGGCTTCCGCTTCCTCGCGGCCATGCTCGTGCTGCCGTTTCTCCCTGCGCTCCTGTTGGGCGTGACAGCGGTGTGGAGCCTCGTTGCCGGCGGCGAGTGACTCCGGCCTCCGACCCGCGGCCGAGCGATCGACCCGGTCGGACCGCGCGGTCGCCGCTGACCGAACCGGATCACAGCCCGGCCCGGCCGGTACGTTTTGGCCCGACGAGCGCGTACGCCGGATCGACATGACGACCTCCCTCACCGCGGCCAGCGACCCGGACCGGCTCCCGCCGGACGTCCCGGGCGCGTCGACGTTCGTCGAGGCGAACGGCCGGACGTTCCACGTCGTCGAGGCCGGTCCCGAGGACGGCGATCTCGTCCTCCTGCTCCACGGGTTCCCCGAGTTCTGGTACGGCTGGCGCGACCAGATCCGTCCGCTCGTCGACGAGGGCTACCGGGTCGTCGTCCCGGACCAGCGGGGGTACAACCGAAGCGAGCGTCCCGGTCGCGTTCGCGACTACCGGATCGAGGCGCTCTCGGCCGACGTGACCGGCCTGATCGACGTGTACGACCGCGAGACGGCCGCGGTCGTCGGCCACGACTGGGGCGGCGTCGTCGGCTGGTGGACGGCGATACACTCGCCAGAGCGGCTGTCCTCGTTCGTCGCCGTCAACGCACCGCACCCGACCGTTATCCGGCGGACGCTGTCCGGGGATCCGGTCCAACTCCTCCGGTCGAGCTACGCGTTGTTCTTTCAGCTGCCGAGAGTGCCCGAGGCGCTGACGCGGGCGGCGAACTGGCGGCTCCCGGTGCGGATGATGCGTGACTCGTCGATGCCGGGTACGTTCTCCGCGACGGACTTCGACCGCTACCGCGAGGCCTGGCGCCGCGAGGGCGCGTTCACGGCGATGCTGAACTGGTATCGAGCGGCAGCGAGACGCCCGCCGACGCCCGAGACCGACGAGGTCACCGTTCCCACTCGGCTACTCTGGGGCGTTCACGACCAGTTTCTCAAGCACCGCATGGCCTCCGACTCCCTCGAGCACTGCGTGGACGGGCGGATCACGAACGTCCACGAGGCGACCCACTGGGTCCACCACGAACGGCCGGCGAGGATCGCCGACGCGATCGTCGAGGAACTCGCCTGAACGAGGCGCTCGCGGAGCGGACGGCCGAGTGGGGGCTACTCCGTTCGCCCGTCGTCGACGCCGATCGCGACGCCGCCGTCGTCGTCCCAGTCGCGACGCTCACGCCGCTGTCCGTCGCCCGCCGCGTCGCCGTCCCCGCCGCCGGCTCGATCCACCGCGCCGGGCATCATCGCGCCGGCCGCGCCCGAGCCCTCGTCGGCCTCTGCGGACTGGCGTTCCCGCATACTCTGTCTGGTGAACTGTGGCTGGGCGCGGAGACCGCCCTTGTCCTTCGTGAACGAGCGGTAGAGGAAGAACACCATCGGCAGCGTGGCCACGACGATCCCGATCGAGAGGTACACGTCGAGCGTGGTCGACCCGAACGAGTAGATGATCGCAGCCGAGAGGCCGCCCACCGCGGTGAGCACCGAGTAGGCGATCCGCTGGGCCAGCCGATCGAGGACGTGGTTGTCGTCCTCCAGCGTGACGTTGACCGCGAGGTCCTCGCGCTCGACCGTGTCGAGCACGTTCTCGAGCTTCGGCGGCACCGTGAACAGGGCGCGCGCCGTGTCCCGCGTCTGTGTCGCCGCGTCGCTCGCGAGCCGACGGGCCGTGTCCTCCAGATACCCCTCCTCGGAGAGGTACTCCGTGGCGACCTCGATGAAGTCGAAGTCCGGGTCGAGCGTGACGCAGACCCCCTCGACGACCGTCGCCACCCGGAGGACGAGCGCCATGTTCTGGGGCAGCCGCAGCGGGAAGTCGTAGATCGTCGACTCCACCTGTTCGATCACCTGCTGGACGCGGTACTGCTCGATGTCCTCCCCGCGCACGTCGGCGATGGCCAGCTCCATCACGTCGGCCATCACCTTCCGGTCGGCCTCCGGCGACAGCGTTCCCATCTCGACGAGCGAGTCGAGGATGCCGTCGATGTCCTGGTTCGCGACGGCGATGTAGAAGTCGATGATCTTCTCCTGGATGAACGGGTCGACGCGGCCGGACATCCCGAAGTCGTAGAAGATGATCTGCCCGTCGGGCGTCACGGAGAGGTTGCCCGGATGCGGGTCCGCGTGGAACACGCCGTCCTCGGCGATCATCTGGAGGTACGCGCGCTGGAGTGTCGTCGCCAGTTCGGTGCGGTCGACTCCCATCGAATCGAGCGCTGCGGTGTCGGAGATCTTCGTGCCCGGCAGGTACTCCATCGTGAGCACACGCGGTCCGGACGCGCCGGCGACGGGCTCGGGGATCACGATCCGCTCGCTGTCCTCGAAGTTCGCCCGGATCTCCCGGAGCACGCGCTGCTCGCGGGTGTAGTTCATCTCCTGGTGGATCGTCTTGTCGAACTCCTCGGCGAGGTTGTCCAGCGAGAACGCCTGCCCCTGCCCGACGAACCGTGTCAGCAGCGGCACCGACCACTTGATGATCCGGAGGTCGGCCTCGACCAGCTCCTCGATCCCGGGCCGGCGGACCTTCACCGCGACCTCCTGTCCGTCGTAGGTCGCGACGTACACCTGCCCGAGGCTGGCGCCCGAGATGGGGTCGGTGTCGAACTCGTCGAACACCTCCTCGACGGGACCGAGCTCCTCCTCGATGACGCGCCGGGACTCCGCCCACGGCGCCGGCGGCACGTCGTCCTGCAACGAGGACAGCACCTCGATGTACGACGCCGGGAGCACGTCCGGCCGGGTCGAGAGGATCTGTCCGAGCTTGATGAACGTCGGCCCGAGCGTGAGGAGCGTGTCCAGCAGCACCTCCGCTCGACGGAGCCGCATCTCTCGTGTCACCGTCCGGGACCCGCCCACGACGATGAACCGCTTCCGGTCCCGAAGGAACGCCCATATCAGCGGCAGGAACCGGTAGATGACGAGGGGGAACCGTCGGTACGCGCGCAGTGAAACCAGCGTCACCACCCGGGTTACGCGTCCGTGACGGCGATCTCGTGTTCGGAGGCGGCGGCCCGCTTGGGCAGCCGAACCGAGAGCACCCCGCGGTCCATCTCCGCCTCGCTTCCCTCGTGGGTCGCGTCCGGCGGGAGGGGGATCTCGGCGTCGAGGAACAGCGGCCGGTCCTCCTCGACGTAACTGAACTCGCGGTCGGGCGCCTTCTCGCGGCGGGCTTCGAGGTGGAGGCGGCCGCGCTCGACGCTGACGTCGGTCGTCTCCGCGCTGGCACCGGGCAGGTCGACCACGAGGAGATACGCGTCGTCGCTCTCCAACAGGTCGGCGAACACCGGCTCGGGAAGGTCCCGAAGCGCCTCGCGTAGTTTCGACATGAACGGATCAATGGGCGGCGCGTCGAAAAATGCCGCGGTGACGGCGGCGTCCGTGCGTGTGAGTGTCTCCCGTGGGTCTTTTGGTCGTGCGGCCAGTTCGGTCGAGTATGACCGAGGGATCGGAGGACGCCGACCGCGAGTCGTCGACGGCCACCGACGCGCCGGTCGGGGGCGGGGTTCGCGTCGAGCCGAACGCGGCGGTCGTGTCGCACGATGCCCGGGTGCCGCCGGACCCCCGCGAGGAGACGCCCGTGCCGTTCCGTCCCGTGGCGGCGGCCCGGTCGGTCGGGGGCCGGCTCGTTCGGAGACTCGGCCGTCACGGGGACCGATCGAGGACCGACGGTGGGGACTGACCCCGACGCGTCGAGGGCGGATCCGTCGACCGTCGCGACGGCGCCCCGACTGGCGGCCTTTTCACCCCGGGCCCGCAAGGGTGCCGTATGAGTCACGACCGGACACGCGCCGGGTTCAAGAACCGGACCCGGGTCGCCGACGCGCGCGAGCGCCTGCTCGCGACGGCCGCTCCGCACGGCCGGACGGAGACGGTACCGCTGACGGCCGCCGACGGCAGGGCCGTCGCGGACGCGACGACGGCACCGACGCCGGTACCGGGGTACGACCGCGCCGCGATGGACGGGTGGGCCGTCCGCGCGGCGGACACGTTCGGCGCCTCCGACCGTTCGCCGTCGGTGCTGTTCGCCGAGGAGGGGGAAGTCGGCCCGGACGGGGCGGTCCGCGTCCACACCGGGAGCGAGTTGCCGCCGGGGGCGGACGCGGTGGTCAAGATCGAGCAGGTCGGCGAGGTCGGCGACGAGGTCGAGGTGTTCGACGCCGTCGCCGAGGGCGAGAACGTCGGCCCGACGGGGGAGGACGTCGCCGAGGGGCAGACGCTGTACGAGCCACCCCACCGGCTCCGGCCGTCCGATCTCGGTCTCCTGAAGTCCGTCGGCACCGACGAGGTCGAGGTCGCGGCGCGCCCCCGGGTCTCGGTGATCCCGACCGGCGAGGAGCTGGTGCAGGCCGAGCCCGACCCCGGGGAGGTGATCGAGACGAACGGCCTCACGGTCTCCCGACTCGCCGAGCGCTGGGGGGCGGACGCCACCTACCGCGAGATCGTCACCGACGACGAGGACGCCCTTCGCGAGGCGGTCGAGCGCGACCTCGACCACGACGTGGTCGTGACCACCGGCGGCTCCTCCGTCGGCGAGCGGGACCTGATCCCCGAGGTGATCGACGAGATCGGCGAGGCACTGGTCCACGGTGTCGCCCTCAAGCCGGGTCACCCCGTCGCGCTCGGGGCCATCGAGGAGACGCCGGTGATCATGCTTCCCGGCTACCCCGTCGCGTGCATCGTCAACGCCGTGCAGTTCCTGCGCCCCGCGATCCGCGAGATAGGATCGCTCCCGCACGACCCGCACCCGACGCGTCGGGCGACGCTGACCCGGAAGCTCTCCTCCGAACCCGGCGTGCGGACGTTCGCGCGGGTGAAACTGGATCCGACGGATGACGACGGCCGAACCGGCGGCGGCGACCACCCGGCCGTCGAGGCGACGCCGACGCGCGCGTCCGGCTCGGGAATGCTCTCGTCGGTCGCGCTCGCCGACGGGTGGGTCGTCGTCCCCGAGTCTCGGGAGGGGCTCGACGCCGGCGAGGTCGTCGACGTGGAGCTGTGGGAGGTGAACGAATGAGCGACCGACGGGAGTTCCGCGACCTCGCGGAGCCCGAGGCGGCCCACGAGGCCATCGAATCGCTGGACCTGGCGCCGGAGCCGGAACCCGTCCCGCTTCGCGAGGCGCGCGGGCGCGTGCTCGCCGAGCGGATCGACGCCGAGTTGGACGTGCCGGGGTTCGACCGGGGGTCGATGGACGGCTACGCGGTCCGCGCGCGCGACACCTTCGGGGCCGACGAGGCCGACCCGGTCGCCCTGGAACTGGTCGGCGCAGTCCACGCCGGCGCCGAGCCCGACGTGACCGTCGAACCGGGAACCTGCGCGGAGATCTCCACGGGCGCGGTGATGCCCGACGGCGCCGACGCGGTCGTGATGGTCGAGCGAACCACCGAGGTCGACGACGGCGACACGATCGAGATCCGCACGTCCGTCGCCCCCGGCGACCATGTCATGTTCGCCGGCGCGGACATCGCCGCCGGCGGCCGCGCGCTCGGCCCGGGGACGGAGATCACGCCCCGCGAGATCGGCCTGCTGTCCGCGCTGGGTGTCGACGAGGTACCCGTCCGCGGAACGCCGACGGTCGGCATCGTCTCCACCGGCGACGAACTCGTCCGGCCCGGCGACGACCTACACAGCGAGCGCGGCCAGATCTACGACGTGAACAGCTACACGATCGCCGCGGGCGTCGAGGAGGCCGGCGGCGAGGCGGTCCTCTACCCCCACGCCGGCGACGACTACGACGAGATGGAGCGCCTGCTCGTCGAGGCCAGCCGGGAGTGTGACCTCGTCCTGTCGTCGGGATCGACCTCCGCCTCGGCGGTCGACGTGATCTATCGGGTGATCGAGGAGCGCGGCGACCTCCTGCTCCACGGCGTCTCGGTCAAGCCCGGCAAGCCGATGCTCGTGGGTCGGGTGGGCGACTCCGCCTACGTCGGCCTCCCGGGGTATCCAGTCTCCGCGTTGACCATCTTCCGGACGTTCGTCGCGCCCGCGGTGCGCGAGGCGGCCGGGAAGCCGGAGCCGCGGACCGCCACCGTGAGCGGCCGGATGGCCGTCGAGGAACGCTACTCGGAGGGGCGAATGCGGCTCATGCCAGCGGGACTCGTCCACGACAGCGGCGGCGAGACCCTCGTGTACCCCGTCGACAAGGGGTCGGGGGCGACGACGAGCCTCGTCGAGGCCGACGGCGTCGTGGTCGTCGATCCCGACACCGAGTACCTCGCCGCCGGCGAGTCCGTCGAGGTGCGACTGTTCTCGCCGGACGTGCGCGCGCCGACGCTGTTCGCCGTCGGCGAGGACGACCCCGCGCTCTCCCGGCTGCTCGACCGGGTCGACCGTCCGCGGCACCTCGCGCTCGGCTCGCGGGAGGGGCTGCGTCGCCTCCGCGACGGCGTCCCCGACGCCGCGGTCGTCGCCGGCGAGCCCGGTCGCGATCCGGTCGCGTCGCCCGACCCGACCGGCGACGACGACCCGGTTCCGACCGAACTCGTCGGCGAGTGGACCCGGGAGTGGGGGTTGATCGTCCCCGCCGGCAACCCGGACGAGGTGACGGGCCTGACGGATCTGGTGGACCGGAACCTCCGGTTCGTCAACCGGGACTCGAACGCCGGCCTCCGGACGACGCTCTCGAACGCGCTCGCGGGTCTGGCCGACGAGCGCGGGACGACCCGGCGGGAGGTGACCGAGGCGATCGACGGCTTCGACCGCGCGGTTCGCGCCCACGAGTCGCCCGCGCGGCGCGTGCTCGCCGGCGACGCGGACGTGGGGCTGGGGCTTCGAGCGACGGCCGAGCGGCTGAACACGGGCTTCGTCTCGCTGGGATCCGAGCCGGTTCGCGTCCACGCGAACCCCGCGCGCGTCGACAAGCCCGGCGTGCGGGGGCTACGCGAGGCGATCGCCGACGGCGACGACGTGTTCGACTCGCTCGTCGGCTACGAGCGATAACGGACGGGACCGTGGGACGTGTCTCCCGCTACGGCGTCGGCGCGGACTTCTGGAGGGCGGTTTCGGCGATGTTGCCGCCGTAGTCGGCCGACCGCGACACCGAGTCGACGATGAGCCCCAGCAACTGCGCGCGGGCGGGGTCCAACTCCCGCAGCAGTTCGTCGATCTCCCGGGCACGCTGGTCGACGCCGAGGACGGCGCCGCGGGCCTCGTTCGCCAGCCCGGTCGCTTCGTCGCTGTCCTCGGCGAACAGCGCCTCCATGGCGCGATCGACGACCTCGCGAGCGTCCTCGTCGAGCGTCTGCAGCGCCTCGTCGAACTCGGCCGGGAGCACCTCGTCGATACCGTTCTCCGGGGCCGGGACCGTTCCGCCCGCGGCGTCGGCCGCTTCGCTCCCGAGCAGTTCCAGGGTGAGGTGGGCGATCTTCGTCGCGTGGTCGGCGACGCGCTCGAGTTGGCGTGCGCTGGAGTGGTAGTCGAAGCACACCTCCCGCGAGAGGCCGATGTCCTCGGCGGCCTTCGGGGTCCGCAGCGTCGCGCGGAAGATGCGCGAGACGACCATGTACAGGCGGTCGACGTCGTCGTCGCGCTGGATCACGTCCAGCGCCATGTCCTCATCGCCGGTGGTGAGCGCGTCCACCGCGTCCTCCAGCATGGAGACGGCGATGAGCCGCATCCGCGTCACCGCGTTGTGGATCGACAGCTCCGAGGAGTCGAGCAGGTCGCGGATGACGACGCGGTCGCGCGTCTCCTCGAGCACCTCCAGCCCGACGAGGCTCTGGACGGAGTCGCGGATGGTGCGCCGTTGGTCGTTGGTGATCCGGGGCGCCTCGAGCGCGATGATGTCGAAGCCGGAGACGTACATCGTCATCACCGCGCGCGTGAGCTGATCCCCCTCCAGTTCGCCGATGTCGAGGGTCCCCTCGGTACGCCCCTCCTCGGTCACCGGGGTGAGAAACAGCGAGTCGCCCTCGGGGTAGAACTCGACTTCGGTGCCCGCGCTGACGCCGTTATCCGTCGCCCATTCCTTGGGAATGGACACGGTGTACGTCGACCCGCCCGTCACCTGCACTTTCCGTGTCTCGACCATCGTGGGAGCGTGCGTCCGTCCGTGGATTAAATCCACCGGTGTTCTATATATTTATCCCGGCGCGGCCCCACATGACGGCGAATTCCGGCGGTCTCGGAACATAAAACCGAGATCTCGATAGAGTATACAATCGGCTATTGACCCGTCTGATGGGCCTGAAACAACGTTCAGGTCGGCATAATACGTTCGATATCGGGTGGCGGGAGATACACAATCGTTCTCACAATATCTCTATATATTTATAATAGTAGGGTACTTATTCGTCTCGCGACTCCGATCGGGTGATGACGGACAACTCCGACTCCGCGACGCGGCGTGCGTTCGTGACTGCTGCGGGAACGGCGGGCGTCCTTGGGTTGGCTGGCTGCACGAGCAACCCGGACTCGGGGGGTTCGGGCGACTCCGGCGGCGACTCGGACCAGCTCTCTGGGACGATCGACATCGCGGGCTCCTCGACGGTGTTCCCGCTGGCGACGGCGTTCGCGGAGACGTTCCAACAGGAACACTCCGACGTGGATATCAACGTCCAGTCGACCGGCTCGGGCGGCGGGTTCGCGAACTTCTTCTGCCCCGGCGAGACCGACTTCAACAACGCCTCGCGACCGATCAAGCCCGAGGAGGAGGAGGCATGTGCCGACAACGGCGTCGAACCGGTCGAGCTCACGGTCGCGACCGACGCCCTGACCGTGATCGTCAACAACGAGGCCGACTTCCTCGACTCGCTCACAGTCGAGGAACTGCGGACGATCTGGTCGGCCGAGACCCAGACGGAGACGTGGAGCGACGTCAACTCCGACTGGCCCGACGAGGAGATCGAGCTGTACGGTCCCTCCGACGCCTCGGGAACCTACGACTACTTCATCGAGGCGATCCTCGGGGAGGAGGGGCCGGGTCATCGGCAGGACTACTCCGCGACCGAGCAGGACCGCACTATCATACAGGGCGTTCAGGGCTCCGAGTACGCCATCGGTTACCTCGGGTTCGCCTACTACAGCCAGAACGGCGACTCGGTCAAGGCGGTCGCCATCGATGACGGCGACGGTCCCGTCGAGCCGTCGCTGGAGACCGCCAAGTCCGGCGAGTACTCGCCGCTTGCGCGTCCGCTGTTCACCTACCCCGCGAAGTCCTCGCTGGCGGAGGACCACGTCGCGGAGTTCGCCCGGTTCTTCCTCGAGAACACGACCGACGAGGAGGTCGTCGCCAACGACGTCGGCTACGTTCCGCTCACCGAGGACCAACAGGCCGAGCAGGTGGAGAAGCTGGAGACGGCGATCGAGGAAGCCACCGACGCCTGACCCGGCGCTTCGACCCGAGGTACCTGTCACCCGTTCGACGGACCTGAGAACGGAGAAATTTTCACTCCCCCACGCCACCCACCATCCGAATGAGCACCGACGACATCGTGGACGACCTCACCCGGGACACGCAGAACGCCCCCGCGGAGCTGCTGACGCGGTCGTTCTTCTTCGTGTGTGCGGTGCTCTCGATCGTTACCACGGTGAGCATCGTCGTCCTCCTCGTCACCGAGGCGGCCAAGTTCTTCTCGATCACCGCGCCGCTGATGGGCGTCGAGGGGCCGACGGCCTCGCTCGTCGACTTCCTCACCGGGACGACCTGGGAGATCGGCAACCGGAAGTTCGGCGTGCTCGCGCTCGTCTCCGCGACGCTGATGATCACGATCGGCTCGGCGATCATCGCGCTCCCGCTCGGCGTCGCGACGGCCATCTACCTCAGCGAGTACGCCGCGCCCCGACATCGTGCCTTCCTGAAGCCGGCGCTGGAGATTCTCGCGGGGATCCCGACGGTCGTGTACGGCTTCTTCGCGCTCATCTACATCACGCCCGCCATCCAGACGGTGCTCCCCGGAACGGGAACGTTCAACCTCCTCTCGGCGAGCATCGTCGTCGGCATCATGATCATCCCGATGGTCGCGTCGATCAGCGAGGACGCGATGTCCGCGGTGCCCGACGAGCTCCGACAGGCCGGCTACGGGATGGGCGCGACCAAGTTCGACGTGTCGACCGGGATCGTCGTCCCGGCGGCGCTGTCGGGCATCTTCTCGTCGTTCATCCTCGCGCTCTCGCGGGCCATCGGCGAGACGATGGCCGTCACCATCGCCGCCGGGTCGCAGGCGCAGTTCCTGAACCCGATCGACCCGACGGCGTATCAGGAGGGGGCGCTCCCGATGACCGCGGCGATGGTCCAACTGTTGTTGGGCGACATCACCGGGGGCGGGCTCGCGTACCGGAGCCTCTTCGCCATCGGACTGACGCTGTTCGTCATCACGCTCGTCATGAACGTCATCAGCGACCTGATCGCACAGCGGTACCGCGAGGAGTACTGAGATGGCGACCGGTACACGCTCCGACGACATCGAGAACTTCGGAACGGTGAGCAAGGCCGTCGGGACGGTCTTCCGATACGTCCTGCTGGCGGCGACGCTGTTCGGGATCGTCGTGCTCGGCGCCCTGTTGGTGTACGTCGCAAACGACGCCATCCAGCCGCTCACCGCCGACCCGGGCTGGCACCTCACGTTCCTCCTCACGCTCGTGCTCCCGACGCTCGGGGTCGGGGGGTACCTCTACCGACGCGACACCGACGCCCTCCGATTCGGGGCCACGACGGTCGGGATGACCGTCGTGACGCTCATGTTCGCCGGCGGCGTCGGGATGATCTTCGTCGACATCCTCTCGCCGTTCGTCCTCCTCGCGTACACGGTCGGACTCGCGCTCCCGTTCGCGGCGGTGCTCGTGCTCCAACGACGAGCGCGACGGATCCCGTTCCTCACTCGGGCGGGCGTGACGACGCTCGCGTTCTACGGCTCACTGTTCGGCCTTCCGGGCCCCGTCGGTACGGCCGTCGGGGTCCCCACGATCGTGCCCGGGGTGCCCGGGCTGATCCGGTCGGTCCCGACGATCCCGCTCGGTTGGATGTCCCTCACCGCGACGCTCGGACTCGGCGTCGCCGCACTCGTCGGCGTGTACGCCGCCCGGGTTCGGACCCGGCGTGCCGGACTGTTCGCGGGGGTCGGCGCGCTGGCGGTCATCGCCACAAGCGGCGTGCTCGGCCCCTTTGTGGGCGTCACGTCGGTCCCCGCGGTGGTGCTCGCCTCGGTCGCCGTCGTCCCGACGGTCGTGTACGCGGCCGGAACCGTGGCCTCCCGGCCCAGCCAACGGGTCGGCATGCTCGTCCCCGCAGTCGTCATCGGCGGCACCCTCGTCGGCGAGGTCGCCGTCGGCGCCCTCGGGTTCGCCGGACCGCAGTCGTGGGTCGACTGGCAGTTCCTCACGAGCGCACACAGCCGAAACGCCATCGACGCCGGACTGTACCCCGCGATCGGCGGGTCCATCCTGCTGATGGGCACGGTTGCGGTCCTGTCGTTCCCGCTCGGGGTGGGCGCGGCAGTGTATCTCGAGGAGTACGCCCCCGACAACCGGTTCACACGGGTCATCGACGTGAACATCTCCAACCTCGCCGGCGTGCCCTCGGTCGTGTACGGCCTGCTCGGGCTGGGCGTGTTCGTCACGTACCTCGGACGGTCGACGGGAACCGTTCTCATCGGCGGCGCGACGCTGGCGCTGCTCATCCTCCCGATCGTCATCATCTCCTCGCGGGAGGCGATCCGGAGCGTCCCCAACGAGATGCGGCAGGCGTCCTACGGGATGGGGGCGACGAAGTGGCAGACGGTTCGGCGGGTCGTGCTCCCGCGGGCGTTCCCGGGGATCCTCACCGGGACGATCCTCGCGCTCGGGCGGGCGATCGGCGAGACCGCTCCGCTCATCATGATCGGGGCCCCGAGCGTCCTGTTCTCGCTGCCGACCGGACTCTCCTCGAAAGTGAGCGCCATGCCGCTGCAGGTGTTCGCGTGGTCGAGCCTGTTCGCCAGCGAGGACTTCTACACCAAGGCCGTCCCCGCGGGCGTCGTGGTGCTCGTGAGCGTCCTGCTGGCGATGAACTCCGTCGCGATCGTCCTGCGAAACAGGTATCAGAGTGAGCAGTAATCCACAACCATGACTGACGGACACGGACAGGCGGACGACGGAATCGAGCCCGACGGGGGGGAAGCGACGACGGAGGACCCGTCGACGGAGATGTCGATCACGACGGATGTCAGCGAGAGCGTGAGTGCCAGCGCCACCACCGGCGAGGCCGACACGCTCGTCGAGGCGCGCGACGTGAGCGTCTACTACAACGACGAGCGCGCACTCAACGACATCACGATGGAGATCCCGAGGAACCGCGTCACCGCGATGATCGGTCCCTCGGGCTGCGGCAAGTCGACGTTCCTTCGGTGTATCAACCGCATGAACGACATGATCGACGCCGCGCGCGTCGAGGGCGACCTCCTCCTGCGCGGGAAGAACGTCTACGACGACGACGTGGACCCGGTCGCGCTCCGCCGTCGCGTCGGGATGGTGTTCCAGAAGCCGAACCCGTTCCCCAAGTCGATCTACGACAACGTCGCGTACGGCCTGGAGATCCAGGGCGCCGACGGCGACTACGACGCGATCGTCGAGGAATCGCTCAAGCGCGCGGCGTTGTGGGACGAAGTGAAGGACCAACTCGACGAGTCCGGGCTCGACCTCTCGGGCGGCCAACAGCAGCGGCTCTGTATCGCCCGGGCGATCGCGCCCGACCCGGAGGTCATCCTGATGGACGAGCCGGCCTCGGCGCTGGACCCGGTGGCGACCTCGAAGATCGAGGACCTCATCGACGACCTCGCCGAGGAGTACACGGTCGTCATCGTCACCCACAACATGCAGCAGGCCGCCCGCATCTCCGACAAGACGGCGGTGTTCCTCACCGGCGGCGAGCTCGTCGAGTTCGACGACACCGACAAGATCTTCGAGAACCCCGACTCCCAGCGCGTCGAGGACTACATCACCGGCAAGTTCGGATAGCGGCGTCCGGTCCATCTCCCCCCGCCACGGTCCGCGATCCGTCGCCCCCTCCGTTCCTCGCCGTCCGTCTCACGTCGGTTCGTTCCGCCCGTCCGTCTCCGTCCGTCCGCGAAGTCACTCCGATCCCGCCGCCGTCAGCGGTCGTCGCCGACGGCCCGCGAGCCCACCTCGATACCGTCGTCCCCCGACAGTCGGAGGACGAGCGGCCCATGGGCGGGACAACGCGCGAGCGACCGTCGGACCGTCTCCCCTCCGTCCTCGCGAGTCGCCGTGACGGCGACCTCGCCCGCGGGCGGAACGGCCGTCCGCACTCGGACGGTCGCGTTCGCCGCCGGGTAGACGGTTCGATCGAGCACTCGCTTCCCGTCCGCGTCGACGACCACGTCGACGGCGGCGTCGGCGTCGGTCGCGTTCTCGACGAGCACGTCACGGACCAGGAGATCGCACACCAGCCGCGGGGACTCCTCGAGCAGACAGTACAGCGGGCCGTCATGGGGCGGTCGCCAGTCGCGGCGGTCCACGCCCGCGTCGGTCTCCGCGGAGACGGCGATCCGCCCCCGCGGCACCGACAGCGGGACCGGGACGCGCGACCGGGACGGCACGCGGAGATCGATCCCCGCGGCGCCGTCGTCGTCGGAGGCGGCGATCCGGACGCGCCCGCCGTCGCCCGGCGCGTCGACGACGAGCACGGCCGCGACGTTCCCGCCCGAGGACGCGAGGAGCCCGCCTGTCGACCCCTCGACGAACGACGACGCCGCCGACCTCGGGTAGGCGTCGCGGACGCTCGCGCCGCCGTCGAGGTCGATTCCCAGGTCGTCGCCGCCGGGACCGGGCGTCCACTCGATCGTTCGCCTGCGGTTGTCTGCGGTGCGCACGTGGACGGTGTACGGGCGCGCGGCTCCCAACACGTCGGGAAGGACGGTCCGTCCGGCCGGGGGAACGCGGACAACCCGGGAGAGCACGTCCGTCTCGCGGTCCTCGACCAGAAGCCTGATCCGTTCGGACCTGACGAGCCGGTTCGAGACGACCACCGAGCGCGGGCGGTCGAGGGCGTCGGCGTCGCCGGCGCCGTGGGGGGTCGGCGCGGCCGTCGGCGTCGGCGAGGCCGTCGGCGTCGCCCGTAACGCGGGGTTGACCGTCCGGCTGTCGCCGTCGGCTCCCGTGGACGAACAGCCGGCGAGCGTCGCGACGGCCCCGATCAGGAACGACCGGCGGAACACGGGATCCGTACGTGCGACACGGGCATAACGGCGGCGACGACGAGGGACGCGGCTCGCGCTCGGGACCGCTCGGGAGCGTTGAGGAGCGCTCCATACACGTCAGAACCCGCGAACACAAACCCTTACGACCTCCGCCGAGGAGTCGTTCGTATGCCACGGAAACGGTATCAGGAACGCCTCGATGAACTCCGCGAGGACGTGCTCTACATGAGCGAGATCGTCGCCGAGCGCCTGCGCATGGGGATGGACGCGCTCGACGTGAAAGACGAGGAGCTCGCCCGCCGCGTCATCGAGGAGGACGCCGAGGTGAACCAACTGTACCTCGAACTCGAGCAGGACTGCGTCGACCTGCTGGCGCTCCAACAGCCCGTCGCGGGCGATCTCCGGTTCATCGCGGCGACGTTCAAGATCATCACCGATCTCGAGCGCATCGGCGACCTCGCGACCAACCTCGGCGAGTACTCCCTCCAAGCCGAGCGCGACGTGTTCCCCGACGTCGACGCCCAGCGCATCGGGAAGGCGACGCTTGAGATGCTCGACGACGCCATGACTGCCTACGCCGAGAAGGACGCCGACGCCTGCTACGAGGTCGCCGACGCCGACGACGAGGTCGACCGACTGTGCGAGGACGCCAGCGCCGCGGTCATGCGGGAGCTCCTCGAACGCGAGGACGTCACCGAACAGGACATCGACGACATGATGGCGGACGTCTCCCGGCTCCTGCTCACGATCCGGGATCTGGAACGGGTCGGCGACCACGCGGTCAACATCGCCGCCCGGACGCTGTACATGGTCGAGAACGACGACGAGCTCATCTACTGAAGTACCCGCTCGTCGCGGGGTTCCCCGCGTCCGCTTCACTCGCGTCACGGGGCCCGTCCGGCGGACCCCCGTCCGCGGCGGACGGTCGATCGCCCACCGCGACCGCTGTGCGCTCGACGGGGAACTGCCACCGGCGACGGCGGCCGCCGACGAGCCACCGTCGGAGGGCCGTTGGATCGGAACCCGTGTCGCCCCTGACGGGCGTGAGTGACTCTCGCCCGTCCCCGGAGCGGCGAACCCGTGAGACGGGGGGACCGGGATCGACGAATGTGAACGGAATCTAGACGGAGTTCGCAAAAGACGCTTCATACGTCGGGGCGGAGTACGACCATGACCGAATCGCTCCGGGACCGGGAGCTTCCCTCCCCCGACGATCTGCTGTTCGCCGCGCTCGCCGGGCTCACGGGGGTCGCGGGCTCGTACGCGGTCGCGGGCAACACGAGACGGTTCGTCGTCGCGCCGATCGACGCGCTGGTCGTCCGGGTGACGCCCGGCGCGATCGTCGCGTTCGTGATCCAGAACGTCGGGGAGGCGGGCCACCTCCTCCATATCGCTCTCTCGGTCGCCATCGCGACCGGGCTGCTCGGGGCGACCGCGCTCGTCGGACTGTCCGTCAGTCGCCGGTTCGACCGCCCGGCGACGAGCGCCGCCCTGACGGGAGCGCTCGCGTGGGGCCTCGTCGCCTCGATCACGTCGCAGCCGTCGCTCGCATTGGGTGCGGCCGCCCCGGTCACGGTGTGGACCGCGATCGGGACGGTCTCGGTCGGAACGGCCGAACGGGACCCGTCGGGACGGCGCACCCTCCTCTCGAGTGTGGGCGCGCTGGCCTTCGCCGGCGTCTCGCTCGGGCTGGGTCGGTCGACCGGCGACGGCGGCCCGGCCGCCGGCGGCACGACGACGAGGAGCGCCGAGGCGACCACGCTCATGCAGGAGGCAGCGGAGAAGTCCCTCGACGTCTCCGGCGACGTCCCCGGGCTCGTGAGCTCCTTCGAGGAGTTCTACAACGTCGATATCGCGGAGTTCGACCCGGACCTCTCGCCGGACGACTGGTCGCTGACCGTCACCGGGGAGGTCGGCGAGGACGTGACCGTGACGTTCGACGACCTGACCGACATGCCGACCGAGCACCGCCTCGTGACGCTCCGCTGTGTCGGGGAGGGGCTGAACGGGCGAAAGCTCGACACCGCGGTGTGGACTGGGACGCCGATCGCACCGCTGCTCGAGGAGGTCGACCCGGGCGGTGAGTGTGATTGTGTGATGCTCAGAGCGGAGGACGACTACTTCGTCCAGTTCCCGATCGAGGCACTCGAGGACGGCTTCCTCGCGTGGGAGATGAACGGCCTGTCGCTCCCCAGAGCGCACGGGCATCCGGTGCGCGTGTTGGTCCCGGGGCACTGGGGGGAGACCAACGTCAAGTGGCTCTCCGAGATCGAGTTGCTCGACGAGGAGACGGACGGGTACTGGGAACAGCGCGGATGGCACGGCACCGGCCCGGTGAACACCGTGGCCAAGCTCTGGAGCGACACCACCCTCGACGACGGCCGGATCGAGGTCGCCGGCCACGCGTACGCCGGAACGCGCGGGATCGAACGCGTCGAGGTGTCCGTCGACGGGGGCGACACCTGGCGGGACGCGGAGCTTTCGGAGCCGCTTCCCGGGGACGACGTCTGGCGCCAGTGGCGGTACGCGTTCGACCCCGACGGGACTCACGACGTCGTCGTGCGGGCGGTGGACGGCGAGGGGACGCTCCAGCCCGAGGACCGGTCGGAGTCGTTCCCGAGCGGGGCGACCGGCTGGGTCAGGAAGACGGTCGGTCGATGACCGCCGAACTGATACCCGATCGATACGAGGTCACGCACGGATGGAGCAGGCACTCTGGTATCTCCTCGTCGGAACCCGCGGCGGGGAGAACCGCGCGCGGATCATCGCCGCGCTCGACGAGCGCCCCCGGAACGCCAACCGCCTCGCCGAGTGCCTCGACGTCGATTACAACACCGTGAGACACCACCTCGAGATGCTACGTGACCACGACGTGATCGAAGCCGGCGGCGACGAGTACGGCAAACTGTACTTCCTGACGGACCGGTTCGAACAGCATCGCGAGGAGTTCGAGACGGTTCTGGAGGCGATGTGAATGGCCGGTTCGATGGGCCCGTGGCTACTGGTCGCGACCGGCTTGTCGGTCGTGAACGCCTCGCTGCTGGTGGTGTTGACCGCGATCTGGGTTCGCAACTACCGGACGTTCGGCTCGGGCATGACCGCGGGGCTGGCGGTGTTCGGCGGGACGATGGTCCTCGAGAACCTCCTCGCCATCTACTTCTTCTTCACCGGCGGGATGCTCTACGTCGACGCCCCCGGCGTTCAACGGTCGGTGGCGACGCTCCGAGTGCTCCAGACGATCGCGTTGACGTTTCTGACGTACGTCACGGCGAAGTAGTCTGCCCCGTGCGTCTCCGACGCCAGGCCTCGTCGGCCGGGCGCGGTGAAACGAACCGATCTCGACGAGCGAACCGAGCCGTCCGGCGGCGCGCGGTCCCCGACGACCGGTCTACTGGAAGCCGACCCGCCCGCCGCGGTCGGTACGGAGGCTGTCGGTGCCGCCGCCCTTGAACTGTTCCTCGATGTCGGCGTAGTAGCTCATGATCTCGTCGGAGATCGTCGGTCGGACCGCCTCCATCGCGTCCTCGAAGTGCCGCATGTTCACGTCCTCGGCGGCGTCGTCCTCGCGTAGCGCCTGGATGCCGGCCTCGCGGGCGATGGACTCCAAGTCGGAGCCGACGTAGCCGTCGGTTCGCTCGGCCAACTCGCGCAGACTCACGTCGGCGTTGAGCGGCGTGTCGTCGGTGTGGATCTTGAGGATCTGCTCGCGCCCCTCCTCGTCGGGCTGGCCGATCATCACGAGCCGGTCGAACCGACCCGAGCGGATCAGCGCCGGGTCGATCATGTCCGGCCGGTTCGTCGCGCCGATCACCATCACGTTCTCCATCTCCTCGAGGCCGTCGAGCTCGGTCAGGAGCTGGTTGACGACGCGCTCGGAGACGTTGTTCCCCATCTCCTGCCCCCGGCTGGGGGCGAGGCTGTCGAGTTCGTCGAAGAAGATGACCGTCGGGGCCACCTGCCGGGCCTTCCGGAACGTCTGCCGGATCGCCTTCTCCGACTCCCCGACCCACTTCGACAGTAACTGCGGCCCGCGGACCGAGATGAAGTTCGCGTTCGTCTCGTTGGCGACGGCCTTCGCCATCAGGGTCTTCCCGGTGCCGGGCGGGCCGTACAGCAGCACCCCTTTCGGCGCCTCGATGCCCATCCGCTCGAACTTCTCGGGCGTCCGCAGGGGCCACTCGACGGCCTCCTTCACCTGCTGTTGTGCGTCGTCGAGGCCGCCGACGTCCTCCCACGTGACCTTCGGGAGTTCGACGAGCACCTCCCGCATCGCGGAGGGCTCCACCTCCGAGAGCGCGCCGCCGAAGTCGTCCCGCTTGACGATCATCCGGTCGATGAGGCTCGGCGGGATGTCCTCCTCGTCGAGGTCGATCTCCGGGAGGTAGCGCCGCAGCGCCTTCATCGCGGCCTCCTTCGTGAGGCTCTCGATGTCGGCGCCGACGAACCCGTGGGTCTCGTCGGCCAGGCGGTTCAGGTCGACGTCGTCCGACAGCGGCATGCCGCGCGTGTGGATCTGGAGGATCTCCTTGCGCCCGACCTCGTCGGGGACGCCGATCTCGATCTCCCGGTCGAAGCGACCCGGACGCCGGAGCGCGGGGTCGACGCTGTCGACGCGGTTCGTCGCGGCGATGACGATCACCTGTCCGCGCGTCTCCAACCCGTCCATCATCGTGAGGAGCTGGGCGACGACCCGGCGCTCGACCTCGCCGGTCACGTCCTCGCGCTTGGGCGCGATGGAGTCCAGCTCGTCGATGAAGATGATGCTGGGGCTCTCGTCTTTCGCGTCCTCGAAGATCTCCCGAAGCTGTTGTTCGGACTCCCCGTAGTACTTCGAGATGATCTCGGGGCCGGCGATGGAGAAGAAGCTCGCCGAGGTCTCGTTGGCGACGGCCTTCGCCAGCAGCGTCTTCCCGGTGCCGGGCGGGCCGTGCAGCAGGACGCCCTGCGGCGGCTCGATCCCCAGCTTCTTGAAGATCTGGGGGTGTTTCATCGGCAGCTCGACCATCTCGCGGACGCGCTGGATCTCCTGTTGGAGGCCGCCGATGTCCTCGTAGGTGATCCCGCCGCCGGTCTTCTCGAACCCGGAGATCGGCTCCTCGCGGAGTTCGACCTCCGTGTCCTCGGTGATGAGACAGACGCCGTCGGGTTCGGTGTCGACGGCGATGAGCGGGATCGCCTGTCCCGGCGAGCGCATGAACGGGTGGTTCGTGCTCGACATCACGGGGACGATGTCGCGCTCGACGACCGGGCGCTTGAGGATCTGCCGCTTCACCATGCCGGCGGCGTCCGATCCGAACTGCACCGACGCCTCCTCGGGCGGGGCCAGCGTCAGGGACTCGGCCTTCTTCGCCTCGGCCTTCCGGATCGTGACGCGCTCGCCGATGCCGACGTCGGCGTTCTGGCGCGTGAACCCGTCGATTCGGACGGTGTCGGTGTTCCAGTCCTGCCGGTCGGCGCGCCACACCTTCGCGGCGGTGGTCTCGGCTCCCTCGATCTCGATGATGTCGCCCGGAGAGAGCTTCAGGTGGAGCAGGGTGTCCGGGTCGAGACGGGCGATCCCCCGGCCGGAGTCGTTCGGGTACGCCTTCGCGACTTCGAGTTGGACTTCATTCATGTTGGATTGACTGGTGTTCGTTCGAATCACGTCCGTCCGGACGGCTGTTAAGCCCTCCGTTGCGCGCCGTGACGCCGGAACGTGAGAATCCCGGCACGCCGGCGGGGACGCAAGACGTGCTAGTCTATCCCATGATAGGGGTCCCGGCCTGAAAACACCACCGCCGACGCCGGCCGGATCGGGTTCGATCTCGTCGGCCCGAGAACCCGACCCTCGGGTCGGCGGCGGCGACATGGCGGTAGCGACTTCACGCCGCGGGGCGATCGGTCGACCATGCGAACGATCGCCTTCGACGGTCGGATGGGCGCCGCCGGCGACATGATCCTCGGCGCGCTCGTCGCCGCCGGGGCCGACTCCGACGTGCTCACGCCGGTCGAGGACGCGTTACCGGTCCGCTACGAGTTCGAGGCGACCGAGCGGAACGGCATCGCGAGCACCCGTGCCCGGGTCCGACATCTCGGCGACGGCGACGGTCACGATCACAGCCACGATCATCACGACCACGACGACGGACACAGTCACGACCACGACCACAACGCGGAGGGGAAGGGGCCCCAGCGCACCTACGCCGAGGTCGTCGAGACCGTCGAGGGAATGGATCTCGTGGAGTCGGTTCGGGCGGACGCGCTCGCGACGTTCGAGATCCTCGGGGAGGCGGAGTCGTCGGTCCACGGGACGGACTTGGAGGGGACGCACTTCCACGAGGTCGGCGCCGACGACGCGATCGCGGACGTGGTCGGCGCGTGCCTGCTGTTCGACGACCTCGACGCCGACCGCGTCGTGACGACGCCGCTTGCGACGGGCGACGGCGAGGTCGACTTCAGCCACGGCGTCTACCTGGTTCCGGTGCCGGCCGTCGTCGAGATCGCCGAGCGCGCCGACTGGTCGCTGCGGGGCGGCCCCGTCGACGCCGAGTTGCTCACGCCGACGGGCGCGGCGATCCTCGCCCACCACGCGGAGGGCGTCGAGCGACTCCCCTCGCTTCGGGTCGAGGGGTCCGGCTACGGCGCCGGCGGGTGGACGTTTCCGGACCGGCCGAACGTGCTCCGGGCGGTCGTCGGCGAGGCGGAGCGGGGCGGACTCGTCCGCGACGACGTGGCCGTGCTGGAGACGAACCTCGACGACGTGGCACCTGAGGTGCTCGGCGGGCTTCAGGGGACGCTCGCCGACGCGGGCGCTCGCGACGTGTCGATCCTCCCGGCGACGATGAAGAAGTCGCGTCCCGGCCACCTCGTGAAGGTGATCTGCCGGCCCGAGGACGCCGACCGCGTCGCCCGCCGCCTCGCCGAGGAGACGGGGACGCTCGGCGTCCGTGAGGGCGGGGCAAGCCATCGGTGGATCGCGGATCGTCGCTTCGAGACGGCCGAACTCTCGCTCGGCGAGGACGGCGCCGCCTACGAGATCCCGGTGAAGATCGCCAGCGACGCCGACGGCGACGTGTACGACGTGAGCGCCGAGTACGACGACGCGGCGGCCGCCGCGCAGGGAGCCGGCGTCCCGGTTCGCGAGGCGCTCCGGCGCGCGGAGACGATCGTTCGGGAGCGGCTGGAGAACGACGGGGCGAGGGAGTCGACGGCTCGCTCGACGGATGACACCGCGGAGCGATGAGCGACGGGACCCGTTACACCTGCGACGACTGCGGGACGGTGTTTCGGTCCTCGGAGGCGACGCGAGCCGAGCCGATCGGCGATCTCGACCCGGAGACGTGGCAGACGCTGTGCTGCCCGACGTGTGGGACGCGGGTGAAGACCGTGTTCGTCGGTCCGGACTGAGCCGCGATCGATCGCCGTCCGGTGACGGTCAGCCGTCCCGCTGTTCGGCGATGGCCTCCGTCATCGTCAACTCGTCGCGGGCGACCTCGCGAGCCAGTTCCTCGCTCACGGTGAGATCGCCCGCCGACCGGTCGCGGGACTCGTTCTTGATCCGCTGGATCTCCCCCGCGGTCGGCTCGACGGTTCGCGTCTCGGCCGGCTCGCCCTCCATGCGAGCGATGTTGACCGCGGCGAGCACGTCGGCCATTCCCTTCCCGCCGGCGCCGCGGCCGAGCGTCGGCGTCGTCCCCGACTCGTCGACGAGTTCGACGGGGACCTCCGCGAGTTCGTTCACGATCCGTGCGCTCCGGAGGCGATCGCCGTCGCCCACGCGCACCAACGCGTCCGGCTCGCCGTCGGTCTCCGCGAGCACGGTGTCGGCCGCGTCGGCCAGCGGGACGTGGTACGCGGCGACCACGGTCTCGCCCGACAGCACCGCGACCCCCGGCTGCTCGCCCGGGTCGACGCCGACGACCGTTCGACCGTCGCCCTCGCGGAGCCCGCCGAGGGCCTCCTCGACGCCGTCGCGGACGTCCTCGGCGGTCGTGGTGACGTGCTCGACCGGCTCGTCGCGGAGGCTCAGGTGGTCGTGTGGTGCAGAGATGACGACCGCCGCGCGCTCGGGCAGGTCGGCGGCCGGCTCGCGGGTCGTGAACGTCGCACCGCGCTCGCGGAGCTCGGCAACGGCGGCGTGATACAGGGCGAAATCGTCGGTGACGACTACGATCAACTCGCTTCCCCTACGGCGCTCGACGGCTTGACGGTTCTGGCGTCGCCATCCCGGCCGATTCTCCGCGGTGATAGCTGCGGGGCCACTGTTAACCGTGGGATCCCGAAGGTCAGAGACAATGACCAGCGGTTCCGATCGTTCGGCGGCCGCCCGACTCGTTCCGGACGTGATACGTCGCGGGATCGTTCGCAAGTTCGCGACGGTGTTGTTCGTGTTGATCCTCGCGACGGGGGCCGTCGGCGCGTACGCCGTCTCCTCGACGACCGCGGACCTACAGGAGAACGTCAGGAACGACCTGACGACGGTGACGACCTCGCAGGCCGACGGTCTCTCCGAGTGGATGAGCCAGCGGAGCACGGCCGTGCGGATGATCTCCGAGTATCAGGACGTGCGCGAGGGGAACACCGCGAGGCTCAGGCCGGTGTTCACCACGGAGCTTCGGTCACTCCCGAACGACGTGGACTCGATCCACTACGTCGATACGGACGAGGAGACGGTACTCGCGTCCAGCGACTCGGAACTCGAGGGTGCTTCGCTCGCGGAGGCGTCGCTGGCGTGGGCGCCGAGCGTGAAACCTGCCTCCGCCGATCGGACGGCCACCTCGTCAGTGTACCGGACGAACGACGGGCCGATGATCGGGTTCGTCAGCGCGGTCCCCTCCGCCCCCGACCGCGCGGTTGTACTCGTCGCCGACACGCGGACCATCGGAGAGGGCTTCTCGACGCCCGTTGAGGGCGGGTTCGTCAACGTCGTCGACGACAACGGGATGGTGGTGATGGCGGACGACCCCGACACGATCGGCCAGTCGTACCTCGGCGCCACCGGCGACGCGTTCCAGCGCGCGCTCGACGGTAACGAGGTGGTCACCGAGGACGCGGCCGTCGAGGACGCGCTGAACCGCGATCTCGTCGTGTCGTACGCTCGCGTTCCGGGCGCCTCGTGGGTGATGGCGGTGCACGTCCCCGCCGACGGCGCGTACGCGGTCGCGGACGGCGTCCGACGGAACATCCTCCTGCTTGTCGCGACCGCCCTCCTCGGGTTCCTGATCGCGGGGGTGCTCATCGCCAAACCGACCGGCGACGCGCTCGACGACCTCAGCGACCGCGCCCGCGCGCTCGGCGCCGGCGACCTCGACGTGTCCGTCTCGACGGATCGGATCGACGAGATCGGAACGCTGTACGGTTCCTTCGGCGACATGCGCGACGACTTGTCCGACCGGATCGAGCAGGCGCGAACCGAACGCGAGCGGGCCGCCGACGCTAGAGCCGAGGCCGAAGCGCTGGCCGACACGCTGGAGCGCCGCGCGAGCGAGTACGGCGACGCGATGGCCCGGTGTGCCGACGGCGACCTCACGGTCCGCCTCGACGAGGACGCCGACAACGAAGCGCTCGAGGAGATCGCCAGCGCGTTCAACCGAATGGTCGACGACCTCGAGGAGACCGTCGGCACCGTCCGCGCGTTCGCCGACGAGGCGGACGATCGCGCGACCGCCGTCGCCGCGGGCGCCGACCAGATCGAGGACGCCAGCGCCTCGGTCAGTCAGTCGATGACGGAGGTCGCCGGCGCCAGCGACGAACAGGCCGAGCGCCTCGCGGAGGTCAGCGGTGAGATGAGCGGGCTGTCGGCGACCGTCGAGGAGATCGCCGCGACCGCCGCGGACGTGTCGAGCCTGTCGGGGGAGGCGGCGACGGAGGCCGAGGTCGCCGGCGATGCCGCCGAGGAGGCGCTCACGGCGTTCGACGAGGTCGCCGACCACACCGAACGGACCGCCGCGGAGGTCGAGCAGGTCGCCGAGGAGATGGCCGAGATCACCGATATCGTCGACCTGATCGACGGGATCGCCGATCAGACGAACCTGCTCGCGCTGAACGCCTCCATCGAGGCCGCACGGGCGGGTGAGGAGGGCGACGGCTTCGCTGTCGTCGCCAGCGAGGTGAAGACGCTCGCCGAGGAGACGAGCGAGGCGACCGACGACATCGCCGCGCGGATCGAGCGCCTGCGCGCGGCATCCGAGGCCGCCGCCGCCGACATGGACGACACCGAGGCGGCCGTCAACGAGGGGGTCGACGTGGTCGAGGAGGCGCTCGCGGCCGTTGAAGCGGTCGGCGAGCGGATCGAGGACACGAACGACGCCGTCGAATCGATCGACACCGCCACCGACGACCAGGCGGCCACGACCGAGGAGGTCGTCACGATGGCCGAGGAGGTCACCGACATCGACGAGCGCACCAGCGGCGAGATCGACGACGCCGCCGCGGCTGCCGAAGAGCAGACTGCCGCGGTGTCGGAGGTGAGCGCCTCGGCCGAGCAGCTCTCCGAGCGTGTCGAGGACCTCCGCGACCTCGTACGGCGCTTCGAGGTCGACGAGGCGGACGAGGACCTGGTCCACACCGAGTCCGACGAGGTGGGTGCCGCGGCGATCGACTCGTCCGGCGGGACGGCCGACACCGACGCGGGGTCGAGCGTCGCGATGACGGACGGCGACGGGTTCGAGTTCGTCGCCGACCGCGGCGGCTCCGCCGGCGACGACTGACCGCGGTTCGCCCCGTACTCGGGAGCTTTTTGCGTGGTGACGACCCACGACCGCCCGTGTCCGAGTTCCTCACGACCGGCAGTGACGCCGTCGACGACCTCCTGGGTGGCGGCATCGAGCGCGGCGTCGTCACCCAACTGTACGGCCCGCCGGCGTCGGGGAAGACGAACCTCTCGCTGACGGCGGCCGTCGAGGTGGCCGCCGACGGCGGCTCCGTCCTCTACATCGACACCGAGGACCTCTCGATGACCCGGTTTCGCGACATCGCGGAGGCACGGTCCGACGAGCCCGTCGAGCAGGTCGCGGGACGACTCGTGGTGAGTGAGGTCATGAGCTTCGAGGAGCAGGGGGAGGCGGTGAAGGACGCCTCGGAGCTGGCCGACGGCGTCGACCTGATCGTCCTCGACTCCGCGACGGGGTTCTACCGGCTGGAGCGGACGGAGGACTCCCGCGGCGGGGAGTCCGTGCGCGAGGTCGCGCGCCACGTCACCCACCTCCTGTCGCTGGCGCGCAAACACGACCTCGCGGTGGTGATCACGAACCAGGTGTTCACCGACCCCGACGCCGATCGGGACCGGCCGCTCGGCGGCAACACCCTCGAACACTGGACGGGCGTCGTCCTCAGGCTGGAGCGCTTCCGCGGCGGCAACCGTCGGGCGACGCTGGAGAAACACCGCTCGCAGCCGGCGGGCGAGTCGGCACGCTTCCGGATAACCGACACGGGCGTCGAGGACGCCGACGAGCGGTAGCGAGCGGGGGCCGGGACGGACGACGGCGAGTCGAACGACGCGTCCTCGCCGTGGACGGTTGCGAGGGCCCGTGAGGTGCGATTCGAGCGATTCAAGTAGCCGCACGGGGTTTCGTTTCCTATGAAAGACCAGAGCGGACGCAGGAAGCGAAAGCGGACCGGCGGTCTCCGACGCCCCTCCAGCAACAAGAAGCGACACGAGCTCGGACGCGAGCCCGCCGAGACGACCGTCGGCGAGCCGCGGTTCCGCGTCATCGACTCGCGCGGCACCAACGAGAAGGTCCGTGCGCTCTCGACGAACGTCGCGCAGGTCGCCAGCGGCGGCGAGACCGTCGAGGCCGAGATCGAGAACGTCGAGGAGAACCCCTCGAACGTGAACTACGTCCGCCGGAACATCATCACGAAGGGCGCGGTCATCACCACCAGCGAGGGCGAGGCGCGCGTCACCTCGCGACCGGGCCAGACGGGTCAGGTCAACGCCGTTCTCGTCGAGTAACGTCGGCGGCGCCGGTTTCGGTGTTCTCTGTTTACGGTAGCGATCGCTCCACGCAGCGCTATCCGGGTTCGGCGGATCCGACGGCGACTCGGAGGACCCGGTCGGTCCGTTCCCCTCGAGGACGACCGCCATCGGGTCGCGATCGGTGATCGGTTCCTCCGATCGATCAGCCGCTCCCGGGCAGCGGACAGAGGCTCGCGGTGAACGCCACGACCTCGTCGGTCTCGTTTCGCGCGCCGTGCACGTCGCCGCGCTCGTGGAGCACGACTCCCGGCGCGGCGACCGCCTCCGCCTCGCCGTCGCGGACGACCGTCACCTCGCCGTCGAGGACG
>Ga0207733_100250_pt1 | contig 46525 bp, 57 predicted proteins | sample A23P3SouthBayCA_FD_187735 | JGI IMG/M metagenome (GOLD analysis project Ga0207733, IMG submission 187735) | Aerobic enrichment media microbial communities from Eden Landing Ponds, California, USA - A23 P3 (SPAdes) | ecosystem: Environmental > Aquatic > Marine > Unclassified | place: Emeryville...
TGGTCGTGGTCGTGGTCGTGGTCGTGGTCGTGGTCGTGGTCGTGGTCGTGGTCGTGGTCGTGGTCGTGGTCGTGGTCGTGCGCGTGCCGCACCGTCACCGTCGTCGCGGCGAGGTCGGCCCGCGTCGTGCGCTCCACGTCGTAGGTCACGTCGAGGGCGTCCGTGACGGGAGTCAGGGCGTCGCGGTCGGCGCCGGCCGCGAGCAGGGCGCCGAGCAGCATGTCGCCGCTCGCGCCCGTGCGGCCGTCGAAGGCGAGAACCGTCATGGCACGGACTCCGCTCGCCGCCCCGAAAAAGTCACTCCTCCGGGAGTGCCGCCCGGACCGTCTCGTGGGCCGCGCCGTTCGACGCGACGAGGCTCTCGCTGTCGGGATGCCACCGCTCGCCGTGCCGGTCCGTGACGACGCCGCCGGCCGCTCGGATCAGCGCCACGCCCGCGACGGTGTCCCACGGGTGGGCCGGCTCCGTCGAGACGGCGGCTTCGACGGCGCCGGTCGCCACGGCCGACAGCGCGAACTGCGCGGAGCCGTAGCGGCGCAGGTCGTCGAAGGTCGTCACCAGCGCCTCGCACACCTCGGCGTAGGTGTCCCGGTCGTCGCGCTCCCACCACAGCGTCGGCACGACGTGGAACGTCTCGGGGTCGGTCCGCTCGCTCACGCTCGCGGGGTCGCCGTTTCGCTCGATGCCGTCGCCGGCCAGCACCACCTCGTCGTCGAGCGCGGGCATCGCGTTCACCGCCGCGACCGTCTCGCTGTCGACGACGGCCGCCACGCTTGTCGCCCACATCGGTAGGCCGCGGACGTAGTTGCTCGTCCCGTCGATGGGGTCGATCACCCACGCTGCGCCCGAGTCGGGGAGCGGCCGGTCGTGGCCGTCCTCCTCGCCGACGATCACGTCATCGGGGAACGTCTCGCGGATCGTCTCGAGGGCGCGCCGCTGTGCGTCCCGGTCCGCCGCGGTCACGTAGTCCGTCTTGTTCGCTTTCGTCTCCACGTCGATGCCCGCGCGGAACGTCGCCGCGGCCGCCTCGCCGGCGCGTCGCGCCGCGTCGAGCGCGACCGACGCGCGGTCTGTCTGCGTCACGCGTCAGACGGGTGTCGCCGGGAGCATAAGTCCCGAGGATGCCGGAGGCGGTACCGATTTAGGGCTCGGTGTGTTACTGTATGACAACCGGTCGCCGTGGCGTGGGAAAGACCTATGCGGCGCGGCGGCCGACGACCCGACAATCATGAACGAGGTTCAACTCGAGGTCGCCAAAGCGTACCCGAACGACTCGGGGCGCGGCATCGCTCGCCTCGACCCGGACACGCTCTTGCACCTGAAGCTGAGTCCGGGCGACATCATCGAGATCGAGGGCGCGGAGACCACCGCGGCGAAGGTGTGGCGCGCGGACCGGCAGGACTGGAACACCGACACCGTCCGCATCGACGGCTTCACGCGGCAGAACGCCGACGTGGGCATCGGCGAGCGGGTGAAGATCCGGAAGGCCGAGGCCGAGACGGCAGACTCGCTCACGCTCGCGCCGCCCGAGGAGGCCAGCGTCCAGTTCGGCTCGGACGCCGCCGGGATGGTGAAACGCCAGATCCTCAAGCGGCCGGTCGTCGAGCGCGACATCGTCCCCGTGATGTCCTCGACGAACCACCCCTTCATGCGCTCGCCGGGGCAGGCAATCCCGCTGATCGCCGTCGACACGGACCCCGAGGGGGTCGTCCTCGTCACCGAGGACACCGACGTGGAACTCCGCGAGGAGCCGATCTCGGGCTTCGAGCGCACGGGCGGTGGCATCACCTACGAGGACATCGGCGGCCTGCAAAACGAGATCCAGCGGGTCCGCGAGATGGTCGAGTTGCCGATGAAGCACCCCCAGATCTTCCAGAAGCTGGGGATCGAACCGCCCCAGGGCGTGCTGCTCCACGGCCCGCCCGGCACCGGGAAGACCCTGCTCGCGAAGGCGGTCGCCAACGAGACCTCGGCCAGTTTCTTCTCCATCGCCGGCCCGGAGATCATCTCGAAGTACTACGGCGAGTCCGAGCAGCAACTCCGCGAGATCTTCGAGGACGCGAAGGAGGACTCCCCCTCGATCATCTTCATCGACGAACTCGACTCCATCGCACCGAAGCGCGAGGACGTGACCGGCGAGGTCGAGCGCCGCGTCGTCGCCCAGTTGCTGACGATGATGGACGGCCTCGAAGCGCGGGGCCAGGTCATCGTCATCGCGGCGACGAACCGCGTCGACGCCGTGGACCCGGCGCTCCGGCGCCCCGGCCGCTTCGACCGCGAGATCGACATCGGCGTCCCCGACGAGATCGGTCGCGAGGAGATCCTGAAGATCCACACCCGCGGGATGCCCCTCAGCGACGACGTGAACCTCTCGCATCTGGCCGACGACACCCACGGCTTCGTCGGCGCCGACATCGAGAGCCTGACGAAGGAGGCCGCGATGCGGGCGCTGCGCCGCTACCTCCCCGAGATCGATCTCGACGAGGAGGAGGTGCCCCCGTCGCTCATCGACCGGATGATCGTGAAGCGCGAGGACTTCCGCGGCGCGCTCTCTGAGGTCGAACCCTCCGCGATGCGGGAGGTGCTGGTCGAACTCCCGAAGGTCAACTGGGACGACGTGGGCGGCCTCTCCGAGGCGAAAGGCGAGGTCAAGGAGTCCGTCGAGTGGCCGCTGAACAGCCCCGAGAAGTTCACGCGGCTGGGCGTCGAGCCACCCAGCGGCGTCCTGCTCTACGGGCCGCCGGGCACCGGGAAGACGCTGATGGCGAAGGCCGTCGCCAACGAGACCAACGCGAACTTCATCAGCGTCCGCGGGCCCCAACTGCTCTCGAAGTGGGTCGGCGAGTCCGAGAAGGCGATCCGGCAGACCTTCCGGAAGGCCCGGCAGGTCGCGCCGACGGTCATCTTCTTCGACGAACTCGACGCGCTCGCCCCCGGCCGGGGACAGGAGGTCGGGAGCAACGTCTCCGAGCGGGTCGTCAACCAACTGCTCACCGAACTCGACGGGCTGGAGGAGATGGAGAACGTGATGGTGATCGCGGCGACGAACCGCCCGGACATCATCGACCCCGCGCTGCTGCGCTCGGGGCGCTTCGACCGCCTCGTCCGCATCGGCCAGCCGGACGCTGACGGCCGCGAGGAGATCCTGAAGATCCACACCGACGACACGCCGCTGTCGCCGGACGTGAGCCTCCGGGAACTCGCCGAGGTCGCGGACGGCTACGTCGGCTCGGACCTCGCGAACATCTCGCGGGAGGCCGCCATCGAGGCGCTGCGCGACGACGCCGAGGCCGACGAGGTCGGGATGCGGCACTTCCGCCGCGCGATGGAGGACGTGCGCCCGACGATCACGGACGACCTGATCGACTACTACGACGAGATCGAGGAGGAGTTCCGCGGGTCCTCGCCGTCGCCGACGGGGCGCAGCGAGGGTCGGCTGGGCTTCCAGTAGTCGGCGGGGAGTGCCCCGCAACGCCCTCAAAACCCTACTGACAGAACTCTTCCGACCCATGTGCCGTCGACGATAGCACGAACCCACTCCCGCTGCTGGCGAAGTCGACGATCACGAGGTAACACTCCTCCTCGGACGCCGAGTCGTCGGGCACCGAAACCCGAGTCGCTTGGTCTCCACTCGCCACGCGAATCGAATAGGTTCCCATCGGATCAAGGTACGCTCCGTCATACACTTTCGACCCGCTGACGAGTGTGATGTTTTCGTTCTTCTTCCACCCGCCGATTCGGAACGTCTCCTCTGCCACTTGGTTTCCGCCCCGTGAAACGGTTAGCGTCCCCCCCGTTCTTCTTGGGTGTGATTGACGATGTGGATGTACTGCAAGTCCACCGCCGGGGCGGACTCGTCGTCGGTGTCGACGCCGGCACACCCTGCGGCGACCGTCAGGAGACCGGCGATCGTGCTCCGGCGAGAGAGTCGCATGCCGCTTGCCTCTCTCGCGGCGAATTTTAATTTACCCAACACGTCGCCGGGAGACGTACCGACGCCTCTGCGAGCGACCGGTGGCCGGTGAAAAATTGTCAGCGAAGACGCTTACTCGACGAGGACCGCGTTGACCTGCCCGTTCTGGCCGGGGCGGGAGGTGACGCGGGCCGTGCCGGCGTCCGTCTCGATGACGGCGCCCTTCGTGACGATGTTTCGGCGGGCGTAGTTCGGGTTCGCCTCGTTCTCGACGACGTCCTCGATGGTGGCGTGCTCGGTGGTCCCCTCGTCGTCGGTGACGTTGGCGACGTTCGTGGCGAGCGCGCGGACCTTGCGGGTGTTGCCTTGCGAGTCGACGGTGCGGAGGGACACGTCGCCGACCTGCGTCTCGGTGGGGTCGCGGCCGAGTTCGTGCTTTCGCTTCTTCCGGTGGGGACGGACCGTGCCGCCGGTCTTCGTCTTCCGAGAGTCGCCTTGGTATCTCATGGGCTGTACTGGCCGGGCACGACACTTGAATCGCTCGATTCAGGCGGTCGGCCCCTTCCGGCACCGTTTTGCCCCCGGCGGCGCCAGAACCGACGATGAGTCTCCGGGTCGCCGTCGCCACGCCGTTCAGACAGCAGGGGACCGAGCGCCTCGACGAACACGAGTTCGTCGTCGCCCTCTCGCTCGACCGCGACTGGTTCTCGCCGGATCAGGCCAAGCGCCTCGTGGACGTGGCCGTCGGCGAGGGACTCCTCGACCGCGCGGGCGACGACCTCGTGGCCGCCTTCGACCCGGGATCGGTCGACGTGCCCGAGGACTTCGACCCCGACGACTCGCTGCTGCAGGAGCGCTCGCCGTTCGAGCGCGCCGTCGACGCCGTGGTCGAGGCGGGCGCGGAGAAGCAGGCCGTCGTCGCGGCCGTGAACGACCTCCAGCACCGACTCGGCGTGACTGCCGACGTGGCCGCCGTCGTGTACGCCCGGGACCGCGGGGTCGCGGTCGACGGCGTCGCAGACGGCGTCCGCGCCACCCTCCTCGACGATGCGTGACCGCGTGACCGACCCGACGCGGATCGCCCAACTCCTCGCCTCGGAGGTCGACGGCCGCGAGCGAGGCGCCGTCGGCCCGCTCTCGGTGGTGGACGCCGACCGCGACGCGGCGCCGTCGCCGGGCGGGACCCGGGCGTACGACGTCGCGGCCGGCGGGACGCAGATCGCGACGGTGATGCTTTACCCCGACCGCGCGGCCGTCGAGGGCGACGAGCGGCTTCTGGCCGCCGCTCGCGACCGCGACCTCCCGGTCGAGGACGGCGGCGCGACGGTCCCGGACGGTGCGGCGGCGAAGCGCGCCGCCGCGGCGCTGGCGGAGAGGGCAACAGTATAGTGCCGGCCGCGCCCACCACCGGCATGGCGTTCTTCGACGACCTCGCGGCGCGCATCGACGAGACCGGGAGCGTGGTCTCGGTGGGCCTCGACCCGGACCCCGACCGCCTCCCCGAGTCGGTGGCCGACGCCGACCTGCCCCGCTGGGCGTTCAACCGACGGATCATCGACGCCACCCACGAGTACGCCGCGGCGTACAAGCCAAACGCCGCGTTCTACGAGGACGCCGACGGCTGGCGCGCGCTTCGGGAGACGGTCGCCTACGCACACGGGAAGGGCGTGCCGGTGCTCCTCGACGCCAAGCGCGCCGACATCGGCAACACGGCCCGCCAGTACGCGCGCGTCCTCGACGAGGTTGACGCGATCACGGTCAACCCCTACCTCGGCGAGGACTCCCTCCAGCCGTTTCTCTCGCGGGACGCGGGCGTGTTCGTGCTCTGTCGCACCTCCAACCCCGGCGGCCGGGACTTCCAGAACCTCGAACTCGCGGACTTCGACCGGACCCTGTACGAGCACGTCGCCCACCGTGCGGCGGCGTGGGACGAGACCCACGGCGACGTGGGCCTCGTCGTCGGCGCGACCGCGCCGGAGGAACTCCTCGACGTGCGCGAGGCGGCGCCCGACCTCCCCTTCCTCGTGCCGGGCGTCGGCGCGCAGGGCGGCGACGCCGAGGCCGCCGTCGAGCACGGCCTGGCGGACGGCGTCGGCCTCGTCAACTCCTCGCGGGGCATCATCTTCGCCGGCGAGGGGGCCGACGACTTCTTCGGCGCGGCGGGCGCGTCGGCGAAGCGCCTGCGGGACCGCCTGAACCAGTATCGCTAACCGGGGCCGCCCCGGGTCTCGGCCGCACAGTCGGCACAGAGGGCGGCCCCGGCGTCCCAGTGGCGCCGACACACCAGCGCGCCACACCGCGAACACTGGTGGACCGCCTCCGCCGACTCGCAGATCTGACACAGGCCGGTGACGCTCATGGCGACGGCGTCGCGCGCCACCGCCTTAGCTGGTCCGGGAAACTTACTTTGGCGGAGCCCCTTCCCCCGTCCGTGAACGGCAGGCGACTCCTCGGCGCGCTGGCGGGCGTGTTCGCGACGCTGACGGCCCTCTTCGTCCTGCTGGGCCTCACCGTCACGCCCGTCGCCTTGGCCCTCGCGGTCCCCTTCGGCGCGACGGCGTACTTCCTCTGGTACCACGCCTCGGGTCGTCTCGCCGACCGCGTGGCCGCGAGCGTCGGCGACCGCCGGGCGCGAGGAGCGCGCGACGCCACCACCGGACCCCGCGGCGAGCGCCGCAAGCGAGAGCGGCGCGCGACCCGCGAGCGCCGCGAGGCCGAGGCCGCAGACGCCGAGGCTTACCGCGTGCTCGGTCTCGACCCGGCGGCGGACGACGCGGCCGTCGAGGACGCCTACCGGGAGAAGGTGAAGGAGGTCCACCCGGACCGGGGCGGCGACGAGCGCGCGTTTCGGGAGGTTCGGGAGGCCTACGAGCGACTCTCGGACCCCTGACAACAGTTGCCAAACCGCGGGAAGGCTTTTGTCGTGTGATCCCTTCCCGCACCACATGGGCCTCGACAGGGCCGCGCTGCGCCGGGCGGTCGAGCGCGGCGAGGAGGACGGCGGCAACGTCGAGTTCAAGGAGCGCCTCCAGCGCGACACGCACCTCGCGGACGGGCGCCGCGAGAGCCTCGTCGCGCAGTTGCGCCACCGCGTGCTGTCCGGCGACGGCGAGGCGATGTACGTCCTCGGCGTCACCGACGCGGGCGGCATCGCGGGCGTCGAACCCGCGGTCTTCTCCGAGACGATGGACGTCCTCTCGCTGCTCGCCGAAGAGGCAGACGCACACATCGCGGACGTGGAGACGTGGGGCACCGACGACGGGGGCCTCGTCGGCATCGCCACGGTGCAGGAGGGGTCGACGCTCGACGCCGCGGACGACGACCACATCGTCGTCGGCACGGCGGGCCACGTCGACCACGGGAAGAGCACGCTCGTCGGGACGCTCGTGACGGGCGCGCCCGACGACGGCGAGGGGGGGACCCGCGCACACCTCGACGTGCGGCCCCACGAGGTCGAGCGGGGCCTCTCCGCGGACCTCTCCTACGGCGTGTACGGCTTCAGCGACGGCGACCCGGTGCGGATGGACGACCCCTCGCGCAAGGACGACCGGGCCCGCGTCGTCGCGGAGTCCGACCGTCTCGTCTCCTTCGTCGACACGGTGGGCCACGAGCCGTGGCTCCGGACCACGATCCGGGGGCTGGTCGGGCAGAAACTCGACTACGGCCTGCTCACCGTCGCGGCCGACGACGGGCCGACCGAGACGACCCGCGAGCACCTGGGCATCCTGCTCGCGACCGACCTCCCCACCGTGGTCGCGATCACGAAGGCGGACCTCGTGGACGACGACCGACTCGCCGCGGTCGAGCAAGAGATCGAGCGCCTGCTCCGGGACGCCGGGCGGACCCCGCTCCCGGTCGAGCGCTACGGCGTCGAGACCGCGATCGAGGAGATCGACGAGACGGTGGTCCCGATCCTCCGCACGAGCGCGGTCACCATGGCGGGCGTGGACGAACTCGATCACCTGTTCCGGCGCCTCCCGAAGACGACAGCGACGGAGGGCGACTTCCGGATGTACGTCGACCGGACCTACCGCGTCACCGGCGTCGGCGCGGTCGCCTCGGGCACGATCCGCTCGGGGTCGGTGTCGGCGGGCGACGACCTCTTGTTGGGTCCGATGGCCGACGGCTCCTTCCGGGAGGTGGAGGCACGGTCCATCGAGATGCACTACCACCGCGTCGACGAGGCCGAGGCGGGCCGCATCGTCGGCATCGCGCTGAAGGGCGTCGAGGAGCGGGAGGTGGAGCGCGGGATGGTGCTGCTCCCCGGCGACGCCGACCCCGACCCCGTCCGGGAGTTCGAGGCGGAGGTGATGGTGCTGAACCACCCCACGCGCATCGACACGGGCTACGAACCGGTCGTCCACTTAGAGACCGCGAGCGAGGCGGCCCGCTTCGACCCGGAGGGCGGCCAACTGCTCCCCGGCGACTCCGGGCGCGCGACGGTCCGGTTCAAGTTCCGCCCCTATCTCGTCGAGGAGGGCCAGCGCTTCGTCTTCCGCGAGGGACAGAGCAAGGGCGTCGGCACCGTTACGGGCGTCTCCGCGGCCGATTAGGCCGCGACGTAGCCCTCGTCGGTCTCCACCGCGAGCCCGAGGACGGCCGCCCACCCGAGCAGGTGGGCGGCGCGCTCTCGGTACGTCGCCTCCCAGTTGTTCTGGCGCTGGCGCTCCCACGTCGGCACCGACTCGGCCACCGCCGCGAACGCCCGGTCGGCGTCGATTGGCGCCTCGCCCAGCGCGGCTAGCACCTCGCGCGCCCCGAAGACGCGCTCGCGGAACGCCGTCACCACCGCGTCGCTCGCGGGGTCGCGCTCCGTCCGGGAGAACCGCCCGTCGGTCCGGTCGGCGAGGCCGAGCGCCCGGAGGAAGGTCAGCCACGTCCGCGACTGGTCGCGGCTGTCGAGGAAGTCCACGCGACGCTGCAGTCGCGCACAGCAGTCGGTTTCGCCCTTCGGGACGAGCGGCAGGGCGTCCCGCGCGGCCGCCAGCGCGGCGCGGTCGCTCGGGGGCGCAGGGACTGGCTTGAAGCGCACGCTCACAGGCCGAAGCTCTCGGCCACGAGGGACTCGTGGGTGTCGCCGAACGCGTACGTCTCGCCGCCGAGCACGTCGATGGTCACCGCTGCCGGGCCGAACACGTCCGGTTCGACGTCACCGAAGTCGTAGTCGGCGTCCGCGAACAGGTCGGCGAACGGTACGTCGTGGCGCTCCGCGGCCGCCGAGGCCACCTCGTCGAAGGCGTCGAAGTCCTCCTCGACGGTGAGGTGCGCGCGCCCACCGTACGCGATGGCGTCGTTCGTCCGCGCGATGGCGGTGCCGTCGTCGGCCGCGACCGGCGCGACCGGCGCGGAGGCCGTCGCCGACACCAGATCGCGGGGGTCGTAGTCGAGTTCGAACAGCCGGAACGCCGCCGCCTCGGCGGTCCGGGCCGCCATCGCGACGCTCCCGGCGACGCTGGCCGTCGGGAAGGAGACGAGGTACACCTGCTCGGGCGCGACGTCGGCCCGCTCGGCCACCCGGGCGGCCACGTCGGCGCTCGGGAGCGTCTCGCTCTCGACGGCCAGCACCGCGAACTCGAAGGCGTCCGCGTAGTCGAGGGCCATGTACTCTGGCTCCTCGGCGACGAGCGCGCGGGCCGGGCCGCTCCCCAGTCCCTCGAAGTCCCCGACCGCCAGCTCCCAGCCGGCCTTCTGGGACCCGAGCAGGGCGAGTCCCGGGTGATCGGTCGCGAGTTCGACGTGCGGGATCGTCGCCCCCGCCACGTCGTCGACGCGTGTCTGCACGGTCGCGAGCCCCGCGGTCTGTAGCTCCGCGAGGAGCAGGCCCGCCTCGATGCCGCCGTCGTGCTCCACCCCGAAGTCGAGGACGGTGGCGCCGTTGTCGAGTTCGAACGCGCCGACGTCGAGTTCCTCGGCGAAGTCGAGCGCCTCGTCCGCGAGTTCGAGGGCCATCCGGTTGAGGCTCTCCATGGCCCGACGTGGCGCGCCCTCGGGTAAAGGGTTTCTCAGTCGTCCACCCGCTCTTCCACCCGGTCGAGGAACTCGTCCGGCAGCGCCTCGATCTCGCCGGCCTGCACGCGCCAGAGGTTCGCGTAGAGGCCGTCGGCGGTCAGCAGGTCCTCGTGGGTGCCCCGCCCGACGATCTCGCCGTCGTCGAGGACGACGATCCGGTCGGCGTCCCGGACCGTCGAGAGGCGGTGCGCGACGACGAACGTGGTCCGGTCCGCGACGACCGAGGCGATGGAGCGCTGGATCAGCGCCTCCATCTCGTTGTCGACGTGGCTGGTCGCCTCGTCGAGGACTAGCACCGCCGGATCGTTCAGGAGCGCGCGGGCGAGACAGACGCGCTGGCGCTGGCCGCCGGAGAGTTTCACCCCGCGCTCGCCGATGGTGGTGTCGTAGCCCTCTGGCAACTCCGCGACGAACTCGTGGGCGCCCGCCAGCCGCGCCGCGCGGCCCACGTCGTCCTCGTCGACGTCCGCGCGGCCGTACCGGATGTTCTCGCCGACGGTGCCGGAGAACAGGAACGGGTCCTGCGAGACGTAGCCGACGTGCTCCCGGAGGTCGGCGGGCGCCACGTCCGAGACGTCGGTGTCGTCCACGCGGACGGTGCCCGACTCGGGGTCGTAGAACCGGAACAGCAGTTTCACCAGCGTCGTCTTGCCCGCGCCGGTCGGGCCGACGATGCCCACGGAGTCGCCCGCGGCGACGTCGAGGGAGACGCCGTCGAGCGACGGTTCCTCGGCGCCGGGGTAGGTGAACGTCACGTCCTCGTAGGTGACCCGGCCCGCCACGGTCCCCAGCGCATCGCCCTCCGTGGCCTCGCCGGCGTCGAGGTCGCGGACGCCCGCGATGCGCTGGGCCGCGGCCCGCCCGTTCTGGTAGGCGTTGACGACGTTCGGCAGGAAGCGCAGCGGGCGCTCGAACTCTCCGACGTAGCTGTAGAACGTGAACAGCGCGCCGGCGGTCAGCGGCCCGGAGAAGAGCAGCGGCGCCCCCGCCAGAATCCAGTAGCCGCCGACGAGGACGAGGACGGCCGTCGAGACCGCGGTGTACGTCTCCATCGTCGGCGTCACGCGGGCCTGCGCGGTCACCACGTCCCAGCGCGCGTCGTGGAACTCTTCCGAGGCGGACTGGACGCGCTCCGCCTCGCGGTCCTCGGTGCCGTAGGCCTTGATGACCGAGATGCCGCCGATGCTGTTGTTGAGCTGACTGTTGATCTCGCCCACGACCTCGCGCAGGCGCTCGTGGCGGGGCCGCACCGCCCTGTTGAACCAGAAGCTGATGGCCGTCAGCCCGACCGGCAACAGCAACATCAGCGTCGCAAGCTGCCAGTTGAGGACGAGGAGGTAGCCGTACACGACGACCGCCAGTACCACGGTGTCGATGAGTTGCCGGACTGCGCCCACCGCGGCGCCCAACTGCTGGACGTCTTCGTTGAGCACGCTCATGATCTCACCCGTCTCGTTTTCGTCGAAGAAGCCCATCTCCAGTCGCTGCACGAGGTCGTAGGTGTCCGTGCGCACCGCGTGCTGGAACCGCTGGACGAAGACTCCGAAGGCCCACGTCGAAACCACGTCGAACAGCGCCATCAGCGGGTAGGCGGCGGCCAGCAGCCCGAAGGTGAGGGACAGTTGCCCGGTTTCGGTCCCGGGAATCCACGCCCCCGGGACCAGCGGCAGCGCGTAGTCGCCGCTGTTCAGGAACACGGCGTCGATGGCGACGCCGAGCACGAACGCCGGGAGCATCTGGGGGATGCGACTGAGGACGTTGGCGACGACGGCGACCACGAGGTAGCCCGCGTGGGGGCGCCCGTGGCGTCGGAACAATCGTCGGACCGGATTCCCCGCCGGGTCCACGTCCCCGACAGACGGTGCCGTGTCGGGTGACGACATCGGGACCTGATGGCAATTCGGGTCAGGGAGTAAATTCTTTCGGTATGATACGTCACTCGGACCGGTCGCTGTGCGCCGCGCGCCCGAGTTCGTCCTCGACGGCTGCGACTTTCGCGGCGGCGCTCTCGTCGCTCGCGCGCTTGTCGTCGATCTTCAGGACCGTGCTCACGCGGTCGCCGTCCACGGCGCGGTGGGCGGCCTCGGCCGCGTCGAACAGGGTGCCCACGTCTTCGGCCTCGATGACGGTCCCCATCGGGTTCGTCTCGTAGGTCACGTCGAAGTCGTCGAGGGCCGCGACCGCGTCGGCCACGTCCTCGGCCATGCTCCCCTCTCGCACCGGCGCGACGCTGAGCAGCGCGACGACTGTCATGGCGGCGGTTGGGTCGCCAGTCGGAGAAGGTTTCGGCCCGACGCGCCCGTTGGAACGGACTTTTACCTGCCTCGCCCAAGCGGTCGGTATGGGGTCCCCGTTCGACGTGCTCGGCGTCGACCCGGACGCGGACGAGGACGAGATCGAGCGGGCGTACCGCCGCCGGGTGAAGGAGGCCCACCCGGATCAGGGCGGGTCCACCGAGGCGTTTCGGGAGGTACGCGCCGCCTACGAGCGCCTGGTGAACGATGACTACGAGCCACGGCGAGCGACCCAGCCCGAACCGGAACCGGAGCCCGATCCCGATCCCTCGCCGGCGGAGGCCACCGCGGCGGCGCGCGAGAGCGGGACCGACGAGCCGACGCCGGTGGACGCCACCGTCGAGTACCTCGACTACGAGGTCCTCGCGGACCGCGGCTGGTCGATCCGCGACCCGGACCTGTTCCGCAAGGCCGCACGGGCCGATCTCGACCCCGCGGCTCACGGCGCGTTCGAGGTGCCCGCGGGCGAGACAGTCCTCGACGCCGCCGAGGCGGTGGGCGAGACGTGGCCCTTCGCGTGTCGCGGGGGCGCGTGCGCGAACTGTGCCGTGGTGGTCGTCGCCGGCGAGATGCAACTCTCCGTGGACCACATTCTCCCCGAGGAGATGCTCGAGCGCGGCGTGCGCCTCTCCTGCATCGGGAAACCGACGACGCCGCAGCTCCAGATCGTCTTCAACGTCAAGCACCTGCCCGACCTCGACGACCTGCGCCTCCCGCCGGGGCCGTTCGCGGGCGTGCAGTCGGACTGACGCCCCGGCCGCTTATGTGCCAGGTCTCCCTCCCCGGGGGCATGGAGTACACCACGTTCGGCAAGACCGGGCTCGAGGTCTCGCGGCTCTGTCTGGGCTGTGGCGGCCTGAGCTACAGCGACGAGTGGGAGTGGAGCGTCGGGGACAGAGCTCAGAGCCGGGCCATCGTCGAGGCGGCGCTGGACCGCGGGATCAACTTCATCGACACGGCGAACGTCTACTCCTACGGCGAGAGCGAGGAGATCGTCGGCGAGGCCATCGACGGCCGACGCGACGAGGTCGTCCTCGCGAGCAAGGTCGGCCAGCGGCTCGGCGACGGCCCGAACCGAAACGGGCTCTCGAAGTCCCACATCGTCGAGCAGTGCGAGCGCTCGCTGGAGCGTCTGGGCACGGATCGCCTCGACCTCTACTACGCGCACTGGTGGGACCCCGACACCGACATCGAGGAGACGCTCTCGGCCTTCGACTACCTCATCGAGGAGGGGATGGTCCGGTACGTCGGCGCGAGCAACCTCACCAGCTGGCAGCTGATGGACGCGCTGCGGACGAGCGAGCGCCACGACTACGAGCGCTACGTCGCCATCCAGCCGGAGTACAGCCTCGTCGCGCGCCATCAGGAACTCGACTTGCTCCCCGCCGCCGAGCGCGAGGACCTCGGCGTCGCGACGTACGCACCCCTCGCGGGCGGCTTCCTCACTGGGGAGTACACCCGCGAGAGCGACGACGCGGCGCTGGCGGCGGGGTCGGCGGAGACGTACCGCGACCTCTCGGAGTACGCCACCGAGGCGAACTTCGACGTCGTCGAGGCGATTCGGGACATCGCCGACCGGGAGGGGGTCCACCCCGTCGCGGTGAGCGTCGCGTGGCTCCTCGAACGGGACGCCGTGGACGCGCCCATCGTCGGCCCGCAGTCCATCGAGCACCTCGACACGTACTGCGACGCGCTGGACGTGGACCTCTCCGAGTCGGACGTGGAGCGACTGGCCGAGCCGGTCGAGGCGTCGTACACCCACGGCGACCTGCCGCGGACGGTGCGCTGAGAGCGCGCGGGCGGGGTGTTGCGACCCCGACTGTTATGCCCCGCGGCCCTGCACCCGGACCATGGAAATCGCCGCCGTTCACGTCGTCGAGGCGCCCGACTTCGGACCGCCGGACTACGACGAGGCCGACGTGCGCCGGGAGTCGTGGTGGACGGACCTCCGGGTCGCCAATCCGATGTCCCGCTATCCGCGCTACGAGGCGGTGCGCGCCGACTGGCTCCCGGACTTCCGGGACTTCGGGGTCGTCGTCGAGGCCGCGGACGGGACGCTCGGCTACGCGCCGGGACGACACGGCGCGCCGGTCGCGGCGCTCGTCGACGACTACCTCGGGGAGCGCATCGCGGGCGAGGACGCGATGGCCACGGAGAAGGTCCACGACATGCTCGAACGGCTCTGTGCCCCCTTCGGCGCGGGGGGCATCGCCTCCTACGCCGTGAGCGCCATCGACCTCGCGCTCTGGGACCTCAAGGGGAACCTGCTCGACCGCCCGGTGTACGAACTGCTGGGCGGCCCCGCGACGGACGCGCTCGACTGCTACGCCACCGGCAACGACACGGACTGGCACCTCGAACTCGGCTTCGACGCGACGAAACTCGCCTGCCCCTTCGGTCCCGCCGACGGCAAAGAAGGCCTCCTTGGGAACGTGGACCTCGTCGCCGAGAGCCGCGAGCTGCTGGGCGACGCGGGGGAACTGATGCTCGACTGCTGGATGGCCTTCGACGAGGCGTACACGGTTCGGCTCGCGAACCGCCTCCGCGAGTACGACCTCCGGTGGATGGAGGAGACGCTGTGGCCGAAAGACCTCGACGCCCACCGGCGCGTGCGGGACCGCGTTCCGTTCCAGACGCTCGCGACGGGTGAGCACTGGTACACCGCCGCGCCGTTCCAGCACGCCGCGACCCACGACCTCGTGGACGTGTTTCAGCCCGACATCCACTGGGTCGGCGGCCTGACGACGGTCCAGAAGATCGCGTCCATCGCCGAGAGCGCCGGCAAGTCGGCCGTCCTCCACTGCGGGGGCCACACCCCCTACGGCCAGCACGCGAGCTACGGTCTCCCCGGCATCCGCTGGACGGAGTACCCCGTCACCTCGCCGCCGGGCGTCGCGCTCGCCGACGCGGAGACGCGCCCCGGCGTGGCCGTCCCCGAGGACGGCGAACTGGTGCCAAACGACGCCCCCGGCTTCGGCGTCGAGTTCGACCCCGGACGGCTGGACGCCTTCTCGTACTGATCGCGGCCCGCACTCGCGCTCGCTCACGTCGTTCGCTGTGCGCGACTGGTCGGCTTCAAATCTCTCCCGCATTCACGCGGAATCGCGGAGCCGAGACTCCGCGATTGAGGAGCAGAGAAGTGCGCTGGCCGAGATTTGAACTCGGGTTGCGACCATGGCAAGGTCGCGTGATACCACTACACTACCAGCGCCCGTTGCAATTCATCATGACCGCGAGACGGACATAAGGGTTCCGAAACCGACTCGGACCGGGGGACGGGAGCGACCCCGCGAGATGCCCGCGAACGGGCGTGTGACGCCCTCACAGCCCCGCGGAATAACGCCATACTTTTACCATAGCCCCCAGTATCGAGGGTACAGTCTCGTGACGGAGCGCGAACGCGACACGGCATGACGGACAGCGTACTCGTGCCGTCGTCCCTCGTGCGGGAGGCCACCGACAAGCGGGAGGCCACCCGGAAGCTCGGCTACGTCGCCCGTGCGGCGACGGTGTTCCGGGCGGATCGCCTGATCGTCTTCCCCGACCGGGAAGGCGAGGGCCGCTGGGGCGGCGGGTTCGTCGAGACCGTGCTACAGTACGCCACGACGCCCCCGTACCTCCGAAAGGAGGCGTTCGGGACGCGTGACGAACTGGAGTATGCCGGCGTCTTGCCGCCGCTTCGCGTTCCGTCATGGACCGGCTCCGAGTCCGACGATTCGGGGTCGTTGCGAGAGGGAATCGTGACCCAGGTCGGACCTGAAGGGCGCGTACGGGTCAATTGCGGACTGCAACACCCGATCTCCCTCCGTCTCCCCGACTCGATGTCGGCGGCGGAGGGCGAGCGCGTATCCGTCAGGGTATCTTCGCGAAGACCGGTCCGAGCAAAGCTCGTGGACGCCCCCACGCCGGGGCCCCGCGTCGCACGCTTGGACCTCGCGGACGCTCTCGACGTCGAGGGCTATCGCGTCGCCACGTCTCGCCACGGGGCGCCGCTGACCGTCGACCGACTCGCGGACGTCGCCGATCGAGCACAGGACGGGCTCACCGTCGCCTTCGGCGCCCCCGAACGGGGGTTGCCGGAGATGCTCGACGCGTCCGCGCCGGTCGATCCGGCTGACCCACCCGAGGGGTTCGACGTCTGGCTCAACACGATTCCGAACCAGGGCAGCGAGGTCGTGCGAACGGAGGAAGCGATGTTCGCCTCCCTCGCCTGCCTGAACCTCAGGTGATACGATGCCACAGCCAAACCGACCACGAAAAGGATCGATGGGCTTCAGCCCGCGGAAGCGCGCGGCCAGTGAGGTGCCACGCTTCAACTCCTGGCCCGACAGCGACGGTCAACCCGGACTGCAAGGGTTCGCCGGCTACAAGGCCGGGATGACCCACGTCGTGATGGTCGACGACCGCTCGGAGGCGACGACGGCCGGCATGGAGACGACCGTGCCGGTCACCATCGTCGAGACGCCCCCGATGCGCGCCGTCGCCGTTCGCGCCTACGAGGACACACCCTACGGCAAGAAGCCCCTCACGGAGATTTGGACCGACGAACACCACGACGACCTCGACCGCGCGCTCGACGTCCCCGACAACGGCGGGGACCCGAGCGCCCTCGAGGACGCCATCGCGTCCGGCGACGTCGCGGACCTGCGGGTCATCACCCACACGGTCCCCGGCGACGTCGCCGGCGTGCCCAAGCGCCGGCCCGACGTGATGGAGACGCGCATCGGCGGCGGCTCGCTCGACGACCGCGCCGAGTTCGCCACCGAACTGCTCGAAGACGGCGGCGTCCACGACATGGGCGACATCTTCCGCGCCGGGGAGTACCTCGACGCGGCCGGCGTCACGAAGGGCAAGGGCACCCAGGGCCCCGTCAAGCGCTGGGGCGTCCAGAAGCGGAAGGGCAAGCACGCCCGGCAGGGGTGGCGGCGCCGGATCGGCAACCTCGGCCCGTGGAACCCCTCGCGGGTTCGCTCCACGGTGCCCCAGCAGGGTCAGACCGGCTACCACCAGCGCACGGAACTCAACAAGCGCCTCATCGACTTCGGCGAGGGCGAGGACGTCAACGCGGACGGCGGCCTCGTCAACTACGGCGAAGTCTCGGGCCCGTACGCGCTGGTCAAGGGCTCGCTGCCCGGTCCCGAACAGCGCCTCGTCCGGTTCCGCCCCGCGGTCCGGCCGAACGAATCGCCGCGCCTCGACCCCGAGGTGCGCTACGTCAGCACGGAATCTACACAGGGATAACACATGGACGCCACAGTACGCGGCCTCGACGGCGAGGACGCCGACACGCTGACCCTGCCGGACGTGTTCGATACACCGCTCCGGCCGGACCTGATCCAGCGTGCGGTCCACGCCGCGCAGGCCAACCGAACGCAGGACTACGGCGCCGACGAGTTCGCGGGCATGCGGACGTCCGCGGAGTCGCCCGGCAGCGGACGCGGCATGGCCCACGTCCCGCGGACCAACGGGCAGGCAGCCCGCGTCCCGCAGGCCGTCGGCGGCCGTCGCGCACACCCGCCCAAGGCGGAGAAAGACCACACGAAGGACATCAACGACAAGGAGCGAAAGCTCGCCATCCGGAGCGCCATCGCGGCGACGACGGACGCGGACCTGGTGGCCGACCGCGGCCACGAGTTCGGCGACGTCGCGCTCCCGCTCGTCGTGTCCGACGACTTCGCGGACCTCGTGAAGACCCAGGCGGTCGTCGACCTGCTGGAGGCCCTCGACGTCGACGCCGACATCGAGCGCGCCGACGACCGCACCGTGCGGGCCGGCCGCGGGACGACCCGCGGACGGAAGTACCGAGAGCCCACGTCGATTCTCTTCGTCACGTCCAGCGAGACCGGCCCGTCGAAGGCGGCCCGGAACCTCGCGGGCGCGGACGTCGCGACCGCACGCGAAGTCAACGCGGAGGACCTCGCGCCCGGCGGGCATCCGGGTCGGCTGACGATCTGGACCGAGAGCGCAATCGCGGAGGTGGCTGACCGATGAGCGTCATCGAGTACCCCATCGTGACCGAGAAGGCCATGGACGCCATGGACTTCGACAACGCGATCCAGTTCGTCGTGGACATCGACGCCGCGAAGCCCGAGATCCGCGACGAGATCGAGCAGCGCTACGAAGTGACAGTCGAGAGCGTGAACACGATGATCACGCCCGAGGCCGACAAGAAGGCCACCGTCCACCTCTCCGAGGAGGACGAGGCCGAGGACGTCGCCTCGCGCATCGGGGTGTTCTAAGATGGGACGACGAATTCAGGGACAACGACGCGGCCGCGGGTCGTCCACGTTCCGGGCGCCCTCGCACCGCTACAAGGCGAATCTCGAACACAAGAAGCCCGAGGACGGTGACCTCGTGACGGGTGAGGTCGTGGACATCGAACACGACCCGGCGCGCAGCGCCCCCGTGGCGAACATCGCCTTCGACGACGGCGAGCAGCGCCTCGTCCTCGCCCCCGAGGGCGTGGGCGTCGGCGACACCGTCGAGGTCGGCATCTCGGCGACGATCGAACCGGGCAACACGCTCCCGCTGGGCGAGATCCCCGAGGGCGTGCCGGTCTGCAACGTCGAGAGCCAGCCCGGCGACGGCGGCACGTTCGCTCGCGCCACGGGCGTCAACGCGACGCTCGTGACCCACGAGCGCGACGTGGCCGTCGTCCAGCTTCCCTCCGGGAGCGTCCGGCGGCTCTCGCCGGACTGCCGCGCCACCATCGGCGTCGTCGCCGGTGGCGGCCGGACGGAGAAGCCCTTCGTGAAGGCGGGCAACAAGTATCACAAGATGAAGAGCCGGGGGACGAAGTGGCCCAACGTGCGCGGCGTGGCCATGAACGCCGTCGACCACCCGTTCGGTGGCGGTGGCCGACAGCACCCCGGACAGCCCAAAAGTGTCTCCCGCGACGCGCCGCCCGGACGGAAGGTGGGCGACATCGCCTCCAAGCGGACCGGCCGCGGCGGAGGCAAGGGAGGTGACAACGAATGAGTTCCGAGTACAGAACCGGCCGCGAAGGTGAGTTCACCTACCGCGGCTACACGCTGGACGAACTGCAAGCCATGGACGACGAAGAGCTGATCGAACTGCTCCCCGCTCGCATGCGGCGCACCATGAAACGCGGCCTCTCGCCGGACCACCAGGACCTCCGCGCGGAGGCCGCCGAGGCGGACCCCCAAGAGACCGCCAACGACCCGATCCGGACGCACCTGCGCGACATGCCGGTGCTGCCGGAGTTCGTCGGTGTCACCTTCGAGGTGTACACCGGCCAGTCGTTCGAACGCGTCGACGTGGACCCCGAGATGATCGGGCACTACCTCGGCGAGTTCCAGCTCACGCGAACCACCGTGGAGCACGGTCAGGCGGGTATCGGGGCGACCCGCTCCTCGAAGTTCGTCCCGCTCAAGTAAGCATGGGAATCAGTTACAGCGTCGACGCCGATCCCGACACGACCGCGAAAGCGATGCTCCGGGAGCGGCACATGAGTCACAAGCACAGCAAGGCCGTCGCCCGGGCCATCAAGGGCGAGACGGTCGCGGACGCCCGCGAGTACCTCGAAGCGGTGCTCGAGGGCGACCGCTCCGTCCCGTTCAAGCAACACAACAGCGGCGTCGGTCACCGGAGCGACATCGACGGCTGGGACGCCGGTCGCTACCCGGAGAAGGCCACCGAAGCGTTCCTCGACCTCCTCGGGAACGCCGAGAACAACGCGGACCAGCAGGGGTTCGACGCCGAGTCCATGGAGATCGCCCACGTCGCCGCCCACAAGGTCGGCGAGGTGCAGGGCCGCCAGCCCCGAGCGATGGGCCGGGCGTCGCCGTGGAACACCCCGGAAGTGGACGTCGAACTGGTCCTCGAAGAACCTGAGGAGGCCCGATAACATGGCGGACGAACACGAATTCATCGAAGACGGCCTTCAGCGGTCCCAGATCGACGAGTTCTTCTCGGAGGAGCTGGGCCGCGCGGGCTACGGTGGCATGGACATCGCGCACACGCCGATGGGCACACAGATCGTCCTCAAGGCCGAGAAGCCCGGGATGGTCATCGGCAAGGGCGGGAAGAACATCCGGAAGATCACGACGACGCTGGAGGAGCGCTTCGACCTCGAAGACCCCCAGATCGACGTGCAGGAGGTCGACGAGCCGGACCTCAACGCCCGGATCGTCGCCGACCGCCTCGCGAACGCGCTCGAACGCGGCTGGTACTTCCGGAAGGCGGGCCACACGACCGTGGACCGCATCATGGAGGCCGGCGCGCTCGGTGCCGAGATCGTCCTCGCCGGCAAGGTGACGGGCGCCCGCTCGCGCATCGAGAAGTTCAACCGCGGCTACATCAAGCACAACGGCGAGCCCGCAGAGTCCATCGTGGACCTCGGGCAGGCGACCGCCGTGATGAAGCTCGGCACCATCGGCGTCAACGTGCGGATCATCCCGCCGGACGCCGAACTCCCCGACGACTTCCGCATCGAGGAGGAGGCCGAGATCGAGGACCTCGTCGTCGACGAAGGCGAGGGCGGCGTCGAGGAACTCCTCGAGGGCGAACCCGAGGAGGAGGCCGTCGAGGAGGCCGCCGAGGAGTTCGAGGAGGTCGCCACCCCGGCCGGCGAGGTCGAGGAGGAGCCCGACTTCGACGAGGAGATCGTCGAGGAGGCCGCGGCCCCCGAGACCGACGAGGCCGACGCCGAGGCCGAGGCCGACGAGGCCGCCGAGCCCGAACAGGGCGAGGACCTCGACGAGGACACCGAGGCGGAAGCCGAGGCGCTCGTCGAGGAGATGGAAGCCGACGACGAGGGAGGTGAGGAGTAATGGCGATCCTCCACGTCGAGGAGATCCGAGACATGACGCCCGCCGAACGCGAGGCGGAACTCGAGGAACTGGAGACGGAGCTCCTGAACTCGAAGGCCGTGAAGGCCGCCGGTGGCGCGCCGGAGAACCCCTCGCGAATCGGCGAACTGCGTCGCACGATCGCCCGCATCAAGACGGTGCAGGGCGAGGAAGGCGACCTCGAAGACGAACAGAGCGACTAAGATGGCACTGACGCCCGAGACGCTCCCACGACACGAACTCGCCGGACTGCCCGTGACGGTGGTCGGATCGACCGACCCCGGACGGGTGGGGACCGGCGGGACCGTGGTTCGGGAGACGATGCGGACGCTCGTCGTCCGCACCGACTCGGGCGTCGTGCAGGTGCCAAAGCGCGGGACCGAGTTCGAGTTCACGCTCCCCACAGATGAAGCCGCGGAGGGCGCGAAGCCCTCCGGGACCGCCGTCGAACTGCCGTCGGAAACTGCCGGTTCAGCCGGTCAGTCTGGCGGTGGCGAGGCGGCGGCCTACGTTACGGTGGATGGCGACGTGTTGCTCGCACGTCCCGCGCGGCGCACCGAACAGGAGGTAGATTCGACATGGCACTAGGACTAAACGTACCAGAGCCGGAGACGGCCTGTGACGACGAGAACTGTCCCTTCCACGGAAGCCTTTCCGTGCGAGGGCAGACGCTCGACGGCACGGTCGCCTCCACAGACATGGAGAAGACTGTCGTCGTCGAACGCGAGTACGACGTGTTCGTTCCGAAGTACGACCGGTACATGAAGCGCCGGTCCCGCGTTCCGGCACACCTGCCGGACTGCTTCGATCTCGCAGAAGGCGACGACGTCACGATAGCAGAGACACGACCGCTCTCGAAGACGAAATCCCACGTCGTCGTCGCGACGACTGGGGGTGACGGCGCATGAAGGCCATCAAGGCCGACGTCACGCAGGGCCTGGAGAAGGGCTCGCTGATCACCTGCGCCGACAACACCGGAGCGCGCGAACTCAAGGTCATCAGCGTGATGGGCTACCAGGGGACCAAAAATCGGCATCCCAAGGCCGGCGTCGGTGACAAGATCACCGTCTCCGTCACCAAGGGGACCCCCGAGATGCGCCGGCAGGTGCTGGAGGCCGTCGTGGTCCGCCAGCGCAAGCCGATCCGCCGCCCCGACGGCACGCGGGTGAAGTTCGAGGACAACGCGGCCGTCATCGTCGACGAGATGGAGGAGCCCCGCGGGACCGAGATCAAGGGTCCCATCACGCGGGAAGTTGCCGAGCGGTACGGGAGCGTCGCCAGCACGGCGACGATGATCGTATAGACATGAGTAAGCAACCACGCAAACAGCGAACGGCGACACGCGAGGCCCCCCTCCACGAGCGGCAGGACGAGGTCCGCGCCACGCTGGCCGACGACCTCCGAGAGGAGTACGACCAGCGCAACGTGCGGGTCAACGTCGGGGACACCGTCGAGGTGCTCCGCGGCGACCACGCCGGGACGGAGGGCGAAGTGACCGACGTGGACCTGCGCGCCACGACCGTCGAGGTCGAGGACGTGACGACGGAGGCCGCTGACGGCGAGGAGGTACCGCGCCCCCTCGACGCCAGCAACCTCCGGGTCACGGACCTGGACCTCGAGGACGAGCGCCGGGCCGCGCGACTCGAAGGTGACAACGAATGACGAAGCATCAGAAACGCCTCTCGGCCCCGACGTCGTGGCCGGTCGAGCGCAAGGGCGAGACGTTCACCGTGAAGGCGTCCGGCGGTCCCCACGGCGACGACGGGGTTCCCCTCGTCGTCGTCCTCCGGGACGTGCTGGGCTACGTCGACTCGACGAAGGAAGCGAAGTACGCCGCGAACGACCGCGGCGTCCTGGTCAACGGCGACGCCGTGACCGACGTGAGCCGACCCATCGGGATGTTCGACATCCTGTCGTTCCCCGAGCGCGAGGAGCACTACCGCGTGTTCCCCGACGAGGGCGGCCGCCTCGGTCTGACCGGCATCTCCGCCGCGGACGCGGGGAGCAAGCTTGGCAAGATCGTCGACAAGACGACGGTGTCCGGCGGCGAGGTGCAGTTGAACCTGCACGACGGCGCCAACATCCTCGTCGAAGCCGACGACTACGCCGCCGGCGACTCGGTCGTCGTCGACAACGAGACCAACGAGATCGTCGCCCACTTCGAGTACGGGGAGGGCGCGCTCGTGACCGCCGTCGACGGCGCCCACGCGGGCGAGATCGGAACCGTCGACTCGATCGAGGTCACGCCGGGCAGCTCCCAGAACAACGTCAACGTCGAGAGCGAGGACGGCGACTTCGAGACGGTCGAAGAGTACGTCGTCGTCATCGACGAGAACTTCGTCGAGGGAGGTGACGAGGAATGAGCGAGACCGCCGACTTCCACGAGATGCGCGAGCCGCGCATCGAGAAGGTCGTCGTCCACATGGGCGTCGGGCAGGGCGGTGTCGATCTGCAGAACGCCGAGGAGATCCTCGGCGAGATCACGGGGCAGGAGCCGGTCCGCACCCAGGCCAAGGAGGCCAACCAGGACTTCGACATCCGCCCCGGCGACCCCATCGGCGCGAAGGTCACCCTTCGCGACGAGCAGGCCCGGGAGTTCCTCGAGACGGCGCTGCCGATCGCGGACCTCTCCCCGGCCCAGTTCGACGACACCGGCAACGTGAGCTTCGGTGTCGAGGAGCACACCGACTTCCCGAGCCAGGAGTACGACCCGAACATCGGGATCTACGGGCTTGACGTGACCGTCAACCTCGTCCGCCCGGGCTACCGCATCGCCAAGCGCGACCAGCGGACCCGGCAGATCCCCTCGAAACACCGACTGAATCCCGAGGACGCCATCGCGTTCCTCGAAGCGGAGTTCGACGTGGAGGCAGCATGAGCGAGAGTGAAACCGAAGTCGAGACGGGAGAGCACGTCGGCAAGCGCACCGTGGAGAACCACGAGTGCCGACGCTGCGGCCGGGAGCAGGGACTCATCAGCAAGTACGACATCTGGCTGTGCCGCCAGTGCTTCCGCGAGATCGCCCGCTCGATGGGATTCAAGAAGTACAGCTAACAATGACAGGCAGAGATCCGCTGTCCGACGCGCTCGCGACGATCGACAACGCCGAGAGCGTCGGCCACCTGCGACAGACCGTACAGCCCGCGTCGAATCTCATCGGGAACGTCCTCGAGGTCTTCTACGACCGCGGTTTCATCGACGGCTTCGAGTACGTCGAGGACGGCAAAGCCGGCGAGTTCGAGGTCGAACTGAAGGGCGCGATCAACCAGTGTGGCGCCGTGAAGCCCCGCTACTCGGCGGGGGTCGGCGACTTCGAGCAGTGGGAGAAGCGATACCTCCCCGCCCGCGACTACGGCACGCTCGTCGTCACCACCAGCCGCGGCGTCATGAGCCACTACGAGGCCCGCGAAGAGGGCATCGGTGGGCAGGTAATCGCGTACGTGTACTGAAGATGCCACGAACGACAATCGAAATTCCGGAGGACGTGACAGCCGAGACGGATCGGCTGGAGTTGCACGTCGAGGGCCCCGAGGGGTCGGTCGGTCGACGCCTCTGGTACCCCGGCGTCAGCGTCACCGTATCGGACGGCGAAGTCGTCATCGAGAGCGATGCCGACGACGCCGAAACTATGTCGACGCTCGGAACCTTCGAGAGCCACGTCCGGAACATGTTCCACGGCGTGCGCGAGGAGTGGGAGTACCGGATGCAGATCCACTACGCTCACTTCCCGATGCAGGTCACCGTCGAAGGCGACGAGGTCGTCATCGAGAACTTCCTCGGCGAGCGCGCGCCGCGCCGTACCGAGGTCCGCGGCGACACCGAGGTCGAGGTCAGCGAGGAGGAGATCGTGCTCCGGGGCCCCGACAAGGAGGCGGTCGGTCAGACCGCCGGCGCCATCGAGCAGTTGACGCGCGTGACCGACAAGGACACGCGGGTCTTCCAGGACGGCGTCTACATCGTCGAGAAGCCCGAGAAAGGAGGTGCCTAGTAGATGCCTGACGACGTAGGTTCCCCCGAGGAACACGACAACAAGTCCGAAGCGGCCGAACGAGAGTTCGAAGAGACCCCCGAGGACGAGGAGCCCGCCCCCGACCCCGAGGCCGACGCGGCCGAGGAGGAGGCGACCCTCGACGACCTCGAGGACATCAGCGGCGTCGGCCCCTCGAAGGCGGCCGCGCTCCGCGACGCCGGCTACGAGACGGTCGACGACGTGCGCCGCGCCGAGCAGTCCGACCTCGCAGAGGTCGAGGGCGTCGGCAACGCGCTCGCGGCCCGCATCAAGGCCGACGTCGGCGGTCTCGAAGTCACCGAGGAGACCGCCGAGGTCGAGGAAGCCGGCACCGAGGAGGAGACCGAGGCGGAGGTCGAGACCGAACTCCGCGCCCGCGGTCACGCCGACAAGACGCCGGACCTCGACGACGAGGAGCAGCGGCTCCTCGATCAGAAGCGCAGCGAGGGCAAGCCGAAGTTCAACCGACAGGACCACCACAAGAAGAAGCGCGTGCCGTCGTCGTGGCGCGCGCCCCGCGGCGCGCTGTCGAAGCAGCGCCGCGGCGTGAAGGGCAAGGGCGACACGGTCGAGCCCGGCTTCCGCACGCCGAAAGCGGTGCGCGGCAAGCACCCCAGCGGCTTCGAGGAGGTCCGCGTCGAGCGACCCGACGACCTCGACGGCGTCGACCCCGACAGCGAGGCCGTGCGCATCGGCTCCTCGGTCGGCGGTCGCAAGCGAGAGCGCATCGAGGACGTCGCCGAGGAGGAGGGCATCAGAGTGCTTAACCCCACCTACGAGGAAGTGGAGGTGGACGCAGATGAGTGATCTGAGCGCCCAGCGCCGCCTCGCCGCGGACGTACTCGACGTCGGAGAGAACAGCGTCTGGCTGGACCCCGACCGACAGGACGACCTCGCCGACGCGATCACGCGCGAGGAGATCCGCGACCTCGTCGACGAGGGCGCGATCACGGCCGACCGCGCGGAGGGCAACTCCCGCGGGCAGGCCCGCGAGCGCAACGAGAAGCGCTCCTACGGCCACCGGAAGGGGCCGGGCACCCGGCGCGGCAAGGCCGGCGCTCGCGAGAACGACAAGCAGCAGTGGCAGTCGAGCATCAGAGCGCAGCGCCGCACGCTCCGCGATCTCCGCGACGACGGCGTGCTGGACCCGGCGCAGTACCGGGACCTGTACGACCAGTCGAAGGGCGGAGAGTTCGACGACGTGCGCCGCCTGCTGAACCACATCGAGGACCACATGGGTGTGGACTTCGAACGCGAGGACTACGAATAATGGCAACTGGACCACGCTACAAGCTGCCGATGCGGCGTCGGCGTGAGGTCCGGACGGACTACCATCAGCGGTTGCGCCTGTTGAAATCGGGCAAGCCCCGCCTTGTCGCTCGGAAGAGCAACAAGCACGTCAGGGCGCAGCTGGTGACCACCGGACCCGACGGCGACGAGACGGAAGCGAGCGCGCAGTCCGGCGACCTCGAGGCGTACGGCTGGGAGGCCCCCACGGGCAACCTGCCGAGCGCCTACCTCACCGGCTTCCTGGCCGGGAGTCGAGCGCTGGACGCGGGAATCACTGAGGCGGTCGTCGACATCGGGCTGAACAGCCCGACGCCGGGCTCGAAGGTGTTCGCCGTGCAGGAGGGCGCCATCGACGCCGGTCTCGACGTGCCGCACAACGAATCGGTGTTCGCCGACTGGGACCGGACCCGCGGCGAGCACATCGCGGAGTACGCCGAGCAGCTCGACGAGTCGCTGTACGCCGGCGACTTCGACGCGACAGACCTGCCCGAGCACTTCGATTCGGTGCTCGAGGCGCTTCGGGAGGACTTCGAATGAGTGCCGAAGATTACGACGGCGGCTGGACGCCGCAGACGCGGCTCGGCCGTCGCGTACGTGACGGCGAGGTAGAGTCGATGGGCGACGCGCTCCGGACGGGGCTCCCCATCAAGGAGCCCGAGATCGTCGACCAGCTCCTGCCGGGGCTGGAGGACGAGGTGCTGGACATCAACATGGTCCAGCGCATGACCGACTCCGGGCGCCGCGTGAAGTTCCGCTGTGTCGTGGCGGTGGGCAACCGCGACGGCTACGTGGGCTACGCCGAAGGCCGCGACGATCAGGTGGGCGGCGCCATCGAGAAGGCCATCGGCAACGCGAAGCTCAACATCATCGACGTCTCCCGCGGCTGCGGGTCGTGGGAGTGTGGCTGTGGCCGTCCCCACACGGTCGCGCTGCGCACCACCGGCAAGGCCGGGAGCGTCGAGGTCGAACTCATCCCCGCCCCGCGTGGCCTCGGCCTCGCGGGCGCGGACACCGTGCAGCACGTCCTCCGCCTCGCCGGCATCGAGGACATCTGGACGCGCTCCTCGGGGAAGACCCGGACGACGGTGAACCTCGCGAAGGCGACGTTCAACGCGCTCCGGAACACCACCGAGGCCCGCGTGCCCGAGCACGCCCGCGAAGAGCGCGAGGTGATCGAGTGATGCAGGCGATCGTGCAACTCCGCGGCGAGGTCAACATCGACGGCGACATCGTCGACACCCTCGAGATGCTGAACCTCCACCGCGTCAACCACTGCGCGCTCGTCCCGGAGACGGACGCCTACCGCGGGATGATCACGAAGGTCAACGACTTCGTCGCACACGGGGAACCGAGCGTCGAGGTCGTGGAGACCCTCCTCGAGACGCGCGGCGAGCCCGCCGAGGGCACCGTCGACGTGGACGACGAGTGGGTCGCCGAGAACACCGACTACGACGACGTGGCCGGTCTCGCGGCCGCCCTCGTCGACGAGGAGACGACCCTCTCGGACGCGGGTCTCGCGCCGGTGCTCCGCCTGCACCCGCCCCGCGGCGGCCACGAGGGGCTGAAGAAGCCCGCGAGCGACGGCGGACAGATCGGCAAGCACACCACGGAGCAGATCGACGACCTGCTCACGTCGATGCGATAACAATGACGAGCAAGAAACGCAGACAGCGCGGCTCCCGCACGCACAGCGGCGGCTCCCACAAGAACCGGCGCGGCGCCGGTCACCGCGGGGGGCGCGGCCGCGCGGGCCGCGACAAACACGAGAAGCACAACTACGAGCCGATCGGCAAGTCCGGCTTCAAGCGCCCCGAGAAGACCCAGCGCGAGGTCCTCGAGGTCGCCGTGCAGGAACTCGACGAGGACGCGGCCGTCCTCGCGGCCGAGGGCGTCGCCGAGGAGACCGACGGCGGCTACCGGATCGACGCCCGGGACGTCGTCGACGACGGCTACGAGGCCGACGCGGTGAAGGTCCTCGGCGGCGGGCAGGTCCGCAACGAACTCGTCGTCGTCGCCGACGCGTTCACCGACAGCGCGGCCGACCTCATCGAGGCGGCCGGCGGCGAAGCCGAACTCGCCGAGCGCGCCGAGACCGACGACGAGAACGGAGACACCGAGGAATAGATCGATGGGCTGGAAAGAGGTCGCCGGACCGGTTCTCACACGGATGCCCGGCGTGCGCCGACCGGAGGGGCACGTCGCGTTCAAGCGCAAGATGATGTGGACCGGGGGCATCCTGCTGCTGTACTTCTTCCTGACGAACGTCTCCCTCTGGGGGCTGAATCAGGGGGAGTTCGTCGACCTGTACGGTCAGTTCGGCGCGCTGCTCGCCGCACAGCAGGGCAGCGTGTTGCAACTCGGGATCGGCCCGATCGTCACGGCGAGCATCGTGCTCCAACTGCTGAACGGGGCCGATCTGCTCGGCCTCGACACCAGCCAGCCGCGCGACCAGATGATCTACCAGGGCCTCCAGAAGGCGCTGGTGCTCGTGATGATCGTCGTCACGGGTCTCCCGATGGTGTTCATGGGCGGCTTCCTGCCGCCGAGTGGCGCGCTCGGGAGTAGCCTCGGCATCGGCACCTTCGGCGTCCGGTGGCTCCTCTTCGCCCAGATCGCGGTCGGCGGGATCCTCATCCTCTACATGGACGAGGTCGTCTCGAAGTGGGGCGTCGGCTCCGGGGTCGGCCTGTTCATCATTGCGGGGGTCGCCCAGAGCCTCGTCTCCGGGTTCGTCTACTGGGGCGGCAATCCGGGCGGCTTCATCCCCTCCTGGATCGGCATCGCGACCGGCGCGCTCGACATCGGGAACGTCGTCGGCGGCGCGGGGCTCACCACCATCCTGTTCAACCAGAACTTCGGGGTAGTGCCCCTGCTCACGACGCTGCTGATCTTCGTCATCGTCGTGTACGCGGAGAGCGTGCGCGTCGAGATCCCGCTCTCGCACGCCCAGGTGAAGGGCGCGCGGGGGCGCTTCCCGGTGAAGCTGATCTACGCGAGCGTCCTGCCGATGATCCTCGTCCGGGCGCTGCAGGCGAACATCCAGTTCGCGGGGCGGCTGCTCCGCTCCGAACTGGGCGCCTCGGGGATGCCGGGCTGGCTCGGCACCTACACCGGCGGGCAGGACCAGTCGCTGCAGGTCGTCGACGGCCTGCTCTACTACATGGCCCCCATCCAGAGCCCCAACGACTGGATGTGGTGGATCGGGAGCTTCGCGCAGGAGCCATGGCAAGTCATGCTGCGCGTCGGCGTCGACCTCACGTTCATGGTCATCGGCGGCGCCATCTTCGCCATCTTCTGGGTGGAGACCGCCGACATGGGGCCGGAATCCACGGCCCAGCAGATCATGAACTCCGGGATGCAGATCCCCGGGTTCCGCAAGAACGCGGGCGTCATCGAGAAGGTCATGGAGCGCTACATCCCGCAGGTGACCGTCATCGGCGGTGCGCTCGTCGGCCTGCTCGCGGTCATGGCCAACATGCTGGGCACCATCGGGGGCGTCTCCGGCACGGGCCTGCTGCTCGCCATCTCTATCACGTACAAACTGTACGAGGAGATCGCCGAGGAGCAGCTCATGGAGATGCATCCGATGATGCGCGACATGTTCGGCTAACTCGGTCTCCCGCTCCGTATTTTTCAGCTCCGTAGCGACAGCGCAGTCGGTGATCGACCCGCGGGGGCGACGGTCCGCCCGCCGCCACGCAGTTCCGCTCGTCACTCGCCGCCGGCGAGCGATCCGAAGACCACGCCGGCGAGCGAGTCGGGGCTGTGCGCGTGGATCACCAGCGCCAGATTCGCCGCCACGGCGGCGAAGCCGAGGACGACGAGCCCGCCGCCCGCGTGGACCAGCGGGGCCACGCCCCACCACTGGCCGGCGACGAGAAGCGCCCCGCCGCCGACGGTCAACACCCCGTCAGCGGCAGCCACGCGCCCGTCGTACAGGTCGTCGATCATCGGCACCGGCTCCAGTCCGAGCCGGTCGCTGTACCGGTGGACCCAGATCACGAACGGGACGACGTGGTAGAGGGTCCCGAGGACGACCATCCCGACGACGCCGAGGAAGAGCAGGTGGATCGCCTCCGGCGGTCCGAACGTGGCCCACAGCGGGTCCGAGAGCCACGTCCAAGCCGCCAGCGGCGCCCACGCGGCCATCGCGAGGGCCGCGACGCCGTACCGCGTCAGCATCGGGGTCCGATCGCCGCTCGAATGGAGGATGCGCCTGGCGAGCACGACCGCGAAGGCGGCCAGCCCCGCCGCGACGAGCAGTCCCCCGACCCGGGCCACGTCGGCCGCCCCGAACAGCCGACCGCCCGCGAACACGACGACGCCGACCGGGTAGCCCACCTGTTCGACCAGCACGAGGGGCCGGTCGTAGCGGTCCAGATCCGACTGCGTGAACATCGTCGCCAGTTGGTACAGCGCCCCGAGCACCGTCGTCAGCACGGCGCCGAACACGGCGAGAGTCGCGTGGGCGCTCTTCAGCGCGGCCTGCCCGACTCCGCCGGGATAGGACAGCGACGGCCGCGCGAGCCCCGTGGCGAGCAGGAGGCCGAGCGCCGTCACCGCGAGGAAGAACCCGAGCGCGAGCGCGAAGTGCCGCTCGGTCACGTCCCACGGCCGCGCGGGGAGCAGCGTCCGCCCGACGTTGTAGACGAAGACCCAGAAGCCCGCGAGCACGACGGCCCCGGCGGCCGGCAGCCACGTTAGCTCGGACGCGAACAGGGCCGCGACGAACGCCGCGAGGCCGCCGGCCACGAGCGCCAACTGCAGGCGCGCCAGCCGCTTCGAGTGGAGTTCGACGCCGGACCAGACCGGGACGAACTGCGTCATCGCGCCCATGACGGTGATGCAGACCCACCCCGCGAGGAGCAGGTGGACGTGGGCGAGCACGGCCCGGCCGGGGAGCGCGCCGGCGGCGGCGAGGGCGCCCGAGATGCCCCCGGCGAGCAGGAAGGCGAGAGCGACGACGAAGTGACGGAGCGGGACCGCCATCGGCGGCTGGCGGTCGGCGTCCACGTCTCCGGGAATGGCGCTCATGGGCGCCGCTACGGCGGGCCGCCGGGTCGGCCTGATCCCGAACGTGTTCGCTCAGCGATGGCGGGTCGCGCGGGCGGTGCTGTACGCGACGTTCCCGAGGAAGAAGCCGAGAAACGCGCCCAGCCACGCCTCTTCGGGGCCCGCCGCCGCGGCCGCGAGCGCCGCGCCGCCGACCGCGCCGAGAGCGCTGCTGCGCCACATGTGCGGTTCGTGGACCGGCCACGCCCAACCGCTTGTGCCGAACGTCTTCGTCGGTCTCGAAAGGAACTGACTTACCCCCGCCGTCCATGGGGCCGAACATGACACAGCGGGGGTCCGACTGATGCGCGTCGTCATCGTCGGCGCCGGCGAGGTCGGATCGAGCATCGCGGAGAGCCTCGCCTCCGAACACGACGTGGTGGTCGTCGACGTCGACAGCGACCGCGTCGAGTCGATCACCTACTCGCTCGACGTCCTCGCCATCACCGGGGACGGCACCGACCTCGACGTGATGGCGGAGGCGGGGGTGGCCGACGCGGACATCGTGATCGCCAGCACCGACGACGACGAGACGAACCTCGCGACGTGTGGCACCGCCTCGACGGTGAGCGACGCGTTCACCATCGCGCGGGTGAAGTCCGCGAACTACCTCGACACGTGGGAGCACTCCGAGGGCGCCTTCGGCGTGGACTTCATGGTCTGCACCGACCTCCTCACCGCGCAGGCCATCGTGCGTCTCATCAGCCTCCCGACCGCCCACGACGTCGACCCCTTCGCGGGCGGGAAAGTCCAGATGGCCGAGTTCGACGTGACCGAGGCCAGCCCCATCGCGGGCCAGACCGTCAGCGAGGCCGACCGCTTCGACTCGCTGACGTTCGCGGCCGTCGTCCGCGACGGCGAGGTCGAAATCGCGCGGGGCGAGACGGTCATCGACGCCGGGACGCGCGTGGTCGTCATCGGAAACCCGGAGAGCGTGCGCTCCTTCGCGTCGGCCGTCGCCGTGGAGCGGCCGGCCATCGACGACGTGGTCGTCGTGGGCGGAAGTACGATCGGCTACCTCGTCGCCGACCTCCTCGAACGGCGCGGCTTCGCCCCGCGGCTGATCGAACGCGACCCGGAGCGGGCGCGCGACCTCGCCGAGCGCCTCTCGGGATCCCGGGTCCTCGAACACGACGCCACCGACCAGACGTTCCTGGAGCGCGAACACGTCGGTGACGCCGACATGGTCGTCGCGACGCTCGGGTCGGACGAGCGCTGCCTGCTGGTCTCTCTGCTGGCCAAGCGGCTTGGCGTCGAGCGCGCGGTCGCGGTCGTCGAGGAACACGAGTACGTGGACGTGTTCGAGGCCGTGGGCGTCGACGTGGCCGTGAACCCGCGGATGGTCACGGCCGAGGAGATCACCCGCTTCACCCGCGAGGACCGCGCGGAGAACGTCGCCATCATCGCCTCCGACCGCGCGGAGGTCCTCGAGATCGAGGTCGATCCCGACAGCGTGCTCGCCGGGCGGCCGATCCGAGAGGCGATGGGCGACATTCCCGAGGGCGTGGTCATCGGCGCGCTCACCCGCGACGGGGAGTTCGTCACGCCGCGGGGGGACACCGTCGTCGAGGTCGGCGATCACGTCGTCGTGTTCGTGCGCGAAGACGTTCGCGAGGAAGTGACGACCGAACTCTGATATGTACGTGGACTGGCGCGCCTCGGCGAGTCTCGTCGGGACCGTCCTGCAGTATCTCACGCTCACCCTCTCCATCCCGGTGGTCGTCGGCCTCGTCTACGGCGATCCGCTCGTGCCCTTCGCGGCCACCGGGGTCGTCACGCTCGCCGCCGGGACGGGGCTCGCGCGCCTCGATCCCGACCCGGACCTCGGGATGCGGGAGGCGTTTTTGATGGTGGCGGCGACGTGGTTAGCCGTCGCCATCGTGGGGGCGCTCCCCTACGTCGTCGCCGGTAACGGCACCGTCGCCCAGCCGACGAACGCCCTGTTCGAGTCGATGTCCGGATTCACGACCACGGGGGCGACCGTCATGGGCGACATCTCCTTCGACACGCACTCCCACGCATTGCTGATGTGGCGGCAGTTGACCCAGTGGCTCGGCGGCATGGGCATCGTCGTCCTCGCGGTCGCCATCCTGCCGGAACTCTCCGTCGGGGGCGCGCAACTGATGGACGCCGAGGCGCCCGGCCCGGGCATCGAGAAGCTCACGCCCCGGATCGCAGAGACGGCGCGAGCCCTCTGGGGCATCTATCTGGGCCTGACGGTCCTCGAAATCGTGCTGCTGCTGGGTCTGAACCAGGTCGGCCTCGCGCCCGAGATGGGGCCGTACAACGCCGTGGCGCACGGCTTCACGACGCTCCCCACGGGCGGGTTCTCGCCGGAGGCCTACTCGATCGAGGCGTTCTCGGCCGCGGTCCAGTGGCTCATCGTCCCCTTCATGGTGGCCGCCGGGACGAACTTCGCGCTGTTCTGGTACGCGCTCAACGGCGACCTGAGCCGGCTCCGCCAGGACTCGGAGTTTCGCTTCTACGCGGGCGTGATCGGTGCGACGACCGCCGTCGTCGCGGGGACGCTGTTCACCGGCGCGGGGCTGGCGACCCTGCCCGCCGAGATGGCCGGAATCGTCGGCGACCTCGAACCGTCGCTCCGGCACGCCGCGTTTCAGGCCGTCTCCATGATCACCACGACGGGGTACGCGAGCGTGGACTTCAACGCGTGGGGGATGCCCTCCCAGATGCTGCTGTTCCTCGCGCTGTTCGTCGGGGGCTCGGCCGGGTCCACCGGCGGCGCGATCAAGATCGTGCGCTGGCTCGTCATCCTCAAATCGATCCGCCGGGAGCTGTTCACCACCGTCCACCCGGACGACGTGCGCCCGGTTCGGCTCGGCGGGCGGGCGCTCGACGAGCGCGCGATCCGCGGCATCTACGCCTTCACCCTGCTGTACTTCGCGCTCTTCGCGCTCGGGGTCCTGCTCGTGATGCTCGACGCCGGGCGGGTCGGCTACGGCGTGACCGGCTACGAAGTGATGAGCGCGGTCGGGGCCACCATCGGCAACGTGGGGCCGGGCTTCGGCGCCGTCGGGCCGATGAACAGCTACCTCCACTTCCCGTGGTCCTCGAAGCTCCTGATGGTCGCGCTGATGTGGTTCGGCCGCCTCGAAGTGCTGCCCGTGCTGGTGCTGTTCACGCCGGGCTACTGGCGGCGGTAGTCGACCAGTCCGACGCCCTTCGCGACCGCGTAGAGGGCGAAGACCGCGACGTAGCCGGCCGCCAGCGCGGTGGTCACGATGCCGCGACCGAGCAGAGCGAGCGCCGCGACCACGACCGGGCCCGCCGCGAGGAGCGCGTCGAAGACCCGGTCGTCGGCGCCGGCGTCGAGCAGGTCGCCGACGATGGGGACGCGGTCGAGCATCAGGTCGCCTCCCGCGTCAGGAGCGCCCTGAGCGCGACGAGTACCGGGATGATCTCCAGCCGTCCGATCCACATGTTGAACAGGAAGGTCGCCTTCGCGACCGGGGACATGTCGGGCCCGGTGATGCCCGTCGAGAGGCCGACGTTCCCCTGCGTGCTCGCAATCTCGAAGACAACGTTCTCCAGCGTGTAGGACTCGGGGACGACCGCCAGCAGGACGCCCGCCCCGAGCGCGAGGAAGAGGGCCCAGAGGAAGGCGACGATGGCGGCCTCCTCGAACTCCTGTGAGGCCTCGGCGTCCGTGAGGACGCGCCCGTCGAGGCGGAAGCGCCGGACCGCGGAGGCCGGGTAGAAGACCCCGCGGATGCGATAGGCCGTCCCCTTCAGGAGCGTGAGCAGGCGGATGAGCTTGACTCCCCCGGCCGTCGACCCGGCGGCGGCGCCCACGACCATCCCGCCGGAGAGGGTGAGCTGGGCCATCGCGGACCAGTCGCCCACGGGCGCCGACTGGAACCCTGTGCAGGACATCGCCGAGACGAACTGGAAGCCGCCGTAGCGCAGCGCCGCCGCGACCCCGTCGTAGGTGCCGTTCGCGACCAGCATCGCGACGAGCGCGACCGTCCCCAGCGCGAAGGAGCCAAACACCCACCGGGTCTGGAGGTCCGCGTACACGTTCCGCAGATCGCCGCGGAGCATCAGGTAGTGGATCGGGAACGCGATGCTCCCGAGGATCATCACCGGCCAGAGGGCGTACTCGATGGCCGCGCTGTCGTAGGTCGCGATCGAGTTGTCCGTGACGGAGAACCCGCCGGTCGCCAGCCCCGTCATCGCGTGGTTGATGGCGTCCCACGCGGGCATCCCGGCCAGCCAGAGGATGCAGATCGAGAGGAACGTGAACAGGAGGAAGATCCACCAGATCGTCCGCACGGTCGAGACGACGCTGGGGTGGATGCGCTCGGAGCGCGCCTCGCTCTCGTACAGCGTCAGCGACCCGCTCCCCGGTCGCGCGAGCACCGCCGTCGTGAGGACGATCACGCCGACGCCGCCGATCCACTCGCTGAACGTCCGCCACCACTGGAGCACGTGCGGCAGCGCGCTCTCGTCGTCGGTCATCGTCAGCCCGGTCCCGGTGAACCCGGACATCGACTCGAACAGCCCGTTGAGGGGGTTGCGGAACGCGCCCAGCGTCGACGCCGCGCGGCCCTGCAGGTCTGGGGCCCCGAGGAACCCGGGATCGAGGTGGACCGTCCACGCGATCAGCAGGAAGGGCAACATTCCGAACAGCGCCACGGTGAACCATCCGAAGGCCGCGATCATCATCCCGTGGAGCTTTCCGGGGTCCGGCGCGTCGGCACAGCGGCGCACCAGCCCTCGCCCGACGAGGTAGGGAATCGCGCCCGAGAGCAGCAGCGCCGGGACCGCGTAGAACTCGCCCCACGCGAGGGCCACCACCGCCGACACCGTCGGGAGCGCCCCGAACGCCTCCAGCATCCGCCCGAGGTCCCGTCCCACGGTCGCCCTCGTCTCGCTCATGGTCACCACCGCCGCGCGCTCATCGGTCCCCCTCGTGGTCCTCGTAGTGGCCGAACACGTCGGTCACGTCCGGGGTCGCGCCGTGGCCGGAGTACACCGTCAGCAGGTCGCCCGCGTGGACCTTCGTGTCGCCCCGCGGGGTGATCGGCTTCCCCTCGTTGGACCGCTCGATGGCGACGATGAGCATGTCGGCGGCGATGAGATCGGCCGTCGCGGCCTCCTGGATCGTCTTCCCCACGATGGGCGCGTCCTCGCCGACGACGATCTCGAACACCTCCGCCTCGTCGCCGACTCGCATGTAGTCCACGATGGAGGGGCGCTTGACCGCGCGGTAGAGGTACTCGGCGATGAGGCTCTGGGGATTCTCGATCGTGTTCACCCCGATCTGCCGGAAGATGTTCATGTGGTCGGGGTTGTGGACGACGGAGACGACGTTCGAGACCTCGAACTCCTGGGAGAGCAGACAGACCATGATGTTCGTCGCGTCCTGATCCGTCGTCGAGATGAGCGCGTCCGCGCGCTCCACGCCCGCGTCCTCCAGGGTCTCTTTCGTCGTCGCGTCCGCGTTGATCACCATGCAGTCGAAGTCGCCGGCGATGGCCTCCGCCTTGGCGGCGTCCCGCTCAACGACGACGACCTCGTTACCGCCCGCCGTCGCGATCTCGATGAGCGGCCGCCCGATGTCGCCGGCGCCGACGATGATGACGTACATCGTCTGGCGTCTCTGCCCGCCTCCCCATAGATGTGTCTCTTCGCTCGGCCCGCTATCGCCGCGCTTTAAACGGCCCGGGGGCAAGGAGCGGGCATGAGTGAGAATCCACGCGTCGTTCTCCTCGGCGCGCCCGGCGCCGGGAAAGGGACGCAGGGCCGTCGCCTCGCCGACGCCTTCGACGTCGACCACGTCGCCACCGGCGACATCTTCCGCGCGAACGCCGACATGGAGACGGAGTACGGCACGCCCCAGGAGTACATGGAGCGGGGCGAACTCGTCCCCGACGAGGTCGTCAACGAAATCGTCCGGGAGTACCTCTCCGATCTGGACGGCTGGATCCTCGACGGCTACCCGCGCAACCTCGCGCAGGCCGAGTACCTCGCCGATCTGGGCGGCGTCGACGTGGTCGTCCACCTCGACGTGGCCCGCGAGGAACTGATCGACCGCCTCACGGGCCGCCGCGAGTGTTCGGAGTGTGGCGAGACCTACCACGTCGACTTCAACCCGCCCGCCGAGGCCGGCGTCTGTGACGACTGTGGCGGCGACCTCGTCCAGCGCGACGACGACGCGCCCGAGACAGTCGAGACGCGCCTCGAAGAGTACCACGAGCAGACCGAACCCGTGGTCCACTTCTACCGCGACGACGCGCCCGAGGTCGACTTCGTCGCCGTCGACGGCGAGCAGTCCCTCGACGACGTGTTCGCTGACGTGCGCGCGGCCGTCGAGCGCCGTGTGGAAGATTCATAACCGACCACGACTCACAAGGAGATAACTAATGGCACGCACAGCACGGACGGTGCGCCAACTCGTCGATGAGGACCCCGAGATAGCGGGCGCGCTGGAGACCGTGCTCGACCGGGCGTCGGGCGACACGATCCAGTGGGCCGACGTGAACGACGTGCTCTCCAGCGGCCAGTGGGGCCGGCTCATCGAGACCGGCGTCCTGGTGGACGAGGACGACGGCTTCCGCGTCGCCGATCCCGACGGCGTCCGCGAGGGCCTCGGCCTCGGCGACTACGACGGCGACAGCGTCACGGACGGCGAACCGCCGGGCGACCCGTCGTGGTCGCAGTGGGACAAGGCCGCAGGCCTCGTCGCGCTGATGCTGTTCCCCGGCTACTACTTCAGCAGCATCCGCTCGACGGTCGGGTCGGCCGTCGACCTGGTGCTGGGACCGCTCGACTCGGTGCTGCCCTTCTACATCGTCATCCTGTTGCTCGCGCTCCTGACCGGGCTGGTGACGACGCTCCTGCAGGCGAACCTGATGGACATGGACGTCATCGAGTACTATCAGGGCAAGATGCAGGAGCTACAGGAGCGACAGGAGGCCGCCCGCGAGCGCGGCGACGACGAGGAACTCGAAGAGATCCGCGAGGAGCAGGTGTCCCAGATGAGCGAGAACCTCGGGATGTTCAAAGAGCAGTTCAAGCCGATGGTCTGGTCGATGCTCGTCATCATCCCGGTGTTCCTCTGGATGTACTGGAACCTCCGGGGCGGCCACATCACGGGCGCCGAGCGCGACGTGGTGATGCCGCTGGCGGGTTCGGTGGACCTCAAGAGCGGGAGCGTCGGCCCGGCTCCGACGTGGCTGGTCTGGTACTTCCTCTGCTCTTTGTCCTTCTCCCAGATCGTCCGGAAGACGCTGAACGTCCAGACGACGCCGGATAGCTGACCCAATCGGAAACGCCTTTGTCGGCTCACGCCCCAGCGACGGTATGTTGCTCACCGTCTCCGGACCGCCGGGCGTCGGCAAATCGACGCTCGCGTCCGGCCTCGCCGAGCGCTTTGGCTTCGACCACGTCAGCGGCGGCGACATCTTCCGTGCGCTCGCCGACGAGCGTGACCTCTCGCTCGCCGAACTCAACGAACTCGCGGAGGACGACGACCAGATCGACCGAGACCTCGACCGGCGCCTGCGGTCGACCGCCCGCGAGCGGGACGACCTCGTGCTCGAATCCCGGCTCGCGGGCTGGATGGCCGGCGAACACGCCGACCTGAAGGTGTGGCTCGACGCCCCGCTCTCGGTGCGCGCGGCGCGCATCGCCGACCGCGAGGGGAAGCCAGTCGAGGCGGCCCGCGAGGAGACAATCGCCCGCGAGGAAAGCGAGACGGCGCGCTACGCGGAGTACTACGACATCGACTTCTCGGATCGCTCGATCTACGACCTCGCCGTCAACACGGCCCGCTGGGACGCCGAGGCCGTCCTCGACGTGGTCGCGAACGCGGCCGACCGCTACGAGCCGGCAGCAGACGAGGGGGCCGTCCCCGTCACCGACGTCCGCTACGACTTCTGACCTGCGCGCGCGAGGCCCGCGAGCAGCGCGACCGCGAGGCCGACGCCGCTGCCCGCGACGATCTGATCCTGCGTCGACAGTCCGTCGCTCCCGCCCGCCGAGGGGTCGCCGACCACGAGGGCGCCTTTCATTCCCATCTGCTGGTGTGGCGTGCAGTAGTACCGCTGGATCCCCTCGGACTCGACGGTGTGCGAGAAGGTGGCGCCCTCCTCGCCGACCAGGTCGCTGGCGTAGGCGTCGTCGGTCGCGACGTCGTGTCTGCCGTCGCCGGTCCACTCCCAGACGACCGTCGTGCCGGGGTCGACGTGGACCGCGGGCGGGTCGAAGGCGTAGGGGCCACCGTTGCCCGAGGCGCCAACCGCGACGGTGACCTCGTCCTGCCCGCGCTTGTCGACGGTGCCGTCGAAGTTGCCGACGCCCTCGAACCACCCGCCGTAGTCGATGCGCCCGGACTGGGCGGCCGCGGGGGCCGAGGCCGCGACTCCCGCCGCCGAGGCGGCCGCGACGCCGCGGAGCACCGACCGTCGCGTTCGCCCGCCCATCAGCCCTCGTACCCCGCGTACTCCATCAATTGGCCGAAGATGTCGCTGTCCATGACCTCCTCGTAGACGACGCCGCTCAGCATCCCGCCGGGGTACGTCGTCCCGTTCATCACGTGGTTGACCTTGTGACAGTGCATCAGGTAGATGCCGGGATCGGCGTCGGCCGTGAACTCGATGGTGTGTCGCTCCGCGGGCGCGATGTTCGTCACGTCCTGCTCGTGGCGCGCGGCGTCGGGAATCTGTCCCCCGTCTTTCTCCACCACCTCGAAGCGGTGGTTGTGGATGTGCATCGGGTGGGACATGTAGCCGCCGTTGACGAGGTGGATCCGGACCGTGTCGCCCTGCGAGACGAGGATCGGGGAGCCGTCCTCGGGGTGGAGGGTCCGCGGTGCGCTCTTCCCGTTGACCGTGAACACGTCCGGGTTCCGGTTCCGGGGGCTGTAGGAGGCGTCCTGCCCGTCGAGCATCGCGTTGAGCGAGGAGTCCCACTCCTTGACCGTCATGAAGTGCTCCTTGTCGGCCTCCTCGTAGCCCTTCGGGTCGACCCGGAGGATCCCGTACATGCCCATGTCGATGTGCCGGGGCGTCTGGAAGTGGCAGTGATAGATGTGGGTCCCCGGGACGTTCGCGGGGACGGTGTAGGTGTGTTTCTCGCCGGGGTCGACCCGGATCCCGGTCGTCGTCGGGACGCCGTCGTCCTCCCACGCCTTCTGGACGCCGTGGAAGTGAAGCGTGTGGGGCTGGTGGGCGTCCGTGTTGTCGAGAGTGACCTCCATGTCCTCGCCCTCGGTCGTGCGGAGGATCGGACCCGGCACGCTGGGGGCGCGGTCGTCCGCCTGGAACGCCCACACCCGGGGTAGCTGGACCGGGCCGCCCATCGTGTCGAGGGGGTGGGCGTCGTGTCTGGCGGGCACCGTGCTGAGCGTCACCTCGCCGCCCTGCTCGTCGACGTTGACCACCTCGGGCGGCGACGTCCGGGGCGCGTCGCCCCCGCTCCCGGCGTTCGTGTCGGCGGGCGTCGATCCCCCACCGGTGTCGCTGGGCGCCGCACACCCAGCGAGTCCCGCCGCCGTCGCGCCGCCGGTCAGCGCGAGGAACTTCCGACGGTCCATCCCCGTTCCGGGCGCACCAACATGTTCGCTCATGGCTTCACCTGAACCCAACCGGGGCACGGATAAGTTCGGCTCGCGCCTTCCCACGCGCCGACAATGGCCGCGAACATGTTCGCCCGCCATCGATCACAGGGTATAGGTGCGCAGGGCACCCCAGAATCGGGCATGCCGCTCCGCGACCCGCCCTCGGACCGCGACGTCGAGGCGTTGCTCTCCTTCGGCGTCGTGAACCTCGACAAGCCCCCCGGTCCCTCCGCCCACCAGGTCGCGGCGTGGGTCCGCGACGCGGCCGACCTCGACCGCGCGGCCCACGCGGGCACGCTCGATCCGAAGGTGACCGGCTGTCTCCCGACCCTGCTGGGCGACGCCACGCGGGCCGTCCCGGCGCTCCAGACGGCCGGAAAGGAGTACGTCGCCGCGCTGGAGCTCCACGGCGCCGCGCCCGCCGACTTCGAGGCCGTCCTCGCGGAGTTCGAGGGCGAAATCTACCAGAAGCCCCCGCGAAAGAGCGCCGTCGCGCGTCGCCTGCGCGTGCGAGAGATTTACGGACTCGACGTGCTCGACCGCGAAGAGCGCCGCGCGCTCCTGCGGATCGATTGTGAGAGTGGCACCTACGTCCGAAAGCTCTGTCACGACCTCGGACTGGCGCTCGGGACCGGCGCGCACATGGGCGCCCTCCGGCGGACCGCCGCCGGCCCCTTCGACGACACGTCTCTCGTGACGCTGCACGACCTCGTCGACGCCCTCGCGGAGTACCGGGAGCGCGGCGACGAGTCGCTCATCCGGGACGTGGTGGCGCCCGCGGAGCGCGCCCTGACGGACCTCCCGCGTGTGACGATTGCCCGTAGTGCCGCGCGAGAGGTGGCCGAGGGCGCGCCCGTGTACGCGCCGGGCGTGATCGAGGCCCCCGACGTCGAGCGGGATCGCCTCGTCGCCTGTTACACGCCCGACGGGGCCGCGGTCTGTCTCGGCCGCCTCGTCGGCGACCCGGACGCCGATTCGGGGACGGTCGTGGACCTCGAACGCGTCCTCGTGTGACGGGCGAAACGACACCCTTAACTCCCGGACAGGCCTCCGCTGAAACGCGACCCTCACGGGACCGTAGGGTAGTGGTATCCTCGGCGCATGGGGTGCGTCGGACCCGTGTTCGAATCACGGCGGTCCCATTCCGCTTTTTCGCACCTCGCGAGCGCTCGCTCGGGCGAAAACGTGGGGCAAATGCGCGCGGCCTCCCGCTCGTCGGCCGCGCTCCTGCTCGCTCGCAGTCGGCAGGCTCGCCCGCACCGCACCACGCCGGACCACCGGTGCGCACGTCTGCGCGGTCGGGCCCGCAGTCGACCGTCGCATTCCCTTCCACGACCCAAACTTCGAAGTCGCGCCCACGTCACGTCACAGTCAGTAGTATCAGCATGTCACCACCGACGGACTCCTCCGACGTAGGAACGACGGCGGTCGGCGACGCCGCGACCGCAATCGACGTCGACGGCCTCGAACTCGTCTACGCCGACGGCACCGCTGCCGTCCAAGGGATCGACATGGCCGTCCCCGAGGGGGAGTTCTTCGGGTTTCTCGGGCCGAACGGGGCCGGCAAGACGACGACCATCAAGGTGTTCGCGACGCTGTTGTCCCCGACCGGCGGCGAGGTCCGGGTCAACGGGTTCGACGTGCGCTCGGACGCACCCAAGATCCGGGAGTCGATCGGGTACATGGCCCAGGAGACGAGCATCGATCCCGAGCTGACCGCCGAGGAGAACATCCGGTTCGCCTGTGAGGCCTACGGCGTGCCGCGGGGGGACCGATCCGAGCGCGTCGCCGAACTGCTCGATCTCGTCGACCTCGCCGACGTCGCGGACAAGCGAGCCGAGGAGTTCTCGGGCGGGATGAAGAAGCGACTCGACGCCGCGACGGCGCTGGTCCACCGCCCGCCGCTGGTCTTCCTCGACGAACCGACGACTGGACTCGACCCGAAGGCCCGCAACCGCCTGTGGGACTACTTCAAGCGCATCAACGAGGCGGGGACGACCATCTTCCTGACCACGCAGTACCTCGAGGAGGCCGACCAACTGTGTGATCGCCTCGCCGTCATCCTCGACGGCGAAATCGTCGCCGAGGGGTGCCCTGCGGCCCTGAAACGCGAAGTGGGTGGCGAGGTCCTCGACGTCGAACTGGAGGGCGAGTCGGCGGCCCGGGAACGGGCCGCGACGATCGCACGCGGGTTCGAGGCGTTCGCGGACGCCTCCGTCACCGAGACGGACGCGGGCATCAGCGTCACGGCGGAGACCGCGCGCCAGCACGGGACCGACCTGCTCGTGGCGCTTCGGGACGCTGACCTGACGGTGACCGGGTTCAACATCCGCGCACCGACCCTCGACGACGTGTTCCTGGCGATCACCGGCGAGGAACTCGACGCCGACGAGCTGGAGGCGGAGCGATGAGCGCGCCCGAGACCGACGACGGACCGGCAGCGTCCTCGGGACGGCCGGACGCGCGGTCGGGGAACTCCTTCGCGGGAGACGTGTGGGTGAACTTCAAGCGGTGGAACCTCAAGGCCGTCCGGAACCCCTTCGTCCTGGTCGTGTCGCTCGTCCAGCCGATCATCTTCCTCGTCCTGTTTACGGAGGTGTTCGGGAACGTGGCCGGCGGCGCCGTCAATCAAGGGCTTCCCGGCGTCGGGTACGAGACGTATCTGGTGCCCGCCATCGCGATTCAGGTCGCGCTGGCGGCGGCCGTCACCTCGGGCGTGGGGCTGGTCAACGACATCGAGAACGGCATGTTCGAGAAGGTCTTGGTCACGCCGATGAACCGCACGGCCGTCTTCGTCGGCAAGACGGCCGCAGAGGTGTTCCGGATCGCGGTGCAGGTCGCGATCATCCTCGGGCTGGGCGTCCTTCTCGGCGCCGAAATCGTCACCGGGGTCGTCGGCGTCGTCGGGATCGTCGCCGTCGGGATCCTCTTCTCGCTCTGGTTCGTCGCGTTCTCGAACGCCCTGGCGATCCTCACGCGGGATCAGGAGTCGACGATCATCGGCGCGAACCTGCTGCAGTTCCCGCTGTTGTTCCTGTCGAGTGCGTTTCTCCCGCTCTCGACGCTCCCGGGCTGGATTCAGACGTTCGCCCGCCTCAACCCGGTCACGTACGGCGTCGACGCCGCGCGCTCGCTCATGCTCGATCAGGACGTGATGACCGTCATCGAGGTGTCGTGGTTCGGCGGGACCCTCGACGGCGTCGTTCCCGGCGTGGCTGTTCTGCTCGGCCTCGACCTCGCGTTAGGGGCGATCGCCGTCTCCCTGCTGTCCCGCGCGTCGAGTTCCGACGTGAAGTGACCGGCCCTGTCTTCCACCGGGGGCGATCCGGGGGATTTTTGCAACGTTTGCCCCTCGTCTGGTTCCTGCCCGCCGTCCCGATACGTCACCGTCCGCGGGCGCGTGGCCGCCCACGCGAGTCGGACTGCGGGTGCGGCGGCCACCCGTTCCGAGTCGGGCTGCGAGACGTGCCAAACAGCGGTCACTTCCCGCCGCGCCCAACCGTGCCAATGGATTCACAACACGCCGCTGTCGGGCGATTTCAGCAATTCGCGGGACCACAAAACATTTAGTAACGGCCTATAAAGTTAGGGCTACCCCTACCCCGCCCTGCTGGTGGGCGCTACAGTAGCGCGATCGCGCGTGAAAATCCAGCATCGTGAGCAATCACAAATCATGACAAGCAAAAACGACAAACTGCGCGGCATCATCCTGTCCGCGCTGATGGTTCTGTCCGTCGTGGCCGGAACCGCAGCGCTCGGCGGGTCTGCTGCTGCAGCGAGCAATGTCGGCACTTCCAATGGCGGTACGGTCGCCACCGGAGCTGCTGACACCAGTATGAATCTCACCGTGGACTTCGACACGGTGAGTGGCGAAAATGGTACCGTTAACGTCAGCCTTGCACCGCTGTTTGACGCAGGGCTTGACGAGAGTCTGAGTGTGGATGACCAGGATGGCGCTCTTAGTGGCGCTGCCTACAACACGTCCGGAAACCACAACATCACTGCGGACTACGATGACTCCGCGAACGGCGGGGACATCACTCTCAGTGGCCTGGACACGACGGGCCTGTCCACTGGTGACTACGACCTTCCCACCACGGTGGCTAACGACTCGGGCACCAACGCTACGGGGACCACCACGGTTACTGTTGAGGAAGGTGGCGTGACGGACGTGACCATCCAGGACCCCACCAACAAGACCTACCAGAACGGTACGGTTGACTTCAAGCAGAACGTCACCGTCGACCTGACCGTTCCGCACGGGAACGACACTCTCGTCACCATTGACGTCAGCGAGACGATCGATGCTGGCATCAACGTGACTGGTGAGTCTCTTGATGTGATCGGTGCGGATCTAACCAACATGAGTGGGGCTGACTTCCACGAAGATGACGAAGAAGTCACGTTTGAGGTGGGCGAGACTCTCGCTTACCAGCCATCTTCGGGCCAAGTTAACGTCACCCTGACGCTCAACACGAACGAGAGCGTCAGTAGCGTCGACGACGTCGACCCGATCACGCACACCGTCAGCACGAATCTCGTGAACGGCGGCACCGGTAGCGCCGACTACGAGAGCTACGCTGAGGGCAACGTTGTCGTTGAGCAGAACTCCGCCGGCGAGCAGGAGATTGCCTACTCCGGTGAGACGATCACCTTCCACTCGAACGACGAGACGGGCGTCGCGCTCGACATCATCGACGAGGACGACAACGTGGTCCGCACCCTCAGCACGGGTACGGGTGACGTGGTCAACCTCGGCTCCGACGCGCTCGACAACAACGTCAACTACACGATCGACTGGCGTGGTTCCAACGACCAGGGTGACGACTACGTCGAAGTTCGCGACCTCGGCCTCACCGCCGAGATCACGAACGAGGACAGCAACGTGACGAAGGGCGACCCGATCGAGGTCGACATCTCGTCCAGCGTCGGTGGCAGCGCGGTCGACGTGAAGCTGTACAACTCCGACGACGAGCAGGTCGGTGACACGCACACGGTAACCCTGAGCGGCACCGGCAGCGGTGACGACTCCTTCGACACGGGCGACCGCGAAACTGGCGACTACTACGTGGAAGTCACGGACCAGGACACTGGCGTGACTGCCACGTCCGGGACGGTTACCGTCGAAGAGGAGGCCGAGATCACGGGCGACGTGGTCCTCGAGAGCACCGGCGTTCAGGGTGAGCGGGGTTCGATCATCCCGATCACGCTCGAACTGCAGGGCAACCAGAACGAAGGCTCGCTGGTCATCGGGAACGAGATGGCAAGCGACCAGAACTGGCAGGCCAACATCACCGTGACCGACGAGAACGGTGACGGCGAGGTCACCGTCATGTTCAACACGTACGCTGCGGGTACGTGGAGCAACAGCGGCCTCACCGACTCGGACACGGCGTTCGCGCAGGGCGAGGACACGCTGAGCGTGGACTACGCCGGCACGAACGGTGACGACACGAACCTCGACAACGCGCTGGCTGTGGGCACGTACTCGCTGGCGACGGCGAGCGGTGCCGAGAGCTACACCGAAACGCAGGACGACCCCGACTCTGTCGGCTCGGTGAACAT
>Ga0207733_100251_pt1 | contig 46075 bp, 40 predicted proteins | sample A23P3SouthBayCA_FD_187735 | JGI IMG/M metagenome (GOLD analysis project Ga0207733, IMG submission 187735) | Aerobic enrichment media microbial communities from Eden Landing Ponds, California, USA - A23 P3 (SPAdes) | ecosystem: Environmental > Aquatic > Marine > Unclassified | place: Emeryville...
CACGTCGACCGTCACGCGGTCCTCCGCGAACCACTTCACCGCGCGCGGATACGCCGCGAACTCCGCCTCGTACAGCACGCGCTCCTTCAGGTCGGCCACCTCGTCGCCCTCGTAGACCGGCACCGCCTCCTGGGTGACGATGGGGCCGCCGTCGACCTCCTCGGTGACGACGTGGACGGTGCACCCGGTCTGGCGAACGCCCGCGTCGAGGACGCGTTCGTGGGCGTCGTTGCCCGCGAACGACGGCAGTAACGACGGATGGACGTTCAGCGTCGTGGGCGCGGCGTCGAGGAAGGTGTCCGTCAGGACGCGCATGTACCCGTCCAGACACACCAGGTCGAAGTCGTAGTCGGCGAGCGCGTCGAGGACCCGTTCCTCGTGGGCCTCGCGCGCCTCGCCGTCGTCGCGCTCGACGACCTCCGTCGCCACGCCGCGTTTCGCCATCGCGTCCACCACCGGCGCGTCGCCGTCGTTCGCCACGACGACCGCCAGCTCGGCGCCGCCCGGCGCCCGATCCGCGATGTTGCGAAGGTTGCGCCCGCGATTGCTCGCCATGCCCGCGATCTTCATGGACGAACGCTCCCGCGCCGCCGGAAAGAGCGTTGCGGTCTCGCGGCGGAGAGTATCCACGAACTCGCATCGAAACTACGTTTGATACCCGCACGAGCGTCAGTCGTATACACGGACGTGGTGGTCGGGGAGCCTCCCGATCGAAACCGCTTTGCCGCCGGCGTCGGGAGCGCGGGTATGGACATCCCACGCGAGGACCCCCTCGCCGCCGTCTCGCCGCTGGACGGTCGATACGCCGGCCGGACCGCGCCGCTCGTCCCGTACGCCGGCGAGGCCGGACTGATCCGCGCCCGGGTCCGCGTCGAGGTCGAGTACCTGCTCGGGCTCGCCGACGAGTCGGGGGTCGACCTCGACCTCTCGGCCGGGGAGCGCGCCGACCTGCGCGCCGTCGTCGACGACTTCTCCGTCGAGGACGCCCGCCTCGTCAAGCGGCTGGAGACCGAGGGCGCGGAGGGCTACGCGGCGACGAATCACGACGTGAAGGCCGTCGAGTACTTCCTGCGCACGGAGACGCCCGAACGCCTGCATCCGTGGATCCACTTCGGCCTCACCAGCGAGGACGTGAACAACCTCGCTCAGCGTCTGCTCGTCAAGCCCGCGGTGGAGTCGGTGCTGGTGCCCGAACTGCGCGGGATCCGCGACACGCTCGTCGAGGAGGCCCGCGAGTATCGCGACGTGCCGATGCTCGCGCGGACGCACGGCCAGCCCGCGACGCCGACGACGTGGGGGAAGGAACTCGCGGTCTACGCCGCCCGACTCGGGCGGGCGATCGGTCGCGTCGAGGGCGCCGCCGCCGCCCTCTCGGGGAAGCTCGCCGGCGCCTCCGGGACCTACGCGGCCCACCGTGCGGCCTACCCGGACGTGGACTGGCGGACGTTCTCCCGCGAGTTCGTCGCGTCGCTCGGGCTGGAACACACCGCGCTGGCGACACAGGTGAACCCCTGCGACGACCTCGCGACGCTGTTCGACGCGCTCCGCGGCGTCAACGACGTCCTGCTCGATCTGGACCGCGACGTGTGGCTGTACGTCTCGGACCGCTACCTCGGGCAGGAGACCGACGACGACGAGACGGGCTCCTCGACGATGCCGCACAAGGTGAACCCGATCGACTTCGAGAACAGCGAGGGGAACCTCTCGAAGGCGAACTCCGATCTCACGTTCCTCGCGGACTACGTCACCACCTCGCGGCTCCAGCGCGACCTCTCCGACTCGACGGTCAAGCGGAACGTCGGAGCGGCGCTCGCACACTGTCTCATCGGCTACTCGAAGACCGCCGCGGGACTCGCGACGGTCGTCCCCAACGAGCGGGTCATGCGCGAGGAACTCGAGAACACCCCCGAGATCATCGGGGAGGCGGTCCAGACGATCCTCCGACGCGAGGGCGACACCGCCGCCTACGAGCGCGTGAAGGAACTGACCCGCGGCGAGCGCGTCACGATCGAGGACTTCCGCGACCTGTTCGACGATCTGGACGTCGCGGAGTCGGTTCGCGAGGAACTGCGCGCGCTGACGCCCGCCGGCTACGTGGGCTACGGCGGCGACCTCGTGGACGAACTGGACGAGGCGGAGTAGTCGCTACCGGGGCCGAACCGTCGCGTCGCCGACCCCGACCTCCCACTCCGAGTCGAGAACCTGCTGGCTGGTCGACTCGTCGGTCGTCTCGACGGTCACGCGTATCCGCTCGTCCGTGCTGCCGTCGATAGCCGGAGAACGCGGGTGTGCGTGTCGTCCCCGCCGCTGGCGGCGAGCGGCGCGCTCGACCGTCGACGGCGAGGGCGACAGTACGAGTCGCGGGTTCGGTCCGAGGTTCAGTACTCCTCGTACGCGAGGTTCATCAGCCACTGCGTGAACGCGTCGGAGTTGGGGTCGATCTCCTCCTCGCCGATGAACGGCGAGAGCATGTCCCCGGCCATCAGCAGCGAGAAGTTCAGATCCTTCGCCGTGGGAGCCAGGAAGTACGTGTTGTGCCCGTTGTAGACGGCGTCCTCGCGTTCGATCAGCTCGAGTCCCTCGAGCTTCTCCGCGATGCGGCTTCCCTTGCGCGAGGAGACGTCCAGCTCCTTCCAGAAGTCGGACTGGTGGATGCCGCCGGTCTCGCGGACGAGTTCGAGGCCGGCGAGCTCGTCCTCGGCGAGGCTCGCTTCGGCGTCGGAGGCGCTCATACACGCTCCAAGAACGGCGTCCCCGTTTACCCTTTCCCTTTTACCCGGGACCGGGAGTGAGCGGGGCGTCGCAACGCCCGTCCTCAGCGGTCGACGTCGACGGACTCGAACGCCGTCTCACAGGGGGGCCCGTCGGCGTGATCGTACCGTATCGATCCGTCGACCCCCACGCGGATGAGCGTCGAGGAGACCGTGCCGAAGCCGCGCGCCTCGTCGTGGACGCACACGTCGAACGCGTGGTCGCCGAGCGCCGTTCCCGCCCGGTCGAGCCACGCGTCGGCCGACTCCCCCCGCCGGGGTGTGAGTTCGCGCCGGAGTCGCGTCGCGTTTCGTGCCTCGGCGGGTCCCGCATCCGGTCGCGCGGGTGGCTCGAAGTAGTGCCCGTCGTAGCCGGTGTTTCCGACGACGTGGACGCCGGGTCGAAACGCGGTCACAGACAGCGTGCCGTTCCACTCCAGCAGGAGCGCCGTCGTCGCGTCCGCGAGCACGAGGTTGAAGCCGTCGTACTCGTGTCGTCGACACGACTCCTCGACATGGCCGGCCGCGTCGTCGGCGGATCCGGCGTGCAGGCAGTCGTCGACGAGCAGCCCTCGTGAGCGCTCCCCGCCCAGTCCCTCGACCCAGCGGTTGGTGATCCCGACGAACAGGCCGTCCCGGGTGACGCCCATCCACGTCCCGCCCGCCCTCGCGTCGCGGGGGGCGATCACCCCGTCGCCGCGGTCGGTCGGCGGCGCTGAGGGGCGGCCGTACGACTCGTCGCGGTTGGCCGCCACGACGACGGGATCGTCCTCGAACGCCCGCCATGCCAGCGTCAGGGTACACATGGCCCGTGGTACCGTCCCGGGGACCAAAGCGACGACGGTCGGCCGAACCAGTCGTCGTCGCCCGACCGGTCTACCCGAGGAGGGCGTCGAGCGCGCGCCGAACCGTCTCGGCGGCGTCGCGGACGCGGTCGACGCGGACGTACTCGCGCTCGCTGTGGGCGACCGCACCCTCCCCGTCGGCGAGGTGGCCCGGTCCGAAGACGACCGTCGGCGCGGGGGAGAAGTACGACGCCTCCGTCGCCGCGCCGAAGGGGCGGACCGCGCCGTCCGTGCTGGTGCTGTCGGCGGTCGCGTCGTCCCCGACCGCCCGCGCCGCGTCGCTCACGGCCCGCACGAGCGCGTGGTCCGGATCGGTGTCGAACGCCTCCAGGAACGGCGTCGGGCGCTCGGTCAGCGCGAACGAGACCTCGACGGCGTCGGCGACAGCCGCGCGGACCGCGCGCTCCACCTCCGAGCGGAACCGCTCGGCCGTCTCCGGCGGGACCGACCGCCGGTCGAGAGTGATCGTCGCCGCCGCCGGTACCTGATTTGTCGCCTCCCCGCCGGTCACGCCCGTCGGAACGAGCGTCGGGGCGCCGAGCATCGGGTGCGCCTCCGCCCCGTCGTCGAACCGGCGGATCGCCGCCAGCGCGTCCTCCAGCGCGGCGACCGCGTTGACTCCCGAGTCGGGCTCGGCGGCGTGGGCGGCGGCTCCCGAGAGCGTCAGCGTCCCCTCGAACCGGCCGCGAGCGGCGACGCAGACGTCGCAGTCGGTCGGCTCCCCGACGAGAAACAGGTCGCCGTCGACGGGGTCGACCGGGCCGTCGGGGTGGTCGGCGTCGCGGCCGCGGACGAGCGCGTCGGCGCCGGTCGACAGCGTCTCCTCGTCGGGCGACACCGCGAGCGTGACCGTGCCGCGGGCGGGCTCGACGGAGAGAACACCCGCCAGCAACGCCGCGAGCGGCCCCTTCGCGTCGCAGGCGCCGCGGCCACGGAACACCTCGTTCCCCCGGTCGTCGGTTCCTCGCTCGAAGGGGACGTGCGGCGGGACGGTGTCGATGTGCGTGTTGAGCACGAGGTGCGGGCCCTCCGCCGCGGCGTCCGCGTCCGGCGCGCGCCGCGTCGCCCGGACGTTCCCCGCGTTGTCGACCCACGGGTCCGCGCCGTGGTCGGCGAGCGTCTCGACGAGGAACCCCCGCATTTCGTCGACGGACTCGTGGGACGCGATCGGAACCGCCTCCGCGAGGAACGCGACCGGATCGAACGCGGTCGCGGCCGGGGCCCCGTCGCCGCCCTCCGCGTCGCTCATTCGCCCTCCTCCGGCCCCGACTCCGGGACCGGGAGGTCCACGTCGAACTCCCTCGTGGCCGGCCCGGTCAGCGTCGCCGGGGCGCCGTCCGGAACCGTGATCCGCAGGGTGCCGCCCGGCGGCGACACGGCGAGGTCGGTCCGGCCGGCGATCCCCAGGCGGCGGGCGACGGCCCCCACCGCGACGGCGCCGGTCCCACAGGCGAGCGTCTCGCCCTCGACGCCGCGCTCGTAGGTGCGCTGATCGAACGCCCCGTCGCCGGTTCGGGCGGCGAGCGTGACGTTCGCACCCTCGGGGAAGCCGTCGGCGTGGCGGACGGCCGGGGCGACCGCGTCGAGGTCGACCGCGTTCACGCCGCCGGCGTCGCCGCCGCGGTCGACGAACGCGACCGCGTGGGGGACGCCGGTGTCGACGGCGGTGACGGTCAGTCCCGCCACGTCCTCCTCGATCAGGGGCTCGTCACGGTCGTCGGCCAGCGGAACGTCCGCGGGTCCGAACGACGGACGACCCATCGCGACCTCGACGGTGACCTCGTCGCCGGCGGCGTCGGTTCCGTCGCTTCCGTCTCCGCTGCTTCCGTCCCCGTCGCCTCCCCTGACGACCGCCCGACGGGTTCCCGCGGGCGTCTCCAAGTCGACCACGTCCGCGCCGGTGCGTTCGCGGACCCACGCGGCCGCACAGCGCGCGCCGTTGCCGCACATCGCCGCGACCGAGGCGTCCGGCTGCACGAGCGTCATGGTCGCCGTGACCGGACCGTCGCCGCCGACCGTCGACTCCTCGATGGCCATGAACAGGACGCCGTCCGCGCCGGTCCGCTCGGCCCCCTCGACGCCGGTCTCGCGATCGCAGTGGTGAACGGCGAACGTGCCGCGGTCCGGCACGCGGCCGTCGGCGTCCGCGGCGTCGACGACGAGGAAGTCGTTGCCCGTGCCGTGGTACTTCACGGCCGGTACCGTCCGGACTCCCGTGGACGCGCCCGGGTTCGTCGACTCGCTCATTCGCCTCCACCTCCGCGCTCCAGCCGGGTAACTCCCGCGAGCGTCTCGCGCTCGCGGAGCACGTCGCCCGCGAGGCTCACCTCCGCGGGACGCGGCCGTGAGTTGTACGTCGAGGCCATCTCGTAGCCGTACGCGCCGGCGTTGCCGATGGCAAGCAGGTCGCCCCGCTCCGGGATCGGGAGGTCGCGCCCGTCACAGAAGGTGTCGCCCGTCTCGCAGATCGGACCGGCGACGGTGACGGGTCCCTCGGCGCTTCCCTCGGACGCATCGAGGGTCCGGATCGCGTGATACGCGTCGTACATCGCCGGACGGAGCAGGTCGGTCATCCCCGCGTCGACACCCGCGACCGTGACCTCGGGCGTCCGCTTCACCGTGTTCACCGTCGTCAGGAGGACGCCCGCGTCGGCGACGACGTACCGCCCGGGCTCGACCGCGAGCGTCGCGTCCACGTCGCCCAGCGCCTCGCGGGTCGCGTCGGCGACGGCGTCCAGATCGAGCGCGGGGTCGCCCTCGCGGTACGGGACGCCGAACCCGCCGCCCACGTCGACGAACTCCAACCCGTCGCCGCCGACCTCGCGCGCCAACTCGCCCATCCGGGAGACGAGGTCGCGGTGGGCCGCCAGGTCCTCCTCGCCGTGGATCCCCGACCCGGCGTGGGCGTGGATCCCGACGACCTCGAAGCGGTCGCGGGCCGCCTCGACGACGGCCACGGCGCGGTCGTCCGGCACGCCGAACTTCGGCGCGGCGCCCGTCCGGACCTTCTCGTGGTGGCCCGCGCCGACGCCGGGGTTGACGCGGACGCAGACGCGACCGTCGTAGCCGCGCTCGGCGAGGCGGTCGAGCGTGTCGCGTGCGCCCACCGTGATCGTGAGTTCGGGATGCTCCTCCCACCACTCGACCACGCTGTCGAGGTCGCGGGCCGGCGGATTGACCGCCGTGTAATCGACGCGGTCGCCGGGGAACCCGGCGTCGAGCGCGCGACGGACCTCCCCGGCGGACGCGCACTCCGCGTCGAGCCCGGACGCGTGGACCGTCTCCAGCACCGCCCGGCCCGTGTGTGCCTTCACCGCGTACTTCACGTCCGCCTCGGGGAACGCCTCGCGGAGCCGCGCGCAGTTCTCCGTCACGCGGTCGAGGTCGGCGACGTACAGCGGCGTGCCGTGGTCGGACGCCAACTCGCGGAGGCGATCGGCGTTCCAGTCCGCGAGCCGGCGGATCGCCGGACCGCCGCCGTCGGCGACCGCACGCACCGTCTCCGACGACTGTTCGCCGCTCATTCGCGGAGCGCGTCCTCCCGTCGCGTCGCCTCCAACGTCTCCGTCTCCACGTCGGTGGCGACGACCGCGGGCTTGTACGCGCCGCCCTCGAACATGTCGTGGTCGCTCACGCTCGACTCGACGAACCGGGTGAACGCTCGACGGTTCTCGGGCAGGTGGCCGCGGACGATCTCCTCCTCGACGAGGTCGTACACCGGGATGCGCGGCGTGAGCAGCGTGTTCTCGCCGACGATCGAGTTCTCGCCGACGCGGAAGCCGGACGTGACGCGACAGCCCGCGCCCAACGAGACGCCGTCCTCGAGTATCACGGGCGCGTCCTCGACCGGCTCCAGCACGCCGCCGATCAGCGTGTTCGCGCCGAGCTTCACGTTCTCGCCGAGTTGGGCACAGGAGCCGACCGTGTCACAGGAGTCGACGAGCGTACCCGCGCCCACGGACGCGCCGATGTTGACGAACGAGGGGCTCATCATGATCGTGTCGTCGCCGAGGTGGGCACCGCGGCGGAGCACGGTCCCGTCGGGCGTGTTGCGCGCGCCGCGGGCTCCGAGCGGCTCCGTCTCGCGCAGCGGGAGCACGTCGTAGTAGCCCACGCCGCCGTACTCGCGGCGCTCCGTCTCACGCAGGCCGAAGTTGAGCAGGACCCCCCGCTTGACCCACTCGTTGGCCTCCCACGAGTCGACGCCGTCGCCGGTCTTGCGCGCGGCGCGGACCTCGCCCGCCTCGAGCGCGTCGAGGAACTCGTCGAGGGTTCGACGGACGGACTCGTCGGCGTCGGCCGCGGTCAGTCCGTCGTCGTATCGATGCCACAGGTCGTCGATGTCGGATTCGAGCGTCATGATGAGTCGAGTACCTCCGAGAAGTCGTAGGCGCCGGCGTCGCGGCCGGCCAGCCACGCGGCGGCGTCGAGCGCGCCGGCGGCGAACACGCGCCGGGATCCGGCGCGGTGGGTCAGTTCGAGCACGTTCTCGTCGCCAGCCAGCAGCACCTCGTGCTCGCCCGCGATGTCGCCGGCGCGACGGGCGTGAACGCCGATCTCTCCGTCCGTTCGCGGGGCATCGCCCTCGCGGCCGTGGACGCGTTCGTCCAGGGCGGGACGGGCTCCCTCGACGTCGTCGAGCAGGGTGATCGCGGTGCCGCTCGGTGCGTCGACCTTCCCGTTGTGATGGGTCTCGGTGACCTCCACGTCGTAGCCCGGGAGCGCCCCCGCGGCCGCCCGGACCGCCCGGCGCAGTGCGGCGATCCCCCGCGAGAAGTTCGAGGCGCGCAGGACCGGCACCGCCTCCGCGGCGTCGTCGATGGCCGCCTCCTGTTCGCCGTCGAAGCCGGTCGTGCCGACGACGCAGGCGACGCCCGCCGCGGCCGCGGCGGTGACGTACTCGACGCTGGAGTCGGGCCCGGTGAAGTCGACGAGCACGTCGACCGCGGGGTCGGCGCCGGCCAGCAGGTCCGGAAGGTCGTCCGCGTTCGCGACGTCGACGCCGCCGACCGGGTCGACCGGCGACCGGTTGACCGCGAGGGCGACCTCGCAGTCCTCGCGGTCGCCGGCGGCCTCGATCACCCCGCGGCCCATTCGGCCCCCGGCGCCGGTGACGGCGAGTCGGACGGGCTCGGCCACGTCAGGCCTCCGCGGGCGGCGAGTCGGGCTCCTCACCGTCGGCGTCCTCCAACTCGGCGAGCAGCTCCGTCAGCACCCGAAGGGTCTCGTCGCTGCCGCGCGTCAGGGGCTGGCGCATCTCTGCGGGCCCGTACCCGCGGATCGCCATCGCCTCCTTCACCGGTATCGGGTTCGTCTCCCGGAACAGCGCGCGCATCAGCGGCCCGAGTTCGTGATGGATCGCCCGGGCGCGCTCGAAGTCGCCGTCGAGGGCGGCACCGATCATCGCGCCGGTCCGCTCGGGCTCGACGTTGGCGCCGACGGAGATGGTGCCGGTCGCACCCATCGACATGAGCGGAAGCGTCATCCCGTCGTCGCCCGAGAGCACGTCGAACGACTCCCCGCGCGTGCGCTCGATGATCTCCGAGATCCGGTTCGCGTCGCCGGAGGCGGCCTTGTACCCCTGCACGTTCTCGTGTGCCGCGAGGTCGACCACGGTGTCGACGTCCAGGTTCAGGCCCGTCCGGCTCGGGACGTTATACACGACCTGCGGGAGGTCGACGGCGTCGGCGACCGTCGCGAAGTGCTCGTACTGGCCCGCCGGCTCGGGCTTGTTGTAGTACGGCGAGATGAGCAGGAGCGCGTCCGCGCCGGCGTCGGCTGCGCGCTCGGAGAGCTCCAGTGCCTCCCGCGTCGAGTTCGAGCCGGTGCCGGCGATCACCGGCACGTCGGCGGCCTCGACGACGGTCTCGACGACCTCGGCGTGTTCGTCGTGGGTGAGCGTCGCGGCCTCGCCGGTCGAGCCGACCGGAACGAGGCCGTCGACGCCGGCGTCGGCGAGACGGCGGGCGTCGGCCGCGAGCTGTTCGTGGTCGACCGCGTCGGTGCCGTCGGTGAACGGCGTCGTCATCGCCGGGTAGACCCCGGCGAAGGTGTCGTGGTGGATCGTCATTGGTGTGGTGTCGGGTTCGGCAGTCGTGTCGGGCGTTCTACTGTCGGTGCGTGTACGGAGACGGGCCGGAACTCGTCCCAGACCGGACGCTACGCCACGCCGGGGACGATCTCACACACGTTTCGGTTTCGGGGAGAAGACGGGGCGGACGCCCTGCTCGACGGCGGCCGCGCGCGTCGAGGTCGGCGTCTCGCTCATTGTACCACAACAGACCCGACACGATTAAAGGCGTTTCCCTGTGGGCCGAATTTGACACCCGTTGTTCGTCGTTTCGGTCGACACCGGGGTGTCGACTGCCCCCACGATGGAGGGGCGGCTTCATCGGGTCTAGTCCGCTCTCTCGTGGCGGGCGGTCGGGACGTTGTCGTCCGACGGACCCCCGCGATCCGTCCCGAACGGCGTCGGTCCTACGAGCCGATCGGCGTCCCGCAGGGGCCGGAGGGACTCGCCCCCCCGCTCGGCGACGAGTCGACGACCGTGACACCCGTGACCTCGAACCGAGCGCCGCCCGTGTCGCTGCTGGTGACACGGATCTCCCAGCCGTGTGCTTGGACGATGCGGTCGACGATCGCCAGACCGAACCCGCTGCTCTGGGCCGACGTCGTGTGCCCCAGTTCGAACACCGCGTCCGCGTCTTCCGGCGGGATCCCCGGGCCGTCGTCTTCCACGTAGAACCCCGATCCATCAGCCAGCGGTCCGACGCGGACCGTCACCGCCTCGCCGCCGTGTTCGACCGCGTTGGCGAAGAGGTTCTCGAAGACGTGGCGGAGCCGATTGGCGTCGGCCTCGATCGCCGGGAGCGGCCGCGTGATGAGTTCCGCGTTCCCCGTCTCGACGGTCCCCCAACACGTCTCGACGATCGAGCCGAGGTCGGTCCGTGTCGTCTCCCCGACGGCCTGTCCCTCGCGCGCCAACAACAGGGTCTCCCCGATGATCGTCTCCATCCGCTCTAGAGCCGACTCCACTCTGTCGAGGTGGTCGCTCTCGACCGTTTCCTGTGCCAGAGCGAGGTGACCAGTCGCGACGTTGAGCGGGTTTCTGAGGTCGTGGCTGACGATGCTGGCGAACTCCTCGAGGAGCTCGTTTTGCCGCTCCATCGCCTGCTGTTCGGCCGCGAGCCGCTCTGCGGCTCGGGCCCGCTCGAGAACCCGCGCCTGAGAGACCCCGATGAACAGCCCCACGGCGCCGCCGAGGCTGACCGCCCACCGGGTCCATCCGACCGCCACGTGGAGCGACTCCGGCGCGATCGAGACCATGAACAGGACGTTGAGTAGCAGAAACGACCCACCGCCGCCCAGACACCACCCCGCGATCCGGCGATACCGGTCACCGGAGATGTCCCCCCCCCGGATCCACCGTCTCGCGTAGACGAGGACCCCGATCGATGGCACCGAGGTGAGGGCCCCGATGGCGAACTCCGACGAGAACGGTTGCGGTCCGACGAAAACGAAGACTGACTCCGCGAGAAACAACAGACCCAGAGAGGCACCGAGACCGGAGACGACGAGTAACCAGTGGTCGTCGGACCAAGCGGTAGTGCCCATGCGGACTTCATTCGATTCGAATATTTAATAATAACTCGTCAGGTCGGCGAACCGCCCAGTGGCACGGTCGCCGGGATCGCATGAGAACATCGCACTCCGCGGAACTGGCCGCGCCGGAACGCCGGACATCCGAACCCGAACCATCCTCCTCGTGGACCGCCGCCGGGGGGTGATCCGGATTCGTCTTCGGACTCGGGAGCCCGTCCGAACACGCTGTGTGCCGCGGCGGCGACCCGGCGATGACCGGACGTGTCCCTCACCCGAAGCGTGTTCCGCGGCCGCCCTCGGTCGCGGTGGGCGATCGGTCGATCGGTCCCGTCGTGAGCGACGGCGCTGATCGGCGGTGCTACCGCTTCCGTGAGGCCCTCTGTAAACCCTTATACGAACACCGGCACGAGAACCCGCCAATGAGCGACCTCCCGGACGACTTCGACTGTACGGTGACCAATTGGGAGTACATCTACGGGCTGTGTCGGGACGTCTCCGATCAGGTGAAGGCCGCCAACTTCGAGCCGGACGTGGTCGTCGCGCTCGCGCGCGGCGGCTGGTTCGCGGGGCGGTGCATCTGTGACTTCCTCGGGCTCAACGACCTCACGAGCCTGAAGATGGAACACTACGTCGGCACCGCCGAGAAGTCCGGCGAGCCGACCGTGCGCTATCCGATGCCGGAGGGAAGCGTCTCCGGGAAGGACGTGCTCATCATCGACGACATCGCCGACACCGGCGGGTCGATCAAGCGCGCCCACGAGTACGTCGCCGACCGCGACTGCGGCGAGGTGCGCACGGCGACGCTGCAGCTGCTGCAGACCTCGGAGTTCGAGCCCGACTTCGTCGGCGAACAGCTCGAGGAGTGGACGTGGGTCGTGTACCCGTGGAACTTCATCGAGGACATGATCGACCTCACCTCGAGCGCGATGGAGCAGGCCGACGCCGAGGCGTTCTCCGTCGAGGACGTTCGTCACCACCTCGCGGCGTTCCACGGCATCGACCGCATCGAGATGGAGATCGCCCAGCCCGACCGCGTCGGGGAGGTACTCGCGGAGATGGAGCGCCGCGACGTCGTTCGCGAGACGGCGGACGGCTACCGCCTGCTCGACAACCGCGCCGGCGACGAGGCGAGCGAGGCGTAACCGGCCGGTCACGTGGCGCTCCTCGACATCTTCGCGGGTGCGGTCCTGCCGATCGTCGCCGTCGCTGCGGTCGGGTTCGCGCTGGGGCGCGCGAGCGACGTCGACGCCGACCCGTTGAACACGATCGTCGTGTACGTGCTCGCGCCCGCGCTGGTGCTCCACAGCCTCGCGACCGCCGCCTTCTCCGGCGCCACGATCGCTCGGATGACGATCGCAGTCATCGCGTACATCCTCGGGATGATCGTCGTCGCCGAGGGGGTGGGGCGCCTTCTGGGCGAGTCCGAGCCCCGACTGTCCGCGCTCGTGCTCGCGGCGACGTTCCCGAACTGCGGCAACTACGGGATCCCGCTGTCGGACTTCGCGTTCCCGGCGGGCGGCCGAGCGGCGGCGGTGCTGTATCTCGCGATCCAGTCGGTGCTCATCTACACCGTCGGCGTGTACGTCGCCTCCCGTGCGGGCGGCGGCGGCGGCCTGCAGGGGATCCGTCGCGTGGTCACGATCCCGCTCGTGTGGGCCGTCCCGGCGGCGCTCGGCGCCCGCGCGCTCGGCGTCGTACCGCCCGTCGACAGCACTGCGATGGGGACGCTCCAGCTCGTGGGCGACTCGTCGATCCCGGTGATGCTGTTGATCCTCGGGATCCAGCTCTCCCGAACGGACTACGGTGCCGCGCTCTCGCAGGCGGCGACCCCCTCGATCCTGAAGATGGTCGTCGCGCCCGCGGTCGCGGTCGCCATCGCGGCCGTCGTCGGCTTCCAGGACGACACCGTCGCGCGCGTGTTCGTCCTGGAATCCGCTATGCCCGCGGCCGTGACCCCGCTCATCCTCGTCGGCGCGTTCGCCGACGACCTCGAAGTCGGCGGCGTCTCCGTTCCGGAGTACGTGAGCACCGTGATCCTCGTGACGACGCTCGCGTCGATCCCGATCCTGACCGGGCTGATCGCGCTGTTGGAGAGCGGATCGCTGGTGTGAGCGTCGAACCCGGGGAATGGCCCCGAGACCGGTCCGTCGCGAGCGATCCGACGGCGACGGGCGTCGCCGACTCGGACCCCGAGGGCTAGTCGTCGGCGGCGGTCGCCGACGGCGAGTCGACGACCGAGTTCGTCCACGAGCCGCGAGCGAGCCACGCGAGCGCGACGAGCGCGCCGGCGATGTCGCCGGCGACGACGGCCCACCAGATTCCGGCGGTGCCGACGTCGTACACGAACACCGCAGCGTACGTCACCGGCACCCGGACGACCCACACCGCGACCAGCGACAGCGCGAGCGCGGTCGTCGTCCGGCCGGCCCCGCGGAACGTCCCGCGCGAGACCTCGAAGATCCCCGTGAAGACGAACATCACCGACGCGACCCGGAGGTACGTCGACGCGTACGCGATCGTCTCGCCCGCCCCCGCGGATCCGGGCGGGAGGAACAGCTGCACGATGGGCGTCGGGAACGCCGCCGCCAGCGCCGCCACCGGGAGCATCACCCCGGTCACGACGGTCAACGCGGCCCGGACGGCACGCCGCGCGCGGTCCGGCTTCTCCGCGCCGAGGTTCTGCCCGACGACGGTGTTCACCGCCTGGGCCAGCCCCATCGCCGGCAGGAACACCAGCGAGATGAGCCGGTTCCCGAGCCCGTACGCCGCCACGACCGCCGGCGGGAACGTCGCCACCAGCGCCGTGAGCACGACGAACGCGAGGGCGACGCCGGACTGCTCCAGCGCAGAGGGGACGCCGAGCTTGAGGACCCGCTTCACGATGGCCGGCTTCGGGACGAGGTCGCCGGGGCGGATCGACGGTCCGGCGGGCGTCCCGAACAGGACGTACCAGCCGACGACCGTGGCCACCGCCCGGGAGATCAGCGTCGCCCACGCGGCCCCCTCGATCCCGTAGGCGGGCACCGGTCCCCACCCGAAGATGAGCACCGGGTCGATGACGACGTTCACCGCGACGGAGACGACCATCACGCGGAGCGGGGCGCGCGTGTCGCCGTATCCCCGCATCAGCGAGACGAACGTGAAGAAGCCGAACAGGAACGGCGTCGCGAGGAAGAACACCCGCATGTACGCCGCCGCCAGCGGGACGACGTCCGCGGCCGTCCGCTCGTCGGCCGGAATGAGCGCCAGCGCCGGCTCGACGGCGAGGTAGCCGAGCGCGCCCAACACCAGCGCCACGAGCATCACGAACCCGAGCGCCGTCCCGGCGACCTTCCCCGCCTCGCGGGAACTCCCGGAACTGGCGGCGCTCGCGCCGGTGTGCTGGGCAACGAGGATCGCGCCCGCGGCGGTGAATCCGCCGCCGACGCTGATGAACAGGAACACGATCGGAAACGCCAGCGAGAGCGCGCCCACCGCGTCCGCCGAGAGCCGCCCGAGCCAGAACGTGTCGGCGACGTTGTACATCACCTGCAGCAGCTGGATGAGTACCAGCGGCCACGCGACGCGCAACATCGGTCGGAGGAGGTCCCCCTCGACGAGATCCGACGCGTGTGCCGGCGAGGAGGAGCCACTCATGACACCTCCGAAGCGAAGGTGGGACTTGAACGCTTCTCACGCGTGGTACCACGAAACACGGGGACACAATCGCTTTCGGCCCTCCGTCAGATCCGGTCGTATGACCGACAGCTACGTCGTCAACGTCGACGCAGCGGTGTACCGCCTCCGCGACGGCGACCCGGAGTACCTCCTGATCGAGCGCGGCGCCGAGGAGGATCACGCGGCCGGGACTGTGGGGCTCCCGGGCGGAACGATGGAGGCCGACCCCGGCGACTCGGACCCCATCGAGTCGACCGTTCGCCGGGAACTCATCGAGGAGGTCGCCGTCGAGGTCGACGAGGTTCGAGTGGTCACGAGCGGCGTGTTCGAGTTTGACACCGGCGAGCCGTGTCTGAACGTCGTCTGTCTCGCCGAACACGCGAACGGTGACCCGTCCTCGGCCGCGCCCGACGAGGTCGCCGCAGTCGAGTGGTACACGCTCGGCCGGGTCGCCGGCGACGATGACGTGCCCGGTTTCACTCGCAAGCACGTCGCGGCGGCTGAGGCGATGCGGTCGCGTGCTGACTGAGCCGGTTCGACCGCCTCACCCCTCGACGCCCGGCACGTCGAACGCGTTCGCCTCGCGGCGGATCCGCTCGGCGTCGAGCGTCCGGTGGCCGCCGCGGGCCTCGTCGTACAGCACCTCGCCGTCGACCATGGTGAGTCGCACGTCGTCGCCGTGAGCGGCGAACGCGAGGTGGCTCACGGGGTCGTGCAGGGGCGTCGCCCGGGTCACGTCGGTGTCGATGCCCAGCACGTCGGCCTTCCATCCCTCGCGGAGCGCGCCCACGCGTTCGAATCCGGCGGCGGCGGCGCCGTTGCGCGTCGCCATCCCGAGCACCGTCTCGGCGTCGACGGCGGTCGGGTCGAGCGCGTCGACCTTCGCGAGCAGGCTCGCCTGCTTCAGTTCCGTGAACGGGTCGAGCGTGTTGTTGCACGGCGGGCCGTCGTTGCCGAGGGCGACGTTGACGCCGCGCGCGAGGTAGTCCTCGACGGGTGCGATCCCGGAGGCGAGCTTCATGTTCGAGGACGGACAGTGCGTGACGTGGGTGCCAGTCTCGGCGATGATCTCGCGCTCGCGCTCGTCGGTGTGGACGCAGTGTGCGAGGATCACGTCCTCGCCGGTGAGCCCGACCTCGTGGAGGTACTCGACGTTGCGCTCGCCGGTGCGCTCCTCGACGACGGCTATCTCGTCGGTGTTCTCCGAGGCGTGGGTGTGGATCCGCACGCCCTCGTATTCGTCGGCGAGTTCGCGGCAGCCGCGCAGACACTCGTCGGTGCAGGTGACGGCGAACCGCGGCGTGACCGCGTAGCGGACCCGCCCGTCGTCGGCGCCGTGGTAGTTCCAGATGAGCACCTCCGACTCCGCGAGCGCCCGCTCGGTGTCCTGTCGGAGCCCGTCGGGCGCGTTCGTGTCCATCAGCACCTTCCCGGCGCGGGCGCGGATACCCGACTCGACGGCCGCCTCGAGCGCTTGGTCGGCGTGATGGACGGACAGGTGGTCGATCACCGTCGTGACGCCTGACTCGATGCACTCCAGATACCCCAGTTCCGCCGCGAGGCGCATTCCGTCGGCGCCGAGGCCGGCCTCCATCGGGAGCACGTAGTCGTTCAGCCAGTCCAGAAGCGCCGTGTCGTCGGCGATCCCTCGCCCGAGGGACTGCACCGAGTGGACGTGCGCGCCGACGGTGCCGGGCGCGACGATCCCGAACTCGCGTCGCTCGTGGTCGGGGTAGCGGTCGCGGAGGGTCGCCTCGTCGCCGACGGCGGCGAGCGCGTCCCCCTCGACGACGACCGCGCCGTCCGCGACGACCGTTTCGGGGTCGACGACAACGGTTCCGGCGAGTAGCATTGATCCGACCGTTCTCCCGCCCGCCCGTACAAAGACGTGTGGATCCGCGGTCGGGGCCGGCGCGAGGTCGTTGCCCGATCGGATCCGCATCCCTTTAGCCCGAACCGTCTGAACCGAGAACCACGCATGACCATCGGCTTCATCGGCGGCAGCGGCATCTACGAGGCGCTCCCGCTGCGGAACACGCGCACCGAGTCCGTCACGACTCCCTTCGGCGACCCCTCCGCCGACCTGGAGATCGGCGAGTTCGGCGACACGGGTCGCGAGGTCGTGTTCCTTCCGCGACACGGCCCCGACCACCAACGCTCGCCCACGGACCTCCCGTACAAGGCGAACATCCACGCGCTGAAACAGGCCGGCGTCGAGTACGTCATCGCCAGCAACGCCGTCGGCTCGCTGAAGGAGGAGCTGTCGCCGCAGACGATCGTCATCCCCGACCAGATCTACGACCGGACGAAACACCGCGACCTCTCCTTTTTCGGCGACGGGATCGTCGTTCACCAGCCGTTCACGCGCCCGTACTCGCCGAAGTTGGCCGACCACCTCGCCGACGCGGCCGAGCGCGCGCTCGAGGACCTCGGCTCCGACTCAGCCGTCGTCGACGAGGGGACCTACGTCTGCATCGAGGGGCCGCAGTACTCCACGAAGGCCGAGTCAGAGTTCTACAAGCGCCAGGGGTGGGACCTCGTGGGCATGACCGCGATCCCGGAGGCGAAACTCGCCCGCGAGGCCGAGATGGCCTACGCGACGATCGCCGGCGTCACCGATTACGACGTGTGGAAGCAGGACGCCGAGGTGACCCTCGAGGAGGTGTTGGAGAACGCCGCCGCCAACGAGGAGGCGATCAAAGAGACCGTCCAGGAGGCCGTCCGGACGTTCCCCGAGGACATGGACTGCGAGGCCCACGGATCGCTCGAGGGCACGATCAACACGCCGGCCGAGGCGGTGCCCGAGGACACACGCGAGCGTGTCGGGATCTTCGTGGACCGGTACCTCGACGACTGATCGCGACGGCTCGCCCCGCGCGGTTCCGTCGTTGCGTGGGAAGACTTCGGCAGTCGACGGCCGAGGTCGCAGACGAGGAGCCGCGGAGCGATCGTCTACCGTCCCGTTCGACAGTAGCTTTCTCCAGAACGGTAGTGAAATATAAGGTAATCTTATGCGGCGTACACACCAATAGAGGGTAAATGGGGGAGACAGTGGGCGTCCGCGTGCTTCACGTCGATGACGATCCGGCCTTCGGAGAGCTAACGGCCGATATGCTCGAACGTGAGGACGGTCGTTTCACGGTTCAGACAGTCACGAGCGCCAGAGCGGCTCTCGACCGGTTGAGCGATATCGACCCCGACTGTATCGTCTCCGACTACGACATGCCGGGGCAGAACGGTATCGAGTTCCTCGAGACCGTCCGCGAGGATCACCCCGATCTCCCGTTTATTCTCTACACCGGCAAGGGCTCCGAGGAGGTCGCTTCGGACGCGATCACGGCGGGGGTTACCGACTATCTTCAAAAGGAGAGCGGAATCGGCCAGTACACGCTCCTGGCCAACCGCATCGTGAACGTCGTCGAATCGCGCCGGTCTCAACAGGAACTGGCCGAACGGGAGCGCGACGTCCGCCGGTACAAGCACATGGTCGACTCGATGTACGAGGCGGCCTGTCTGTACGACGAGGACGGCCGCTTCGAGATCGTGAACGAGTATCTGGCCGACTGGTACGGTTCCACCCGCGATGCGCTCGAAGGCACCGAGAGCCACCTCGTGTCGGCGGTCCGGGAGCGGTTCGAAGACGGGGACCCCTATCAGGCCCTTCTCGACGGACGATGCGACCAACTGTCGGGAGAGATCGAGGCGGACTTTCCCCGCCACGGACACGCAGTGTTGGAGTATCGAATGACGCCGCTCACGGTCGATGGAACCGTCGAAGGGGTCGTCGGCGTCACTCGTGACATAACCGAACGGGAGCGAGACCGGCGAGAACTGGAACAGACCAACGCGCTGCTTTCGACGCTCTTCGATGCGCTCCCACAGGGACTACTCGTCGAAGACGCGTGTCGGAACGTCTTGGCGGTCAACGAACAGGCGGTCGACCTCCTCGAACTGTCGGGGGCGACCGAGGAAGTCGTCGGCGCGGACGGCGAGCGATTGACCGCGGAGGTCGGCGGCCTGTTCGCCGACCCCGAGTGGTTCGTCGAGCGCACCGGCGAGCTCGTCGCCGACCACGAACGAGTCGACGGGGAGGAACTGACGCTTGCTGACGGGCGAACGTTCGAGCGGACGCATCGACCGATCGAGCTCCCGGACGGGCAGGGACATCTGTGGGTGTATCGCGACGTGACCGCGCGTCGGACCCGCGAACGGGAGATCGAGACGGTCCGGCGGCGGTTCGAAGCCGTCCTCGAGAACACGACGACGCCGATGTTCATGAAGGACGACGAGGGCAGGTATCTCTTCGTCAATCGGGCGTACCGCGAGCTCTTCGGCCTCCGAGACGAGGAGATCATCGGCCGAACCGACCGCGAGATCCACCCCCGGGATACGGCTGCGGAAGTCGAACGGAACGACCAGACCGTCATCGAACACGGCGACCCCCTCGAGGTCGAGGAACCGATCGTCGTCGACGGGGACGAGCGGGTCTTCCTGACGACGAAGGTCCCCGTCCACGATACGGGGGAACGATCCGATCCGGAGTCACCCGTCGCCGTCTTCGGCGTCGCGACGGACATCACCGAGCGCACGGTCCGCGAGCGGCAGCTCGAGGCGTTGAACCGGGTCACGCAGGAGCTGATGAGTGCCGACTCACGGGAGGAGGTTCTCGAGATCGGCGTCGAGACCACCAAGGATCTGCTGGGGATCGACGTCAACGCGATCCACCGCTACGACGAGGACACCGAGTCGCTCGTCCCGGCGGCGGCCACCGACGACGTGTACGACCTCATCGGCGATCCGCCGGAGTTCACCGACGGGGACAGTATCGCCTGGCGCGTCTACCGACGGGGGGAACCGCTCGCGGTCGCTGACGTTCACGAGGATCCGGACTGCTACGATCCGAACACGCCGATCCGGAGCGAACTCTACCTGCCGCTCGGCGACTACGGTATCCTGATCGCCGGATCCCCGTCGCCGGAGACGTTCGATGACCATGACCTGCTCATCGGCGAGATCCTCGCCGGGAGCCTGATTACGGCGCTCGAACAGGTCGAGCGGACCGACCGACTCTACACGCGCGAGCGGGAACTCACCGAACAGAACGACCGGCTCGAATCGTTCGCCAGCATCGTCTCTCACGACCTTCGGAACCCCCTCACCGTCGCGGAAGGGCACCTGGAGCTGGCTTCCACGGAGTGCGATAGCGAGCATCTGGAACACGTCGATCACGCTCACGAGCGGATGCGGACGTTGATAGAGGACATTCTGGCGTTGGCCCGCGAGGGAGAGGTGGAATCGGACGTCGAACCGGTCGCGCTCGCCCGGGTTGCACAGCGATGCTGGGCGAACGTGGAGACGGACGCAGCCACGCTGGTCACGGATGCCGAACGAACCGTCCGGGCCGACGAGAGTCGTCTGAAACAGCTGTTCGAGAACCTGATCCGGAACGCGATCGAGCACGGGGGCGAGGGCGTGACCGTGACGGTCAGCGACCTCGACGAGGGGTTCTGTATCGAGGACGACGGACCGGGGATCCCCGGCGACGAGCACGACTCCGTCTTCGAGGCCGGCTACTCGACGAGCGAGGACGGGACCGGCTTCGGACTGAACATCGTCGAGCGGATCGTCGAAGCCCACGACTGGGAGATCCGCGTGACGGACGGTCCGGACGGCGGCGCGCGGTTCGAGATCACCGGCGTCGAGTTCGCCTCCGAATAGGTCTCGGTCCGCGACACGCCGGTTGCGACACCGACTCCGCGGACGGGTCCCGTAAGCCGCCGGCGACGGGCGGGGAACCGCGGGCGAAGAGGGGCGGCGATTCAGTCCGCGATCGCCTCGTCGCCCGCGGCGGCGACGCCGGCGTCACGCACCCACAGGTCGCCGAACAGGTCGTCCTGCTCCAGCGTGATCTCACCGCGATGCGCGAGGAACAGCAGCGCGAGGTACGTCATCACGGCGGTGCGTCCCACGTTGGAGACCTCCCGGAACAGCACCTCGCCGCGGCCGCGCTCGTACTGCGGGCGAAGTCTCGTGCGCACGTCCTCGATGACCGACTCGATGTCCTCCTCGTGTGCCGTCCCCGTCACGTCGTCCTCGCCGGGCTCGCCCTCGCGCCGGAGATCGTCTGCGCCGTGGTACTCCAGCGTCTGCGTCCCGCGGGAGAACCCCCGCGGCGACTCCGTGGTGTCGTACTCGCGCGACTCCTTCCACCAGGTGCCGCGCTCGGCCTCCCGAAGCTCTCGGACCAACTCGTCGAGGGTCTCGGGCGACCCGCGGGTGCTCTTACGCTCCAGCCGGCGGTCCATCTCGTCCTCCAGCGCGTTCACGGGGTCGAATCCGTCGTCGACCGGCGCGTCGTCGACCATCGCGGCGTCGCCCTCGAAGGCGCGCTCCCACGGTTCGAGGTCGTCCTCGGGGTCGTCCTCGTCGTCCGCCGCGAGCATGTCGTCGGACTTCATCCGGAGCAGGACGCTCGCGTAGAACAGCGCGCGCCCCCCGGTCCGGAGGTCGGCCTCGTCGAGTCGCTCGAGGAACGCGTCGGTCACCTCGACCACGTCGATGTCCCACGGGTCGATCTCGCCCTCCTCCGCGAGGTTGACGAGCACCTCGACGGGCTCGACCTCGTCGTCGTCGGTGCCGTCGGGTGAGTCCGGAACGGCGTCGCCCGGCGCCTCAGTCATCCGCCTGCACCTCCGGCACCGGCTCGCCGTCGTCGCCGAGTTGGATCCCCGTCACCGCCGAGACGTTGTCCGACTGCATCGTCACGCCGATGGCCCGTTCCGAGCGCTCCAACAGCGCCGAGCGGTGGCTGACGACGACGAACTGTGCCTCGCCCGCGAGGTCGTGGACCATCTCGCCGACGCGCTCGGCGTTGACCGCGTCGAGGAACGCGTCGACCTCGTCGAGCGCGTAGAACGGCGCGGGGTTGTGCCGTTGGATGGCGAAGATGAACGCGAGTGCCGTCAGCGACTTCTCCCCGCCGGACATCGCGTCGAGGCGTTGGACCGGCTTGTCCGCCGGCTGCGCCTTCATCGTCAGGCCGCCCTCGAAGGGGTCCTCGGGGTCCTCCAGCACCAACTCGCCGGTCCCGGCCGAGAGCCGCTGGAAGATCTCGGTGAACTGCTCGTCGATCGCCTCGAAGGCGTCCATGAACGTCGCCCTCTTCTGGGACTCGAACCGACCGATGCGCTCCTCGATCGCCTCGCGCTCCTCGACGAGCACGTCGCGGCGCTCCTGAAGGTCCTCCAGGTCCCCCTGCACGTCGTCGTACTCGTCGATCGCGAGCATGTTGACCGGTTCCAGTTCCTCCATCTCCGCGGACAGCCGATCGATCTCGGACTCGACGGTGTCGTGGTCCGGGATCGCGTCGGGGTCGTAGCTGCCGACCTGCTCCTCCAGCGAGTCGACCTCCCACTCCAGCCGCTCGGCGGTCTCCCGTAGCGACTCCAGTTTCGAGACGACGCGCTCGACCTCGCTCTCCTGATCGTCGCGCTCCGCCTTCGCCTCGCGGAACGACTCCTTGACGGCCTCGCGTTCCTCCTTGAGGTCCGCGAGTTCGTCCTCCAACTCGGCGATGGCGTCGCGTTTCTCCGCCAGGGTCGCCTCCTTCTCGCCGATCCGCTCCTCGAACTCGTCGATCCGCTCCTCGGCGTCGGCCTTCTTCGACTGCGCCTCCTCGACGGTCTCGTGGAGGTCGTCGACGGCGTCCTCCGCGTACTGTTTCTCCAACTGGAGTTGGTTCAGATCGCCGTCGAGATCGTCCATCCGGTCCTCGAGGTCGTCGATCTCCGCCCGGATCTCGTTTGCTCGCGCCGACAGCTCGGGGATCCTCGAGTCGGCCAACTCGGCTTCCAGTTCCTCGATGTCGGCCTCGACGGTCTCGATCTCCTCGTCGGCCGTCTCGATCTCCTCGTCGAGGGCCGTCATCTCCTCGTCGACGGACTCGCGCTCCTCGCGCAGTTCCGCGAGGCGCTCCTCCAGCTCGCCGATCCGCTCCTCCCGCTCCTCGAGCTTCTCCTCGGCCCGCTCGATGTCCGACTCGATATCGCGCACCTTCTCGGCGGCGTCGGAGGCGCGCGATCGGGCGTCCTCCAGATCGTCGTCGACGTCGGCGATCTCGGCTTTGATCCGCTGGCGCTCGTCCTCGAGGTCGTGGATCTCCTCGGCGACGCGCTCCAGTTTCCCCTTCCCGGACTTCGAGAAGGAGTAGCGGGACCCGCCGCCGGAGCCGCCCGTCATCGCGCCCGACTTCTCGACGAGATCCCCGTCCAGCGTCACCATCCGGTAGTTGCCCATCAGGTGCCGGGCGGTGTCCATGTCCTCGACGACGAGCGTCGACCCGAGCACGTACGAGAAGATCCCCTCGTACTCCGCGTCGTAGTCGACGAGGTTGCGCGCGAAGTCGACGACGCCGGGGTCGTTCGGCAGCGACGGGAGCCCCCGATCGTCCATCTCCGTGATCGGGAGGAACGTCGCGCGCCCCGCGTTGCGCTGCTTCAGGTAGTCGATGCAGTCCGAGCCGACGCCGTCGTCGTCGACGACGACGTTCGCGAGCCGACCGCCCGCGGCGGTCTCACACGCCGTCGCGTACTCGCCGGGCACCGACGCGAGTTCGCCCACGGGTCCGTGGACGCCCGAGAAGTCCGCGTTCGTCACCGTCGTCACGGCGCGCGGCCAGGAGGTGTCGCCGGAGTCGCCGGCGCGGGCCTCCAGCTTGGAGTACTCCTGTTGCTTCTCGCGGATCGCCTCCTCGAGCCCGTCGAGTTCCTCCTGATACTCCTCTCGCTCGGCGCGGAGGTCCTCGATGACGCCGTCGATGTTGGCCTTGTTCTTCTCGGCTTTGTCCAGCTCCGAGTGGAGGTTCGAGACCCGCTCGTTCAGCCTCGGGATCGCCTCGCGCGTCTCCTGAAGCTCGTCCTCGACGTCGCCGATCTCGTTCGAACGCCGGCGGGCGTCGTCGAGCAGGCGGTCCTTCTCCCGCTGGAGCTCGTTCTTCTCCGAGCGCAGCTCCTCCAGCGACTCCTTCCGCTCGGCCAGATCGGCCTTCAGCTCGTCGAACTCGGTGTCGACGCTGTCGATCTCGGCCTGAACGTCCGCCAGCTCCGTCTGCTTGGACGTGAGTGTCGACTTCAGGTTCGCCTTCTCGACTTTCGTCTCACGGATCTCCGTGTCGAACTCGTCGATCTCCTCGCTCTTCTTGTCGATGGCGACGAACGCGTCGCGGCGTTCGGTCTCCGCCTCCTCGACGCGCTCGCGCTGGTTCTCGATCTTCCCCTCCAGCCGGGAGACATCGCCCTTGATCTCCTCGATCTCCGCCTTGATGGCGATCTGTTCGTCCTCGCCCTTGCGCTCGATCTCGCGGTTGATCTCGTCGAGGTCGCCCTCCAGATCGTCGACGCGAGCCTGTCGCTCGTCGAGTTCCGCGCGGAGGTCCTCGAGTTCCCCCTCGCGGGACTCCATCGACTCGCGGGTGCCGGCGAGGTCCTCGCGTTTGTCCTCCAGCTCGGCGGCCTTGAGGTACCCCTCGTACTCCTCCCGCTCGTCGCGGAGGTCCTGATACTGGAGGGCGGTCTCGCGCTCGTCGGCGAGCTGGTCGAGGCGGTCCTCCTTCTCCCCGATGCGGAGGTCGGCCTCGTCGATGCGCTCCTCGACCGTCTCCAGTTCCTCGAAGGCGTCCTCCTTCTTGGCGTCGAACTCGGCGACGCCGGCGATCTCGTCGATGATCCCCCGGCGCTCGTGGGGAGTCATGTTGATGATGTCGGTCACGTCGCCCTGCATGACGACGTTGTATCCCTCCGGGGTGATGCCGGCCTGCGCGAGCAGGTCCTGGATGTCGGAGAGGTTGACCGAACGGCCGTTGAGGTAGTAGTACGAGTAGTAGTTGTCGTCGGTCTCCTTCACCCGACGCTTGATGGTGATCTCCTCGGCGTCGCCGACGTCGTCGCTGCCGGCGGCGCTGACGACCTGCGAACGGTCGAGCGTCCCCTCCGAGTTGTCGAGGACGACCTCGACGCTCGCCTCGCGGTCGCCGGAGGGCCCCTCGACCTCCTCGAAGCCGGGGTTGTAGATGAGGTCGGTGAGCTTCTCCGCCCGGATGCCGCGCGTTCGCGCGAGTCCCAGCGCGAACAGCACCCCGTCGATGATGTTCGACTTCCCCGAGCCGTTCGGTCCGGTGATGACCGTGAAGTCCTCGTAGAACGGGATCCGCGTCGGCCGCCCGAAGCTCTTGAAGTTGTCCAGTACGAGTTCCGTGATGTGCATACGTGGTGGAACGTGGTGTGGTGCCCGACGTGCCGCCGCGATCCGGCGGCGCCGCGGGGTCGATTACGCGTCGGTGGCCGTTACGCGACGATGATGTCGTCGGAGTCGTCGTCCGAGGAGTCGGACTCCTCGGCCGTCCCCCCGTCGCCGCCGCGGGCCGCCTTCTGGGCCGTGCCCTCGTCGTCGGCCATGGTGCCCTCGTCGGCGGCGCCGTTCGTCGCCGACTCGTTCGGGACGAACTCCGCGTTCGGGTTGCGCTCGGGCGTCGACTCCTCCTCGACCGCCGTCGCGCGCTCCAGTTGCGAGATGCGCTCCTTCGCCTCGACCAGTTCCTCCGTCAGCCCGTCGACGGCCGCCTGCAGCTCTGCGACCTGCGTCTCGAGGTCCTCGACCCGATTTCCCATACACGGGGACGTAGCCGCACGCGTATAAACCCGCGTCAGACGGAGGGGTGACCCGATAGAACACCCGTATCGCCCGAAATCGAGCGATCGAACCACTCATCCGCCGGTTCGTCTGTTCGCGTTCGTAAATCGCAATACGCTATACGAATTTCGGCTAGCGGTGCGGCCGGGGGACCGATCGCCTCCCGTGGGGCGAAGCGACCGCGGTGGCGAACCGGGCGAACCGACCGAATCGACCGCGGTGGCGACGCCCCGCAGCAGCGTCTGATCGAACTCCGTCCGCAGCCATGGGGCACGGCTCGGCCGAAACCACAAACGCCTCGGCCGCAACCACAACCACCAAACGCGGGCCATCCCTACCGGCGGGCGATGAACACTCGCGCAGTCCGCGGCGTCCTCCTCGCGGGGCTGTTGTTCCTCGTCGTCCACGTCGGCGCCGTCTCGCTGGCGCCCACGTTCGAGGCGGCCGGCTACCAGACGGTCGAGGACCCGCAGAACCCGACCAACTCCGCGCTGTACCTCGGTGCCATTCTCGTCGTCACGGCGCTGATGCTCGCGGCGTTCAAGTACGACTTCGACTGGGCGGTCCGACTCGTCATCGTCGGCTCCTCCGGAATGCTCTCGTGGTACGTCTTCTCGGTGTTCCTCCCCGGGATAGCCGCCATCGCCGCCGCCGGACTCGTCGCCGTCGCCCTGCTCGCGTACCCGGAGTGGTACGTCATCGACGCCGCCGGGGCGCTGATGGGCGCCGGCGCGGCCGGGCTCTTCGGCATCTCCTTCGGGCTCCTGCCGGCGATCGTCCTCCTGACGGTGCTCGCGGTGTACGACGCCGTCTCGGTGTACGGCACCGAGCACATGCTCGACCTCGCGGAGGGCGTGCTCGATCTCAACATTCCCGTCGTGCTCGTCATCCCGCTGGAGTGGTCGTACTCGCTGCTCGAGGAGGGGTCGACCGAGGGCGCCACCGAGGGGACCGACGAGGACGAGCGCGACGTCTTCTTCATCGGCCTCGGCGACGCGGTGATGCCGGCGGTGATGGCCGCCTCGGCCGCGTTCTGGTCGCCCGCGCCGGCGTTCGGGCTCCCGGTTGTCCCCGCGATGGGGCTGCCGACGCTGCTCGCCATCGCCGGGACGTTCGTCGGCCTCGGCGTCCTCCTGCGGATGGTGCTGAAGGGGCGTCCGCACGCCGGCCTCCCGCTGTTGAACGGCGGCGCCATCGGCGGCTACCTGCTCGGCTCGGTCCTCGCCGGCGTCCCGCTCGTGCAGGCGCTCGGGGTGGCGGGGTACCTGTGAGCGTGCTCCCGTGACCGGTCGGCCCGTCGTCGGGACCCTGACGCGCGTCCGCGGCGCCGTGGGGGTCGGGGTCCTGTTCCTCGCGGTCCAACTGCTCGCGCTCGGAGCGGCCCCACGCCTCGCCGGCTCCGGCGTCAGCTACGGGAGCGGCGGTGACGCGCTCGTTCCGCTGGTCCTGGGGCTCGCGGTCGGCACCGTCCTCTCGCTGGCGGTGGTCCGGTACGGCGCCAGTCGTCGGCTCGTTCGCGGGGTGATGCTCGTGTCGCTCGGCGCCGCCCAGTGGTTCGCCCTCTCGGCGTTTCTGGGGTCCGGCGTGGGCGCCGTCGCCGCGACCGCGGGAACCCTCCTGGCGTGGCGCGTCCCCCGCCCCGCGGTCCGCAACGCCGTCGCCGTCGTCGGGGTCGCCGGCGGGGCCGCGCTGTTCGGGGCGAGCCTCGCACCGGCGTACGCCGCCGGCGCGCTGGTGCTCGCGGCCGGCTACGACGCCTACGCCGTGTACGGCTCGGGCCACATGCTCGACATGGCCGACGCGAGCGCCGACCTCCGCGTGCCGTCGATGTTCGTCGTCCCCACCGACGACGGCTACGACGACGCGAGCGCGACCGTCACCGGCGGCGAGAGCGGGACGCCCGCGGCGACGCTTCTGGGCGCCGGTGACGCGCTGTTCCCCGCCATGCTGACCGCGAGCGTCGGGGTCGAAACGGCGGGGACGCTCGCCGCGGCCGGACCGCTGCTCGGGTCGCTGGCCGGCCTCGCGGCGCTGCAGGTGCTCGTCCACCGCGTCCGCGGCGTCCACGCGGGCCTGCCGTTCGTCAACGGCGGCGCGCTCGTCGGGTGGCTGCTCGTCGGTCTCGCGTGACCGAGCGCGGTGGAGGCGCGCGCTCCGAACCTCGCCGCGGGTGGCCGATCGGCGATCGAGTTACTCCGCCCCGGCGCCCGAGCGGACCTTCACCGCCATTCCCGAGGAGAAGTCGCGCATCTCCGCGGCCGCCAGTTCCGCCCGCCCGACGCCGAGCACGGTGTCGTCCTCGTGCACGACGACGACCTCGTCGCGCGGACGGACGGACTCGCCCACGTCGCCGACGAACTTCGCGAACACGTTCTTCCCGTCGCGCACGAACGGCGCGGACTCGTCGCCGACGACGACGCTGTACTCGGGATGCGGTAGCGCCGATCGAAGCCGTCTGCCGCCCTCGACGCCGAGGGTGAATCGACCGTCCGTCAGGTAGGAGACGATCCGCCCGGCGTCGCAGGTTACCTGCCGGGGGCGCCCGCTCGTCGAGCGCCGGACGGTCACGTCCTCCTCGGGCGGAAACAGCGCCCCGCCCGCGCCGGCGCCGAACTGGTAGTCCGCGACCGTTCGGAGGTCCTCGAGGCTCGTGTCGCCGCTCATAACAGGAACGTGTCCTCGCGCTCGCTCATGTCGATGAACGAGTCGGCCGCCGCCTTCAGGTCCGCCGCCGCGGACTCCTCGAAGGCGACGACCTCGACGCGGACGCCCTCGTGTCGGAGGTGCGAACACAGGCGCGAGAAGTCGGCGTCGCCGGTGCACAGGACGACCGTGTCGACGTGGTCCGCGAGCGTCACGGCGTCGAGGCTGATCCCCACGTCCCAGTCGGCCTTCTTCGACCCGTCGCCGAAGGTCTTGATCTCCTTGATCTTCGTCTCGAACCCGATGTCGCGCAGGGCCTCGAAGAACGTCTCCTCGTCGGGCGAGTCCGCGCGGATCACGTACGCGATCGCTCGGGTCAGCTGGCGACCCATCACGGCCTTCTCCAGCATCTTCGAGTAGTCCACGTTCCGGGAATAGACGCTCTGTGCGGAGTGATACAGGTTCTGCGAGTCGGCCAACACGGCCACCCGTTGTCCCTCGTGTATCTCGGTCATATCTGTGGGTGTCGGACCGGCCGTTTAGTCGTGTCGGGGCGCGTCGCCGACAGGTACACCACCCCCGGCGGCCATCTCCTCGGTGTGACACCCTCACTCGAATCCCTGCCGGACCGGTTCGCCGGAGTCAGCCACGAGGAGCACGTCCGCGAGGCGATCGAGTTGGCCCGGGGCGCAGCCGAGCGTGGCGACGACCCGTACGGATCCGTGCTCGTGCGCGCCGCGGACGACGAGATCGTGATGACGGAGCGCAACGCCGTCAACACGGCGGCGGACGTGCGCCGACACCCGGAGCTGACGCTCGCCCACCGCGCAGCCCGGGAGTTCTCGCCCGCACAGCGACGGGACCTGATCATGTACACCAGCACCGAGCCGTGTCCGATGTGCGCGGGCGGGATCGCCCACGTCGGTCTCGGCGCCGTCGTCCACTCCACCTCGGCCGAGCGCGGCGCCGAACTGTACGGGTCGGAGTCGTGTCTCCCCTCCGCGGAGGTGTACGAGCGCCTCGGCAGCGACGTGGTCGCCGCGGGACCGGTGCTGGCCGACGAGGGCGACGCCGTCCACCGGGACTACGGCGGCGCCAGCGACGGATAGGGAGATCGAACCCCCCGACTGCGGAGGGAATCGGAGCATGGACACACGGCGATCGACGCGCTCGATCGACGGGTCACCCGGTGAACGGGGACGGGAACCCACCCGCCGAACCATGGGATGTCCATCCGCCGAACCACGGGGTGTTTTGTCGCGGCCGGCCGCAGACGTGCTCATGACCGAACCCACCGGACCGTCCGACGGGGATCGCCGCGACGCCGCGCTCGTCGACGCCTTCACCACGGAGCCGCTCGCGGGCAACGTCGCGGGCGTCGTCCCCGACGCCGACGGCCTCGATGAGGCCCAGATGCGGGCCGTCGCGAACGAGTTGGGCGCCAGCGAGACGGCGTTCCTGCGGCCGTCGAGGGAGGCCGACCGCCGCGTGCGCTACTTCTCGCCGACCGCGGAGGTCGACCTGTGCGGCCACGCGACCGTCGCCGCCCACGCCCGCCTGTTCGAGACGGGCGCGATCGACGCGGGGACGCACTCCCTGGAGACGAACGTCGGCGTCATCGAGATCGAGGTGACCGAGGAGGGCCGGGTATGGATGACGCAGAACCCGCCGACGGTGTTCGAGGTCGAGGTCGACTACGACCGGCTCGGCGACGTGCTCGGCGTCGACAGCGAGTCGTTCCGCGACGTGGGCGCCGAACTCCCTGTCGCGTACGCCTCCTCGGGGCTTCCGTTCCTCGTCGTTCCGGTGAACTTCCTGGAACATCTCGGCGACATGACGCCGGACTTCGACGCCGTCGAGGCGCTGGCGGACGAGCACGACGCCGCCGGGGTGTACGCGTTCACGTTCGACGCTCTCGGCGCCGACTCCGCGGCTCACGGCCGATGTTTCGTTCCCGGCGTCGGCATCGACGAGGACCCCGTGACCGGAACCGCGAGCGGCGCCTGCGGCGCCTACCTCGACCACTTCTCCGCGTTCAGCGGCGGCGACACCGGCGGCGTTCCCGGATCGGATGCCGGCAACGCCGACGCCGAAACGCCCGAGGAACTGGTCTTCGAGCAGGGCCACTACGTCGACCGCCCGGGACGGGTTCACGTACGCCCCGGCGCTGGCGACGGCGGCGCGCCGGTTGTCGGCGGCGACACCGTGACCGCGTTCGAGGGCGCGATCCGGGTGTCCGACAGCGAGGACGACGAGATCATCGAAGTCTGAGTCAAGCTCCGATCTCGGCTCCCGTGCTGCGGTTTCCTGGGTTCGTTGTTCTCGCTCGGATCGCAGTACGTGCCGTCGAATCGGAGCGTCCGCTACCGCCCCGCCGCGTCCAGCGCCTCCTCGGGCGAACGGTCGGGCGCGTCCTGTGGGTTCTCCTCGAGGTACGTCTCGGCCTCGGCGATCGTCGCCTCGTTCTCCAACCCGTACGAGCGCGCCGTCGCCCCGTCCGCGCTGGCGTCGGCGACCTCGGGTACGTCGGTCCGTTGGTCCGCGTCCTCACCGACGTGGCGGCGAACGATCACTGCGGCCGTGACGACCGCGAGGACGGCGCCGACGACGAGTCCGAGCGTGCCCGCGAGCAGCCAGCCCGCGGCGGGGAGTCCGACCGCCGCGATCGGGACGAGCGCGAGCAGGAGGCGGCGACGGGAGCGCGCCCGGCGTTCGTACGTCGTCACGATCGCGGATCCGGCGCCGGCGGGGACGACGCGGTGGACCGGCTCCGGCTCCTCCTCGTACCGGAGCACGTCCCAGCGGTCGGCCGCCGCCGCGGCGAGGTACGGCTCGTCGGGCCGTCCGTCCGCGGCGGCTTCTGCTCCGGTTTCGGTGCGCTCGCTCACACGCCGTCTGGGGAACGAACCGTCGAAAAGGTCGCGGTTCGTTCGGCGCCGACCTCGCTCATGCGGGCGGCGATAGGTGGCGGCGGCACCGCGGCCGCGGCGCCGGCGATCGTGGCGGCGAACTGACCAACTCACCCGATCGCGAGACGCCGAGAGATGCGGCTAGAAGTACTCAGAACCGAGTATAGAGTTCTACACCGTTGCGTCGGTCGACACCTTCTTGGTCCAGTCCACGGTCGGTCCAGACACGAAATGGCTGTACTTTGGCTGGACGACGTTTCCGCCGACGACCTGGACACCGTCGGCGGGAAAGGCGCCTCGTTGGGGGAGCTGACCGCCGCCGGCCTGCCGGTTCCGCCGGGGTTCGTGGTGACCGCGGGCACCTACCGGACGTTCATCGAGGAGGCGGGCATCGACGAGGAGCTGTTCGCCGCCATGGACATCGACCCCGAGGACTCCGCGGCGCTGCGGGCGGCCGAGCAGACCGCCAGGGACCTCATACTCGGGACGGAGTTGCCCGAGTCGGTGCGCGAGGAGATCCTCGACGCCTACCGGACGATGGGCGACGGGGATGAGGCGTTCGTCGCGGTCCGCTCGTCGGCGACGGCGGAGGACCTCCCCGACGCCTCCTTCGCGGGCCAACAGGAGACGTTCCTCAACGTCCGCGAGGAGGCCCTGCTGGAGCGCGTGAAGGAGTGCTGGGCGTCGCTGTTCTCCCAGCGCGCAATCTACTACCGGCAGCGGCAGGGGTTCCCACACTCGGAGGTCGACATCGCGGTGGTCGTCCAGCGGATGGTCGACGCCGAGAAGTCGGGCGTCATGTTCACCTCCCACCCCTCGACCGGCGAGCCGGAGATCATCATCGAGGCCGCGTGGGGGCTCGGCGAGGCCGTCGTCTCCGGGTCGGTCTCTCCGGACAACTACGTGGTCGACCGCGAGACCGCGGCGGTCGACGAGGTCACCGTCGCGGACAAGAAGATCCTGATGGAGAAGGACCCCGAGACGGGCGAGACGGTCACCCGCGACGTGCCCGAGGACCGGCGCGAGGCCCGGGTGCTCTCCGACGGGGAGATCGAGCGGCTCGTCGAGCTCGGCCGACGGGTCGAGGACCACTACGGGAACCCGCAGGACGTTGAGTGGGCCGTCTACGACGGCGACGTATACATGCTCCAGTCGCGGCCGATCACGACCATCTCCGACTCCGCGGACGGGGCGGGAACGGCCCCCTCGAGCACGGAGCGGGCGGCCGCGACGACCGACGCCATCGACGCCGACGGGTCGGGCACACGGGCGAAGACCAGCGGCAGCGAGGACGACGATGTGCTCTTCCGCGGGCTCGGCGCCTCCCCCGGCATCGTCTCCGGCGAGGTCCGGATCGTCACGAAGCTCGACCACCTCGATCAGGTCGCCGAGGGCGACATCATCGTCACCGAGATGACGATGCCGGACATGGTGCCCGCGATGAAGCGCGCCGTCGGGATCGTCACCGACGAGGGCGGCATGACCAGCCACGCCGCCATCGTCTCCCGGGAACTCGGCGTGCCGGCGGTCGTCGGCACCGGCTCGGCGACGAGCGCGCTCTCGGACGGGCAGGTCGTGACCATCGACGGCGACAAGGGGACGATCCGCCAGGGGCGCGCGACCCAGGAGGAGGAGGAGTACGAGCCCGTCGAGGCGGTCCGCCCCGAGACGCCGGTCAAGCCGATGACCGCGACGGAGGTGAAGGTGAACGTCTCCATCCCCGAGGCCGCCGAACGGGCGGCCGCGACCGGCGCCGACGGCGTCGGCCTGCTGCGGATCGAGCACATGGTGCTGTCGCTTGGAGTCACCCCGGAGAAGTACATCGCCGACAACGGCGCAGACGCGTACATCGAGGAGCTCGTCGACGGTATCCGCGAGGTCGCCGAGGAGTTCTACCCGCGTCCCGTCCGCGCGCGGACGCTCGACGCGCCCACGGACGAGTTCCGAGAGCTCGAGGGCGGCGAGGGCGAGCCGAACGAACACAACCCGATGATGGGGTGGCGGGGGATCCGCCGCTCGCTCGACAAGACGGACGTGTTCCGGCAGGAGCTGACGGCGTTCAAGCGCCTCTACGAGATGGGGTACGACAACGTCGAGCTGATGCTCCCGCTGGTGAACGACGCCGCGGACGTGGAGGCGGCGAAGCGCCACATGGAGGCCGTCGGCATCGACCCCGCGAAGCGCCGCTGGGGCGTCATGATCGAGACGCCCGCCAGCGCGCTCGCGATCGAGGAGCTGGCCGAGTGCGGCATCGACTTCGCCTCCTTCGGCACGAACGACCTCACGCAGTACACGCTCGCGGTCGACCGCAACAACAGCAACGTCGCCGACCGGTTCGACGAGCTCCACCCGGCGGTGCTGTCGCTCATCGGTGACGTGATCGAGACGTGTCGCGAGCTCGACGTGGACACGAGCATCTGCGGGCAGGCCGGCTCGAAGCCGGAGATGGTCGACTTCCTCGTGGAGGAGGGCGTCACCAGCATCTCCGCGAACATCGACGCCGTCCGCGACGTGCAACACGAGGTCAAGCGCACCGAGCAGAAGCTGATCCTCGACGACGTGCGCTGACCGGTTCCCCGAGACACCCGGCACCCGAAAGCGCAACCCCTAACTCTCGCTCCCACCGTCTTCGGAGCAATGCAGCCGTCCGCCGCCGAGCGCCGCCCCCAGTCGTTCGACCGCGTGCTCTCCTCGATGTGCACGGAGCCCCATCCCGCGGCGCGGCGGGCCGCCGAGCGCTTCCTCGCGTCCAACCCCGGCGACCCGGCGACCTACGAGACGATCGCCGAACTGGAGCGCGAGGCCGTCGGCGCGCTCGCGGAGATAACAGGACTCGCGGACGCCGAGGGAGCCGTCGATTCCGACAGCTCGTCACACGGCTACGTCACCGCCGGCGGCACCGAGTCCAACGTCCAGGCGGTACGCTCGGCACGCGAGCGCGCCGACACCGACGACCCGGTCGTCGTCGCTCCCGAGTCGGCCCACTTCAGCTTCCACAAGGCGGCGTCGGTGCTCGATGTGGAACTTCGAACCGTCCCCACCGATGGGGACGGCCGCGCCGACGTCGACGCCGTCGCCGCCGCGCTCGACGACGACGCGGCGCTGGTCGTCGCCGTCGCGGGATCGACGGAGTACGGGCGCGTCGACCCGGTCCCCGCGCTCGCGGACCTCGCCGTCGATGCCGGGGTTCCGCTCCACGTCGACGCCGCCTGGGGCGGCTTCCATCTCCCCTTCTCGGGTCACGACTGGGGGTTCGCCGTCGACGGCGTCGAGACGGTGACGATCGACCCACACAAGGTCGGCCGCGCGGCGGTGCCCGCGGGGGGACTGCTCGCTCGCGACCCCGCGACGCTGGACGCGCTGGCCGTCGACACGCCGTACCTGGAGACCGCCTCGCAGGCGAGTCTCACGGGCACCCGCTCGGGCGCCGGCGTCGCCAGCGCGGCCGCGGCGACGGACGCGCTGTGGCCCGACGGCTACCGCCGCGAGCACGACCGCGCGAGCGACCTGGCCGCGTGGTTCGCGGACGAGCTGCGCGGCCGCGGGATCGCGGTCGTCGACCCGGAGCTCCCGCTCGTCGCGTTCGACCTCCCCCGACCGACGTTCGAGTCCCTCCGCGAGCGCGGCTGGCGGCTCTCGCGAACCGGGGCCGGCGAGGCCCGCGTCGTCGTCATGCCCCACGTCACCCGGGAGTCGCTGTCGGCGTTCCTCGACGACCTCGACGAGCGACGGTAGTTCGATCGGGTCCCGTCGGATCGGTCCTCGACGGGAACCACCGAACTTATTCTCCGGTGCCCCTCCAATTCGAACGTGCCTTCGGTCCCCGCCTCCGCCGCGTTGTCGTTGCCGACGACGGTCGACGTCGTCGCCACCGCGGCGTCCGTCGGACTGCTCCCTCTCGGCGACGCGATATCCCACCTCGGCGCCACGATCCACCACCTCGGCGTCGCGGTCCCGCTGGCGAGCGAGCCGTCGTGGTGGCCCGACTTCGGCTGGCTCACGCGGCTCGTGGAGACCGCGACCGGCTGGTCCGGGCTGGGGATCATCTTCGTCTACTCGTTCCTCATCGCGTTCGCGCTCCCGGGCGTGAGCGAGGTCGTCCTGCTCGCGCCGCTGGATCTGGGGCTCCCGCAGTGGGCGAAGCTCTCGGTCATCATGTTCGTCTCCGGGCTCGGGAAGGCCGCCGGCTCCGTGTTCGCGTTTCACATCGGGCAGGAGGCGAAGCAGGCCGGACCCATCATCAGGTGGCTTCGGCGCTCTCGGTTCGACGTGATCGAGTGGTCCGAGAGCACGACCGCGGAGCTGGCGCGTCGGTACGGGTACGCGGGGCTCGCGATCGCGCTGTCGGTGCCGTTCTTCCCGGACACGATCTCCATCTACGCGTTCGCCGTGCTCGAACGGGACTACTGGCGGTTCGCGCTCGCGACGTTCGTCGGCAGCGTCGGCCGACTGCTCGTCACGCTCGGCCTGTTCGGCGCCGGTTCGGTGACGCTCGGACTGTTCTGATACGGCGAGTCGTTCGGTGCCGATCCACTCCGTCGGGGACTCACTCCGTCCCCGACTCGATCGGCTCGTGTCTCACCCGGTAGCCGCCGCCCGTCGAGTCGACGGCGGTCGCCGCGTACAGTCGGATGTCGCGTTCGGCCTTCGTCACCACCGGCACGTCGTAGTGGGTCGCGTCGTAGCCGGGCCGTCCGTCGCGCTCGGCGACGAACGACCGGTGCTCGCGGAGCCTGCGGCGTCCCCGCTCGCGCGAGAGGGCCGGCGCCCGTGCCGCGTCGCCGTCGAACGACTCGACGAGGGCGGGGTCGCGCTCGACGCCGACGGAGTCGCGACCGGCGGCCATCGCCGCCAGCGACGTCGTGCCGGTCCCCCAGAAGGGATCGAGCACGCGGTCACCGTACGTCGAGTACATGTTGATCAGCCGGTAGGGGAGTTCGAACGGGAACGCCGCCGACCGGTCGCGGGCGTCGCCGGCGTCGAGAGACTGGTCGACTCCCCGGAGGTCGTCCCACGTGTCCGAGAACCAGCGGTTGCGCTCCTCCCAGAAGAACGCCGACGCGTAACGCGCGGGGTCGCCCGCCTCGAACGAGCGGCGCGACCCCTTCCGGAACACGAGCACGTGCTCGTGTTCGAGCGTGACGTAGGCGTTCGGCGGGAGCGTCCCGCTTCCCATGAACTTCGTCGGCGAGTTCGTCGGCTTGCGCCACAGCACGCCCGGCAAGCGGTCGAGCCCCGCCGCCGAGAGCGCGTCCGCGACCCGGGTCGCGTTGTCCCACAGGCGGAACCGACCGCCTGCCGAGCGGGTGGCGTCGCCGACATCGACGCAGGCGACGCCGCCGGGGGTCAGTACGCGCGCGAGCTCGTTCCACGCGGGCACGAGCGCCTCGTGCATCGCGTCGAACGCTCGCTCGGCGGCCGCGGCGTCGTCGTCCGACCGTGCCGCCTCGAGCGCCTCGCCGACCGCGGGGTCGAGTCGGGCGAAGAGGTCGTCCCACTGCTCGACCATCGGGTACGGCGGCGAGGTGACGACGAGGTCGACCGACTCGTCGGGGAGGGCGAGCGCGCGCGCGTCGCCGGCGGTGACGACGTGGTCGGTCTCGAACGCCGGGCCGACGCCCGGGCCGTCGGGGTCCCGATCGACCGGGGCGTCCGGATCGTCGTCTCCGCTCATCGCGTCATCGGATCGCCCCGGGGTACCTGGTCTGATAAACCCCGGCGGTTCGACCGAACGACGGCGGGGCGGCGAGAGGAGTTACTCGGTGCAGGTGTCCAGCCACTCGCCGGCCCACGACTCCACCTCGCCGAAGACGACCGACAGCGACTCTCCCTTCGCGGTCAGCGAGTAGTACGTCGCGACGGGGGCGTCCGGCTCCATTCGCTTCTGGACGAAGTCCATCTCCCTGAGGTCGTCGAGCACCCGCGAGAGCGTCCGCGCGCTCGCGTCCGTCGAACGCTTCAGCTCGTTGAACCGCTTCTCGCCGTCCAGGAGGTCGTGTAGCACCACGAGTCGCCACTTCGACCCCACCTGTTCGAGCGCGTCGACGACGGGGCACGGCCCCGCGTCGAGCGACTCCACGGAATCCGCCGCCTGCGACTCTTCGACTGCCATACCTCCGGATACGCCTCGGGGGGCTTAGCAGTTCGGATCTGAACCGGATATCGAACGACAATCACGTGTCACGACGATAGCGGTCGAGGTCGGCGGACGGCTGTTCCCGCCAGTTCACTCCTCGGCGTCGACGGCGGCGCGCTGCGCCTCCCACCGCTTCAGCGAGTCGCGCACCGCCGCGAGGTCCTCCGGGTCGCCGGCTTCGCGGCTGTCGACCACCGTCCAACCGGCGTCGGGATCGTACCCGAGGCCGTGGATCGTTTCGCCCGCCTGCACCGCGAGCGCGCGGATGTCGTCGTCATCGACACCGAGCGGTACGGCCTCGGTGACGCTGTCGGCGTCGCGGAGCGCCTGTAGCTCGGACGAACGGAGCGGACGGGACGGAAGCGAATCGAGGACTGTCATGCCGGGGGAGTGGACCGGAGGCTGGTTCAACGATCCGACTCCGACTCGATTCGGTGGGGCCGAAGCGGCGTCCGCGTCCCGGGGTTGATAGGATCGACCTGTGGACGGACGCTGGGCGTCGTGACGCTCTCGAGGGGATTCGATATCGCGGTATGAGATTTATGCTACTCGAACGCGTCGGTCGTCGCCGGATCCGCGATCGCCTGTAGTTCCGCGGGAGACAGCGCGAACACCGCGTCCGGCGTCCCTGCGGCCGCCCAGATCTGGTCGTGGTCGAGCAGCGACTCGTCGAGATACGTCGGAACCGTCGATTCGTGGCCGAACGGCGGCACGCCGCCGATTCTCCACCCCGTCGCCTCCTTCACCTCGGCGGGGTTCGCAGTCCGAACGGAGTCGGCGTCGAGTTCGGTCGCGAGCGCGTCGGTGTCCACGCGATTGTCGCCGGCGGTGAGCACGATGACCACTTCCTCGTCGGCGACGAGAACGATGCTCTTGACGATCTGGGCGACCGAACAGCCGACGGCGTCGGCGGCGTCGGCCGCGGTCCTCGTTCCCTCAGGGAACTCCTCGACGTCGGGATCGAACCCGTACTCGTCGCCGACGCGCCGTGTGAACCGTGCCGCGCTGTCGTGCATGTCCTCGGGGACCGCGTTGACACGCAAGTAGCCACGGGAGGCGACACGGATGCACCCGATCGTCAAAACGAAGTACAGCCGACACGAGCGCAGAACCGTGACTCCCACCGTCCCCTCGATGCGTATGCGCGAGTTCTTCAGCGTCGGGTGGATCGTCCGCGGCCGTCGCCGCCCGTAACCGGGCGGCGCTGCCGGCGACGTGAACCCGGGCGCACAGTCGGGGAACCGACGTCGCCCACGGGCGGGGATCGTGCGCCCGTTTCGGCGGGCTTTAGGCCCGCATCCACGACACGACAGTCATGAGCAGCAAGGACACTCACACGCGCGAGGCGTTCCCCGCGGACGGGCCGGCGGTGGTGACGTGCGGGTTGCCGTACGCCAACGGCGACCTCCACATCGGCCACCTCCGGACGTACGTCGGCGGCGACGTGTACGCGCGAGCGCTGGAATCGCTCGGCCAGGAGACCGCCTTCGTCTGCGGGTCGGACATGCACGGTACCCCCGTCGCTGTCAACGCCGAGAAGGAGGGAACCTCCCCCGAGGAGTTCGCGCTCGCGTGGCACGAACAGTACGAGGAGACGTTCCCGCGGTTCGACGTCGAGTTCGACAACTACGGCCATACACACGACGCGACGAACACCGAGACGACCCAGGAGTTCGTCCGCACGCTGGAGGAGAACGGGCACGTCTACGAGAAGGAGATCAAGGTCGCGTACGACCCGGACGCCGAGCAGTCGCTCCCGGACCGGTACGTCGAAGGGACCTGCCCGTACTGCGGGGAACTCGCCCGCGGCGACGAGTGTGACGAGGGCTGCGGGCGCCACCTCGAGCCGGGCGAGATCGAGGATCCGCACTCGACGGTCACCGGCAACCCCGCGGAGTACCGCGACCAGACGCACAAGTTCTTCCGGGTTTCCGAGTTCGAGGAGTACCTCTCGGGCTTCCTCGACCGACTCGAGGGGACCGCGAACGCCCGCAACCAGCCCCGTGGCTGGCTCGAGGACGGCCTCCGCGACTGGTGTATCACCCGCGACATGGATTGGGGGATCGACTACCCGGAGGTCGACGGGGAGGAGCCGACTGACCTCGTGTTGTACGTCTGGGTCGACGCGCCGATCGAGTACGTCTCCTCGACGAAGCAGTACACCGAGCGCGTCGGCGCCGACGAGTACGACTGGCAGCGGGCGTGGCGGGACGACGGCGAGATCGTCCACGTCATCGGGCGCGACATCATCCAGCACCACACCGTCTTCTGGCCCGCGATGCTGCACGGCGTCGACTACAACGAACCCCGCGCCGTGATGGCCAGCGGCTTCATGACGCTCGACGGGGACGGGTTCTCCACCTCGCGTAACCGCGCGGTGTGGGCACGCGAGTACCTCGACGAGGGGTTCCACCCCGACCTGCTGCGCTACTACCTCGCCACCAACGGCGGCTTCCAGCAGGACGTCGACTTCTCGTGGGAGAAGTTCCGCGACCGCGTCAACAACGAACTCGTCGGCACGGTCGGGAACTTCCTGTACCGCTCGCTGCTGTTCGCCCAACGCAACTTCGAGGGGACGCCGGAGGCGGAGGTCAGCGACGAGGTCGAGGCCCGCATCGAGGAGGCGATCGCGGACTTCGAGGCCGGCGTCAACGACTACTCCGTTCGCGCGATCGGCGACGCGACCGTCGAACTCGCCCGCTTCGGCAACGAGTACATCCAGCGCCGGGAGCCGTGGAACCTCGTCGGCGAGGACGACGAGGCGGCCGCGCGGGTGATCCGCGACTGCGTCCAGATCGCGAAGGCCGTCGCCGTCCTCTTCGAGCCGGTCGCGCCCGGCACCAGCGAGGAACTGTGGAGCCAGATCGGCGAGGACGGCTCCGTCCACGACGTGACCACGGACGCCGCGCTTTCGGCGCCGCCACGCGACTTCGGGGCGCCCGATGAACTGTACGAGAAGATCGAGGACGAGCGCGTCGAGGAACTCAACGAGAAGCTCGAGTCCCGGGTCGCGGAGGCGGCCGCCGATGCGGACGCGGACGAAACCGAAAACGACGAGGGCGAGGCGGACGCCGAGTCGACCATGAGCGACATCGAGCCCGTCGCCGAGGACCGCATCAGCTTCGACGAGTTCCAGGATCTCGACCTCCGTGTCGGGGAGATCCTGACGGCCGACCCCATCGAGGACGCGGACGAGCTCGTGAAGCTCACCGTCGACATCGGCCTCGAGGAGCGCCAGATCGTCGCGGGGATCAAACAGCTTCACGACGTGGCCGATCTCCCGGGGACGAAGGTCGTCATCGTGGCGAACCTCGAGAAGGCCGAGCTGTTCGGCCACGAGTCCAACGGCATGCTGCTTGCCGCCGGCGAGGACGCGGACCTGCTGACGACCCACGGCGACTCGTCGATCGGGACGAAGATCCGATAACCCCGCCGTCGCGGCCACACCCGCTTCTCACCTCTCGCCGGTCCGTCCGATCGGACGGCCGCCGGCGTAGCTTCTGACGGCTCGCCACGGCCGCCGCGCAGCGTCGATCCCGTTCGTACACTCGATAGTGCGATATCGATTCGAGGGTAGCGACGGGGACAGCCCCTCGCGGGCCGCTACGCCGGCGCGAACCGAACGCGAACACCGTCCGGGGAGTGCGCGACGAGTCCGTCGCCGTCCTCGCGGACGTCGACGCCGGCGTGGGCGAGCGACTCCCGAACCGCGTCGAGAGCCTCGCCGTCGGGGACGACCACCTCGAACTCGGCGAGCCCGGTCCCGGACGCGGGTTCGGTACGGCCGTTCCACGTGTTGAGACCGACGTGGTGGTGGTAGCCGCCGGCGGCGACGAACAGGGCGTCGCTTCCCATGCGTTGGCGCACCTCGAACCCGGCGGCGTCGACGGGGAACGCCTCGGCCTCGTCGAGGTCGGTCACTTCGAGGTGGACGTGGCCGACGGTCGTACCGGCGGGCGCGGGGTCACCGACGGCGTCAGCGTCGCCGGCCCGGTCCGCGAGGAGCGCGTCCACGTCGAGCGCCAGCGTGTCCATCCGGACGTCGCCGTCCTCCTCCGGCCACTCCGACCGCGGGCGATCGCGGTACAGTTCGACGCCGTTCCCCTCGGGGTCGCGCAGATACAGCGCCTCGCTGACGAGGTGATCCGAGGCACCCGTGAGCCGCGTGCCGGCGTCCCGGGCCCGGGCGAGCGCGTCGCCGAGCGCGCCCCGCGACGGGAACAGGAGGGCCGTGTGAAACAGCCCCGCCGCGTTCGACGGTCGGGGGCCGGCGTCCGCGTCCTCCTCGAGCACGAGCAGGTCGGCGGGCGGGCCGTCGGCGGCGGTTTCGGCGGCGACGCCCAGAACCGCGCGGCCGTCGCCCCGCCCGCGAACGCGGAGGCCGACGACGTCGCGGTAGAACGGGAGCACGTTCTCGAGATCCGAGACGGCGAGCGTGACGCGACCGAGTCGTGTCTCCGCGGGAAGCGAACGAGGTGGCATGGAGGACCTACTCGGCAGGCGGCATTAGTCGTGGCGTCGAGGGCGGTTCGATCCGGCGTCGCGATCGGTGCGGCGGTTCACCCGCCCGGGTGTCGCGTCGGAACCGGTCACTCCGGCAGCCACGACGCCCGCTGTGCGACCACCAGCCCGACCAACAGCACCACGAGGCCGACCGCGGCGGCGCCGAAGACGGCGTCGTACGCGACGCCGGCGCCGCGAAGCGATCCGACGACCGAGGAACCCGTCGCCTGAACGATCATCATCGACGCGGAGTAGACGGCGTACGCCGACCCGCGGGTCGCGTCCGGCAGCGTGTCGAGGAGGTAGGTGTCCATCGCCGGGAACAGCGAGTGGATGACGTAGCCGATGACCGCCGAGACGACGAGCAGGGGAACGAGCCCGGAGACGGACACCAACGCGAACAGGCAGACGACGAACGCCGCGAGGACGCTCAACAGGTACGGGACGTGCGGAAACCGGTCGGCGAGTCGCCCGGAGATCAGGAACGCGGGGACCCCCGCGCCGAAGACGACGGTGAGCGCGTTGCGTGCGACGTTCGGCGCGAGCCCCTTGTCGAGCATGTACAGCTCGTAGAAGTTGAACACGCCCTGCCAGACGAAGCCGGCGAGTCCGAGGATGAGCACGCCCGTGAGGACGGTCCGCCACTCCGACCGCGCCGCGCCGAGCAGGTCGCGGTCCCCGGCGCCGGCGTCGGGGAGGTCGGCGCCGCGGGCGGCGACGAACACTGCGGCGGTGACCGTCGCGGCCGCGACGGCAAGCACCGCGAAGACGGCGCGCCACCCGGCGAACGCCTCGATGCCGAGGCCGAGTGCGACCGTCGCGAACGGCGCGGCGGTGACGGCCGCCAGTTGGCTTGCGGTGCCGTGGATCCCCATCACGCGGCCGACCGTCTCCGGGAACAGCTCCGAGACGAGCGGGTTGCCCGCGATGAAGTAGACGCCCGAGGCCAGCCCCATGCCGACGGCGGCGATCATCAACACGTCGATGCCGGGGGCGAACGCCGCGAACGTCGACGCCAGCGTGAGGACGACGCCGGCGCCGAGGACGACGTGGTGGCGGGGAACCCGGGTGAGCAGCCAGCCGGTCGGGAGGCGAGGGGCTGCGCTGCCGACCCACACGAGCGTGACGAGCAGGCCCGCGGTCGCCTCGCCGATCCCGAAGGTGTCGATGAACTCCGACAGCAGCGGCGCGAACACGACCCGCGCCATATTGACGAGGAACACTGTTCCGCACAGCGTTCCGAAGAGCCGTCCCCGTGACACGGTCGAACAGTTCGAGCGTCGAGGCTCAAGCCTTCCGACTCGCCGCCGCCGTGGACACGACTCGCACGCATCGCCGGACGACGGCGTCGTCCGCAACGCCGTGTTTTTGAGGCTCCCGCGCGAACCGTCGAACATGGAATCAACACGGAAGGGGCTCCGCGAGGGTGAACTGGAGAAGGACAACTACGAACGGCTGGTCTGTGCCGACTGCGGCCAGTCGCTCGCGAGCGAGAACCCACCGGACGAGGTGTACACCGTCCGAAGCTGCTCGGAGTGCGGCCGAGAGTGGAAGGAACTGCGCTGACCACGGCGACCCTCGACCGCGACGACGACAGACCCGGCCCGGCCCCTCCCCGTTCGATTCGCCCCTTCTCGACTCTGCCGACTCCCTCGACTCCGGCGAGCGGTTGCCGGCGCGTCCCGCTACTCGAACACCGCGTCGAACGCCGACGCACCCAACGGGTCGAACGTCCCCGCGGCGACGGCCTCTCGGACGTGCTCGACCCGGCTGCACCCGACCAGCGCTGCGGTCACCGCCGGCGCCGAACGCGCGAAGTTCAGCGCCCGCTGAGCCGGCGAGTCTCCCGCCAGCCGTGCCTCGACGGAGTCGGGGATCGAGCCCTCCTCCGTCAGGTCGCCCTGCCCGAGGCTGGCGGCCGCGAACGCCGACAACCCCTCGCGGTGACAGAACTCGAGCGCGCTGCTCGGACCGTCCTCGCCGTCGGGATCGTGGCGTTCGATAGTGAACGCGTCCGCCATCCGCACGTTGAACGGGAGCTGTACCGCCCGGAAGCCGTGCTCGTCGAGACCGGCCCGGTCGGCGGCGGCCTCGGCACGGGTGAGCACCTCCGCCAGATCGAGGGCGGCATCGTGGCCCTCCGGAACCCGGAACGCCTCCCACGTGGCGACGCCGTACCCGCCGATGTCGCCGGCCGCGCGTCGTCGCTCCAGCGCCTCGAACGCGGCCCCGAGCTGGTCGTATACGGCCTCACGGCCGCGAACCGCCAGTTGCGTCTCGGGGTTGTGAACGTAGTAGCAGTCGATCGAGTCGACGCCGAGCGCGTCCAGCGAGCGGTCGAGCATCGCGTTCAGGAACTCCGGCGCGATACAGTGGCTCCCGCGAGCGAGGTCCCCCGGGTCGACAACACCGGTGTCGACGAAGCGCTCGCGGACGTACTCGCCCGGCTCGTCGGGTCGTTCCCCGTCGAACGGGAGGAAGCCCGCCTTGCTCGCGACGACGACGCGGTCGCGGTCGACGCTCGACGCGTCGAGCGCCTCCCCGACGACGCGCTCGGAGCGCCCGCAGCGGTAGTTGCTCGCGGTGTCGACGAGGTTGATCCCGGCTTCCAGTCCCGCGACCAGCGCCTCACGGTAGCGGTCGTCGACGGCGTCGGTCGGATCGCCCAGGTACGTGCCGAGGCCGACGCTGGAGGCGACGCCGGGACCGAACCGGCGGAAGTAGGTGCGACCGAAGCGGTCGCCGAAGCGGTCGCGGTACGCCCACGTTCCGCTGGAGGTAGCCATGTCCGGCCGTGCGTGCCGAGCGAGAAAAGGGCTACCGCTGTCGGATTCCCGTGGGATCCTCGTGGTACTCCCCCATCGTAGCGCCCCCCGTTCACCGCTCGCCGTCCATCGCGTCGAACAGCCGGTCGATCAGCTCGTCCCGGCCGAGGACGGGGACGTCCTCGCTCCCGTCGGCCGTGATCTGCGGGCCGATCTGGCCGCCGCCCATCCGAGCGTGCCCGCCCGCTGAGGCGTCGTTCACGTCGTCGACGGCCGCCTCCAGCGCCCGCCCCATGTGGACGCGGTCGTCGCGAGAGCGCCCCGAGAGGTGGACTGTACCGTCCCGCTCGCCGAGGACGACCACCGCGGTGACACCCTCGAGGCCGACGAGTTCGTCCGCCGCCTGCGGGATGGCGTCGACGCTGGAGACGCGTCCCACGTCGCTGACGGCGAACGAGCCGCGGATCTCGCGGCCGGCGATCGCGCGCGCCTTCACGTCGAGCGCCTCGGTGCTGACGGCCGGGTCCGCGATCCGTTCGAGGTTGTCCTCGTCGACGCCCGGCTGGAGGTACGAGGCCGCGGCGAAGTCGGCCGCCGACGTCCCCCTGGTGAGCCGGTTCGTGTCCGAGAGGATGCCGTACAGCAGGCCGGTCGCCGTGCGCGTCGAGAGCGTCGCCCCGGTCACCTCCGTCTCGTGGGCGTCCGGCGGGATCGGCGTCGCGCCGGTGTCACGGAAGTACTCCGCGAGGATGCTCGCGGTCGCGCCGTAGTCGGTGCGAACGTCGGTGTACGCGTCACCGCCGCCCTCGCCGGGGTGGTGGTCGACGACGGCGAACGGCAACACGCCGTCGGCGCCCGCGAACCCTCGCGGGGCGTTGTGATCGACGAGAACGACGGCCTCGGCCGCCAAGTCCGAGACGTGGTCGATCCGGTCCAGTTCGACGTCGAGGACGGTCCGGAACGCGCGGTTCTCCTGCCGGCGTACCTGACCGTTGTACTGGACGATCGCGTCGGTGTCGACGCTCTCGGCGAGTTCGGCGACGGCGATGCCGGACGCCATCGCGTCCGCGTCCGGGTTCGGGTGGAGGAGCACGCTGATCGACTCCCGTCCGGCCAGCAGCGCACGGAACCGTTCGCCCGGCGCCCGACGGAGCCGTCGGTACAGCGCCAGCGCGGCGACGAGCGCCAGGGCACCGCCGGCGACGGCGACCACCAACCGCGGGTTGGCGACCAGCATGTCCCATCCCGCCTCGATGGCCCGCGTGCCCACCTGTGCCATAGCGGCGCTATTCGGTCCCGTCATATGAAGGTACCAGTCGCTTACTCGTCTCGGTACCCGTCGATCGCGGCCCGATATCCGCTCCGATACGTGGGGTGCGTGAACTCGTACCCGAGCGTCCGGAGTCGATCGTTCGAACAGCGCTTGCTCGTGCGGACCCGCCGTTCTGCCGCCGTCGAGAGGTCGCCCGCGGCGATCCGCTCCTCTTTGGTACGCTTCTCGGGTCGGTCGACGCCGCACTCGTCCGCGAGCCAGTCGGCGAACGCCCACTTGTCGGCGGGTTCGTCGTCGACGACGAGG
>Ga0207733_100252_pt1 | contig 45965 bp, 51 predicted proteins | sample A23P3SouthBayCA_FD_187735 | JGI IMG/M metagenome (GOLD analysis project Ga0207733, IMG submission 187735) | Aerobic enrichment media microbial communities from Eden Landing Ponds, California, USA - A23 P3 (SPAdes) | ecosystem: Environmental > Aquatic > Marine > Unclassified | place: Emeryville...
CATCAGCCTGACGATGGTGTTCGGGTACACGGGCTACCTGCTCCCGTGGGACCAGCTCGCCTTCTGGGCCGGACAGATCGGCGTCGAGATGTCGCTGTCCATCCCGCTCGCGGGTGAGTGGGTCGCCCAACTCCTGTTCGGCGGCTTCACCCTCAGTCAGTCGACACTGCAACGGATGTACATCATCCACGTGTTCCTGCTCCCATTCGTCGTGACGACGCTGATCGCCATCCACATCGGCATCGTCTGGGTGCAGGGCATCGCGGAACCCCACTAGAACCATGAGCGACAACGACACCTCAACCGAGACGCGAACCGACGGCGGGAGTCCCGGTATCGTCGCCCCGGACGACGAGACGCCGACGTGGCGCGAGCGCAAGGAGCGGACGACCGGCCTCTCGCGGCTCACGTACGAGTACTTCGAACGCGCCCGCCGGGAGGATCAGGACCTGCGCACCGAGTCGGACTACGTCGAGCGCGACGTGCTGGCGTTCCCGACGTGGCCGCACGAGACGGTCCGGAACCTCTCCATCGCGGCCTTCTTCACCGGGATGATCTTCTTCCTCTCGGCGACGATGCCGCCGCACATCGGCGCACCGGCCAACCCGAGTTCGACGCCGGCGATCATCCTGCCCGACTGGTATCTCTACTGGTCGTTCGGCCTGCTGAAACTCGGCCCGCTGAACCCCGAACTCGCCATCCTCGGCGGGCAGAAGCTCACCGCCGACCGGACCTACGGCGTGTTGGCGAACGTCGTGGTCGTCGGCGTCATCGCCATCGTGCCCTTCCTGAACAAGGGATCGGCTCGACGCCCCGTCGAACAGCCGTTCTGGGCTGCCGTCGGTGTCGGCGGCGTCGTCTTCGCGCTCACCATCAGCCTGCTGGCGGTCAAGAACCTGATGCCGATGGACGTCCACCTGCTCTTCGACCTGACGTTCATCCTCCCCGTCGTGGCGACGTTCGTCACCTACGGGGTGTTGAAGACGATGCGCGAGGGGTACATGTACGACCTCAACCGGCGGTACTACCGGCTCCGGCCGCCGAAGTAGCGACCCGCCGATGCCTTCTTCCGACGACCGCGACGACACGCAGGGGAGCGTCCGCGTCGACGAGAGCGCCGCCGGCGGCCGCGACGTGGTCGTCCCGATGCGCCTGTACAAGACCGTCACCGTCTTCTCGACGCTCATCGCCGTCGTCAGCGTCGTCTTCGGGTTCGTCTTACTCGACGCGGCGACGATCCGTCTCAGCCTCCTGCGCCGACTCGTGATCGGTGCCCTCGGGTTCGTCGGCGTCTCGCCGCCCGCGACCGTTCTGAGTGCCGTCCTCGCCGTCCTCGGTCTCGGCGTTATCGCGTTCGGGGCCGGCATCTACGTCCTCGGGACGCGCTTTCGTGCTCGCGGAATGGGAAACCCTCAAGAGGACGCCGACGAATCTTCGGATAATGGCTGACGAATTCATCAAAGGGCTCGGCATCTTCACCGGAGCGGGGCTCGGCTGGCTCACGCTCGCGGGGTGGTACCGAACGCCCGGATTCGAGAGCACGCGCCAGCTCGTGAGTCCGGTCTCCCCCAGTCCGGCGAGTGCCGACCTGTTCAACCTGCTAGCCATCGGGCTGATGGACGTACTCTTCTGGTTCGCCCTCCTCGGCCCGCTGGCGTTCTGGGTCGTCCTGCCCGCGGTGCGGCAGGCCCGCAAGGCGATAGACGACCGGAGCGCGTAGGCGAGCACCACCGAGTTTTCACGCGGGACCGCTGTCGCCAGTATCGGCCCGGAGCGTCGCGATCAGAAAGCGCGAACGGTCTACACGATAGCGTTCCAGACCGGCTGCACGAAGACGAACAGGCTCTGGTAGCCGGCGTACAGCAGGGCGAGCATCGACGCCGCGACGGCGCCTTTCGGCCGCTCGAACGTCATGTCGTTCCGGGCCTCGACCTGCCGGGATTCGAACTCGAAGAAGTCGGTCAGGAACAGGCCGATGACGATGACCGACATCACCATGCCGCCGTGAGGTTCGACGATCAGGAAGACGAACGAGGCGAGCACCAGCAGGATCGTCGTGACCGAGTGCGGCAGATACCGACTCAGGTCGTCGGCACCGTCCTCGACCTGCTGCTGGTGGACCGAGTGCGCGCGAATCCGCGTGAACATGTTCACCAGCACCAGCGCCAACACCACGTGGGCGATGTACGGTTCGAGCGCGTCGAGGGCGCCGACCGGGACGGCGAACTGTAGCGGTTGCATACCCTGAACTCACGCGCAGACTCATTAGAAGTTTTCCGTTCGGGTCGGCATCATCACGTCGAGCGAATCGACGCGCTCGATCCGCAGGTCGGTCCCCCGGTCGACGGTATCCCGGCGGACGCCGTCGACGACGACGGCGACGGGTCCCTCGCGTTCGACGGAGACGGTGAGCGGCGTGTCGGGGGCGGGGTCGACCACGCGCAGTGACGCCGTCGTCGAGAACGGAGCGATGGGGACAACGGCGGCACCAGCGCCGGCCTCGATGACGGGGCCGCCCGCCGCGGCCGCGTAGCCGTCACTCCCAAGCGGCGTCGCGACGACGACGCCATCGGCGCGAACCGAGCCCAAGCGCTCCGCACCGACGGTGACGGCGTACTCGGAGATGCTCGCGGGTGCGTCGGTCACGAGCGTCACGTCGCGGAGTGCACGGGCGACGGTGGCGGTATCGTGACGGAGGCCGAGGATCGGGTGGGTATCGATCCGCCGGTCGCCGGCGGTGACGGCGGCGACGGCGGCGTCGAGCGAGTCGCGGGCGACGAGGTGGCGCCCACCGCCGGGCGTCACCGGAAGGAGGGGTGCGGCTGGCGTGTCCGTGACGGCCGATTGGATCGCCCCGTCGCCGACGGCGACGACGAGGTCCGGGCCGTCGTCCTCGGCGACGACCGTGGCACCGCCGACGCCGACCGCCGACGCCACTTCGTCGTCGCCGTCGCCGCCGCGGACGGCGACGTTCACCGTCGCCCGCCTCCGATCCGTCTCATGAGCGGTACGTCGACCTACGGCGTTAAAAATCTCCTCGGTTGGAGGGGGTATCGGAAGTCACGTGTGAGCCTATCGGCCGTTACGAGACCCTCCGTCGAACGGCCAGTCACCGGTAGCACGCATCCCCGCGGCCAGATCCTCGCGTTCGAGGTCGGCAGCGACCTCTGCGGGGTCACGGCGAGGGATGCGGTCGCTGGCGGCGAGGTCGGCCACCAGCGCCGTCAGGAGGATCGCCCCTTCGCGGAGCGTACGGCGCTCCAGTTTGTCGAGCGTGTCCGCGCGGGTGTGCCCCCAGCCACGCCCCCGGTCGCCGTCGTCGCTCGACACGAGGACGGCGGGCACGCCGCGGGCGACGAACGGCCAGTGGTCGCTGTGGGGGTGTTGGGTCGGGCGGAGCGAGACGGGGTGGCCGAAGCGGTCGGCCACGCGGTCGACCGCCGCACCGAGTTCGTCGAAGCCGTGCGTGTAGTACTGGATCGTCCGCCCGCGACAGACACCGTCGCAGTTGACGAGCGCCTGTACCGCGTCGGGGTCGACCAGATCGGCCTCGCGTTTCGACCCGCGGAGGCCGACCTCCTCGGCGCCGAAACAGACGACCCGAACCCGACGGTCGAGGGACGACTCGCGTGCGAGGAGAGCGCGGGCGATTTCGAGGACGGTCGCCGTCCCGGCGGCGTTGTCGACGGCACCCTCCGCGATGTCGTGGGCGTCGACGTGGCTGGTCAGGTAGACGGCGCGGTCGGTCTCCGGGCCGATGTCGGCACGGACGACGCCGCTCTCGGCCGTGGGCGTCTCACAGTCGACCGAGAGGGAGACGCGCTCGCCGTCGTACCGGCGGGCGAGTCGCAGGCCGACCTCCCGACTGACGCCGACGGCGGGGACGGGGCCGATAGGGGTGTCGTCGGTGCCGACGCTCCCGGTGGGAGCGAGACAGCCCGGCGTGTGGTTCCGGAAGACGAAGCCTGCGGCGCCGGCCTCGACGGCGCGGTAGTACTTCTCGCGACGGTGGATGAAGCGGTCGTAGTGATCGGGGACGGTCGAGGAGACGAGGGCGACGGCTCCCTCCAGATCGGCGTCGTCGAAGTCGTCGGGGAGGCCGTCGCCGCAGTCGACGAGTCGGCCGGTGGCGGTGCCGGCGGGACTCCGGGGAAGGGCGATACAGTCGGCCTCGCCGTCGGGCGTGTCGATCCGGCTCGTGCCCCGGATCCACCCCTGAATCTCGAAGTCGTCGACGTGGGCGTTCCGGGCGCCGACGGCGTCGAGGGCGTCACGCGTCGCCGTCAGCGCCTCGCGTTCGCCCGGACTCCCGGCCATCCGATTCCCGACGTCGACCAGTCGCTCCAGATGGGCCCACCCCACGTCGCTCGTGAACGTCTCGCCGATCCACTCGGTGTCCATGCTCCTGCGTGTGCGTCCCCGCACTAACCGTTTCGGTCGGGTGAACGGACGGCGGGCGAGCCGCCGGCCCGAACGTCGAACGTCGACAGCCCGACTGACAACTGTCGAACGTCAAACGGCCGCTACCGGCCGCGAGAGCGGCAGAATCCGGCAGGTCTTTATTCACTCGTCCGCCTATGTGACTCCATGACAGGCGTACGTGTCGCCGGCGTCGGGCTGACGCACTTCGGGCGACATCCCGAGCGGACCGGACGCGATCTGTTCGGTGAAGCCGCCCTCGCCGCCCGCGAAGAGTCGCAGGTTCCCCCAGAGGACGTCGAAGCGGTCAACTACGGAAACTTCATGGGGTCGCTGTCGGAGCGACAGGGCCACCAAGCGCCGCTCATGGCGGAGATGGCCGGCCTCCAGTGCCCGGCCACGCGCTACGAGGAGGCGTGTGCGTCCGCCGGCGTCGCGGTTCGGGAGGCGGTCAAGGCCGTCCGCTCCGGCGAGGCCGACGTGGTGCTCGCCGGCGGCTGTGAGCGAATGACGAACCTCTCCACCGCGGACGTGACCGAGGCGCTGGCGACCGCCGCCGACGAACTCTACGAGATTCGGGCGGGGATGACCTTCCCCGGCGCGTACGCCCTGATGGAGCGGGCGTACTTCGAGCAGTTCGGGGGCGAGCGCGAGGACCTCGCCCACGTCGCGGTGAAAAATCACGACAACGCCCTCCCCAACGAGTACGCGCAGTTCCACCGCGCTATCACCGTCGACGAGGTGCTCGACGCGCCGATGGTCTCGGAACCCATCGGCCTGCTCGACGCCTGTCCCGTCACGGACGGGGCGAGCGCGCTCGTCCTCGTCAGCGACGAGTACGCCGAGGCGAACGACCTCGACGCCCCGGTGTCGATCACTGGCTCGGGACAGGGCGGCGACAACCTCGCGCTCCACGACCGCGAGAACCTCGCGGTCACGCCCGCGACGGAGCGCGCGGCCGCCGAAGCGTACGCGGACGCCGGCTGTACAGCCGACGACGTGGAGCTCGTCGAGGTCCACGACTGCTTCACCATCGCGGAGGTGCTGGCGCTCGAAGGGCTGGGCTTCTACGACGCCGGCGAGGGGATCGGCGCCGCGCGCCGCGGCGAGACGACGGCGACCGGCGAGCGCCCGGTCAACCTCTCGGGCGGCCTGAAGGCGAAAGGTCACCCCGTCGGCGCCACCGGCGGAAGTCAGATCGCCGAGATGACACGCCTGCTCCGGGGCGACCACCCGAACAGCGAGTACGTCGAGGACGCGACCCTCGGCGTCACGCACAACGCCGGCGGGACCGTGGCTTCTGCGGTCGTTCACGTGCTGGAGGTGGACCGATGACCGACGCCGGCTACGACGAGTGGCTGGACGCCATCGACGACGGCGAGGGCTACTACCTCGAATGCCCCGAGGGGCACGGCATGCTCCCGCCGCGTCGGGTGTGCCCCCACTGCGGCTCGTCGGACCTCGACCGGGCGAGCCTGCCGTCGACGGGCACCGTCGAGACGTTCACCATCTGCTACGTCGGCGGCCCCGACTTCGAGGACGAGGAGCCGTACGCGACCGCTATCGTCGACTTCGGCGACGTGCGCCTGACGGGCGTCGTCCGCGGCACCGATCCCGAGGACGTGACGGTCGGAATGCCCGTCGAGGCACGAGTCGGCACCAACCGGACGACCGGCGACGACCTGCTCGTCCTGCGAGCTAGGTAGCCTCGCGCACCGCGTCGACGAACGCGTCGGGGTGCTCGACGTGCGGCAGGAGTTTGGCGTGATCGAAGACGACGAGCCGCGCGTCCGCCTCGTCGGCGAGGTCACGCCCCGCCGAGAGCGGCGGGAGGGTCGCGTCGCGCCCCCAGACGACGGTGACGGGGGCGTCGAGGGCACGGAGCGCCGGCCCGAGGTCGATGTCGGAGTTGCAGTGCCCGGTGACGAAGGAGGCGACGGCGAAGCGCGCGTTCGGCTGGTGGGTGGTGCGCCACTGGTAGTCGGTCCAGTCGGTCGAGACGGCACCGGGGGTGGCGTAGGCGTGGTCGGCGTTGAAGTAGCGGATCGACGGCTTCGAGACGAGGGCGTCGAAGAGCGCGGTGCCGACGACGGGGGCACGGAGGAGTTCGCGCAGCCACGTCTTCGGCGGGTCGGGGCCGGCGACGGTGGTGGGACAGACGACGAGGAGTGAGTCGAGCGCCACCCGGCGGTCGTCGGCCGCGCGGGCGACGTAGGCACCCGAGAGCGACGAGGCGACGACGGCGGGCGACTCGTACTGCGCGAGGAAGTCGGCGACGAAGTCCTCGTAGAGCGCCGCGGAGTAGCGAAGCGGCGGGCGGTCCGAGCGGCCGAAGCCCGGGTAGTCCGGGGCGACGACGTGGTACGTCTCGGCGAGAGCGTCGACGACTTCGCGGAACTCGCCGCTCGACCCGGCGGCGTTGATGCCGTGGAGACAGACGAGCGTGGGGTCGGTCTCGTCGCCCAGTTCGGCGTACGCAACGTCCATGCCGCGCCAGCGATACGTCCGCTCGGCCGCGTCGAGGGCGGGTTCGAGTTCGCCCGCAGCGTCACGGAGGAGTCGGTCGCCGGCGACGACTCCGCCGGCGAAGCCCGCGGCGAGGGCACCGAGGCGTCTGAGTTTCATACCGACTCGTCGGGCGCCGTCGCCTTATTCTCGGCGGCGCTCGACGCAGTCGGCCAGCGGATCGAGGATTCGGTCGGCGACGGAGTAGGGGTCCGCCTCCCGCGCCTGCACGGCGTCGACGAGTGCGTCCATCCCGCCGTGACGCTCGATTTCGTCTTCCAGCAGGTCCGCGGCGTCCGAGCGGAGCAGCTGTCGGATCTCCTCGGCGTACCGCGTACGCTCCCGGCGGCCGAGTTCACCCGTCTCGCGCAGGTACGTGTAGTGATCGTCGAGCACGTCGATCAGGTCCTCGACGCCGTCCCCCTCGGTGGCGACGGTTTCGACGACCGCCGGCTCCCAGTCGCCGGTGTCGGTGTCGTCGTCGCCGTCGGTCGCGTCGGCGTCGTCGTTCGACATCGACCCCAGCCCGTGGTGGCCCGCGCCCCCGGTCGGCGAGCCGTCGCGCATGTGGATCATCTCGCGGAGGTCGGTGACGGTGGTCGCCGCGCCGTCCATGTCGGCCTTGTTGACGACGAACACGTCGCCGATCTCCAAGATCCCCGCTTTGAGCATCTGCACGTCGTCGCCGCTGCCGGGTTGGACGAGGACGACGACGGTGTCGGCGGTACGCACCACGTCCACCTCGTTCTGACCGGCACCGACCGTCTCGACGACGATGCGGTCTTTCCCGAAGGCGTCGAGGGCGGTGATGGCGTCGGCGGTGGCGGTCGACAGCCCCCCCAACTGGCCGCGCGCGCTCATCGACCGGAAGAACACGTCCATGTCGCCGACGTTCGAGGCCATGCGGATGCGGTCACCGAGGACTGCCCCGCCGGAGTACGGCGAGGAGGGGTCGACGGCGACGACGCCGACGGTGAGCCCCCGGTCGCGGTACCGTTTGGCGAGTTTGTCGACCAGCGTCGACTTGCCGGCGCCGGGGCTGCCGGTGACGCCGACTACTTCCGCGCCGCCGGTGTGGGTGTGGAGCGCGGACACCAAGTCGCGATAGCCGGGCTCGCGGTTCTCGATTTTCGTGATGGCACGGGCGAGCGCCCGGTGTTGGCCGTCGAGGACGTCCGAAACCAAGTCGTCGACGTGCGCCTCGCTCATCGCTTGACGTTCTCGCGGACGAAGTCGATGGTCTCCTGCATCGACGTGCCGGGGCCGAACACCTCGGCCACGCCCGCGGCTTTCAGCTCCGCCCGGTCCTCGTCGGGGATGATCCCGCCGACGAGGACGAGAGTGTTCTCGAACGCGCCGTACTCCTTCAGCCCCTCGATCACCTTCGGGACGAGCGTGTTGTGTGCGCCCGAGAGGATGGAGATGCCGAGTACGTCCACGTCCTCTTGGACCGCCGCCTGGACGATTTCCTCCGGCGCGCGATGGAGACCGGAGTAGATCACCTCGAATCCGGCGTCGCGGAAGGCCCGCGCGATGACGTGGGCGCCGCGGTCGTGCCCGTCGAGGCCGACTTTGGCGACGAGACACCGGATGGTTCGCTGTTCCTGCCCCGTACTCATGCGTTACCGTTCACCGTGCGTCCGTTTGACTCTAACGGAGCCCACTCCGACGCGGACGACGAGCAGTCACTGGTGAGGGCGGCGTACCGCCACCGTCGTGACACTCGGCGGTCACTAACGGGGACTTACTTTTATAACAGGCCGTAATGTTAACGATAAACATGCACCGACTCATACCGATAGTCGGCAAGGGGGCCGAGGTGGTCGCCGCCGCCGTGACGAGCATCGTCCTCACAGTTCTCGCGCTGACCAGCACTGTTCTCACGGTGCACGCCGACCAGACGGTGTGGACAGAGATGACGGCCACACCCACGCTAGCGGCCGACACAGACGCCGACGACGAGAACGGAGGTGGGACCGCATGGGTCTGATCGACAAGATCCTGTCGCTGTTCGGTGGCGGCGGATCGCAGTCGAGCGAAACGTCTAAGACGCCGACGCCGGCCGAGGCGGCCGAGGCAGACGACGAGACGGTCGCGGAGGAAGCGGCCGAACCGGAGGCCGAAGAACCGGAAGCCGAGGAAGAAGAGGCGGAAGACGAAGGCCCGGAGGACGTTCCCACGAAAAACGTGGCGGCTGCCGCCGACCCGCGTCGCCGCGAAGGCGAGGATAACACGGTGGCGAACCGCGCCGAGAACCCACCGGATCACGAGGAAGCGACGGACGCCGAGGAAGACGAAGCCGAGGCCGAAGGCGACGAGGAGGAAGAGGGTGGTGGCGACGTGTCCACCAAAGCCGTCGCGGAGATGGCCGACCCACGCCGACGCGAGGGCGAGGAGAACACCGTCCACAACCGCGCCGAGAACCCGGCGGATCACGCGGCGGCCGACGAAGCCGAAGCCGAGGAAGAGGAAGCGGAAGACGAGGGCGGCGACGACGTTCCCACCAAGGACGTGGCCGCTATGGCCGACCCGCGCCGCCGTGAAGGCGAGGAAAACACCGTCACCAACCGGGCGGAGAACCCCGACGATCAGCGAGCAACGTAGGGCGCGATCCCCTATTCCGCGAGGTGCGTGTCGAGGAACTCCACGATGGCGGAGTACGCCTCGATTCTGTTTTCGAGTTTCGTGAAGCCGTGGCCCTCGTCCTCGAAGACGAGTTCGCGGACGGGCACGCCCGCCTCGCGGGCGCCCTCGACGATGCGGTGGGCCTCGCTCACGGGCACCCGCGGGTCGTTCTCGCCGTGGAGGACGAAGAGCGGTGCGGCGATGTCCGCGACGTGGTTGATCGGGCTGATCGACTCCAGCATCTCGCGGTCCGTCTCCAGCGAGCCGTACTCCGCTTCGCGGAGTTCGCGCCGCCAGTCGCCCGTGTTCTCGAGGAAGGTGACGAAGTTGGCGATACCGACGACGTCGACGCCGGCGGCCCAGACGTCGGGGTAGGCGGTCAGGGCGGCGAGCGTCATGAATCCGCCGTAGGAGGCGCCCATGATGGCGATGCGGTCGGGGTCGACGGCGGGGTGGTCGTGGAGCCAGTCGACGCCCGCCTTCAGGTCCGCGACCGAATCCATCCGCTTTTCCACGTCGTCGAGGTGGGTGTAGGCCTTGCCGTAGCCCGTCGACCCGCGGACGTTCGGTTCGAAGACGGCGTAGCCCCGCGAGAGGAGGTACTGTTTCACGCGGCCGAAGGAGGGCCGCCGTTGCGACTCGGGACCGCCGTGCACGTCGACGACGACGGGCGTCTCGCCGTGGCCCGTGTCCGTCTCGGGCAGGGAGAAGAAGGCCGGAATCTCCAGCCCGTCGAAGGAGGGGTAGCGGACGAGTTCGGGCGCGATGAAGGAGTCACGGGGGATGCCGGCGGTGGAGGCGCGGGTCCAGCGCGTCGTCTCGCCGCTGGTCACGTCGACGACGTAGACGTTGGCGGTGTCGTCGCTCCGGGTGACGGTGAGCGCGAAGCGGTCGCCGTCGGGGCCGAAACTCACGCCGCCGGCGACGGCGTCGGGCAGCTCCGGCGTCGGGAAGTGGTCGAGTCGGCCGGGCGCGACGAGTTCGGCAGCGGCGAGTTCGGTGTAGCCGTCGACGTTCCGAGAGTAGACCAGACGGCGGGAGTCCTGATCGACCGCGACGCCGTCGACGTTCCACTCGTCGTCGGCGAGGGCGGCCGCCGCCGCGTCGTCGCCGGCCGCCTCGACCGGAGACAGCTCGTCGGACGCGAGGTCGATGGCGGAGAGCCGAAGCGTGTCGGTCCCGCGGTCGGTGACGAGGTAGACGTGTTCGCCGTCGGGGCCCCAGTTGGCGCTGAGGTGGCGGACCGTCCCCTCGTGGGGCGTGAGGTGGCGGCGCGACCCCGTCGCCACGTCGAGGACGTACACGTCCTGATCGAAACTGGAGTGGGATTCGGTGAGGAGGAGGCGGTCGCCGTCTGGGCTCCACCCGGCGACGGAGAACCAGCCGTCGCCCTCGTAGACGCGTTCGGCGTCCGAGCCAGTGGCCGTGCGGTCCTGCACGTACACGTCGAAGACGGACTGGTCGCGGCGGTTGGAGGCGAAGGCGAAGCGCTCGCCGTCGGGGCTCCACCCGCCGAACCAGTGTTTCGCGTCGGGGTGTTCGGTCAGGTCGGTGATCGACCCGTCGGAGACGTTCAGCAGGTAGAGCGTCTCCTTCTCGTCGCCGCCGCGGTCACGGCCGACGATCAGTTCGGGGCGCTCGGGCGACCACGAGGCGAAGGTGACGCGGTCGTCGAAGAACGTGCGCTGTTCGGGCCAGCCGCCGGGTTCGGAAAGCGTCCACACCTGCGGGACGCCGGTGGTGTCCATGAGAAAGGCGAGGTGGTCGCCGTCCGGGCCGACGGAGGCGCCGTGGGCGCTCCGTACGTTGAGATAGCGCTCGATGTCGAACATACGGGCCGTTGGTCGGGGGCGACCAAAACGTGTTCCCTCAGCAGCCCGTTACAGGACGCCCTCGGCGTCGAGTGCCGCCATCACGTCGTCGACGAGTTCGTCGACGGATTCGTAGGGGAACTCCTGATGGCCGTCGAGTTTCGCGGCGAGTTCCATCGCGGAGAAAGACACGTCGCCCGCCTCGAAGCGGGTACCGGGACCGTTCGGCAACGCTGGAACGAGATCCATCTGGTCGGTGACGGGGAAGTCGGCGCCCTCGAACGCCGTCCGGAACTGCTCGCGGAGTTCGGCCGCAACGTCGTCGCTCATGGGGAGTTGTGGACGTATCGCGGGGAAAAGCGTTCCGAAATGGTCACAGGGGCGGTAGGTTCGGCCCCGCCGACTCGTGGACGCGGTGCCGACTCACTCACTGCCCGGTTCGGGCCTGCCGTCTCACGAGGCGGATCAGCAGTGCCCCGAGTGCCGTCGCGCCGCCAGCGAGTTGCCCAGCCAAGGTCAGCAGGGAATCGTATCCCCGTGCCGCGTTCGCAGCCGCAGCGAGGAGCAGGATACAGACGCCGAGTTGGAAGACGACGACGAACAGGAGGTCGGTGACCGACGGATCGTACATCGTGGAGGACACTGCGCCGAATTCCTCCCGGCAGGACAAAGCCCCACCGAAGCTCGTCAGCTCCGTGCATACACATCGACCAGCAGTTGTTCCCGTCCACGACCGCGGTCAGATGGCACGTCGCGTCGTTCCGCCGCTGTGCCAGCACACCAGTCCGACGCGTTCTCTCAGAAGAAGCCGTAGTCGTCGACGGCCCGCTCGTAGCAGTCGACGTAGCGGTCGATCACCGCGTCGTGGTCGTAGGGCGCGTACGCCTCGTTGACCGTCCACCGTTCCATCGCCGCGGCGTCGACGATTTCGTCCGCGAGTTCGCGAGGACTGGTCACCAAGGCGCCCCGGGGGTCCTCCTCGACGAGTTCGTGCGCCGCCGAGTCGGCCTGATACTCGACGACGCCGACGCAGCCACACGCGAGCGCTCGAAGCAGGTTCGTCGCGAACGGCTCCCACGTCGCCGTCTGGGCGAAGACGTGGGCGCCCTTGAGGATCGGCACCTGTTCGGCGGGGTCGAGGGTTCCGAGGAACTCGACGCGGTCGTCGATGCGGAGGTCACGGGCGGTGCGTTCGGCGTCGGGGCGGGCCGGGCCGTCGCCGACGACTGCCGCCCGCCACTCCTGCTGGCGGAGTTCCGCCAACGCGAGGAGGAACTCCTCGACGTTGGCGTGGTCGTCGAGCGGCCGAGCGTACACCACGTCGGCGCGTTCGTCGACGGACGCGCTCCGGATGCCGGCCATGTCGACGCTGTCGGGAATCACCTCGACGGCGTCGTCGGGGGCGCCACACTCCCGAACCGTCGTTCCGACGGTGCGGGAGGGAACGAGCACGCGACTGGGCGCCCGCGCGGCCCAGCGGCGCTTCCACGGCGGCGCCGTCTCGTCGTCCGGACGCGCCCACCACTCGGCGAGAACGGGGACGCGTCGGAGACGGCCGGCGACGCGGGCGGCGGGCACCGCGAGGTGCGGATGGGTGGCGACGTGGACGACGTCGGGGCGGACGCTGTTGAGGACGAAGGGGAGTTTGGCGACGAACGCCCGGGGCGCCTGCTCGGCGGTCACACGGCGGTACGTGACGCCCTCGAAGTCGAAGGCAGGGTGGTCGCCGTCCCACCACTGCGTACAGCAGACCGTCACGTCGTGGCCGCGGGCCACCAGTCGCTCGGCGACCGCCCGCATCCGACGGGCGTACCAGTCGCCGTGGTCGTGGTGGGCCGTCGTCAGCGACACGAACGCGACGCGCACACGAACGACCACACGACGGGGCGACAAAAAGTCCTTCTGTCGGCGGGTGTTCGCGGTCGACCGGCGTTCTCGGTCGCCGGGAATAGCCATCGACTTTGTGACGTGATCGGTCGAATGGACACCCATGTACGACCGTATTCTGGTTCCGACGGACGGGAGCGATCCGGCGTCGGCGGCGACGGGCCACGCGCTGACCATCGCCGAGCGCTTCGACGCGACGGTCCACGCGCTGTACGTCGTCGACACCGAGGGTATCGCCCACGAGGCGCCGGGGCTCAGCCTCGACTCCCTCCGCGAGACGCTCCGGGCGGAGGGCGAGGCGACGACCGGCGTCGTCGCCGAGGAGGGCGCGGAGCGTGGCGTCGACGTGACGACAGCGATCGTCGAGGGACTCGCCGAGGACGCCATCGTCGAGTACGCCGACGAGAAGGGGATCGACCTGATCGTGATGGGGACCCACGGCCGCCGGGGGATGGACCGCTATCTGGTCGGGAGCGTCACCGAACGGGTCGTCCGCCGGACCGACGTGCCGACGCTCGTCGTCCGCGGCGCGTGGGATTAGTCGCGAAGAGCGGGCGCCGCGACGACGACGGCCGCCTCCACGAACTCCCAGCTGTAGACGTGGTTCAGGAGGAGGTAGGTGACGACGCCGAGCGAGAGCGAGAGGATCCACGCGCCGGCGGCGATGCGCCCGACCCGGGCGTGGGCGGTGTCGCGGAGTTCCGCGGGCGTGTGGGTCACGCCGAGGACGATGGCGTAGAGGACGACGGGAACGGAGACGATAGAGAGGATAATGTGGATCGCGAGCATCGCGAGGTAGGCGTAGTAGACGAGCTGCGGGCCGACGAACTCCTTGGTGCCGCCGCCGCCGATCTTGGTCAGATAGAGGACGAGGAAGACGAGGATGAGGCCGAAGGCGGAGGCCATGGCGGTGGCGTGCTTTTTCACCTCGTCGCGACGGATCCATCGCCAGCCGGCGATCAGCGAGAGGGTCGCGAGCGTGTTGACGACGGCGATGGCGTCCGAGAGACGGTTCACCTGCTGGAGCGAGAGGTCGGGGAATATCGACCCGGGCACGACGCCGAGGAAGGTGCCGACGACGAGCGTGTACCCGACGACCGAGAGGACGAACGTGACGGCGGCGGGGTGGTCCTTGACCGGGCCGCTAGCGCTGGCCGTTGCCATAGCGGACGGTCGGACCGAATCGGCTTGCCTCTTCCGTTCCCGGGGCGCTAGATCACGCCCGTCTTCGTCGCCGCCTCGCGCGCGGCCGCCTCGCTGATGCCGTTGCCGAGGATGGTGTACCGGTCGCGGATGCGGTGGGCGGTCGTCAGCGCCTCGATCACCGTCTCGTCGTCGAAGCCGAGGCCGGCGGCGGTCGTCGGCGCTCCGATCACCGCCAGCGCGTCGCGGATGTTCCGCCACATCCCCTTCTCGCCCTCGTGGAGATAGGCGACGAGGATGGAGCCGACGCCGACTTGGTGGCCGTGGAGCGCGCGGTCCGGGGCGATGCGGTCGAGCCGGTGGGAGAAGAGGTGTTCGGCGCCGCTCGCGGGGCGAGAGGAGCCGGCGATGGACATGGCGACGCCGGAGGAGACCAGCGCCTTCACGACCACCCACGCCGACTCCTCTAACCCCTGTTTGATCGAGTCGGCGTTCTCGACCAGCATCTCGGCGGTCATGCGTGAGAGCGCGCCCGCGTACTCGGAGTACTCGACGTTCTGGAGCCGGTAGGCGAGTTTCCAGTCCTCGACGGCGGTGTAGTTGGAGACGATGTCGGCACAGCCGGCGGTGGTGAGTTCCCACGGTGCGGCCGCGACGACTTCGGTGTCGGCCACGACGGCGAGGGGCGGATCGGCCGCCACGCTGTGGCGAGTGTCGCCCTCGGGGATGGACGACCGGCCGCTGACGATGCCGTCGTGACTGGCGGCGGTGGGGATGGAGACGAAGCCGACGCCGAGGCGGTCGGCCGCCATCTTCGCCGTGTCGATGGGCTTGCCGCCCCCGAGGCCGACCAGATACGTCGTCTCTTCGGTCTCTGCAGCCTCGACGACGCGCTCGACGGCGTCGAAGCCCGCGCGCTCGACGGTGACCGTTGCCGGGTCGGACCCCAGTTGGTCGCGCACCCGGTCGCCCACGAGTCGGTTCGGTGTCGGACTCGTGACGACCAGTGGTCGACCGGCAACCGAGAGATCGTCGACGACGGCACCGAGGTCCGAGAGAACGTCGTGGCCCACGACCACGTTCCGCGGGAGTTTGATCCACGTCGACTTATCGAACATAGACCTTCTACTCGGCGTGATCCTTTAGTAGCTGAGGGTTACGTTCCCGGCACCGAGGGACGATCACCCGCCGGCGTCCGTCGGCAACGAGAGGGTGACGGTACTCCCCCCTGCGTCGTTCTCGGAGATGGTGACGTCGCCGCCGGAGAGGCGCGTCACCCAGTAGACGAAGAGGAGGCCCAGTCCCGAACCGTGATGCAGTTGGTCGATCTCCCGGTCGAAACGCAGCGCGTTTCGCTCGATGGTGGGGATACCGGGGCCGTCGTCGGCGACCCGAACGAGGCCCCGGTCGCCGTCGTCGACGGTGGCGACCCAGATGGTCGGGGCCTCGCTATCGGTGTACGCTATCGCGTTCTCGACGAGTTCGTCGACGGCCGACGCGATGTCGGGGATCGCGCTGACGACGACCGGATCGGTCCGGGTAACCTCGATGTCGACCGAGGGATAGCGCTCACGGAGGTCGGCCACCCGGCGGTCGATCAGATCGGCGAGGTCGACCGGCACCGGATCTGGCGGCCTAGTGAGAATTTCGACGATCTGTCGCTCGCGATCCGCCTGTTCGAGGAGGTGATCGGCGGTGCGTTCGATGCGGCGCACGCTCTCGTCGACATCGTCGGCCCGCCCCTGTCGGATGTTCTCCGCGGTGCCGCGGATGATGTTCACCTCGTTGCGGATGTTGTGGCGGAGCCACTGTTCGAGCGCCTTCAACTGCCGCTTGCGCTCCTTTTGCTGCGAGATGTCGCGTCCGATACCGACCACCTGCGGATCGTCGGTCCCTTCGCTGTCCAGTCGACGGCTTCGAAATTCGTACGGTCGGCGTCGGCCGCCTTTGGTGACGAGCGTTGCCTCGACCGTATCGGCGCCCTCGTCGAGAGTGGTCGCGATTGATTCGAGGATTCGCGGCGTGTCGTGCTCGGAGAACAGCGCAGTAACGTCCATCGACGCCAGTTCCGCGTCGTCGTAGCCGGTGGTCTCGGTCGCGGCCTCGTTCCACCGCAGGAGAATCCCGTTGGTGTCGACGACGTAGAACACGTCCTGTAACGCGTCGAGCGCCTCCTCGACGAACTGCCGTTCGTTCCGGAGCGCCTGCTGGATCTCGCGAAGCAGGGTGACGTCGATGACGACGGCTTGCCCGATGTCCGCACCCAAGAATCGACCGACTGCCGTCGACACTTGGACGTGGCGCATCTCACCGTCCGCCCGGCGGAGTCGCATGTGTGTCGGCCCGACTGACTCCTTGCGGTCGATCACGTCTTCGAGTTCCGACCGGGCGAGGTCCTGATCGTCGGGGTGGATGAACTCGAATATCGACCGGCCGACGAGTTCGTTCCGGCTGTCGAGACCGAGCAGGTCGAGCGCGGCGTCGTTGCACCAGATCGACTCGCCGGTGTCGTCGAACAGGTTGATCGGGACGGGCGCTATCTCGATGAGGTGGCGGTATCGCCGCTGGTGTTCGTCGACGAACCACGGTTCCTCCCGATGGAGGGAGTTCCGGAGTCTGACGAGGACCGCCTTGGGATCGACACTCGCCGGCACGTAGCCGTTCACGCCGGCGGCGATTGCCTCGTTAGCGGTGAGTTCCGACCCCCCGTCGGCGGCGAGGAGGAACGGGAGCGCCGGATGTGACACGCGGATCGAGCGAAGCAGCCGAACACCGTCCAGATCGGGGAGGTCGTAGCCGCTCACGACCCCGTCGAGTTCACCCGCCGACACGAGGTGGAGACAGTCGCCCGCGGAGTCGACGATCCGGACGTCGAACCCCGCCTCACGAAGTGCTGACCGAAGCCGACCGTCGAGCGGCTCGGGAACGGCGATGAGCGCGATTCGCGCGCCCGGATCGGACATATCTACGTGTATTTAACAGCCGATCCACCTAATCCTTCGGAAGCCGACTACCGCCCGTTCGCCGCCCCCACCGACAGTCACCGGTACGAACGGGACCGCCACGCCGCAGGCCGACGACGCCATCGGCATCGACGAGGAGAGCCCGGCCGCGGGTCCCGAACCCGAGGGCGTAGCAATCGGTGAGATCGACGGCGACGTCTTCGCCTTCATCGGCTTCGAGAAGGTCGGCGGCGTCGCCATGTTCGACGTGACCGACCCGAACGCGCCGACACGTTCGTCGACTACATCAGCTCGCGGGACTACAGCGTCGATCCCGAGGAGTTCGAGGCCGGGAACCTCCCCGCCTCGGCGGCCGGTGACCTCGGCCCCGAGGGCCTCGTCTTCGCCTCCGCGGCCGACAGCCCCAGCGGCACCCCCCCTGCTGGTCGTCGGCCACGAGATCAGCGGGACGACTGCGGTCTACAGCATCACCTGACGCTCCCGCCCGTCCACGTTTGCGGCCGGCACCCACCGTGACGCCGTCTTTCTCTTTCGCCTCGGCGTCCACGCCCGCTTCCGTTCCGCGCCGTCCAGTTTCACTTCCACTCCGGCCATGGCTGTCGTATAAGGAACGCGTCGAGCAACGGACGACCATGGGATCACAGCTTCCGACGCTCGACGCCGGCGTGACCTACCTCGACACGGAGGGCGTGCCGGTGGTCCTGTACCGCCTCGTCGGTCACCACCTCGCGGATGTCGACGGCCCGGCGTACTGGGTCGACGCCCGGAACGCGGCGTCCCCGGACGCGATCCGTCGCTACGCCGCGGGTCGACTGGACACGCGGCTCCGTGTCGCCCGGGCGTTCACCGGCTACCAGCACTACGAACTCGTGCGCTCGCTCCCGGAACGGGTGTCCGGACGGGCCGCGCTGATCGTCGCCCCGAACCTAGGATCGCTGTACGCCGACGACGACGTGCCGACGGCCGAGGCAGCGGCGATGCTCGACGCGACGCTCGAACTCCTCGCCGCGCTGGCCGACGCGGTGGACGTGCCGGTGCTCGTCACCGCGACCGAGCACCGGGAGCGGGTTCGCGCGGCGGCCGACCGCCGGCTCGACGCCGAGCGGACGCGAGCGGGTCTCCGCATCGACGGGCCGGCGTTCCGGACCGACGTCTACTGGGACGACTGGGGGTTCCAGACGACGATTCCGTACTGGGTCGACCTGCTCGGGCGGGCGGAGACCGAAGGGGAGACGGCCGTCGTCGACCCGGTCGCCCCGGGGGTGTGATCCGTGGGCCGAACCGGGCCGACGGTTCGGGAGCAGTTCGACCGGCTGGAACGCGAGTGGCAACCGTTCCGCCGGGCGCTCCGCCGCCGGGACCAGCCGGCCTTCGACCGGCTGTTCGAACGTGCCCGCCGCCACGCCGACGCCGCGGGGCAGCAGCGACCCCGGGACCCGTGGCGGGCGTTCGTCGTGGCCGTCCTGCTCGCCCAAGAGCGGCAGCTGGCGGAGCTCCGAACCGATGGGGTTCAAGATTGACGTTCGCGGCGACGGAACGCCGGTTCGGTGGGTGACCGACGGCGACGGCGTCGCCGCGACGCCCGACGACGACTACGAACCGGCGCTGTTCGCCGCGGCGCGGGGCGACCGGACGCGCTATCTCGACTGGCTGGCCGACGAACTCGCCGCCGACCCGCGAGTCACCGCCGTCGAGGACGAGCGACGGTTCCGCGGGCTCGGTGCCGACGAGCGGTCGCCGGTGCTCCGCGTCTCCGTTCGACGGCTGGGGGAGGTGCGGCAGGTCGCCCGGGGAATTCGACGCCGAGAACGCGCCGCCCACGCGCCGGGAACCATCCCGCTGTACGACGTCGACCTCGACCCGCAGTTCCGCTACTGTCTCGACACCGGCACCGATCCGACGCCCGCCCGCCCGCTGCGGACGCTCTCGCTGTCGCTCCCGCCGCACGCGCTCGCCGCGGACGACCTGACCGAGCTGACCGTCGACGGGGCAGCCGCCGGCGGCGACGTCGAGACGGCGTGCCGGCGGGTCGAGCGACTGCTCGCGGAGCGGGACCCGGACGTGCTGGTCGTCTCGGCGGCCGGCGTCGTGGCGTCGCTCGTGGAGGCGGGCGTGACCCTCGGTCGCCGGCCGGGCTGTCGGACGCTCGCCGGCGAGAGCAGCTACGTCAGCTACGGGCGGACCGGCTACTCCCCGGCCAGATACGACGTGCCCGGGCGGGTGATCGTGGATCGCTCGAACGGGTTCCTGCTCGACCGGTCGAGCATGGCGGGGCTCCGGTATTTCGTCCGCCGGGCCGGCAAACCCCTCCAAGAGGTCGCCCACGACAGCATCGGGGGCGTGCTCACGGCACTGGAAGTCCAACTGGCGCGCGAGCGGGAGGTGCTGGCGCCGTGGCAGAAACGCGGGACGGAGCGCTGGAAGTCACTGGCGACGCTGCGGGCGGCGGATCGGGGTGGATTCTCGTTTCAACCCGAGGCGGGCGTCCACGAGGGAGTTCACGAACTCGACTTCGCCTCGCTGTACCCGAACGTCATGCGCCGGTACAACGTCTCCCCGGAGACGGTCGACTGCGACTGTCACGACCGTGCCGACGTTCCGGAACTCGGGTACAGCGTCTGCGACGAACCGGGGTTTCTGGGTGAGGTTCTGGCCCCGCTCCTCGACGACCGGCAGCGCTGGAAACGACGGCTCCGCCGGACCGACGACGAGGCGGAGCGAGCGGCCCTCGCCGCGAAGGTCGACGCGGTCAAGTGGGTGCTGGTCTCCTGTTTCGGCTACCAAGGGTACCGCCACGCGAAGTTCGGGCGGATCGAGACCCACGAGGCGATCAACGCCTTCGCGCGGGAGATCATGCTCACCGCCAAGGAACACCTCGAAGACGCGGGGTGGCGGATCGTCCACGGCATCGTCGACAGCCTCTGGGTGACGCCGGCCCCCGACCGGCAGCCGACGCCGATCCGCGACGTCGCCGCCGCGGTGACCGACGCCGTGGACATCGAACTCGAATACGAGGGGCGGTACGATTGGATCGCGTTCTGTCCACGTAGGGGAGCGAGCGGCGCGGCGCTGATGCGCTATTTCGGCCGCCGGAGCGACGAGGCGGCCGACGTGGAGGGGGAGCGCTACAAGCTACGGGGGATCGAGGCCCGACAGCGAAGCACCTGTGCGTTCGTCGGCCGGGCACAGCGGGACCTCGTCGCCGTCTTTGATCGAGCGCGCGCGCCCGAGCCGGTCTGTGAGCGCCTGCGTCGCCACCTCGCGACACTCCGCCGGGGGAACGTGCCGGTCGAGGAGCTGGTCGTCGAGCGTCGCGTCTCGAAGCGGGCCGAGGCGTACGAGCGCGCGTCGCGGACGCGGGCGGCGCTGCGGCGGGCGGCCGCGCTCGACTTCGAGCGCCACCCCGGCCAGCGAATTCGGTACGTCGTGGCCGACGACGATCGCGAGGGACCGGATCGCGTTCGCCTCCCGTTCGAGGACGCGCCGACGTACGACGCCGACGCCTACGCCGACCGGCTCGTCCGCGCCTGCGCGAGCGTCGTCGGGCCGCTGGGCTGGGACGAGTCGGACGTCCGGACGTTCCTCGCGGGGTCGCGGGACGCGACGCTGTCGTCGTTCCGTGGCTGAGTCCGGACGGGGCGACCCGCTCGCCGCGCAGGGCGTCGAATACCGCGTTCGGTACGCTGATACGGCGGCCGCCCGACGAGTCGGTCATGGACGTGGACATCAGCCGATCACGGGTCGGGGGGCGAGCGCGCGCGCCGCCGTCGAAGAGCTACACCCATCGGGCGATTCTCGCCGCGGGGTACAGCGACGGGGCCGTCGTCGCCGACCCGCTCGTGAGCGCGGACACGCGGGCGACGATGCGGGCCGTCGAGGCCTTCGGTGGCGTCGTCGACCGGTCGGAACGCCGGCTCGACATCGCGGGCTTCGACGGCCGGCCCGGGGTCCCCGACGACGTGATCGACTGCGCGAACAGCGGGACGACCACGCGCATCGTGACCGCCTGCGCGGCACTCGCGGACGGACTGACGGTGCTGACGGGCGACGCGTCGCTCCGCTCGCGGCCGCAGGAGCCGCTACTGGACGCGATCCAGCAACTCGGCGGGCGGGCGGAGAGCACGCGCAGCAACGGACAGGCGCCGCTGGTGATCGGCGGGCCAATCGACGGCGGCGCTGTGTCGATTCCCGGCGACGTGTCTTCGCAGTACATCACCGCGCTGTTGATGGCGGGCGCGGTGACCGACGAGGGGATCGACATCGACCTCGAAACCGAACTCAAGTCGGCGCCGTACGTCGACATCACGCTGGAAGTGCTCGACGCCTTCGGCGTCGACGCCGCGAAGACGAGCGAGGGGTACCGCGTCCCGGGTTGCCAGTCCTACGGCCGCGACGACGCGTACCCGGTCCCGGGAGACTTCTCGTCGATGTCCTACCTCCTCGCGGCGGGCGCCGTCGCCGGCGACGACGACGGCGTCGTCGTCGAGGGAGCGCACCCGAGCGCGCAGGGCGACAGCGCCATCGTCGACGTACTGGAGCGGATGGGCGCGGATATCGCGTGGGACCGCGACGCGGGCGAGATCAGGGTCCGCCGGAGCGCCCTCGCGGGCGTCGAGGTAGACGTGGGCGACACCCCCGACCTCCTGCCGACCATCGCGGTCCTCGGCGCCGTCGCGGACGGCGACACCCGGATCGTCAACTGCGAACACGTCCGGTACAAGGAGACGGATCGCGTGCGCGCGATGGCGACGGAACTGGAGAAACTGGGCGCCGTCGTCACGGAGGAAGCGGACGTACTGACGATTCACGGCGGCGAGAGCGACCTGCGCGGGACGGCCGTCGCGGGGCACGACGACCACCGGATCGTCATGTCGCTGGCCGTCGCCGGCCTCGTCGCCGAGGGGACCACGACGATTCGGGGCGGCGATCACGTCGACGTCTCCTTCCCGGGGTTCTTCGACGTGCTTTATGACCTCGGGGTCGAACTGGACGAGCATGAACGGTAACCGATTCGGTCGTCTGTTTCAAGTGACGACCTACGGCGAGAGTCACGGCGACGCGATGGGCGTCGTCGTCTCCGGCTGTCCTGCCGGTCTCGAACTGGAAGAGGCGGACATCCAGCGCGACCTCGACCGGCGCAAGCCGGGGCAGTCGATGATCACGACCAGCCGCGGCGAGCCCGACGAGGTGCGCATCCACAGCGGCCTGCAGGACGGTTACACGACCGGCACGCCGCTGGGGATGGTCATCCAGAACAAGGACGCCCGCTCGGGCAAGTACGAACCCTTCGTCACCGCACCGCGACCGTCCCACGGCGACTTCACCTACTCCGCGAAGTTCGGGACGCGCAACTGGGGTGGCGGCGGACGCTCCTCGGCCCGGGAGACGGTGAACTGGGTCGCCGCCGGCGCGGTGGCGAAGAAGATTCTGAACGAGAACGGCGTCGAACTCAAAGCGCACGTCAACCAGATCGGCGACATCGAGGCGCCCGAGGTGAGCTTCGAGGAGATGCTGGAACACAGCGAGGACAACGAGGTGCGGTGTGCGCATCCGGAGACGGCCGAGGAGATGCGCGACCGGATCGACGAGTACCAACAGGAGGGCGACTCCATCGGCGGCGCCGTCGAGTTCGAGGCGCGGGGTGTCCCCCGCGGGCTCGGCGCCCCCCGCTTCGACTCGGTGTCCGCCCGCCTCGGACAGGCCATGATGTCGGTACCCGCGGCGACGGCCTTCGAGTTCGGCCTCGGGCGGGAGGCGCGCCGCTACACGGGATCGGAGCGCAACGAGGACTGGGAGTTCGACGACAGCGAGGCACAGAGTGCCTCGAAAGACGCGAGCGGCGACGAGCCGCGAGCGCGAGGCGACCCCGTCCCCGTCGGCAACGACCACGGCGGCATTCAAGGGGGCATCACGACCGGCCAGCCGATCCGTGGCGAGGTGACGCTCCACGCGCCCACCTCGATCCCCAAGACGCAGACGACGGTGGACTGGGAAACTGGAGAAAAGAAGGAGATTCAGGTCGTCGGCCGCCACGACCCCGTCCTCCCGCCGCGAGGTGTGCCGGTCGTCGAATCGATGCTCGCGCTGACCCTCGTTGACTTCATGCTGCTGGGCGGGCGGATCAACCCCGACCGGATGGACGACCGACCGGGCGAGTACGACACCGACTACCACCCGCGGAGCCCGGAGAACGTCGACACGTAGCGCCGCTTTCAGGCCTGATACGTATCCCAGAGAAATATCCCGGTGTAGCACTCCCGTTCGGACAGATGGCCGCCGACGCTAGCCCATCACACATTCGAGATTTCTTCGACGGCGTGAGCGACACGGACATCTCGCTCGTCACGATCAACCGCACGCAGCCGAAACCGGTACAGGAGTTACTCGCCGACGCGTTCAGCACGCAGTCGGTCGATCTCGTCGAGCGGTCGCTCCCCCGTGACGACGACGACATCGTCGCGTTGTGCAAGGACGGCGAGGTCAGCGCCGTCTCGTCGCTGACCGAGGTGATGCGGTCGTTCCTGCTCGTGAACGCCGACCGGTTCAAGACGGGGACGGGGGGGTTCGACGGCGGCATTCCGGACGTCCTCGAAGGGATGGCCGAGACGCTGTTCGATCTGCGGGGGTATCCGGCGTCGAACAAGGAGAAACTGCTCCTGATTCTGATCTCGCGACACATCGAACGGCTGGCGTACGAGCGGGGCGATGGACGGCTTCGGTCGACGTTCCAGCGGCTCTCGCGGCTCGAAGACGAGTTCGGCACGCGGACGGTGTACGAGCGACTCGCGGGGCGGACGGTCGACGTACACGTCTACGGCGTGCCGGACGGCGTTCCGGAGCAACTGGACGTGACGGTCCACCGCGGCACCAGCGACGAGTACCGGAACTCGTGGTGTGTGGTGTTTCGGCCGCCCGAGGACGACGGAGCGGCACTGGTCGCCCACCAGCAGCAACCGAACCGCTGGCAGGGGTTCTGGACGTACGACCCGGACACGGTCGACCGGGTCGACGGCTACCTCGACCGGGCGTTCTGAGCGACTTACAAACGCGACTATAGTACCTGATAGTTCGGTACGAACCGGCACATCGTGAGCGGCTAGACGCCCGAAATCGGCGGTCTTACATCATTTTTGCTTGGTAACGTATAGCAAAGGCTTTAGTCGAACCGTGGTCAACCGTCTCGGTAGTGGCCCGCGGAGGGCCGTGATGTAAATATGACTGACCACGAGCTCATGTGGCGAATCGCTGGTGGCTCCGGCGACGGCATCGCGTCGACCAGCCAGAATTTCGCCAAGGCCCTGATGCGAGCGGGCCTACACGTCTTTACGCATCGACACTATCCGTCGCGGATTCGCGGCGGCCACACGTACACCGAGGTACGTGCCGACACGGACCCCGTCAAGTCACGGGGCGACGGGTTCAACTGTCTGCTCGCGCTCGGTGACTCCTTCGCCCGCAACCCGCAGGAAGACGCCTACTACGGCGACGAGGAAGTGAAGCCGCTGTCGGAGAACCTCGACGAACTCAACGAGGGCGGCGTCATCGTCTACGACACCGGCCTGCTGGACGCCGACGACATCCCGAACTTCGAGGAACGGGTCGAGGAGAACGACTGGCACGTCTACCCGATCAATCTGCGCGAGATCGCCCGAGATCACGGGCGGGAAGTGATGCGGAACACGGCCGGCGTCGGTGCGACGGCCGCGTTGCTGGGGATCGATCTGCAGTACTTCGAGGACCTGATGGCCGAGTCGATGCCCGAGGACATCCTCGAACCCAACAAGGAGATCCTCCACTACACCCACGACATGGTGACCGAGGAGTTCGAGTTCACCCACGATCTCCGCGTCCCCGAGGGCAGCCACGACGAGGAACAGGTGCTCCTGTCGGGGAGCGACACCATCGCCTACGGCGCCCTCGACGAGGGCTGTCGGTTCATCGCCGGCTACCCGATGACGCCGTGGACCGAGGTGTTCACCATCATGTCGCAAGCGCTGCCGCAGGTGGGCGGCATCTCCGAACAGGTCGAAGACGAGATCGCGGCGGCCGCGCTCGCGCTCGGCGCCTCCCACGCGGGCGTCAAGGCGATGTCCGGCTCCTCGGGCGGTGGGTTCGCGCTCATGTCCGAGCCGCTCGGTCTCGCGGAGATGTCCGAGACGCCGGTCGTCCTCGTCGAGGCGATGCGCGCCGGCCCGTCGACGGGTCTGCCGACCAAGCCCGAACAGGCCGACCTCGAACACGTCCTCTACACCAGTCAGGGTGACTCGAACCGGGTCGTGCTGGCGCCGGGGACGGTCGCCGAGGCCTACGAGCAGTCCCGCCTCGCCTTCCAGCTCGCGTACGGCTACAACATCCCGGTGATCCTGCTGTACGACCAGAAGATCGGCGGCGAACTGATGAACGTGCCCGCGAGCCACTTCGACCGCGAGCCCAACGCGGATCTGGGCGCCGTCACGACCGAGGCCGAACTGGAGGACGCACCCCACGGTCCCGGCGGGAAGTTCTACCGCTACCGCTACGACGCCGAGGACGGCGTCAGTCCGCGGTCCATCCCCGGCCAGAAGGGTGGGCACTTCCTCGTGACCGGTAACGAGCACAACCAAGCCGGCCACATCGACGAGGACCCGACGAACCGCGTCACGCAGGTCGAGCGTCGGGCGTCGAAACTCGACGGCGTACGCGAGTTCCTCGACGACCAGTCCACGCAGACCTACATGGGTCCCGACGAGGCCGACTACGGCCTGATCACCTTCGGGAGCCAGCAGGGCACCGTCGCGGAGGCGGTCGACCGCCTCAACGACGCCGGCCACTCGGTGAAAGGCATCGGCGTCAGCGACATGATGCCGTACCCGGTCGATGAGATGACGGAGTTCCTAGAGAGCGTCGACGAGGCGCTGGTGGTCGAGATGAACTCGTCGGGGCAGTTCCGCGGCCTCACGCAGAAGGAACTCGGGCGGTTCGGCGACAAACTGTCGAGCCTCCTGAAGTACAACGGCGAACCGTTCGAACCCGCCGAAATCGTCGCCGGGTTCGAAGCGAGCATCGAGGGGCAGGACGTGCCCGACCAGCAGACGACCTACGTCCCCGCGGCAGGTGACTAACATGAGTGCATTCTCAGCCATCGGCGAAGACCGAGAGATCGACCGCGAAGAGTTCACGCCCACGCTGGAGCCACAGGCGACGTGGTGTCCGGGCTGTGGCGACTTCGGCGTCCTGAAGGCGCTGAAACAGGCGATGCCGGAGGTCGGCCGCAACCCGGACGAGGTGTTGCTGGTCACCGGCATCGGCTGTTCCGGCAAGCTGAACAGCTACTTCGAGTGTTACGGCTACCACTCGATCCACGGGCGGTCGCTCCCCATCGCGCGCGCGGCCAAGCTCGCCAACCCCGAACTCGAGGTCATCGCGGCCGGCGGCGACGGCGACGGCTACGGCATCGGCGGGAACCACTTCATGCACACCGCCCGCGAGAACCACGACATGACCTACATCGTCTTCGACAACGAAATCTTCGGCCTGACGAAAGGGCAGACCTCGCCCACGTCGCCGAAGGGCCACAAGTCGAAGACCCAGCCCCACGGGAGCGCCAAAGATCCCATCCGCCCGCTCTCGCTCGCGATCACGTCCGGCGCGTCCTACGTCGCGCGGACGGCGGCGGTCAACCCCAATCAGGCCAAGGAGATTCTCGTCGAGGCGATGCAACACGACGGCTTCGCCCACGTGGACTTCCTCACCCAGTGTCCGACGTGGAACAAGGACGCCCGGCAGTACGTCCCCTACACGGACATCAACGACGCCGACGAACACGACCACGACCCGACGGACAAGGCGGCGGCCCAGAAGATGGCCACCGAGGCCGAGCAGTCGCTCTACGAGGGCGAGGTCCTGACCGGCCGGTTCTACGTCGACAGCGACCGGCCGTCCTACTCCGAGGAGAAACAGGCCATCGGCGAGATGCCCGAGGAGCCGCTCGCGGAGCGCTACTTCGACGAGGACTACGAGTGGGAGCGGACCCACGACATGTTCCTCGACCGGCACAAGTAGGCTCCGGAGCGCTCCAGAGACGGACCACGAACCGATTTTCGTCTTCGCAACATATTTTTTCCGTGGACCGAAACGGACGTGTATGGGTACGCTCGATACGGAACGTCGGATTCTCTCCGTCCTCGAGGAGGACGCACAGGCGTCCTACGGGGAGATTGCCGACCGCGCCGGGGTGTCGAAGCCGACGGTCCGAAAGTACATTCAGCAGATGGAAGAGGACGGCGTCATCGTCGGCTACTCGGCCGAGGTCGACCCCAAGAAACTCTCGGGGCAGTCTATCGCGCTCGTCGGAATCGAAGTCGAGAGCGAGCGCTACGTCGAGGTCACCCGCGCGCTGAAGGAGATGGACGCGGTGGAGGCCCTCTACACCTCCTCGGGCGACCACATGCTGATGGCCGAAGTCCGCGCCCGCGACGGCGACGCCCTCGGCGACGTGATCAACGACACCATCCTCGACATCGACGGCGTGACGGCCACGCACCCCTCCTTCCTCCAGGAACGGCTGAAATAGCAGTAGCGGAATATTGAGGGTCGTCGGCATCCGAGACGTGGCATGGTCGGCGGCGAAGGCGAACGGCTCCCCGGCGCAGGGGTAGACGACGCGGACGAGGACGACCGCATCGTCTGCCACGTCGACATGGACTGTTTCTACGCCTCCTGTGAACGCCTGCGAGAGCCCGGCCTCCGCGGCGAACCGGTGGTCGTGGGGATGGGCTACGAGTCGGGCGAACCCCACGGTGCCGTCGCCACCGCGAGCTACGAGGCCCGCGCGTACGGCGTCGAGAGCGCCCAACCCATCTCACGGGCGCTCGAACGATTGCCCCGAAAAGCGGTGGCCCGCGAGGACCCCGACCTCGACACCGCGGACGCGGGCCACTACCGCCCCGTCGATCTGGCGTACTACCGCGAGATAGCGGGCGAGATCAAAGCGATCCTCCACGAGTGCGCCGACCGCGTCCGCGAGGTGAGCGTCGACGAGGCGTATCTCGACGTGACCGAGCGGACGGCGTGGACCGTCGTGAACGGCCGCCCCCTCGCCGAGGGCTACGCCCGACACGTCAAAGAGCGGATCGCACGCGAGGTGGGCGTGCCCGCGAGCGTCGGCGTCGCGCCCACGATGAGCGCCGCGAAGGTGGCGAGCGACCACGACAAGCCCGACGGGCTGGTCGTCGTCGAACCGGGCGAGGTGCGCGACTTTTTTCGCTCGCTGCCGGTCGAGGCGGTCCACGGCGTCGGTCCGGTGACGGCACGAAAACTGGGCGAGATGGGCATCGAGACGGCGGGTGATCTCGCCGCCGCGGACCCCGACGCGATCCGGGAGCGATTCGGGGAGCGCGGGCGGACGCTCTACGACCGGGCGCGGGGCCACGACGACCGGGAGGTGCGGCCGACGGGGCGCCCAAAGAGCCTCTCGCGGGAGTCGGCGTTCACCGAGGCGACGGCCGACGCCGAGCGTCAGCGCGAGACGGTCGACGGACTGGCGGCGGACGTGGCGGATCGGGCCGAGGGGAAAGACGCTCTCTATCGCACCATCGGGATCAAGGCCGTGACGCCGCCGTACGACGTGAACACGCGCGAGCGGTCGCTCCCCGGTCCGGTCGCCGACGCGAATCTGGTTCGGGAGGTGGCACTGGACCTCCTCACGGAGTTCGAAGGCGACCCGATCCGCAAGCTCGGGGTTCGAGTGTCGAACCTCCAGTTCGAGGCGGCGGAGCAGGCGCGGCTGGACGGGTGGGACGGCGACGAGGGGGAGACAGCGGGGACGGAGATGGAGACGACAGCCGAGGACGCCCGCAGTCGGTCGTCCACGGACGGCCAGTCGTCGCTGACCGACTTCTAGGGAGTATCGTAACTGTCCACAGATTCTCGCCGAAGCGGTCCGGCGAGAATCTACGATGGTTTCCGATACACTCTATCGACCCGTAGGACGCTCGTCTGACGCGGAACTATGGGGGACGGGCCACTCTCACGGACCAATGACGGACACGGAGACGGAAACCATCACGGTCGCGGACGTGAGCGACGGTCCCGGTGGCGACGCCGACGCCGATCCGGGGACGCCGGTCGAGCTCCCGGTCGTCGAACTGCTCACCGGCCGCGGGTTCGTCACGGGGAAGTCCGGGTCGGGGAAGTCGAACACCGCGTCGGTGCTCGTGGAGAACCTGCTGGCGAACAACTTCCCCGTCCTCGTGGTCGACACCGACGGCGAGTACTACGGCCTGAAAGAGGAGTTCGAACTCCTGCACGCGGGTGCGGACGACGAGTGTGACATTCAGGTCAGCCCCGAACACGCCGAGAAAATCGCGTCGCTGGCGCTGGAGGGCAACGTCCCCATCATCCTCGACGTGTCGGGCTACCTCGACGAGGACGAGGCGAAGGAGCTTCTGCTGTCGGTCGCCCGCCACCTGTTCGCCAAGGAGAAGAAGCTGAAAAAGCCCTTCCTGATGCTCGTCGAGGAGGTCCACGAGTACATTCCGGAGGGCGGCGGCCTCGACGAGACGGGGAAGATGCTGATCAAGATCGGCAAACGAGGTCGGAAACACGGCCTCGGCATCGTCGGCATCAGCCAGCGGCCGGCCGACGTAAAGAAGGATTACATCACGCAGTGCGACTGGCTGGTGTGGCACCGCCTGACGTGGAACAACGACACGAATGTCGTGAGTCGGATCATCGACGCCGAACACGCCAACGCCGTCGAGGATCTGGGCGACGGCGAGGCCTTCCTGATGACCGACTGGAGCGAGTCGGTGCGACGGGTGCAGTTCCACCGCAAGCGCACCTTCGACGCGGGGGCGACGCCCGGCCTCGACGACTTCGAGCGCCCGGAGCTCAAATCCGTAAGCGACGATCTCGTCTCCGACCTCCGCGAGATCAGCGACGAACAGGAACGCCGGGAGAGCGAACTCGCGGACCTGCGTCAGGAGTTGGACAAGAAGGAACAGCGCATCCGCGAACTCGAAGCGGAGCTAGAGGAGGCCCGCGACCTCTCGCGGATGGCCGACCGGTTCGCGCAGGCGATGCTCCAAAAGGCCGAGGCGCCGTACCGTGGCGGCGAGGGCCGTAACCTCGCCCGCGCGGGAACGGTGGCGGACGATCAAGCCGAGCTCCACGAGTACGAGCGCGAGCGTCCGGACCGAGACGGGGACGCGACGGCCGGGGAGACGGAGGAGCCGGTCGACGCGAACGCGGAGGCGGAGGCGGAGACGAACGCCGATCCCGACCGCCCCGAAATCGAGCCGAACGACTGGCCGACGCCCGACGCCGTGGCGAGCACGGAGCGTGCCGACACCGAGGAGGACGCTGGGAACGCCACTGCGGACACCGACGCCAGCACCCCATCGTCGTCCGACCAGACCGACGTGACGTTCGGGGACGAGGCGGCGGGCGAGGTGACCGCCGACGACGAAGCCGGACGTGTGGACGACGCCGACGTGGACGCCGAGACCGACCGCGACGCCACCACGGCGACGGCCCGGACGCCCGACGCGACCCCCGGCACCCGCGAAGCGGTCGTGACCCGGCTCCGCCGGCAGATCCGTGACCTGCCAGACCTCTCCCAGCAGATGCTCGCTCACTACCGGATCGAGCGGGAGGCCGATCCCGTCGACGCCCACGTCGCCGCCGGCGGGACGCCCGAACAGCCCATGGCGTACGGGCGAAATCGTCCGCTCCGGACGGGTGGGTTCGTCGAACACGTCGAGGAGGACCGCTACCGGTACGCGCTCCCCGACCGCGTCGCCGAGGCGTTCGACGGCCACCTCGACGGCGAGGCACTGGACGAAGTCGTCCGCGAGGTCGAGGAGGCGTTCGTCGACGAGGAGACGCTCGCCGCGGAGGCAGCGGACGTGCGCGTCCCCGACGAACGCGACGAGGTGGAGGTCGTCGACGACGACGTGGCCGGCGACGACGGCTTCGTCGACGAGGACGCCGTCTTCGTCGAAGGCGGGGGCGAGACGCCCGCCTCGGCCGATCACGCGACGCGACAGCAGATGGCGTCGGGGAGCGGCGAGAGCGACGATCCGAACTCGCGGACCGACGCGGAGATTCTCTAGACCCCCGACACCAAATCTTCCAGCGCCGCCCGCGGATCGTCGGCCTTCGCCACCCCACTCGCGAGCAACACCCCCTCGGCACCGAGGTCGGCGGCCGCGGCGAGGTCGTCGCCGGTCGAGACGCCCGCGCCGCAGTACACGTCCACGTCGGGGTCGACGGCACTGGCGGCGGCGACGGCGCCCTCGACGATATCGGGGTCGGCCGTACTCACGGACACGTCGCCGCCGATGAGTTCGGGGGGCTCGACCGCGACGGCGTCGGGACCGAGGGCGGCCGCCGCGCCCACCTGATCGGGGTTGTTGGCGCAGACGACCGTCTCCAGTCCGGCGCGTTCGGCGGCGTCGAGGGCGCCGTCGATGTCGGCGAGTTTCAGGCGGCGTTCGGAGTGGTTGAGCAGGGTCCCTTCGGCGCCGGCGTCGGTTAGGGCCTCGGCGAGCGTGTGACCGGTGTGGCTACCGTGGGCGACCGGCGCGACGTGTTGCGCCCACGTCTCGACGCCCGTCGCGGCGACGCGGTCGAGGTGGGCGGCCTGCGGCGCGACGGCGATGCGGACGCCGCTCGCGTCGGCCACGTCGCGGGCCGCCTCGGCGACGGCGACCGGATCACAGGGGTACGCCTTCAGGTTGACGAGAACGAACATACCGGGGCAAGCGCGGGGAGGAGGGAAAAAACGTGGTTATTCGGCGTCCGCGATGGCGTCCGCGACGGCTTCGACCGTCTCCACGTCCACGTCGTACTCCTCGGCGAGCGACTGGGCGGCGGCGGGAGAGAGGGACTGAGCGGCGGCGGATCCGTCGCCGTGGTGATCGTGGATCGGATCGAGGCGGGTGTCCGCCACCTCCAGATTCACCGCGTCCCAGCGACTGTAGTGGCCCATGGCGTCGAAGTAGGCCTTGGTGGCCCGGCGCTCCGAGCGGTCGAACTCGGCGGTCAGGAGCGCCTCTTCCCCCACCGCTGGCCCGGCCTTCACGATCCCCGCGGGGTTGACGAGCATGCTTCCGCCGTTCCCGACCCCGAAGCCGATTTCGCCCTCCTCGAAGCCGTCGGGGACGCCCTCGCTCATGTACGCGGAACACGAGACGACGAACGACTGCGTCTCGAAGGCGTACTCGCGGACGGCGGGGTAGATGTCGCAGGTGTCGCGAGCGGCGTCCGACTCGGCGCGGGTCTTGTCGCCGGGGTGGCCGTGCTGTTCCCAGAAGCCCGGCCAGACGGCGGCGTGAATCTCCTCGCCCTGCGCACAGAGCGCCGCCTTCGACAGTGTCATGTGGTTCTCGTAGCAGACGAGGCCGCCGAGCCGACCAACGTCGGTGTCGTGGACGGCGAGACACTCGGGGTCGCCACGCCCCCAGATGGCGCGTTCGTCGTGGGTGGGCATGAGTTTCCGGTGGCGACGCACCAAGTCGCCCGAGCGGTCGAAGAAAAAGAGGGAGTTGTAGAGCGTCTCGCTCCCCGGGCGGTCGTCCACCTCGTTCGTGCCGAGGACGAGATGGAGGTCGGCATCGGCGACGGCCTCGCCGATGGTCGCCACGGCGTCGTCGTCGACGTGGAGGCTGTTGGCCGCCAGATCGACCATCAGATCGGTCCAGCGGGCGATAGAGGTGCTCCGTCGCCAGTAGGGGTAGCCGGGGAAGTACGTCTCGGGGAAGACGAGTACGTCGACGCCGCAGTCGCCGGCGCGTTCGATCCACCGACAGGTCTTGTCGAGGGTCGCCTCGGCGTCGTGGTAGACCGGTTCGATCTGGGCGGCACCGAGCGTGAACGACTCGGCTACGTCGCGGTCGCGAGCCATGGCCGGGTCGTTCGCGGGCGGAGCCTATTTAGCTGTCGAGGGGACCGACCTGCTGAGGAGAGACGGCGGAGGGATCAGTCCTTGCGCTTGACCACGTCGCCGAGCGTCGTCGTCGTCGAGGAGCCGCCGGACCACTCGGCGTCCTCGTCGCCCGCGCCTTCCGAGAGCGAGATGTCGAGTTTCCGTTCGAGTTTCTTCTGTACCTCGTCGCTCGGGAGAATGTCGCCGCGTTCGAGTTTGCGGATGAGGCTCGCCTTCTCGTTGAGTTCCTTCGCGAGGTCCTCCTGACTCAGGCCGCGCTCCTCGCGGGCCGCACGGATACGGTCGTCGTAGTCGGTGGCGAGCTCCTCCATGTCGTCGAACATGTCGCGCCGACGGCGCGAGCCACCGCTCGACGACCCGCCGGACGACGAACTCGACCCGCCACTCGAGGCGGACGAAGACGAAGACGACGTGGAGTATTTCGTCGAGGACGAACTGCTCGACTCGGTACGGACTTCGGTGCCGAAGTCCGAACACTCGTCACAGAGCTCCAGTTCGGCCCCTTCGACTTTCGTCGTGGTGAGCGACGAACTCTCGGCTCCACACATTTCACACTGGGGCATACCACTCCGTAGCGGGTGGCGGGGGATAAAAGGTGCGCCCCGCTCCACCACCGCCCCGAATCCATTTGTATACAGCACCGTATACGCACGGCCATGAGCAAAACGATCCGGGTCGACGACGAAACCCACGCGGCGTTGAGCGAACTGAGGGGGGAAGAGGAGACGTACGACGACGTCATCACCAGCCTGCTCGAACAGCGGCGTGAGACGGTGCAAGAGGGGGCCGGTCTCTGGGAGGGGACGGACGCCGCCGAGAGCGCCCTAGAGGCACGAAAGCGGATGAAGAAAGGCGTCGGCGAGTGATGGCACTGTACGACAGCAGCGTTCTGATCGACTATCTCGACGCGAGAGACGAAGCCACGGCCTACGTCGAGGAACATCTCGACGAGCGAGCCGTGACCGTGCCACTCGTCCTGTTCGAAGTGTATCAAGGCGAGGTGTTCAAAACCGGCACCGCCGACTTCGACGCGGTCGATGGCGCGCTCGGCTGGGTGGACGTCGTCGACGAGACGCCCGACCTGTCCCGCGCGGCAGCCGAACTACAGCAGGAGCTCGCGCAGGACGGGACGCCGTTCTCCCCTCGTGACGCCTTCGTCGCGGGAGCAGCGTACGGACTCGACGAACGACTCGTCGTCGCCGACGACGATTTCGACGTGCAGGGACTCACCGAAACCATCGACGTCGACTTCCTTCCGGAACGGGAGTAGCCGGACTGGAACCGGACGGTCGGCGGGGTTCCGTCGCCTCACGTCAGATCGGACCACGCGCCCCAGAACCGCTGGAGCGCGGTGAAGTGGCCGATGAGAGCGAAGAAGACGAGGAGGTAGCCGACGACGGTGAGCGAGAGCGGCCCGACGGGGGCGCCCACGACGGCGGCCACGGCGGCGACGACGCCGATGAGGGCGAGGCGATCCGCACGGCCGACGAGGCCACCGTACTCGCGGCCGAGTCCGACCGCCTGAATCTGTGTCCCGAGGTAGGAGGTCATCAGGACGCCGGTGACGGCGAGCAGGCCGAGGTCGTACCGGGAGACGCCGGCGGCGAGGCCGACGACGAGGACGATGTCGGCGTAGCGATCCAGCACGTGATCCAGTAGGTCACCGCCGCGGGACTCGACGTTCTGCGTGCGCGCGAGGGCGCCGTCCAGCAGGTCCAGCCAGCCGTTCGCGAGGACACACAGGGCGCCGAGGACGTACCCGAACGGCGTGGCGAGGTAAAAGCCCACGCCGGCGGCGACGGCGAACCCGAAGGCGACGACGCTGACGCCGTCGGGCGTGAGGCCGATCCGGTCGGCCGCGGCCACCATCGGATCGAGGACGAGTTCGGCCACGGGGCGGAGGCGATCTAGGGTCACAGGTAGTCCGTGAAGTCCACGCCGCCCGCGCTCGGTTCGCGCTCGCCGGCGACGACGGCCTCGATTTCCTCGGCCACCTCGGCCGGCGTGCGATCTGTCGTGTCGATTTCGTACACCCGGTCCAGCCCGTGCCGATCCACGGCTTCGGAGAGGATCACGTCGAGCGCCTCGCTCTCCGCGTTCTCCGTCGCCTTCGTCTCGTCGGCACCACGGTCGCGCAGCCGGGTTTCGAGCACGTCCGGCCGGCACCGGAGGACGACCACTTTGTCCGCGTCGAGGTGGTGGGCGAGGTGGGACTCGACGACACCCGACCAGTCGCCCAACGCCTCGCGGACGGCGTCGAGGTCGGCCACGAGCGAGTCGCGCTCGTCGTCGCGCTCGGACCAGAGGCCGGCCTCCCGAATCAGGTCGTTGAGGTGGATCACCGGGCCGTCGAGGAGAGTCGTGGCGGTGGTCTTGCCGGTGCCGGGGGTGCCGGTGACGGCGACGCGGTAGTCGACCGTGGCATCGTCAGCGTCCGCGTCGGCGTCGCTCATACGCGCACCTCCGCGAGCGCGTCGTTGATCGTTTCGACGGCACGGGGTGTGGTCTCGCGGGTGCCACAGGAGACGCGAATACACTCGGGGAGGCCGAAACTGGAGCAGTCGCGGACGATGACGCCCTGCCGCTGGGTGGCCTCCGCAACCGCCGAGGCGTCGCCCACCTCCGCGAGGACGAAGTTGCCGCCGCTCTCCCACGTCGGCGCGTCGAGGTGCTCGCGGAGGTAGGCGCGGGCCCAGCGTGCCGTCTCGACGGTCCGTTCGAGGTGGTCGTCGTCGTCGAGGGCGGCGAGGGCGGCCCGACAGCCCACCTCGCTGGCAGCGAAGGGCGTGTTGACGCGGGCGTAGGCGTCCGCCCACGACTCGGGGACGACGCCGTAACCCACGCGGAGCCCCGCGAGGCCGTACGCCTTCGAGAACGTCCGCAGGACGGCGAGGTTGTCGTGGGTGTCGAGGAGGTCGATAGCGGAGGGAGCCTCGGTGTACTCGGCGTACGCCTCGTCGACGACGAGGAGAGTGTGGTCGGCGACGGATTCGGCCAGTTCGACGATGGCCTCGCGGGAGAACTCCGCGCCCGTCGGGTTGTGCGGCGTCGTGAGGTAGACCATCCGCTCGCCGTCGTAGGCGTCGAGGACGGTTGCGGGCGTCTGCGCGAAGTCGTCGGCCTTCGACAGTTCGTAGGTCGTCACGTCGCCGTGGTGGTAACGCGCGCTCATCCGGTAGTACGAGAAGCCGGGCTCGGGCGCGAGAATACGGTCGCCGGGATCGAGGAAGGCCCGCGAGAGGTAGTCGATAGCGCCGTCGGCGCCGGGGGTCACCCACACCTGTTCGGGCGCGCAGTCCCAGTGGTCGGCCAGCCTCTGGCCGAGGTCGGTGTGGGACGCCTTGGGGTAGACGCCGACGCGGGGCGCCGTCTTCTGAATGGCCTCGACGGCCGCCGGGCTCGGGCCGTGTGGGTTCTCGTTCGACGAGAGTTTCGTGAGGTCGTCGGGGTCCATCCCCAGTTCGCGGGCGACCTCCTCGGCGCCGCGGCCGGGGACGTACGGCGAGAGGTCGGAGAGATCCCGTGGTTGCATGGCCGGATGATGCAGACGCCGACGCTTAAGCGTGATTGATCGATCACTCGCCGCCAGTGATCGCTTCGAGACCGTCGTGGGCCAGTTCCAGCGTCTCGATGGCAGCGCCGGGGCGGTCGGCCACCAGTTCTGGCCCGTCCCACCGGATCGGCGTGGCGTCGCGACAGCGCCACCCCCGCGCCCGCTCGCCCGTCGCGTCGAGGAGGAACACCCGCACGTCCCGCGGTTCGACCGCCCCCGCGACCCAACCTTGGAGCCAGTCCCAGAGCCGCCGGTCGTCGGTGACCCCGCGCCGGAGCGTGAGCGTGGGTGAGGTGGTCCGCCGACGCGGGGCGGGCGGCACGTGGCCGACCGCCCGACCGAGGCGGTCACCCCAGTCGAACCAGTCGACGTCTTGATCGGCGTCGTCCTCGGGAGTGTCGTCGGCCGACTGGGCCTGCACCCGGACCGACAGGCCGGTGACTTCGGTGAACCCGAGTGGGGGGCGGTCGTCACCGAGGTCCACGTCGAACCGGTGACGGCCGTAGGGTTCGGCGGGACGGTCGGTCATTTCTTCCGCTTCGTCGACTTCTCGTGGCTCGTCTGATACGTCTCCGGCTTCTCGTGGCTCGTCCGGTACGTTTCCGGGTCCGCCGTCTCCAGTTCTCCCTCCGCCCGCCGCTCCCCGCCGTCCGTCTCACCGCCCGCATCCGCGCGCTCGACGCCTTCGTGGACGATTTCGAGCGTCTCGATGGCGACGGCGGAGCGGTCGGCGTCGAGCGTCGGCGCCTCGTACCGGGCGGGCCACGCGTTCCGGAACTCCCACCGTGCCGCCTCCGAACCCTCCTCGTCGAGGAGGACGACGGCGATGGATCGCCGGGCTTCGTCGACCTTGCCCTGCTGGACGAGTCGACGCCACTCGGCGAGTTCGACGCCGTCTCTCGTGACGCCGTACCGCAACTCCAGCGGGCCGTACTCGTTCAGGCCGGCGAGTTTCCGGGGCGTCGGCCGTTCGTTGCCCTCGCGGTACTCGACGACGGCGGTGGACGACCGGGGGAGACGGCAGTGGTTGAATCCGGCTTTCGCGATGCCGTCTATCTCGACGAGAAAACGGGCAACCCGGAACGGGCCGTGCCGGTCAGGCATCGCTCCGCTCCGACTGGGGGCTGGTCGGGTCCGATTCCGTGGGAGTGGTACCGTCTACCATACTGGCTGATCGAACTCTTCCCACTCTCTTGAAACTTTGCGCCGAGGCGGCCGCCCACGCTCAGAGCCAGCGGTCGAGGCGCGTCGCGAGTCGACAGGAGAGCGCAGCGATGGTGAGCGTGGGGTTCATCGCGCCGCCGGTGGGGAAGACGCTGCTACCCGCGATCCAGAGGTTGTCGCAGTCGTGTGCTCGGCAGTCGGGGGCGACGACGCTCTCCGCGGGGTCGGTTCCCATCCGGGTCGTCCCCATGTGGTGGAAGGCCGGCCCCGTCTCGTCGGGGCCGACGACCCAGTCGACCTCGGCGTCGAGTTCCGCCAAGATTGCGCGCTGTACCTCGTTGACGCGCTCGATGGCCTGTCGGGTCTCCGGACCCACCGACCAGCGCACGTCTGGCACGGGGTTGCCGTGGTCGTCGGTGGTGGACGGGTCGAGCGTGATGCGGTTCTCCTCGCGCGGGAACTGTTCGACGAGGGCGCCCACGGCGAGATGCGTGCCGTAGGACTCGCGGAGGGTGTCGAGGAGCGAGTCGCCCCAGTCGTCGGCGTTGAGCGCCTCGATGACCGGCGACGGTCCGGCGTAGTTGAGGAACTCCAGTTTGACGCCTTGGAGGGGGTCCTCGCCGTCGTAGAGGGCGTGACACTCGCTGGTGTTGAAGCCGACGTGGTTCTGGCGGGTGGGGCGGTCGACCCGGCCGCCGACGCCGGCGAAGCAGTGGTCCACGAAGTAGCGACCCACCAACCCGGAGGAGTTGGCGAGGCCGTCGGGGTGGGCGTCGGACGCCGAGAGCAGGAGGAGACGGACGTTCTCGACGCCGCCGCAGGCGAGGACGACGGCGCGGGCCGCCTGTCGGTGCTCCTCACCGTCGGGGGTGGCGTAGACGGCGGCTTCGATGCGCTCGCCCGACGCGTCGTGGTCGAGGAGCTGGACGGGTGCCCGGTCGATGACGCGCGCGCCCGCTGCTTCGGCGCGGGCGACGTGACGCTCCGCGGTGTACTTCGCCCCCGACGGGCAGACGGGTTTGCAGGTGCCGTAGCCGACGCAGGCCGAGGCGTCGTCGTAGGGCTCGGAGTTGCGGGCGTTCGGGACGGAGTGCATGGGGAGTTCGAGCGCCTCGCAGGCCTCCGCGAAGATGGAGTCGCTGTGGGAGGGCGGGAACGCGGGGAGCGGATGGGGTTCCTCGCGGGGCGGCGCGAAGGGGTTGTCGGCGGCGCCGGCGACGCCCAGCTCGCGTTCGGCCTCGGCGTAGTAGGGGCGCAGGTCGGCGTAGTCGATGGGCCAGTCCACGCCGACGCCGTGGCGAGACTGGAGTTCGAAGTCGCGCTCGTGGAGGCGCATCACCATCCCCTGCCAGTGGAGCGTCGACCCGCCGATTCCCTTCACGCGCGCGGCGTTGAGGGGGTACTCCTTCGAGCCGCTGGAGGTGTAGGCGTCGCGCGGACCGCCCATGCCCCAGAGGCTACCGGCGGCGTCGCCGCCTCCCCGAGGCGTCCCCGACGCCTCGCCGCCGGGCCGGAGGTGCGCGTCGAGTTGCGCCGTCCGGTCGTCAAGGTCGAACCGCGGTCCGGCGTCGAGGACAACCACGTCGTGACCCGCCTCCGCGAGTCGGGCGGCGACGATGGCGCCCGCGGGGCCGGCGCCGACGACGCACACGTCGGCGGCCGGTTCGGGCGACCGATCCTCAGCCATCCTCGTCCTCCATCGAGGCGCGCTGGTAGCTCTCGGTGCCGCCGGGGTAGCCGACGGGGTTCTCGATGCCGACGAGGCGGCCGCCGGTCGGGGAGGCGTAGAAGGCGTAGAGGAGTTCGTTCACGAGGTAGAAGCGCACCTGCGCCGCGAGGTTGCCGTCGGGGTCGGGATCGGCCACGTCGACGCTGAGGTCACGGAGGAGCTGGTCGCGGGCCGACCGGTCGAGGTCGACGAGGGACGCGTCGCGCCAGTCGTGGGCCGTGGCGTCGAGGTCGGCGGCGGCCGCATTGACGCCCTCGCGGTGGGCCGGGTCGTCCGCGACGCGGCCGGCGACGTACGTCTCGACGAAGGGCTCGATGCCCGTCGCCTCGGACGGAAAGACCGCTTCCGCGACGGCGACGAGGGTGGCGAGCGTGTCGGCGGGAACGGCGGCGTCGGCACTGCCCTCGTCGCCGAGGACCGTCGCCCCCGCGACACCGACGACGCCGGCGGCCGCCAGCGCCGCCAGCGCGTCCCGTCGACTCAGGTTCATCGGCGACGGATTAGGCAGGCCTAAATTTATGACTTGTCCTCTGTCGTCGTGGAAGAAGAGTCCGCGGACCGCACTCAATCGCGCCGCGCGGTGAATTCGAGGGTCTCGACACCTTCGATCTCGACTTCGACCTCGTCGCCATCTTCGAGGCCGCCGACGCCGGAGGGCGTGCCCGTCGAGATGACGTCGCCGGGTTCCAGCGTCATGTACGCGGAAATCTCCTCGATCAGTTCGGGGACGGAGAAGATGAGCTGTGAAATGTCGGAGGACTGCTTGGTCTCGCCGTTGACGCGGAGGGAGACTGAGGCGTCGTCGGAGACGTGGTCGGGGTCGGCGACGACCGGGCCCATCGGGGCGGCGCCGTCGAAGGCTTTGCCGCGCACCCAGTTCTGCTCTTGGCGCTGGTCGTCGCGGTTGGAGATGTCACAGACGACGGTGTAGCCGTCGACGACGGCGTCGGCGTCCGCGGCGTCGACGTTCCGGCACTGCTCGCCGATGACGACGCCGAGTTCGGCCTCCCAGTCGACCTGTTCTTTCCCCTCGGGGAGGGTGATGGTGTCGCCGTGGGCGGCGACGGTGTTCGGCGTCTTCAGGAAGAGCATCGGGCGGTCGGGGACGTCGATGCCCGTCTCCTCGGCGTGGTCGGCGTAGTTGATGCCGATGCAGATGATCTTCGACGGTTCGGAGGGGGCGAGGATGTCGACCTCGTCGAGGTCGTAGGTGGCGTCGGCGAAACTGACGCTGTCGCCGTGCCACTCGCCCGTCCGAACCATGCCTGCGGGATCGCGGAATCTGACGTGTCGCATGAGGGGGGCGTCACCCGCGGGCGAAATAAGCCTTCCTCGTTGGTTCGGGGAGCAAGATTGATGTTCGAATCCAAACAACTTAGAGCGGAACCATGGAACTCACTTGGCACGGCCACTCCACGTGGCACGTCTCCGTCGACGACACGTCGCTGTTGATCGACCCGTTCTTCGGGAACCCGTTCACGGCCGTCGATCCCGCGGACCTCGACCCGGACTACGTCCTCCTGACCCACGGGCACGCGGACCACATCGGTGACGTGGGCGAGTTCACGGACGCTACCATCGTCGGCACGCCGGAACTGACGGCGTGGGTGGCGGACGAACACGGCGCCGACGACACGGTCGGCATGAACATCGGCGGCACCGTCGAGTGTGGCGACGCGTACGTCACGATGCACCGCGCGGACCACACGAACGGTATCGGCACCGACTACGAGTACAGCGCCGGACCGCCGGCGGGGTTCATCGTCGGCGACACGGTGCCCACCCAAGAGAGCGACGAGGACGCCTTCGCGTTCTACCACGCGGGCGACACGGGACTGATGAGCGAGATGCGCGACGTGATCGGACCGTTCCTCGAACCCGACGCCGCGGCGCTCCCGGTGGGCGATCACTACACGATGGGGCCGGCACAGGCCGCCATCGCGGCCGACTGGCTCGGGGTGGATCACGTCTTCCCGATGCATTACGACACCTTCCCGCCCATCGAAATCGACATCGCGGACTTCGAACGCGAGGTGGCGGCGACGGGCTCGACCGCCGAAGTCCACGTCCTCGACGGCGACGAGAGTTACGCGTTCGAGCGGCCGTACGCCGAAGAGTAGGGACAGGGTTTAGACGCCGCGGCCCGAGTCGACGGGTGGAATGAGCGACATCGAGACGATCACCGTCAGCGACGAAGGGTTCGCGTGTGTCAATCAGGTCGGCGACTTCGAGTTCACGGTCGACGCCACCGACGAGTCGGGGCCGAATCCGAACGCGGCGCTCGTAGCGACGTACGCGTCCTGTTTCCTCCCGGCGTTCCGCGTCGGCGGCCAGCAACGCGGCCACGACGACCTCGGGAAGATTCAGATCGACGCGAGCGCCGACCTCGACGACGACGATCTCGCTTCGATCCACTTCGCGATCCACGTGGCCGCCGACCTCGACGACGAGACGTTCGACGAGATCGTCGAGCGGGCCAGAGACATCTGTCACGTTCACGCGGCGCTCCGTGACGGCCTCAAGGCCGACATCGACATCTACGGCGACGCGTTCTGAGCCGCCGCTCACGAGCCGTCGACCACGCCAAGAGAACAGCTCAGCGACGGTACCAGCGGTAACTCATCGCCCGGCCGTCGACGATGACGACCTCCTGTCCCTCGGTCGTCGACCGCTCGTCGGCGTCGTCCATCTCGTCTTCGACCTCGTCGCGGAAGACGTACGGGCTGTTGTTCGGTGACATACCCCATGGTACGCCCCCACACATAAATAAAGTTACGTCAGACGCCGGCGTGACGCCGTGTCGCGGTGGATTCCTGTGGGCCGGCGCCCAGTCCACCGAGGCGCGTCGCCGTCGGTTGTCCCCTATCGAGAACATCACCGTACTTTCTTGTGCGCCGTTTCCGTCGTATGCGGTACTTCGGGATGGATCGTAGAAACACGACCGACGACGGCCGCAAGGGGGGCGCCAAGGGAGAACGGGTACGGTGGAGCCAACGGGGGGCACCATGAGCGGACACGGCGAGCGAGCGCCCGAGGCCGACCTCGGCCTGCTCGACGCGACGATGATCGGGATGGGGGCGATGATCGGCGCGGGGATCTTCGTCCTGACGGGACTGGCCGCCGAAATCGCCGGTCCAGCAGCTATCCTCGTCTTCCTGCTCAACGGCGTCGTGACGGCCTTTACCGGCCTCTCGTACGCGGAGCTCGCGGCTTCGATTCCCAAGAGCGGCGGCGGCTACGCCTTCGTGCGCGAGGTGTTCGACGACCTCCCCTCGTTCGTGATGGGGTGGATGCTGTGGTTCGCCTACATGATCGCCGGGGGCCTGTACGCGCTGGGGTTCGCGCCGAACTTCCTCGAGCTCCTGCACGTCTACGACGTGACGCCGGCGCCGGATCAGGTGGGGGCGATTGCGCTCCCCGTCGTCGACGCCGGCGTGCCCGCCGCCGTCGCCCTCGCGTTCGTGGCCGTCCTCTTTCTGGTCACGCTGAACGCCCTCTCGACGGCCGCGAGCGGGAGCGTCGAGACCATCTTCACGCTCGTGAAGGTGGGTATCCTCGTGGTCTTCGTCGCCTTCGGCGCCACGTCCCCCATGTTCGCCACCGCGGAGTTCCAGCCACTTTTCCCCGGCGGCGCCAGCCCCCTCAGCATCCTCCCCGCGATGGGGCTGACGTTCATCGCGTTCGAGGGGTACGACCTCATCACGACGGTGACCGAGGAGGTGAAGAACCCGCGGGAGAACATCCCGAAGGCCATCTTCGTGAGCCTCGCGGTGACCGTCCTCGTCTACCTCGCGGTGGTGAGCGTCGCGGTGGGGACGCTCGGCGCCAACGGGCTGGCGGAGGCGGGCGAAGCCGGCATCGCACAGGCCGCGACGGAGTTCATGCCGACGGGCCTGCCGATCATCCAGAACGGGGGCGCGATCATCGTCTTCGGCGCCGTCTTCTCGACGCTGACGGCGCTGAACGCCGTCGTCATCGCCTCCTCGCGGGTGGCGTTCTCGATGGGCCGGGAGGACCAACTGCTCCCCAAGTTCGGTCAACTGCACCACCGCTACGGGACGCCATTCGTCGCCATCCTCGCGAGCGGGCTGGTGATGCTCGGCTCGGTCGCGCTCCCCACCCAGAGCGCCGGCAACATGTCGAGTCTCTTCTTCCTGCTCTCCTTTATCGTCGTCAACGGCTCGGTGATCAAACTCCGGCGGGAGCGCCCGGACATGAACCGACCGTACGAGATGCCGTACTATCCGATCCCGCCGATCCTCGGCATCGTCCTCAATCTGATTCTGACGGGGGTGCTGGTGGCGTACCTGCTCCGGACGGACGTGCTGGCGCTCGTACTCAGCGCCGGCTGGATCCTGCTCGGGGTCGTGGCGTACGGCGTCTACACGCGACTGGAATCGAGAAGCGAGCCGAGCGAACCGGACGAGACAACGACACCGCAGACGGACTAACCATGACACTCGATATCATCATCGCGGGCGGCGGGCGCGTCGGCTTCGAGACAGCAGTCCTCCTCGACGGCCGGGGACACGACGTGACGGTCGTCGAACCCGACGCGGCGCGCTGTGACGAGATTGCGGAGGAGTACGTGGCGACGATCATCCGTGGCGACGCCTCCGATCCGGACATCCTCCGACAGGCCGACGTGACAGGGAACGACGTAATCGCCGGCCTGACGGGCGAGCCGGGGCTGAATCTCGCCATCTGCATGGAAGCCACGGAGATGAACCCCGATATTCGGACGGTCGCACGCATCGAGAACCGCGGTCAGGAGGGGTACGGCCAGTTCGTCGACGAGACGGTTTTCCCCGAAGGGGCCGGGGCGCGCGTGGCCGCAAACGAAATCGAGGGGAGCGACGTGCGGACGCTCGCGGACGTGACGGGGACGCTCGACATCATGGAGATCAGAGTCGAAGAGGGGGCACCGGCGGCGGGCAAAGAACTGCGGTCGGTGCGCTTCCCCGCCGGCACGCTCGTCATCTCGGACGACGACGGCGACGCGGTCGCCCGACCGGAGACGACGCTCACGCCGGGCAAACGCTACGTGATCGCGGTCGAACCGAACGTGGCCGACGAAGTGATGAACCTGTTGCGGGGCTAGAGGATCGACTCCACGTCGCCCAGCGAGTCGAGGACGTAGTCGGGCGTCACGTCGCTCCGTTCGAGGGCGCGGTCGTCGGTGACGCCGGTGCGGACGAGCACCGTCGTCATGCCCGCCCGCTCGCCGAGCGCGATGTCGGTGTCGAGGCGGTCGCCGACGACCAGACAGTCGTGGGGCGGGAGGTCGAGGCGGTCGCGGACCATCCGACGGGCCGGCTTCGAGGGCTTGCCGAGCACCACGTCCGGCTCGCGGCCGACGACGCCCGCGACGGCGTTGATGATCGCACCCGAGCCGGGCACGTCGCCCTCGGCGGCGGGGATCACCATGTCCGGATCGGTGCCGACGAGCGTCACGTCCTCGTCCTCCGCGGCGCGGAGCGCGGCACAGAGGCGGTCGTAGTCGAACGAGCGGTCGATGGAGAGGACGACGGTGTCGGCACGGTCCTCGTCGGTCACCACGGTCAGTCCGGCGTCGATCAACTGCTCGACGAGGGCGTCCTCGCCGACGACGTAGAGGGCGTCGTCGGGGTGGCGGTCGGCGAGGTAGTCGGTGGTGACCGTCCCGGCAGTGACGATTTCGTCGGGGTGGGCGTCGAAGCCGGCCCGTCGGAGCCGGTCGGCGTAGGCCGGCGGGCGCTTGGTCGGGTTGTTCGAGACGAAGAGGCGTCGGAGCCCCGTCGCGGACAGCCGGTCGAGTCCCTCGGCGGCGCCGGGAATGGGTTCGTCGCCACGCACCACCGTTCCGTCCACGTCGAGGACGACTCCGCGATAACTCATCGGCGGAGGTACGAACGCGAGGCAGTTGAACTTCGCGCTCGGCCTGAACGCCGTTAACGACCCGTTAGGTGGGACAAGGCGTCATTAGTTAACGGGGTGGGTGGGGAGGATGGCAGTACCAAGGAGGGACGCCGCCGTCGGCGACCGTCCCAACCGGGAGCGCACCATGACCGACGACAGGTTCGAACTCACGAGACGGAAGGCCCTCGCCGCCCTCGGCAGCATCGGCGTCGCCTCGGCGGGCGCAGGGCTGGGGACGAGCGCGTACTTCAGCGATCAGGAGACGTTCGAGAACAATCAGCTCACGGCGGGCACGCTGGACATGAAGGTAGCCGCGACGGAGTACTACTCCGACTGGTCG
>Ga0207733_100254_pt1 | contig 45805 bp, 42 predicted proteins | sample A23P3SouthBayCA_FD_187735 | JGI IMG/M metagenome (GOLD analysis project Ga0207733, IMG submission 187735) | Aerobic enrichment media microbial communities from Eden Landing Ponds, California, USA - A23 P3 (SPAdes) | ecosystem: Environmental > Aquatic > Marine > Unclassified | place: Emeryville...
CCGCCTGCCGATGGCCCTCGTCGAGGCGGACGGGACGATCGTCGGCGGGGTCCCCTTCCTGGCACTGCACATCCGGGCTGATGATCAGGTCGCGATCGCGATGGCACCCGGCCCGACCCTGATTGACCCTGGCCGGGACCCCGACGCCCTCCGCGAACGTGCGATTGCCGGCGCGATGGAGTATTCTGCGGCTGCGACGCTCGCCGATCGACCGCCCCATGGCATCGACATCGTCACGAGCGCGAACGTGGACCTTGGTCCGGCACTCGCGGTCGAGGACCGGCCATTCGTCTTTTTCACGTTCGCCGCTCAGCCGCCCGACGATTCACCGTCCGAGTCCGATCGAGTCGAGGAGCGTCTCTCGCCAATCGCGGCGGCAGCCGACGGCATCGATTGGACGCACCGAGCGAAATCGGTGCGCTACGACCGCATCCAGCACCACGGCGCACTCCTCGCTCGACGGATTCCTGGCCCACCGGGACGGGCACTGGGCGCGCCGTTCACCGGGGTCGGCCGTCGCGTGCGGCGAGTGCGCGACCGTCGCGCGGACTTCGACACCGACCCCTACACCGTTGCCCATCACGAGGGCATCCCGGCCGCGACGCTCGGCGCGTGTTACGACGCCAACCGGCCGGCCAGTACCCACACGGTCGCCGACCGTGCGTTCTACCGCTGGTGGGCCGGGCGACCTGATCTCGGACGGATCGACACCTACGTCGTGCATCGGGGCAGCCGGGTCGCGGCGGCGCTGATCGCCCATCGCGAGGAGACCCGGTCGGACAGCCTCGACGTCCGGTGCATCGACCACGTCTTGCCGATGACGGGCGGGCCAACACGGCCGGACGCCGTCGCCGCCGGCCTCCAGCGGCTCCTCCGCGAACACACCGCTGCCGACGTCGTCCGCACGTCGAACCCACTCGTGCCGGAGCGGGTCCTCGCCGCCTACGGATTCAACCGAGCGGACCGGCTACCGCGCTCACTGCTCGTCAGTCGGGAAGACCGGGTGGTCGGCATCCACCCCACGGTCGCCGGCGACCGCCGCCTCGGCAGTCGCCCCATCGGCGAAGTCGTTCCCTTCCTCTGGGCGCTCGCTGCTGGGCCGTGGTCGGGCTTTAATTGACCGCCGGCCGTCGCCTCGCACATGTTCGGAACGAGTGGCGTTCGGGGGCCAGTGGGCGAGGAAGTAACCGCCGCACTCGCGCTCTCGATCGCCCGTGCGGTCGGGACCGAGGCTGAAAGCGTCGTCGTCGGCCGCGACGCCCGTGAATCCGGTCGGGCGCTCAAATCCGCCGTCGTCGCCGGCCTGCTGGAAACCGGGACCGACGTGGTCGACGTGGCACGGGCAGCCACCCCGACAGTCGCGCGAGCGATCGGGGCCCAGAACGCCGATGCCGGCATCGTCGTCACTGCCTCACACAATCCGCCCGCGGACAACGGGCTCAAGCTCTGGACCCCTTCCGGACAGGCGTTTTCGACGGCCCAGCAGGAGGCCATCGCCGACCGGATTCGAACGGAGGAGTACGCCTTGAGCGCCTGGGACGATCAGGGTATCGTCCGGTCCTGGGAGGGGGCACGCGAGTCCCACCGCGAAGCGCTGGTCAGTGCCGGTCGCTGGCCGAGCGACCACGAGGCGGCCGCCTTCGAGGACCTCTCCATCGTCGTCGACCTGGGCAACGGCATGGGTGGGGTCGCAGCGGACGCGCTGTACGACCTCGGCGCGACCGTCGAGACGCTGAACGCCCAACCGGACGGAGCCTTCCCCGGCCGACCGAGTGAACCGACCGCGGAGACCTGCGCGACGCTGGCGAAGACGGTCGCCGCGGTCGACGCCGACCTCGGCATCGCCCACGACGGCGACGCCGACCGAATGATGGCCGTGACCGGGGAGGGGGAGTTCGTCCCGGGAGACCTGCTCCTGGCGATTTTCGGCTGTGACGTGGCCGGCGACGGTGACCGCGTCGCCGCACCGGTGGACACGAGTCTGGCCGTCGACGACGCCCTCGCGACGGTCGGCGCCTCGGTCGTCCGGACACGTGTCGGTGACGTGTACGTGGCCGAGCGAGCACGCGAACCGGACGTCGCCTTCGGCGGGGAGCCCTCCGGGGCCTGGATCTTCCCCGAGGAGACCCTCTGTCCCGACGGGCCACTCGCGGCGGTCAAACTCGCAAAACTCGCCGCGAGCGAGCCACTGGCCGACCGGCTCGACCGGATCGACACCTATCCGATTCGTCGGGACACCGTCGAGACCGACGCGAAGGCGGCCGTCATGGAGTCGGTGACCGCGTCGGTGCTCGAACGGTACGACGACGTGACGACGCTGGACGGCGTCCGGGTCGAAACCGACGAGGGCTGGTTCCTCGTGCGCCCCTCCGGCACCCAGCCGTTGATTCGCCTGACGGCGGAGGCGCGGGCTGCCGACGACGCCGACGAATTGCTGGCTGTGGCCCGCTCGCTCGTGGATGGCGCGATCGCCGAGAGCGGCTAGCGACACAATAGCTTTAGTACCGGGCGATAACCGGGCGACCGTGCAAACTGTCATTCTCGCCGCGGGGCGGGGGACCCGAATGGCACCGCTCACGGACAGCCTCCCGAAGCCGATGTTGCCGGTGGCCGGCCAACCCCTCGTCGGGCACTGCCTGGACAGTGCCATCGCAGCCGGTGCGAGCCGCGTCGTCATCGTCGTCGGCCACGAGGCCGGGGTCGTTCGCGACCACGTCGCCGAGCACGACTGGCCGGTCCCCGTCGAGTTGACCCAACAGCAACGCCAGCGGGGCACGGCCGACGCGGTCCGTGCGGCCAGCAGCGCCCTCACCGACGACCCCTTCGTCGTGCTCAACGGTGACGCCCTGTACGACGCGCCCTCCCTGGAGCGACTGTACTCGGACGGCCCCGCTGTCGGCTCGTATCGCGTGGACGACCCGAGCCAGTACGGCGTGCTCGACGTCGCTGGCAACCCTGACGCGGACAGCGGCGCGCGCCGAGTGACTGGCGTCATCGAGAAGCCGCCGAATCCGCCCTCGGATCTGATCAACACCGGCGCCTACGTGTTCCCAGCGGCTGCTCGGTCGTGGCTCGACGTGGGCGAGAGCGAACGCGGCGAACTGGAGCTGACCGACGTCCTCCAGCGAACCTGTGCGGAATTCGAGGTCACGCCGGTGCCCTTCGAGCGCTGGCTGGACGTCGGCCGGCCCTGGGAACTGCTCGAAGCCAACGAGTGGAAACTCGCCGAGTGCGAGCGCCGACTCGACGGTGACATCGCCGACGACGCACAGCTTCGGGGGACCGTCGTCGTCGAAGACGGCGCCACCGTCGAACCCGGCGTCGTCATCGAGGGACCGACGTACCTGGACGCCGGGGCGAGGGTCGGCCCGAACGCCTACGTTCGCGGCGCGACCTATCTCGGCCCGAACGCGAAAGTTGGCCACGCGGTCGAGGTGAAGAACTCGGTTATTGCCGCGGGCTCCCACGTCCCCCACCTCTCGTACGTCGGCGACAGCGTGCTCGGCCGCGACGTGAATTTCGGCGCGTCGACGACGGTCGCGAACTTGCGCCACGACGACGCGAACGTTCGGATGCGCGTGAAGGGCGAATCGACCGACACCGGCCGCCGGAAGTTCGGCGTGGTCTGTGGTGACGGCGTCAACACCGGCATCAACAGCTCGCTCAACGCCGGCGTCGTTCTCTCGACCGGCGCGACGACTATGCCGGGCGAGACCGTCACCAGGGACCGGTAAGTTTCTCGGGCGTCGATCCCTGCGGTCCATCCAATCGAGCTGGAATCGCGGCGGCCTCGAATCGGCGCTCCCGGGCCCCACCGCGGGAAGTCGAAGGGCATTACGCCGTCCGCGGCCACGCCCTCTCCATGGACGCGAGCGACGCCTTCGACGAGTGGGCCCGCGCGGGCCGGGACCGCGGGATGGAGGATCGACACTGGCACACGGCCAAACACGCCCTCGATCGCATGCCGGTCGAGCCTGGCGACACGATCCTGGATCTGGGCTGTGGGAGTGGCTACGCGGGCCGTGCGCTTCGCGAGGTCGCCGATGCCGGCGCGGTGTACGGTATCGACGCCGCTCGCGAGATGGTGACCAACGCCGCGAGCTACACCGAGGACCCTCTCGTGGGCTTTCTCCAGGGGGACTTCGAGCACCTGCCGTTTGCAACCGACGCGATCGATCACTGTTTCTCGATGGAGGCGTTTTACTACGCGCTGGATCCGGCGGCCGCGCTCGCGGAACTCCGGCGCGTCATTCGGCCCGGTGGTACCTTCTACTGTGCGGTGAACTTCTGGGACGAACACGTCCACTCCCACGAATGGGAGGGGCTGGTCGGCGTTCCCATGACCCGCTGGAGCGAGGCGGAGTATCGCGAGGCGTTCCGAGCGGCGGGCTTTCACGTCGCCAGCCAGGACCGCATTCCAGATCGCGAAACGGAGATACCCGAGGCGGACGCGTTCCCGACCGAGGACTGGTCGACTCGTGAGGCCATGATCGAGCGCTACCGCGAGTTCGGCACGCTGCTGACTGTCGGCGTCGTCTCCTAACGTGGGGTAAGCACGCCGTACCCGGCACGCTCGTTCTGCGCGCAATTCTTTTGGTGCCAGGGTGGGACTCTCGCCCAATGCGTGATCGCGACCGGGTGCTCGTGGGCATCTTCGTCGGCCTGGCGCTGTTGACGACGGCGATGCTCTGGCGGGTTCTCCCGACGGTGTTTTTCGCGATCACGGTCGCGTACGTCCTCTATCCCGTCCGACGCGAACTGGTGAAATACGGCGTCAACCGCCGGATCGCCGCCGGCATCGCGACCAGCGTGGCCTTCGTCGTCGTCGTCCTCCTCGTCGTGCCGCTGCTGTGGGCGCTGTATTCGCGGCGTGGGCTCATCCTGGATTACGTTCGTGCACTGCCCGAAACCTTCGAAATCGTATTCCTCGAGTACTCGTTTTCCCTGGAGATTTCCTCGCTTGTCCCAGTGGTCAGAGAAGCGTTGACCAACACTGCCATCGCCATCGCCCAGTCCGGCCCCGTGATCGCGATGCAACTGTTCTTGCTCGTCTTTCTCATCTACGCGTTCCTGCTACGGCCACGTGCTGGGGGACGGGCTATTCGGCGGGTCGTCCCGCCCGCGTATCACGATATTCTCCAGCGATTCCACGAGAAGATTCGCCAGACGCTGTACGCCATCTACATCGTCCAGGCTGCGACGGCCTTCGCGACGTTCCTGGTCGCGCTCGTCGTTTTCTCGGTCCTCGGGTACGAAGGGTCGTTCGTCCTCGCGGTGTTCGCCGGCATCCTCCAGTTCATTCCGATCGTCGGTCCGAGCATCGTCATCGTCCTCATCGCTGCCGGCGACGTCGTCGCTGGCGCGATCCCACGCGCTGCCGTATTGCTGGCTGTCGGTCTGCTGTTCATCGGCTTTCTTCCCGATGCGATCATCCGCCCGAAACTCGCGCCACTCACCGCCGGCATTCCGGCGAGCCTGTACTTCATCGGGTTCACTGGCGGGGTCTTTTCGATGGGGCTGGTCGGCCTCATCGCGGGGCCGCTGGTCGTCGTCCTCTTTGCCGAATCGGTGTCGATGATCGCCGAATCGAACGGCAACCACCAGCAAGAACAGTTGTAGTGAGTGCTGGTAGTCACTTCCTACCCAGCGTCGCCGGTCTCGATCGGCCGCCCGTCTCGCTCCCACTCCGTCAGGCTCCCTTCGTAGAACGCGAGCGTCTCGTAGCCGAGGTGGCGCAGGACGACGTAGGTGTGACTGATGCGCCGGGCGGTGTTACAGTACAGAACGATCTCACGATCGGGTGTCAGGCCGCGCGCTTCGAGGATCGATCGAATCTCCTCGACGGGCAACAGGCCACGTGACTCGTCGTCGACGAACTCGCGCCAGTCCAGGGCGATCGCGCCCGGAATGTGCCCCTCCTCGTACTCCTGCGCTTCCCGCGTATCGACGAGGGCCGCACCGCGATCCCTGGCCCGAGCCACTTCATCGGGGCCGACCAGTGGCGTTGACGCCGGTGGCTCGACGACGTACTCGGTCGGTTCCACGTCGACTGTCTCACTGCTGGTCTCGCGTTCGAGTTGCCAGGCCGAGAAGTCACCGTCCAGGAGGTGCAATCGGTCGGGGTCGTGGCCCAGCAACTCCGCCGTCATCAGGAATCGCGCGGCGAAGACGCCGTGCATGTCGTCGTAGGCGACCACGTCGTCGCCCGGCTCGATCCCCGCCTCGCTCATCAGCGCCTCGAAGTCCTCGTGCGTGGGTAACATGCCGGTCGAGCCGGCCTCGGTGGCGTCCGCCGAGTCCACGCCGCCATCGTCTCCGGCGTCGCCGTCTGCCCGGAAGCTATCGAAGGGAACGTTCACTGCACCAGGGACGTGGCCGATGCCGTCGTACTCCCACGCGTCACGAACGTCCACCACCACGAGCTCGTCGAGCCGCGCCGCCACCCAGTCGCCGGTTACGAAATCGGTCATTGCCGCCAGGTTCCCGGGCCCAGGCCATGAACCTGTCTCACTCGCTCGCTCGAAGGTAACGGCGGATATTGCCGCAGATGCTGGCGGTCGCCCCATCGCCGCCCGAACTCGTCGGGGAGGGGAGGGGATTCGAGTGGTTTCCATTGCGGGCAGTTGTCATGGTAGATGGGCCGTCTATCGGAAAGTATTGCTGGGAAGGGGGAGGAGAGGCGGGCCCTGCCGTCACAACTAGGGTATTATGAGTGGGAGTAGTAGAAACGAGTTGCACTATGAGCGACTACGCAAACGACGTTCTCGTCTCGGCGGAGTGGGTCGAGGACAATCTCGACGCGTTCCAGAGCGACGACTCCGACTATCGACTGGTCGAAGTCGACGTCGACACCGAGGCCTACGAGGACTCACACGCACCGGGTGCGATCGGGTTCAACTGGGAGACGCAACTGCAGGACCAGACGACGCGGGACATCCTCTCGAAGGAGGACTTCTCGGATCTGCTGGGCTCACACGGTATCAGCGACGACTCGACCGTCGTGCTGTACGGTGACAACGCCAACTGGTTCGCTGCCTACACCTACTGGCAGTTCAAGTACTACGGCCACGACGACGTCCGCCTGCTCGACGGTGGCCGTGACTACTGGCTCGAAAACGACTACCCGACCACGGACGAGGCACCGAACTTTTCCGCGGTCGAGTACGAAGCGTCCGGTCCGCGCGAGTCCATCCGCGCGTACCGCGACGACGTCGAGAACGCCATCGACAAGGGCCTGCCCCTCGTCGACGTTCGCTCGCCCGAGGAGTTCTCTGGCGAGGTCCTCGCGCCCCCCGGACTGCAGGAGACCGCCCAGCGCGGCGGCCACGTCCCCGGCGCACAGAACATCTCCTGGGCGGCCGTCACGAACGACGACGGTCGCTTCAAGGACTTCGACGAACTGCAGGAACTCTACGGTGAGCAGGGCATCGACGGCGACGAGACGACCGTCGCCTACTGCCGCATCGGTGAGCGCTCCTCCGTCGCCTGGTTCGCACTCCACGAACTGCTGGGCTACGACGACGCCGTCAACTACGACGGCTCCTGGACCGAGTGGGGCAACCTGGTCGGTGCGCCCATCGAAAAGGGCTCGGGCGACTAACGGGAGTCCGAGTATCGGAACGGCGAGCGAAAGCGAGCCGTGGAGAAGGGCAACTGAGGCCACAACCAGCGATTTTCTTTCAGTGCAGTCTGGATAGCGGCGTCCATCACGCGCGCCGAAGGAGCCAGCGCACAAGAACTATCAGCGGGCCGCGTGCAGCAATCCCCATGGACGAAGCCAAGCGAAATCAGTTGATCGAGGACTACTACACTGGCATCGATACTGCGGACGCGGACCTCCTCAGGGGTGCTTTCACGGAGGACATCCTCCACGAACACCCGGTCCGCACGGTCGAAGGGCTCGACGCCTTCCTGGAATTCAAAACCGTCGACCAGCGCGATGCGGGGATTCGACACGAGGTAATTCGGCGCATCCACACGCCGGACGCGTCCGTGGTCCAGGGCCGCGTGGTCGCCAGGACCGAGGAGGCCCCGGTCCAGGTCGAATTCTGTGACGTCTTCGAGTTCACCGCCGACGATTCCGCCGTCGAGAAACTCTCCGTCTACGCTCGCGAGTAAATACCCCAGCACGGGGCGGCCGCCATGCGGTCGACGGCGGCCACCGGCGACCGCGGCACCGTCGACACCGTGTCACTGGCCATCCGAGTCGGCCATCCGCTCGCTGTAGTCCCAGCTGTAGATTTCCGCCGGCTCGATCCGGATTCGCACTTCCTCGCGGTCGTCCTCGAGCAACCACTGCGCGAGCGAGGACTCCGTCCCACCGAGGTACCGCTCGACGAGGTCCCGGAGCACCACTTTGCCGTCGTCCGCCGTCACGCTCGCCGTTCCGTTTCCCCTGATACCGCGGTAGGGCATTCGATTCGTGGAGACGTCGAATGCCACGGCCGGTTCCCGCCGCAGGAAGCGAGCGACGTCCGCGGTCGCTCCGGTGGCACACTCCAGGCTGCCCTCCCGGTACCGGTACCACAGCGTCACCGTCCACGGCGAACCGTCCGGCCGCTGGATGGCGAGCCGGACCGGGATCGTCTGCTCGCACAGGAAGCGCCGCACTGCAGCCTCGTTCCAGTCGCCGCGGAATTCGACCATGTCCCCCTCCTTCGTCCGTCCGGCAGAAAAGTCCTCCCGCGGCGCGCACGCGAAGGGGAGCCGATCGGTCGCCCTGCTGCCGGCCGAGACTGGACCCCACTCCCGCGCTCAGACGAGACGGAACACTCTGATCGTATCACGCGCGGTCGGCTCACGGAGCAACTGCGCGAAGCCACGGTCGGAGAACACCGACTTCCAGTCACGGTGGTACAGCGGGAAGTCGTCCTCGACGTAGCTGACGTCGGTCTCGCCACGGCCGCGCTCGGGACTGTTGCCCTCGTTTTCGGCCGTGATGAGCAGATCCGTCGAGATCCGCGCGAACTCGTCGAACACCCACTCGTCCTCTGGATGGACGTGCTGGAGCGTTTCGACGGTGTACACGACATCGAAGGCGCCGTCGCCGAATTCGGGAAGCAGGTCCTCGAGCGCGCCGTCGAGGAAGGTGCCGCGCTCGGCTAGTGTCGGATAGTGCTCGGTCATCACCTCGAACGCCTCGGCGTTGATGTCGATACCCGAGAGGTTCGTGAACCCAGATCGCCGGAGGTGTTCGAGGTGTCGGCCCGAGCCACAGCCGACTTCCAGGATCGCCGCGTCGTCTGTGGCGTAGTGGGTGAGAATATCCGCGAGGGTGTCGCTCACCTCGTTGGGGCCAATCTCGGCGTAGTACGACGGGGAGTACTTCCCGGACCGATCGGCCCAGTCCTGGCGCACGTCCTCGGGATCCATGTCCGGTGGTCGCGTGGCTGGGCGATAAATATCCCGCGATCGGAACGTGACCGGCGCTGGAACGCTGCCCGACCGGCCCCCGCCTCAGTCCGTGGCCTCGACGGCAGTGGCGCCTGGCAGGCCGGCGAGGACTGCTTCCAGTCGGTCGCTGACCTCGTCCGCGACCGGATCGAGCGCGGGGTTGTCGACGACCGAGAGCATCACTGCCGGATCGACGGCACTGACGGCGACCTCGCCTGCGTCCGTCTCGTATACGATCACATTACAGGGCAACAGTGCGCCCAGTTCGAGTTCCGCGCTCATCCCATCGTGGGCCAGTGGTGGATTACAGGCCCCGAGAATTCGATATTTTCGGAACTCGACGTCGAGCTTGTCCTGCAGCGTCTGCTGGACGTCGATGTCACACAGCACGCCGAAGCCGTCCTCGGCGAGCGCGTCGACGACGCGCTCGACCGTCTCTTCGAAGGATCCCTCGACCGCGTACCGGATGGTGTACTCCGCCATGGCCGATCCGAGGGCGAGAGACGGAATAAGCGCTGGGTGGTTGCGCGTCGGTCGCGCACCGGCTCGGGCATCCCGATGCTTACAAACGCCGGCCACTCGACGTGCGATCATGGACACCGACGGATTCGCCGACGCGATCAGGGAGGACAACCGAACGGCGCTGTCTCGCCTCGGTTCCTCGAAAGCGCTGTACGCACTCACCGAGGGCGAGATGGAACCGGCAGCCGTTGAGCGAGCCGTGGCCACGCTGGCGACCGGCGCCAGCGACCAGTTCGGTGCGTGGGGCGGCGAGCTCTTCAGCGAGGCCGCGCGGGCCGCGACCGAGCACCGCGAGGCCGTTGCCCCGGACGCCGAACCTGCCGACGCCTTCGCGCTTACGGATGCACTCGGCGAGCCAGAAACAGCGGCCGAACGACTCGGTGCCTTCGTCGGCTGGACGCTCGTCGCCGAGACGCTCACCGACCAGTGTACTGGCTTTTTCACCGGACAGGCCGACCCGATGACGGCCAGCACGTTCCGGGAATACAGCGGGACGATCGACGCGCTTCGCGAGCGAGCGCTGGACCGCCTCGCGGACGTCGATGATCGGGACGCCGCTGGGGCCGCTGCGACGGCCGTCGTTCAGGCCGCCTACGACGAGTACGTGGAGACGCTGGAAGCCCTCGGCGTCAATCCGAAACCGGTCTGTTGAACCCGAGTGGGGGCATCTCGCCCCCGAACGCCCAGTGAGACCCGCCGAACCGACGACGTTCTACTCGTTGAGACGGTCCAGAAGCACGGCGACGAGCATGCCACTACCGCCGACCATCGTCAGGTGGAGGCCGATGCCCGCCGCGAGAACCATTATTCGCGGTTCGGTGCTGAGACTGCCGTACCACAGGGCAGCGATCACGATCGTCAGGATCCCCAGCGAGCCGACCGCGATCCGGTCGACGCGCTCCCAGTCCCGAACGAGCGATATCCCACCGACCACCGCCGCGAGCAGGAGGGTCAACAGACCCTCACCCTCGATGCCGGCGACGGTACGGGGCCCGACACTGACCCACGGCAAGAACGCTGCCAGTGCGGTGAGCGCCGCGGCGCCGAGCGCCACTTTCTCACCCCGCGTGGACACGTCACCGTCGCCGTACATACCCAATAATGACAACCCAGTCACAAAATGGTGCTGGTCCCCCGGCACCCGCTGGCTCACCGGCGCGATTACCGGCCCAATACCTCGAGAACGCCGGGGGCTTCGTACACCTTGTTTCGCTGCTTGCCGGTCGTCTCCTCGATGATGCCGGCCGAATCGAGGGCCTCGATGGCGTCGTACACCGCGGGTTTCGACCGCCCCGTCGCCTCGACTGCGCGTGGTCCCGTCAGATACGGCTGCTCGAACACGTAGTCGACGAGTTCCCGAGCGGTCGGTGAGCTGGGAAAGCGCGACCGGTACTCGTCTCGCAGACTGGTCAGTTCGACGCCACAGTCGTAGGCCGCGATCGCTTGCTCCGCGATGGCGTCACAGACGAAGGTGACCCAGGGCTCCCAGGCCCCCTCCTGGCTCACTGCCAGGAGTCGCTCGCGGTACTCCTGCCCGTGGCGCTTGAAGTAGGCGCTCAGGTAGAGGTACGGACCGGGCAGCAGGCCGACGTCGTACAACTGGAGCATCATCAGGAGTCGGCCCAGGCGTCCGTTCCCGTCCCGGAACGGATGGATCACCTCGAACTGGTAGTGGGCCAGGGCCACGTCGATCACCGGCGGATACTCGCCGTGGGCGACGTAGTTCAACAGCTGTTCGAGCAGTAATTCGGCGTAGTCCGGACTCGATGGCACGAAGGAGGCGTTCTCGTAGCTGCCATCGCGCGCGCCGATGTAGACCGGCACGTCCCGGATCTCGCCCGGCGCGTCCGCCTCGCCGCGAACCCCGCCGAGCAGTCGTTCGTGAAGCGTCCGGACCAGGTTCAGGTCGATCGCGCCGCCGTCGTCGAGGTGGGCAAAGCCGTGGGTGATCGCGTCGACGTAGTTGTACGCCTCCCGGACGTCGGCGCGTTCGGCGGCCCCCCGTTTGGGGTCCGCGTCGACTTCGTGCTGGTAGATGTCGGAGATGGTGACGTTCGTCCCCTCGACCTGGGAACTCATTGCTGCCTCCCGGTGGACGAACGGTGCGATGACGAGCGTGGGGTTATCGAGGTCCCTATGTAGCGTCGCCAACCGGCCGAGCGCGTACTGGGCGTCACCGTAGACGTCGAACAGATCGTCCGTGTAGGACAGATCCGGTGGCAGCCCGGGCGGCCGATAGCAGGCGATCCCATCGAAGTCGTCGAACGACCCCGGCCCCGCCGCGAAATCCGCGGTGTCCATGAACTACTGCCAGCCAGGCTCCCCAACAAGTTAACGATTACCCAATATATCTTACTACGGTGGCCGTTCTGGCGACTGCAGTTAGTCGGATTCCGCGTTCGACCACTCGGCGACGGTCCGGCCCCTCGGTCCTGTGGGACGCGATGGTTCGCTCACCTGCCAGCCGATCCACACTTTTATTGTCCGCTCACGGCCAGGCGCCCGTATGCGAGATGCCCTCCCCTCCAGACGAGCGTTTCTCGCCGGCGGCCTCGCCACTGTCACGAGCGCGTCGGCGGGCTGTCTCGGCCTGTTCCAGGATTCAGAACCCACCGATCCACGAGAGCTGCAACTTGGCCTGGATCAGTCTTCCGGGACTCTTCGAGAACGATACGTGTTCGATCGCGAGGATCCGCCGACGTACTGGGTCGATGGTGCCATCGAGGCCGCACTGACCGACGAATCGTTTACGGTCACCGGTCGCCGGCCGTTCGGTCCTCGCCCGGAGGAATCCGAGTACGTCCACGACGAGGGCACCTACTACCAGGTCGATGCGGTCGTCGTCGACGAAACGAGCGACGTGCGGCCCGTGCTCCGACTCTCTACCGTCGATGCGGAGCCAACCGAGGTGGATGCGATCAGCGCCGAGACACTTCCAGAATTCGACCAGCAGGCCGTGGACGTCGCCTGGAAGGCCGCACGGGCGCGTGGCAACGTCGGTGGCGTCCCCTGGGGACTGGTCCAGCGAGGCGGGTTCGTCTATCCTGCCGAAGGGAGCGATCGAAGTCGCCTGCTCGGTGCGGATGCCCCCGACCGAATCGAGTACCGTGGGAACGTCTACGCGGTCACTGTGGCGCGGGAGACGTTCCACCGGCCGGTGTACCGACCGACGGCCCACGCCGTCGCCACCACCGAGGGTCGTATGGAAGCCATCCTTCGGGCACAGTTGGTCGACGCCCGGTTCGATCGCGACGACGTTTCCGACGCGGCCCACGAGATAATCCTCGAAGCTACGCAGACCAGGTACGCCGAATCCCATCCGTATTCGACCGAATATCGTGACCTCCTCCGGGCGATGCACAAACGCGGCTACATCGACGGCAACATCGAGAAAGACGCCGGTCTCGGCGACAGCCACACGGGGACGATCCGCTACGACGACATCTACTACGAGTATCACCTTCGGTTCGTCGGCAGCGCAGAGTGAGGTGGGGCCCGGACTGTCTCGACAGTACCTGCACGACTGCGCGTTTTCAGGCCATCGAGCGAATTCCCCGATTACCGGTGAGTCAAGCCAGTTCCCAGTTCCTCCACCCCAGTCCCACTCGAACAACCGCCGTGAGAACGCCGTCTCAAAATTCGATATACCGACATACGATTTTATCACGATTCATCACCTTCCCAGAACGCCCACACGGATACTCACCAAAACAGTCCGCAGCAGGCCGGAAAACGGCTCTCGCCGAACTTCAGGAGGTGGCGTGAGAGCGGCGCTGTCGCTCGATGGCGGTGAATACCTGAAAAATTGCTGCGGGTGCTACTCGCCGGACAGGTGGCCAGGATTCCACTCGCCGTCGAAGTTTCGGTGCGTGAACGGCTTCGCGTCCTCGCCGGCGTAGGTGCCGACCAGGTGGCCATCGCCCTCCAGGTAGTACTGGTACGTGGTCAGCCCTTCGAGACCGACCGGGCCGCGCGCGTGGATTTTGCCCGTGCTGATCCCGACTTCGGCACCCAGGCCGTAGCGGTAGCCGTCCGCGAAACGCGTCGAGGCGTTGTGGAACACACTTGCCGAGTCCAGGCCGCGCATGAAGATTCGAGCGCGTTCGGCGTCCTCGGTGACGATGGACTCGGTGTGTTTCGACCCGTAGGCCGTCACGTGCTCCATCGCGCTCTCGAGTGAGTCGACGACGCGGATGGCGACGATCAGGTCGCCGTACTCCGTCCCCCAGTCGTCCTCGCGTGCGGCGACGATCTCACCACTCGCGTCGGCAGCGTCGAGGATCTCCAGGGTCCGTTCGTCGCCACGCATCTCCACGCCCGCGTCGGCGTAGCGCTCCGCAATCTGTGGAAGGAACTCCGCGGCGACCGACGCCTCGACGAGCAGGGTTTCGACGGCGTTACACACCGCGGGATACTGGACCTTCGCGTCGTAGGCAACCGCCGTCGCCATGTCCAGGTCCGCCGCGCGGTCGACGAACACGTGACAGACGCCCTCCGTGTGGCCCAGGACGGGAATGGCGGTGTTGTCCTGGATGTACTGAACGAAGGCGGAACTGCCCCGTGGCATCACCAGGTCGATCGACTCGTCCATCTCGAGGATTCGGTCGACGTCCTCGCGAGCCTCGATGAGCTGGGCCCAGCCATCGGGCATGTCGGCGGTCGCTTCGTGAATGATTTCGTACAGCACGCGATTCGAGTGACTCGCCTCGCTCCCGCCCTTGAGAATCACCGCGTTGCCTGATTTGAGACAGAGCGCGGCGATCTGAACCAGTGCGTCCGGGCGGGACTCGAAGATGGTACCCACGACGCCGATAGGGACGCTGACCTGGTACAGTTCCAGGTCCTCGTCGAGTTCGCGGGCGACCTGCGTGTCGCCCAGGGGGTCGTCCTGGCCGGCAACGCTGCGGACCATCTCCGCGATGTCTTCGAGTTTCGACGCGGAGAGTTTCAGGCGGTCGACGAGGGCCTGGGTGTACTCGCCGGCGGCCAGTTTCTCCTCGGCCGCCTCGACGTCTTTCTCGTTGGCCGTAAGGATTTCGTCGCTGTTCGCGAGGATGGCGTCGGCCATCTCGTGGAGGGTCGCCGACCGATCCGCGTCGTCGACCTGGGCGAGCTGGAGCGCCGCACTGTTGGCCGCTTCGACCTTCGCCTCGGTCGATCGATCGGCCGCCCGTTTCCCCTCACTCATCGACATCACCGTTCATGGGGAGGAATATGGTCCCCACTTCCTTGCCCGCTACGATTTCGTCGAGGACGTCCTCTTTGGTCGATTCGGCGATAATCGCCAGAATACCGTGTTCGCTCACGGCTCTCGCACCGGAGACCTTCGTCTGGATGCCACCGAAGCCGCCCGTCGAGCTTTCGTCGATCAGCGCTTCGACCGCGTCGTAGTTCGTCCCGACCGCCTCGATGCGGTCGGCGTCGTCGTCATCCTTGGGATTGCCCGTGTAGACGCCGCCGACGTCGGTGAGGGTCACCAGCAGGTCGGCGTCGACGCCGATAGCTACCGACGAGGAGAGCATGTCGTTGTCACCGATACGGATCTCCTCGGTGGCGACGGCGTCGTTCTCGTTGATGATCGGCACGATGCCCCAGTCGAGCAACGCCTCGACGGTGTTCTTGAAATTAGTGAACCGATCGGGATTGTCCAGATCCTGTTCGGTCAACAGCAACTGTGCGACTTTGCGGTCGTAGCGGGCGAAACTCTCCGTGTAGCGATGCATCAGATGCGACTGGCCCACCGTCGCCAGTGCCTGGGCAGCCTCCACGGTGTCCCCACGGTGACCGACGCGGCCCTTGCCGGCGCCGATGGCTCCCGACGAGACGAACAGGACTTCACAGCCCGCGTCGAGCAACGACGCAATCCCGTCGACTATCGCGTCGAGTTTTGCCTGATCGAGCTGTGACTCCTCGTTCGTCAGTGAGTTCGTCCCGGCCTTGACGACGACGCGCGTTGCCTCGGCTGCCCGATCCCGGGCCGCCTGCACCGTGTCGGCCGGGATGGCGTCGACCGCGCGGTCGATGAGTTCCGCGCGTGGGACGTCCGGTTCCCCGACGGTACCGTCTTCAGGCATCGTCGGCGTCCATGGCGAGTTCTTCCGACCGCCGTTCGGCCGCGGCGACCGCCTCGCCGACCGTCTCCGTTACTGCACTGTCACGCAGGACGGCCATTCCCTCGATCGTCGTCCCGCCCGGCGAACACACCGCTTCGATGAGCTCGCCGATGTCACGATCCGAGCGCAGGACCGTTTCCGCCGCGCCCTTGAACGTCTGGGCGGCCAGGCGCTCGGCTTCCGCTGGCTCCAGCCCACCGTCGACGCCGGCGTCCCGCATCGCGCCGATGAGATAGAAGACGAAGGCGGGCCCGCTGCCGTTGAGCGCCGTCGCGATATCCATCTCCGATTCGTCGATTTCCACGACGAGGCCTGCGTCCGCGAGCATCTCCGGAACCGCCGTTGGCACGTCCTCACCGGCGATCGCCCCGGCCATGTCGCCGGTTTCGGCCGCGAGGTTCGGCATGACGCGAACGACGGTGGCGTCGGTGTACGATTCGATGACGTCGATCGGGAGTCCAGCAGCGATCGAGACGAGCGTCTGCTCTGCCGAGAGCGACAGCTCCGGCAGCACCTCGACGGCGACGTCCGGTTTGACGGCGAGGACGACGATCTCCGATTCGAGCGCGCGATCGAGATCCTGGGTCGTCTCCGTCGCCGCGTCGGCGACCGCGCTGAGCGCGTCCGGATCGACGTCGTAGGCGACGACGGTGTGGTTGCCACTCCGTGCGAGCCCGCGGATCAGGGCACTGCCCATGTTTCCACAGCCGATGACACTCACGCGTACCATTGTTACCCCTACTCGGTACTGTAAGGCTCATACCAATGTTGATCTGTCTTCGCCGGCCGAATACCTGGCACAATCGTGGTTAGAACCGTTCTACGGCACGATTAGTCGTTTTGACCGCGGCAAGGGTGGGGCAGTTCCGATTCCACGCCGCCGCTCGACGAGGAGGCCATCGGTGGGACCGGCGCTATACGGATCGATAAACTGCAAATAGATATCAAAATAGTATCAAAGAGATATTTAAAATATTGTTATTAATTATCTGATTGAAATATATGCCGAACCTCTTGGAAATACGTCTATAGTGGAGTGCGCGATATCCATCACCTCGCGGTCGTTCACGCCCCTCCTGGGACGCTGGTCCCTGCAGGGTCGCCGCGGCCATCGAGCCCGGACACAAACGTCATGCCGTGTCACCGCAGGCCGTCGGCCCACTATCGGGGGCGTCCGTTGTGCCGTCGGCCGACCGGCCGCCCGTCTCGTTCTCGAGGCCACCGCGTGACCCCACGGCCAGTGAGGAACGGGGACCGACGATCGAACCATTGGATTACTAATAGCTCCGTACTAACTATATTGTCATAAATATCATCGAACAGACACCGGCCGCTGGCCCTCCGTTTGCGGCCGAGGCTGGAACACCGCCACCAGATCTGGATTTCGGTATTGACCTGCCTCCATCCACGTTCCTGGCCAACACCAGATTACGTGTCGGGCCTTCCGATCCTCTTAGACCAGGGCGATTTTCTTCTCGATATGATCACGATATTGCCCGTCTCGTTGGCGGTCTGTGTAGTTCTTTTCTCGCCGCCACGCCGATCCTTCTGTGGCTCTTTCTTCCACTGACCGCTGCTTGCACGGCAACTCTTCATCGACCCCCAATTCTCCAGGGAGGTTCTCCGGCCGTTCCCGACTGAACGAACTACATAGAAATACGATAGATAATATCTAAGATTATTGGTGTTATTCGAAATCCCAGCGCTTTCCACAGCCGCCTGCTCTCCCTGCGGACCCGGGTGTGCCGAACAGGGTTCGCGGTGCCTCCGACCACCGGAAACTGGGAATTACAAGCATATCGTTGTAATGGAACGACACAGCGGTGACCGCTTCGTCGCTCCTGTCGATGATGGATTCGCGCCCATCCGCCCTGGAAGCCAGCACCGCAGTGGCGATTGGCATTACGACAGTATGGTTGTAATGGTTGCCGCCAGGAGGTCGGTTCTGCCTTCCTGCCTCGATGTCGATCACGTCCCGTTCTCGCCGCGCCGTCGTTCTGGCGACCCGGAGACGGCGGGACGATGGAATGTGATACCATACCAAAGTGCGTTCGTTGGACCCGAACGAGATCTACTGAAATTAATTGGCTGCCGTGCCGTTATCCGCTCGAAATACCGATAACCGCTGTAGGACGACGGGCTTCGACATGTAGTAGCAAGTATTGCCTGTTCGTTGATGCCGAACAGCATTCTGTAAAATTAACGCTCGCAAGACTTGTTGATATTATAAATCATTAAATACATATGCCCTGTCACCGTTATGTAACCAATGACAGACCCGGGCCGGCGCGTGCAATCCGCGGCAAAGACGTTCGCTATCGTCGAAACCGTCTTCGAGACGGGGGGCGCGACGGTCACGGAGATCGCGACGGAGCTGGACATCGCGAAAAGTACCGTCCACGCCCATCTGGCGACGCTCAAACACTGGGAGTTCGTGGTGAAACGAGACGACAAGTACTACGTGAGCCTAAAATTCCTGGAGTATGGTATCGGGGCCAAGATGGAAGTGGGCCTCGCCAGCGACGCGCGCCGCACGCTCGAGGAAGTCGCCAAACAGACCGGCGAAGCAGTTGGACTCTTCGTCGAGGAACACGGTCGGCTGGTCTATCTCGACGGCGCGGACGGCGAACGCTCCGTGGCGACCCACGGCGACGTCGGCACCCGCTCGTTCCTCCACGACAGCGCCGCAGGGAAGGCGATTCTCGCCTTTCTCCCGGAGGAGCGAGTCCACGAAATCATCGACCAGCACGGGCTTCCTGCACAGACCGAGAAGACGATTACCGATCCCGACGCGTTATTCGAGGTGCTCGAAGAGGTCCGGGAGCAGGGGATTGCGTTCAACGAGGCAGAGACGATGCAGGGGTTGCGGGCGGTCGCGAGCCCCATCCTGCTGGATGGCACCGTCGTCGGCGCCCTCGGCGTCGCGGGGCCCCAGAACCGACTCGTCGGTGAGACCTATCGAGAAGAGATTCCGTCGGTGCTGAAAGGCGCCACGAACGAGATCGAATTGCGCGCGAGCCGATCGAAGAATTGAGCGATCGGCGTCAGTCGCTGTTCGATTCGGCCCGATCAACCGCGACGGATTCGATCGCGTCGACGATCTTCACGTATCCGGTACAGCGGCAAAGATTCCCTTTGATCGCACCCTTGATCTTCTCTCTATCCGGGTCGGGGTCGTCCGCGAGGTACTCCTCGGCGGCCATGACGAACCCCGGCGTACAGTAGCCACACTGCAGGCCGAAGTGCTCGTCGAGGGCCGCCTGGAGGTCCGTGAGTTCCGTCTCCGCGTCCTCGCTGACCCCCTCGATGGTCGTGACGGACTTGCCGTCGGCTTTGCCAGCGAGCAGGAGACAGGACTTGGCGGACTCGCCGTCCAGATGGATCGTACAGACCCCACAGCGTCCGGAGAGACAGCCCGACTTGACGCCAGTCTCCCCGAACTCCCGCCTGAGCACGTCACGAAGCGGTTCCTGTGGGTCCACGTCGGCCGATACCGGTTCTCCGTTGAGTTCGAATTCGATGTTCATTGGTCCTCACGCTCCATGGCGCGGTCGATCGCCGTTTGCAGATTCCGTTTCCCGAGCCGTTTCGCGATGGACGACTTGTACGCCGCGGAGCCGGAAATGTCGTCGAGCGGGTCGATGTCGTCCGGGATCGCGTCCGCCGCTGTTTCGATCGTCGCTTCCACCGGCGCCGCTCCTTCGAGTGCCGCTTCGGCACCGGGCGAGTGGATCGGTGTGTCACCGACCGCCGAGAGGGCGACGGCGGCGTGCTCGATCGCCTCGTGATCGTCCGTGAGCGTGATGGCCACGCCCACGCCGACCGTCGCCCAGCCGCCCTCGACGTTGGCGAACTTCTCGTACGTACTCCCGTGGGCCCCATCGATTCGGTCGAAGTCGATGCTGGCAACGACCTCGCCATCGCCCAGTTCGGTCTCCATGTAGCCGGAGTAAAACTCCGCGAACGGCATGGTTCGCTCACCATCTGGCCCGATGACGGTGACCGTCGAATTCAGACAGAGCAGCGGCGGCAGCACGTCCAGCGAGGGATCAGCGTGGGCAACGGCGCCGCCGATCGTTCCCTGGTTCCGGATCTGTTCGTCGGCGATGACCGAGACGGCGTCGTCGAGACAGCCGTATTCGGCGGTAATCTCGTGGGAACGGAGTTCGTTGTACGTCGTCGTCGCCCCGATCGATACCGCCTCGTCGGTCGCCGTGATCCCCGCGAGGGCGGGAATCTCGCTGATGTCGACGATCACCGTCGGATCGAGGAGGTTCTGGCGGAGTAACAGCGAGAGGGATTGGCCGCCCGCCATGACCTTCGCATCGTACCCATACTCATCGAGAACGGCACACGCGTCGTCGACCGATTCCGGAGCCACGTAGCCCGCCTCGGTCCGGCTCATGATGCATCCTCCAGGTGGGAAAACAGCGCCTCGGTATCCAGTGGCGGCGTCGACTCCCGATAGCCAGTCGCGTCGCGAACCGCGTTGAGGACGGCCGGAGCGATCGGTGCCATCGCGGGGGTGCCGATCCCTTTGGCACCGTAGGGCCCACTCTCCTCGTTGGATTCGACGATCTCACACACCGTATTGGTCGGCAGATCGTACGGTGAGACAGCCGGATAATCCGCGAGGTTCGCGTTCTGGGGCATCCCATCGTCGAGAATCACTTCCGAGTACAGGGCGAACTCGATGCCGTGCTGGAGTGCGCCCTCCAGTTGTCCCTCGACCATCTTCGGATTGATCGCGAACCCGACGTCCTGCACCGCGACGTAGCTCAAAAGCTCCACGCCTCCCGTCGCCGGGTCGACGGAGACTTCGGCAAAGTGGACGCCGTGGGACGGTGGATTGAGCTCCGACTCGTGGCGACCCGCCACGGTGATCGACTCCGTGCCGGTCGTTTCGAGCAAGTCACCGATGGGCGCACTGGCCCCGCCCGGGCCACTGAGACTGGTGCCATCTAGCGCGACGTCCGCGGGATCACACTCGAAGGCCGTGGCGCCGAGGGCCCGGAGTTCTGCCGCGAGTTTTTCCGCGGCGTTCTTCACGGCCCCACCGATGATGTAGGTCGACCGTGAGGCGACCGACCCCAGGTCGTCTTCCAGGCCCTCGTTGGTCCCGAAGCGCCGCAGGTTGATGTCGGTCGTCGGAATCCCCGTCTCCTGGCTAATGATCTGGGCCATCACGGTGTCGGATCCCTGGCCGTGATCGCCAGAGGCCGTCGTCGCTCTGACGATCCCGTCCGTCCCGATCGTCAGTTCGACGTCGGAGGCGTCGGGTTCTTCGATGGCGCCCGAGCCAGTGGTGTGCACCCCCGCGGCGAACCCGCGACCGTACAGTCGCGCCGGATCATCGGTTTCGCCGACGCTGATCTCCTGGAACCGTTCGGTCGCGCGTTCGAGACATTCGATGACACCGGACTCTTCCTCGGTGTCCGTGACGCCCGGGCGAGCCTGGGGGTTCCGGACGAAGTTCTTCCGTCTGAAATCGAAGGGATCGAGCCCTGCTTCCCGGATCAGTTCGTCGATGTGGGATTCCAGCGCGAAGACGGTCTGGGTCGAACCGATGCCCCGATATTCCCCACCAGGAACGTTGTTCGTGAACACGGAGACGCCCTCGTACCGGTAGTTGGGAATCTGGTAGAGTTCCGGTGGCCGATCCCCGCTGTTCGTGAGCACGATGTGCCCGACGCCGTTGGGGTAGCCGCCGGTGTCGGCGGTGACGGTGAAATCGAGGGCCGTAATCTCGCCATTTTCGGTGATGCCCAGTTTGATCTCGTAGTGGGTCTCGTGTCGCGTCGAGGCCGCCGTGAAGTCTTCCTCGCGGTCGAACCAGACCTTGACTGGGTGGCCCGTTTCTTTCGCCAGCGTCGCGGCGACCGGTTCGAGCGTGAGTTTAGGGAGCGATCGGCCCCCGAAACTCGAACTCAGCGTGGGGGGCATCTGAATCTCGACGTTCTCGGGATCCAGATCGAACATTTCCGCGAGCATGTCCTGGTTCCGGCCGAGACTCGCCAGCGTCTCGGTGATCGTCAACGTCTCCCCCTCCCAGTCGGCGATACAGCAGTGAGTGTCCAGATTGCAGTGATTGACGCGTGGCGTCGTGTACTCCCGTTCGAGCACGAAGTCGGCCGCCTCGAACCCGGCCTCGACGTCGCCGGTCTCGTAGGCGTGGTAGTCGTCGATGTTGCTGGTGTAGGTCGGATTCTCGACGGTGAATTCGTGTCGGCCGTCCTGTTTCAGGTCCGGATTGTTCGGGTGGATGTCCGGTCCGTTGCCGCGGACGGCCTCACGCGCGTCGTGAATCGACTCGAGCGGTTCGAGTTCGTAGTCGATCTCCTGGAGGGCTCGACGGGCCGTTTTTTCGTCATCCGCACACACCGCCGCGATGACGTCACCGTAGTGCCGAACGCGGTCGTCGAACACGCCAAGCAGGTCGGTTCGACCGACGGCGCAGTGAACGCCCTCGATCGCTTCAGCGCCAGCAGTGTCGACGGAGAGCACTCGGGCGTGCGGTCGCGTCGATCGAAGCACGGCGCCGTGCAAGAGCCCCTCTCGATCGAGATCGGAGCCATATATCGCCCGCCCGGTCAGTTTGTCCCGGGCGTCGACTTTCGAGACGTTCCGACCGACGCCGCTTGGGCCCCGGTCGCTAGCCGTCTCTCTGGGGGTGGAAGATACTTTCTCGGTTCCCATGTACGGTTGTTCTAGCATGCCTCCAGATAATAAATCCACCGGGGTAGTGTCTCGAATCCCTGATATCCGGCGCTGCAACGGTTCCGCGAACCCACCTGACCGACAGGATTAAGCGGCTTTCACGAGTTTTCACGAATTGCTTCCACTGTATGGGTGTGACACACCACGCTGGAGCACACTATCCATGAAAGGACTCGACGACACCGTCAGTATCGTGACTGGCGCAGGATCTGGCATCGGCAGAGAATCAGCACTTCGGTTCGCCGAGGAGGGGGCGGCCGTGACCGTCGCCGACGTCGACGCGGACGGCGGACACGAGACCGTCGAGATGATCGAGGCGGACGGCGGTGAGGCGATGTTCGTCGAAACGGACGTGAGCGACCCCGCTGCCGTGGAGGACATGGTCACCGACACCGTCGACGCGTTCGGCGGCCTCGACGCCGCCCACAACAACGCCGGCATCTTCCCGGAACACAAGTCGACGGTCGAGCACAGCCACGAAACCTGGATGGAGGTTCTCGAAGTGAACCTCGTCGGCATCTGGAACTGTCTCAAAGCCCAGATTCCCGCCATGCTGGAGGACGACGGTGGTGCGATCGTCAACACGTCTTCGGAACTCGGACTGGCGGGCCACCCCGGCGTCTCCGCCTACGCCTCCAGCAAACACGGTATCGTGGGCCTCTCGAAGACCGCAGCGGTAGAGTTCGCGGCGGACGGCGTGCGCATCAACGCCATCTGTCCCGGCCTCTGTGACACGGCGCTGATCGAGGACAGCGATCCCGAGGCGATCCAGGCGGCGGCCGACGCGATTCCGATGGGCCGGATGGCCCAGCCAGAGGAAGTCGCCGCGGCGGCCGTGTGGCTCTGCTCGGGTGATGCCTCCTTCATCACCGGCGCACCGATTTCGGTCGACGGCGGCCACGTGGCCGACCTGTAACCGACGTATTATATCGGTGCCAGCGGCTCTGGTGCCGTTGCGGTGTTTTTGCGAAAGAACGAGTATCCAGAACTGAAGCGGACGATTGGGGCGGTCGATCCTTACCTGATGTCCTCGAGCACTGCAGCCATCGCGTCCATCGTTTCCTCGACGCGGTCCATCTGGGCGTTGTAGCCCATGTGGCCGACGCGGATCACGTCCTCCTCGTTGGGCAGTCCCACGCCGGTGGGGACGATGATGTCGTGGTCCTGGTTCATTCGGGTCTTGATTTCGGGAGCGATGCCGTCCACCTCGAAAGCCGACACCATCGGCGCACACAGCGATTCGTCCGCCGCGTAGTAGGGGAGGTCCATTTCGGCAGCCCGGTCCCGACAGTACTGGGCGACGCGCTCGTGACGCTCGTAACCCGCTTCGAGCCCCTCTTCGAGGGCCCAGTCGACGGACTCATCGAGTGCGTATACGTTCGAGACGAGGTGAGAGTAGGGGAGGTAGTGTTCGTCCACCCACAGGTCCTTCCACGGCTGGAGGCTCGTGTAGAACTGCTCGTCGTCGGTCTCGCCGATCTTCTCCCAGGCGTCATCGGTCACCTGGAGCATGGTGAGACCGGTCGGTGAACTCAGACACTTCTGGGAGGCGACGATCGAAATGTCACAGTACTCAGTGGGGGTCGGCGCGCCGGCGAATGAGGAGACGACGTCGACGATGGTCAGAATGCCTTCGTCCTGCAGGAAGGCCAGGATCTCGTCGAGGTCGTTCATCGTGCCGCTTGGCGTCTCACAGTGGACGGCCGTCGCGGCGTCGAAGTCGCCCGCCTCGACGGCTTCCTTCACGGCTTCGATGTCGAGGTGTTCGTCGTACGGTTCGCTGACCATCGTCGGCTCGCCGCCGTACATCTCGACGAAATCCGCGAACCCGTCGGCGTAGTGGCCGTTCGAGAGACAGAGGACGGAATCGCCCTCGTCGATGGGGGAAGCGATCGCCGCTTCGACGCCGACCAGCCCTTCCCCGCCCATGATGATCACGTCGCCGTCGCCCGCGAACATCCCCTCGAGTTTGGCGGTGAGCTCCAGATAGTACTCGGTGAACTCGGCCTGCCGGTGGTAGTGGATCGGCTGTGCCATCGCCTGGCGGACGCGTTCCGGAATCTCCGTTGGGCCCGCTGTCATCAACATCTGAGACACGGACGAAAGTTTCCCCTATTTCACCATAAATCCTGGTATTGGACGGCAACGGCCTGGATCTGTAGAGACGACGCTACCGATGGAACGGCGTCCGGCCCGCGTCGCTGCGGACCCGCCGGCACGCGGAGCGTCGCGCTTACTCCTCCGCGCGCTCTTTCAGATTGTCGAAGAAGGTGCCGATGTCGGAGTTGATCTTTCGCTTCACGATTCGTGCGCCGAGTGAGGCAAGCCGCCCGGTGAAGTCCATGTCGATGTAGTAGGCGATCGTGGTGCTTTCGCCGTTTTCGGTCAGTTCCATGGACATCTCCGCCTCCATCCGGCTGTTGGATCGGTTGTCTTCACCACGGCCGACGGCTTCGAGGCGGTGTGGTTCCTCGAGTTCCGTCATCTCCACTTCGCCGTCGAGGGTCATGGTAATGCCGGCCACGCCCCGTTCGATCACGCCGCGGTACTCGCGGTCGTTGATTCGTTCGACTTCCTTCGCGCCTGGAACGCATTCGACCAGCACCTCGGGGTCGGACACCAGCGACCAGAGGTGTGCCTGCCCGGTACCGATGGCTAACTCGTCTTCAAACTCCATGTACTCCTGAATTTCTGGCAGGGCGCAAAAAGATTTGGGAAGCGGTCGGAACCTGGCAGGCCGACTACTCGTACGTATCGAAGGACTGTTCGGGCTCTTCCGGCGTCTCTTCCCAGAACAGGTTCAATCGCTCGAAGATCGGCTCGTCACTCGTGGTGAAGAAGATGGCCTCGTCGTCCGTCGGGTTCTGGTGGGCGTGCCACAGTCCCGGGGGCACGATGAACGTATCGCCGGCTTCCCACTCGAGGGTCTCCTCACCCACTTCGGTCCGGCCACTGCCGTCGACGACGTGGACGATTTCGGTGCTGATGTGTCGGTGGCTGCCGGTCGTTTCGCCGGCACGGATCTTCTGCAAGCGATGTGTGAAGGTCGGCATCGTCGGGCCCTTGCCCGTTGCTGGGTTGACGTACTCGAGACAGACCCCGTCGAACGTCGTCTCGCCCCAGCCCTGCTCGTCGGCCTTCTGCAGGGTTTCGTAGGAATCCTCCCACGCGTAGCGATACGGTGGTGAGCTTCGATACTCGCTCCAGTGCTGGTCCATCGGCCGGAGGTCGTCGAACCGGCTGTTGTGGTACCCCTCGGGTTTGTCGGCCGGATGGCGCTCGTTCTCGTAGTTCTGGAAGTGGCTGATGTTCAGTGCTTCCGTGAGCGAGATGTCGAGGAAGTCCATCCAGACGACGTGTTCATCGCCCCGGTTGATGTGGTCGTGATAGGAGCCGGGGGGTGTCAGGATGAGGTCGCCCGTGCGCATCGGGAACTCCTCGCCATTGACGCTCGTCACTGCGCCCTCCGTCCCGTCCAGGACGAACCGAATCGCGCTCAGGTTGTGCCGATGGGCCTTCGCTACTTCGTTCGGGAGGACGGACTGGATCGCCGTCCACAGCGTGTGGGAAGTGCCGTCGACGCCCTCGGACGGATTGATGAGGTACATCGCCCGGCGGGTTCCCTGCTGGTGTTCGTCGAGGTCGATCAGCTGGTTAGCCTTCTCGACGTACTCCGCGATGTAATCCCACTTCCAGACGTGGGGCGCCATCTCGCCGCGGTCCTCCAGGCGGTCGATGATGTCCCAGTTGGGCACGAGATCGTTCTCCCGTAACTCTTCGTTTAACGCCGCTATATCGCCTTGTTTACTCATGGAACGTTCTAATATACCGATACTCAGCTAATAAAAGTATTGCACAGCAGGGGAGAGCGGGAGCGTCGATTCCCAGCGCCGGCCGCGAGCCTCACTGCCAACGGCCGAGGGCCAGCAGGGGGTCCTCACCTCGCGTCGATCCACCAGGCCCACTGCCAAACACTTACTTGGCCCCACCACGCTGTGAAACCAATGAGGGATTTACCGCTGAAAGAGCGACTCGTTCAGGGCTGTCAGATCCTCGCGGCGTTCGACGTCTTCGACGACCAGGGCCACCTCAGTGCCCGCTCACCGGACGACGATGACACCGCGTACATCAACGAGTTCACGAGCCCCGTCACCGCCGGCTTACAGCAATTTTCACCCTTCGACGTCACTGGCGAACCGTATCCCGACGCTGCCCCGTCCGAAACCACGATCCACGCCCGGATCTACGAGGCGCGGGACGACGTCACTGCCATCTGTCACAATCACTCGCCGTACGCCGTCGTCGTGTCGAGTGTCGGCCTCGAAATGCGCCCCGTCCACAGCGCCGGTGCCGTCCAGCTGGATCCGATCCCCGTCTACGAGGAGTACGACCCGGAGGGCGGGATGTTGATCACCACTGATGCCGAGGCCGACGACATCGCAGATATGCTGGGCGATGGTCGGGCGATGATGCTACGAGGCCACGGGGCCGTCGTCGCCGGCGCATCCGTCACTGAAGCCGTACTGGCGAGTCTTCGCCTGGAGTTCAACGCGCGGCTTCTCTACCGACAGGCCGCGATCGGTGAGCCGTGGTACCTGCCACGCGAGCGTCTCGAGACGATGATCGAGACGATGTACTCGGATCGAGTGATGGAAAAATCGATGGATTACTTCCTGGCGGCCAGCCGGTAATCGGTCCAAGTCCGAACGGCGACGCCGCCTAGATCTGTTCGACCGGGCTGGTCAGTTCGCCGACGTCTTCGACCGTGCAGGTGACCGAATCGGCGTCGTCGATGACCGGTTTCGGCCCGTCGATGCCTGGCGAGCCAATGGAGATGACATCCCCTGGTTGCAGGCGGATGAGTTTGCTGGCGTGGGCGACCATCTCCGGGAAAGTGTACCGGAGGTCACTGGTGGAGCCGCTGATGACCGTCTCGCCGTCGATACTCGCCTCGACGGCCACGTCTTCGAGGTCCTGGTACGGACACTCGACCGTTTTCGTGAGCGTCGGTTGCGCCGTCGGCATGACTTTGCGTCCCATTCCCTCCTGGATCTGGTGTTTGACCAGCGGGTTCTCCGGGTTATCCTCGTAGGGATACGCCGGAAACTCGCCGGTGATCAGGACGTCGTTCGAGACGGTGAACGCCTCGATGGCGTCGGCGGCCTCCTTCTCGCTGGCCTGCCAGAGCGCGTCGCCGACGACGATGGCCGGCTCCGGATTCAGGATAACTTCCTCACAGTACTCAGGGATCTGGATCGGATGTCCTTCCGGGACGACACACTGGCTTGGAACGGTCCAGAGGTGTGGCCACTTCGACGGGAAGTCTCCGTGTCCCGCGAACGTGTCTCCGAGCGCGACGAAGGTCGTAATGTTCTCTAGGTTCAGCGAACCCATGGCTCGTCATTCCGTGCAATCGCTCTTAAGTCCTCTGACACGCCAGAAAAAAAAAAATCGACGGCGTCGCCCGATCGGTCAGTCAGACGATTCGACGAAGGACCCGATGGTTCGTGCGGAGGGGGTGGACGTGAGCACGCTCACGACGACGTAGACGACCGTGCTGACCAGCAGGCCCACGAACCCGTAGTGGAGTCCGAACCGAGCGCCGGCCGGGATCGTTCCCGTGAAGAAGCCGAGCATGACGGCCGTCGCGACGATCATCGACGCCATCGCACCGATTTTCGTCGAGCCACGCCAGTACAGCGACAGGAAGAGTGCCGGCGCGGTCGCGGCAAAGCCAGCGACGGCGAACTCCGCCAGCGAGAAGATTCCCGCCGGTCGGAGGAACGAGAAGACCAGGGAGACGCCCAGCACGACCAGCAAGATTGCCTGGCCGACGGCGACCTCGCGTTCCTCGTTCGCATCGCGGTTGAGGTATTTGCGGTAGATGCCGCGACTCGCCATCGACCCCAGCGTGAGGACGACCGAGTCCGTCGTGGACATCAGCGACGCGACGGCGCCGGCCATCACCACGCCGGTGACGAACGGGCCGGTCACTTCAGCGACGAGCAGTGGTATCACGTAGTCTGGATTCGCGGGATTGGAGATGATGCCGGTCGACCAGACGCCGAGTGCGGCCGCCGCGAAGAACAGGGGAATCCCGACGACCGGGAACAGTCGCGAGGAGCGTCGCAGGACCTTCTCGTTCCGTGCCGAGAGAAGCCGCTGGTACACCTGCGGATACGCGGTGACACCGACGACGAAGAAGATGGCAAAACTCAGCACGTATCGCGGTGACCACACACCGAATGGGCCCTGGTAGCTCAGGAGCCCGGCCGAGGCCTCCTGGACGCCGGAGAGCAACTGCCCAGGCCCGATGACGATGAGCATCCCGATCATCAACAGGACGAGCGTCGCGACGATGACGACGCCCTGGACGACGTCGGACCAGATAACGCCGCGCATCCCCGAGATGTGGAGATAGACGGCCATGAAGATCGTAATCGCGATCGCACCCCACTCGAAGGGGATCTCCAGCAGCACGTCCAGTGCGATTGCCCCGCCGGTGATCTGGGCGGTAACGAACCCGATCAGCGCCATGAAGGAGATGATGAGGTACAGCCCCGAGACGCCGTTACTTTCGAAGCGCTCGCCGAGGTACTCCGTCGGTTCGATGATGTCGTGCTTTCGTCCGACGCGATTGATCGTGAGCCCGAGCGTCGCGAAGACGAGGGCAAACAGCGTGACTTCCAGCCCGATGAACGAGAAGATGCCCAGGCCGGTCGCCGAGGACGCCGCCCCGATGCCGAAAAACGCGAAGGAACTGACGATGGTCGCCATCAGGGTAAACAGCAACACGATCGTCCCGACGCGGCGACCCGCGAGGTAGAAGTCCGATGGCGTTCGTTCGGTGAAGCGGGAAGCGTACACGCCGATCCCGAGGACGCCGAGCATGTACACTGCGAAGACACCGACGGCGATCGGTGACGCCATCAGGGATCACCTCCGACTCCCTCCGCCGCATCGTCCGTCGTCGTGCTCACGTACAGCTGAATCAGCAGGTAGATCGCCACGAGCACCCCAACGTTCGCGTAGTACCACCACGGCAGCGCCAGGAAGTACGGCGACGGTGACACGGTTGCGAACACGAACGGGTGTAACCCCAGAATCGCTATCGCGAGCAATATCGCCAGCTGCCGCGTTGTGAAGCCGATACCCAGGACTCGCACCGCTGGTTGGGACGACATGCATGTTAGACAATGAGCATCACGTTATCAAACTTTCCCCGTTCCGGCCGTAGACGTTCTGAACCAGTGGATCCTGTGGGTATTGGGCGAACGAGCTTCCGGGTGGGCGATTTCGCCAGTCGTGTGTCCCTCGGATCAAGGAGTCCCGCCGAGTGCGAGTACAATGGCTGACAGGTCCAGGACGACGCGCGCCCTCCTGGCCGATCACAGGGTGCGCCGTGGGGTCGCGAACCACAGGGAGCGAGAGATTAATGGGGGTGGTGCCAAAGGGTTTGCACGATGGACGAACGACTTGCGTCGTATCTCGACGACCGAAGGGACGAGCACCGTGACGCGCTGTTCGAACTGCTCCGCCAGCCGAGCGTCAGTGCCCGGGGCGAGGGGCTCGACGCGTGTGCGGACCTGCTGATCGACATCATCGGCCGCTATGGCTTCGACGCCAGGGCGATTCCCACCTCGACCGCTCCCATCGTCTACCTGTCCGAGACGGTGGACGAATCGCTGCCGACGGTTTTGTTTTATGGCCACTACGACGTCCAGCCGGCCGACGACGACACCGCGTGGGACTCCCCGCCGTTCGACCCCGAAGTCCGGGATGCGTCGATCTACGCCCGTGGAGCCGGCGACAACAAGGGGCAGTTGCTCACGCACGTGTTCGCACTCGACGCCGTCAAAAGCGTCTTTGGGGCCCTCCCCGTCAACGTTCGATTCGTCTTCGAGGGCGGCGAGGAGAACGACAGTGTCGGGTTCCGGGAGTTCATCGACGAACACGCCGACTTGATCGACGCCGACCTCGTGTACGTCGCCGACGGGCCGATGCACGAATCGGGCCGCCCGACCGTGCTGTACGGCAACCGGGGGCTGGTCTCGGCGGATATCTCGATGACGGGCGCCAACACCGATCTTCATTCCGGTAACTTCGGTGGGCCCGTCCCGAACCCCGCCACGGAACTCGTGACGCTCCTGGCCGACCTCGTCGGCGACGGCGACATCGCGCTGCCCGGCTTTTATGACGACGTCGCCATCACGGACGCCGACCGCGCGGCCGTCGCGGACATCCCCGGCGATCCGGCCGCGATCAGGGAGTCGCTGGACCTGGACGCGTTCACCGTCGACGACGCGGATTACTACGAACGATTGTTGCTGGAACCGACGCTGTCGATCAACGGCCTGACTGCTGGGGACACTGGCCCCGGTCTCAAGACCATCATTCCCGCCGAGGCGCAGGCCAAACTCGACATCAGGCTCGTGCCCGACCAGGACCCCGAGGACGTGTACGCCGCCCTGGAAACATTCGTGGCCGAGCGCGCCCCCGAGGCCGACGTCGACCACATCGGTACCTTCCCGCCGATGAAGACGCCGTTGACGACCGAGTACGCAGCGCCAGTTCGGGCCGCACTCGAAGACGCCTGGGGCGAACCACCGGTCGACGTCCCGTTGCTCGGTGGCAGCCTCCCGGTCGCGTACTTCCGACGGGCGACGGACGTGCCGATCCTGATCGTTCCGTACGCCAACCCGGATCAGAACAATCACTCGCCGAACGAGCATCTGGACGTCGAGTGCTTCGAGAACGGGATCCGAACGACCGCCGCGTTTCTCGGCCGCCTGGGATCCCTGTAACCCTCGGGATCCGTCTCAGGCCTGCAGTTCGGCCGCGAGGCGCTCGGCCACGGCGATGGTCGCGAAGTTCGTCGGGACGCCGACGATGTCGGGCATGACCGAGGCATCCACGACGTAACAATCCGCCACGCCGATGACCGATCCCGTCGGATCGACGACGGCGTTCGGATCGTCCGGCGCACCCATGCGACAGGTCCCGACCGGGTGGTCGTAGCTGTCGACGTTTTCGCGAATCGCCCGTTCACGCTCGCCAGCCGACAGGTCCGCGAGCGGCTCGTTCTCGCTGCCGTGGGGAGCGAGGCGGGGTTCCCCGGCCATGCACGCCCGCAGTGGCGCCTGCTCACACAGTTCGATCCCGTGTTCGATGGCCTCGACTGCGCGTTGCCAGTCTCGCTCATCGTCGAGCATGTTGACGTCGACCTCGGGCGTGGACCGCGGATCGGTGTCTGTCACCGTGACCGAGCCACGGGACTCGACGTCCGTGATCCCCAGCATGATCCCACCGGTCTCGACGGCTTCCTCGCCGACGCCCCGATACGCCTGTGACATCGCGTGGAGGTCAGTCCGGCCGTCTTCGGCGACGCTCGATGACCAGAAGGTGAACACGCCGGCGGCGGGCCCCGTCGGCTCGGCCAACTGCGCGTCCGCCGCGAGGGGAAAGAGGATCGAGAACTGGGGATGGTCGAGCAGTCGTCCGAGACCCGGACGGTCACTCTCGATTGGGACGTCGAGGCGCCGAAGCTGATCGGCTGGACCCACGCCGGAGCGGACGAGAATCCCCGGCGTGTGGATCGCCCCCGCGGCGAGCACGACCGTCTCGGCGTCGTACTCGACGCGCCCGTCGGGCCCGAGAGCGACCACGCCGGTCGCGCGGCCGTCCTCGAACGTCACCCGATCGACGAGCGTCTCGCCCTGGACCGTGAGCGTCGCTCGATCACGGGCTGGTTCGATGTACGCGTCGTTCGTGGTCACGCGGTCGCCGTTTTCGACGTTGTACGCGCCCCGGCAGATTCCCACGCGGCCGGGCGCGCCCATGTCCATGTCGCCCCCATTCGCTGGGATGTGACCCAGCGATTCGGCGGCGTCGCGGAACGCGCGCCCAACGGGACCCCACTCCCCGCGCTCCTCGCTCGGGCGCCACACGGGGATCGGGCCGTCGTCGCCGTGATAGGGGGCGTCGCCGAACGCGACGTCGCGCTCACAGGCGTTGCAGTACGCCGCCATCGACTCCCCGTCCCACGTCGGGAGTCCGGCCGCGGCCCAGCGGTCGAAATCCCCTGGCTGTGGTCGCGCCCAGAGCTGTGCGTTGACCGTCGAGCCGCCCCCGAGGCCGCGACCGACGACGTACGGCCGGGGGCCCTGTTCCGGCGTAAGCTGGGCCTGGAGCCCCGGCCAGACGAACCGGTCATTCGCAAGCAGTTCGACGAAGTTCTGGCCCCGCATCGCCCGGTCGGCGTCCCCACTCCGCCAGTCCTTGCCAGCTTCGAGGAGCAAGACGTTCGAACGTCCATCCGCCGAGAGTCGACTCGCGACGACTGCGCCCGCGGACCCGCCACCGACGATTACGAAGTCATACTGCGTCATTCCCGTTCACGACCCTGCGTGGACTTCGAATCGTGAAGAACCTATTGTTCCACCCAGGCATTTTCACGAATCACTCGATAAGTCCGCAGTCTGTGGGAGGTATTCATTGACTGTCCCTCACCTATCAAACATATGAAAATAAGTATAAATAGATGGTGCGTGTGTGAATGACTGTATCATGGATCGTGACAGGCGACGGTTTCTCCGACAAGCAGCAGGTGCAAGTACGATAGGTATCGCCGGGATGGCAGGCTGTTCCGGTGACGGCGGCAACGGGAATGGTAACGGCAACGGCAATGGCAACGGAAACGGCAACGGGAATGGGAATGGCAACGGCAACGGCAACGGGAACGGCACGGACGATTCGACCCCGACGCAGTCGGAAACGGTCGACGCTGCCTTCGTCAACCTCTACTCGACGGCTTCGGGGTGGGTCAAGGCCCACGATACGGCCCAGGACCGGGTCGAGGAACAACTGGACTGGGTCAACGTCCAGCGCCAGCGTGAGGTGGCAGCGGCCGACGTTCAGCAGGTCCTCGAAGCCCTCGCGGAGGAAGGATACGACGCGATCTTCGCGAACGCGACGGAGTATCAGAGTGCGGTCGAGACGCTGTCAGTCGAGTACCCGGATACGGCGTGGTACCTCGTTTCCGCCTCCGTGAAATCCGACGACTTCAGTGTCTTCCTCTCGCGAGACTACGAGCCGGCATACGTCGCCGGCTACGCGTCGGGACTGCTGACGGAATCAGACCTGCTGGGCTACGTTGCTGCGTACCCCTACCCCGGAACGAACCGGAAGGCGAACGCGTTCGCACTCGGTGCGAAGGCAGCGAACCCGGACGCGGAAGTTATGCCGAACTGGTCCGGCACCTGGTACGACCCACCCGTCGAGCGGGACGCGACCTCCGTCGTGATCAACGAGGGCGCCGACGTCGTGATGCAGTGGTCCGACTCCGGCGCGGTCATGCAGGAATGTAACGACCAGGGCGTCTGGGGCGTCTCCGGCGTTGTTCCGTGGACGGAGGAAGCCGGTGACAGTTACATGACGGGTGTGCTCAACACCTGGGAAGGCTACTACATCGACCAGCTCGAGCAGATTCGCGACGGCGAGTACGAGCCGAGCTTCGACTGGTGGGGCATGAGCCAGGGCATGTGTGACATCGGTGACGGCGACGATAGCGACGACGACCTCTGGGGATCCGAAGTGCCCGCCGACGTCATGGAGGAGGCCAACGCGGTCCGGCAGGACATGATCGACGGCAACATCGACGTCTGGGCTGGCAGCCAGTACGAGGGCAAGAGCGACGATTACATCCACCTCGAGATGACCGAACCGGTCGAGAACATCCGCGGCGACTTCGAGGAGTAAGCCGCCTTACCCGCGGGTTTTATTACGGCCACTTTCCCAACTCATACCAACGTATCTATGCACGAATCAGCGCCGATGCTCGAGATGTCTAACATCGTCAAGACGTTTCCTGGCGGTGTAACCGCGAACGACCACGTTAACTTCTCGGTGGCGCCGGGTGAAATCCACGCTCTCCTCGGTGAGAACGGCGCAGGAAAATCGACCCTGATGAAGATTCTCTTCGGCGTCTACAGCAAGGACGCTGGCGAGATCAAACTCCGCGGGTCACCTGTCGACATCGACTCCCCGAAGGCCGCGATGGATCTCGGACTCGGCATGGTCCACCAGCACTTCCGCCTCGTCGGTCGGTTGAGTGTCGCCGAGAACATTCGCCTCGGTGGCGCGGGACCGTTGCCCGATGGGCCGTCGACGATGGCCCGCCTCCGGAATCTGCTGAGCGCGACCGACGCCGCGTCCAAAGAACGGCGCGAAATCGAGCGCCTCGTCGAGGATTACGGTATCGACATCGACCTCGATGCGCGCGTCTGGGAACTCGACGTCGGCGTCCAGCAGCGCGTCGAGATCCTGAAATCGCTGTACAACGACGTCGACCTCCTCATCCTCGACGAGCCGACGGCGACGCTCCCTGATCAGGAGAAAGAACAGCTGTTCGAGACGCTCCGAAGCCTCCGAGAGGACGGGACGACGATCATCCTGATCACGCACAAACTGACCGAAGTGACCGAAATCGCCGACCGAACGACGGTCCTCCGGGACGGCAACGTCGTCGACACGATTCCCGTTGCAGAAGCCGACCGCGACCGCCTCGCGGAGATGATGGTCGGTCGTGAAGTCCTGTTCGACATCCATCGCGAGGACGTCGAACCTGGGGACGTTCGTCTCGAAGTCGACGGTGTGACCGCGCTGGACGACCGTGGCTACCAGGCCCTCGACGGCGTCGATTTCAGCGTTCGAGGCGGGGAAATCGTCGGCCTGGCGGGCGTGAGCGGCAACGGTCAGGAGCAACTCGCGGAATGTCTCGTTGGGTTGCGTGAACCGACCGGTGGGCGAATCGAAGTCGATGGCGTGGACCTCACCGACGCCTCACCGCAGCGCTTCGCGAAGTCGGGCGTGAGCTACATTCCCGCGGACCGGTACGAACGTGGCGTCGCCCCGGAGATGAGTTTGACGCACAACGCGATTTTGAAGAACCACCGGGAGTTCACCTCGGGCGGGCGCCTCGATTACGCCAGCGCCCGTGAGTTTACGCAGGGGTTGATCGACGAGTACGACATCATGGCCCAGTCGCCCGATATGTCGGCCAACAAACTGTCCGGTGGTAATTTACAGAAACTCATCGTCGGTCGCGAACTCTCCCGGCAACCCGACGTCCTCGTCGCCCAGCACCCGACGCGTGGGGTCGACGTGGGCTCGATGGAGTACATCCGTGAAGTGATCCTCCAGCAGACCCACGACGGGACTGGCGTGTTCCTGGTCTCGGACGATCTCGACGAAGTGATGCAGATGAGCGACCGGATTATCGTCATCTACGAGGGCCGGATCGTCCACACGACGACCCGGGAGGCGGCCGATCGGGCGACGATCGGTCGGTACATGATGGAGGGTGAGCACGCCGACGACGATGGCGCCGCGGTCCAGGTGGGTGATGCCGCGTGACGGACCTGATCAGGGTCCGACGACGCGACGAAGTGCCGTCCTGGCTGGGGTACGGTGCGCCGGTGATCACCATCGTCGCCGCGCTCGTGGTCGGCGCGATTCCACTCGTCCTGATCGAGGCCAACCCGATAACCGTGTACGGCGAAATGTTCGTCGGCTCGTTGATGGACGGCGGGACGATCATCAATCTGCTCGTGCGGGCCGTGCCGCTGTTCCTCGCGGCCCTGGCGGTCTACATCCCCCTGAAAGCGGGGCTCTGGAACATTGCCGTCGAGGGTCAGCTCTACCTGGGTGCCATCGCTGGCACCTGGGTCGGCGTTACCTGGGATGCACCGATCTATATCATCATTCCGGCGATGGCCGTCGTCGCCATCCTCGTGGGCGCCATCACCGGCTGGGTCCCCGCGTATCTCCGTTCGAAGTACGACATCAACGAGATCATCATCACGCTCATGATTACGTTCGCTGCCATCGAGTTCAACAACTACGTCGTCCGTGGCCCGCTCCAGGCCGCAGGTGGCGTTCCAGTCACGAAATCATTGCCGCCGTCCGCGCAACTCCCGACCCTGGGTGACACGAACCTTCACCTCGGCGTCCTCTTGCTCGTCGTGCTCGCCGTGGCGGTATACTACCTGTTCAAACACTCCTCGCTCGGGTACGAGATTTCGATGGTCGGCGAGGGGCCGATGGCCGTGGAGGCCTCACCGATCAGCAAGCACCGGGTTTTCATCCTGACCATGGTCCTGGGTGGGGCGATCGCGTGTCTCGCCGGCATCGTCCAGATCGCTGGCGTGCGAACCAACATCGTCCCCCACTGGTCACCCCAGTACGGGTTCATCGCGATCCCGATCGCGTTGCTCGGCATGAAGAGTGCCTTCCGGATGCTCGGTGCGAGTCTGTTCTTCGCCCTGCTGTTCGTTGGCGGGAACAGCGTGACCGTCACCAGTTCGATCCCCTTCTCCATCGTCAACATCCTCATCGCGTTGATCTTCCTGTTCCTGATCACGGCGGAGTTCTTCAAGCGTTTCAGCGTCAGTCTCGACCCTGGGATTGGCGGGCGCCGGGAGGTGAGTGCCAATGAGTGAGGTGCTCATCGGCTTCCTCGCGGCGACGATCACGTTCACCACCCCGATCCTGATCGTCGCCCTCGGCGAGCTCATCGACGAGCGCGCCGGTGTGTTCAACATCGGCGTCGAGGGGATCATGCTCAGCGGCGCGATGGTTGGCGTGCTCGGCACCGGCTGGTTCGGCAACCCGTGGCTCGGACTCGTGCTTGCGATGCTCGTGGGCGTCCTCATCGCCTTCATCCACGGGTACCTGACCATCTCGCTGAAGTCCGATCAGATCATCAGCGGCCTGATGATCACGATCCTGGCGACGGGTGTGACGACGTTCGTCGACGTCTCCTACGAGTTCCCGTCGATCACCGGCTTTGCGACGCTGGATCTTCCACTCGTCGATGCCATTCCCATCCTCGGTGGCGTCCTCGACCAGATCTACCCGACCGACGTCCTGGCGTTCCTGCTCGTCCCGGTCGTCTGGTACCTGTTCAAGACGAACCTCGGGCTCCGGATCATCTCCGTCGGTGACAACCCGGCGGCGGCTGACTCGATGGGCATCTCCGTCGCCCGAACCCGCTACTTCGGCGTGCTGGCTGGGGGTGCCCTCGCGGCACTGGGTGGGGCCGTCCTCTCGGTCGCCTCCGTCGGCTTCTTCGGGGCCGGTCTCACCTCCGGCCGCGGGTACATCGCGATCGCCGTCGTGGTGTTCGCCGCCTGGCGGCCACACTACGCACTAACCGGGGCACTCCTGTTCGGGGCGTTCGACGCCGCCCGGACCCGTACCGGGACTATCCACGACATCTTCGAGGCGCTCCCCGTCCCGTCGGAGATCTCTGGAATCCTCATCGAGTTGACCCACCCGCAGCTGATGAACGTCTACCCGTACCTGGTGACGATCCTCGTCCTGGTGATCGTCTACGCGTGGAAATCCGACACCGAAACGACCCCGCCGCTGGCGATCATGAAGCCCTACTTCCGGGAGTCCGAGTAGCGCACTCGACTCCCATCTCACGGCCCTTACAGTTCGCCTCGCTGCCCCGAAGCTTTTTGACGAAATCAGGAGTATGTAAAGACGTTCCATGCGAGCAGCACGTATTCACGCCTATCAGGACTCCGTGGAGGACGCCCTGACGATCGACGAGGTACCGAAACCGGAGATCGAGCGACCGACGGACATCATCGTCGAGATTGCCGGGGCTGGCTGGTGCCAGACCGACAACCACGTCATTCACGGCGACTGGGACGAACACTACGGCCCGACGTTGCCGCTGACGCTTGGCCACGAGAACGCCGGCACGGTCGTCGAAATCGGCAGCGAGGTCGAGACCGTCGCGGTCGGCGATCAGGTACTCTGTCAGCCGATGGCCGTCTGTGGCAAGTGCCGCCCGTGTCGGGAGGGCAACGACAACCTCTGTGAAAACGTCGAGGCGCCCGGCTTCAGCATGGACGGCGGCTTCGCCGACTTCATGCGGACCTCGGAACTCGCGGCGGTGACACTCGAATCGGTCGATCCGGTCGAGATCGCCCCCCACGCCGACGCCGGCATCACCGGCTACCACGCCGCCAAACGTGCCGTCCGCAAACTCGACCCTGGCGATCACGTCGTGATCATCGGCGTCGGCGGCCTCGGGCACATCGGGCTCCAGGTCGTCGGCGCGATGAGTGCGACGGAGATCACCGCCATCGACCCGAAGGAAGACGCCCGCGAACTGGCCGAGTCCCTCGGCGCCGACCACACGCTGGACCCGACGACTGACGACGTCCCGGCCGAAATCGACGCGATCACCGACGGCCAGGGCGCCGCCCAGATTCTCGACTACGTCGGCCAGGACGACACCGCCGGCTGGGGGCCCGCCATCGTCGAACGCGGCGGCGATCACCACATCGCTGGCTACGGTGGCCATGTCCACACGCCAACCCAGGCGATGGTCGGCACGGAGATGAACTACTGTGGCGCCCTTACTGGCACGCACACCGAGTTGCAGGAACTGGTTCAGTTGATCGAGCGCGGCGACGTGGACATCCACACCACGACCTACGACCTCGAGGACGTCAACGAGGTCGCAACGCGAGTTCGGGATGGCGAGGTTCTCGGCCGCGCCGTCATCGTCCCCTAGCGAACCCATCGCTTTCCCGCCCCCGTCCCGTCGACCCAGCGAGCCGCGGTCGTCGCCGAGGGCCGCGCGACGCTGGCGCAAACGTTATGGTTCAACCCCGTGCCATTCACTGTGTATGACGCGTGTGAGTGTCGAATACGACGAGCCGAAAATGCTGATCGGTGGCGAACTCGTCGGGAGCGTCTCCGGCGAAACCTTCACCACCGAGAACCCAGCGACTGGCGAACCGATCACCGAAATTCCTCGGGCGAACGCCGAAGACGTGGACCGCGCCGTCGAGGCCGCCATGGAGGGGTTCGAGGTCTGGTCTACGGAGTACTCGGCCCGGGATCGAGCGAAGAAACTCAACGAAGTCGCTGATCTGCTCCGTGCCAACCACGAACGGCTGGGCGCGATCGACGCGGCCGACGCCGGTAATCCAGTGTCCGCGATGCAGACCGATCCCTTCATCGCCGCCGAATACACGGACACGATGGCGAGTTTCGCCCTGGAGAACAAGGGGGAGACGACCCCCGTCTCGCCCGACACACTCAACTACACGCTGCGGCAGCCATACGGCGTCGTGGCGCGCATCATTCCGTTCAACCACCCGGTGCTGTTTGCCGGCTCGAAACCCTCTGCCCCGCTCGTCGCCGGGAACAGCGTCGTCCTCAAGCCACCGGAGCAGGCTTCGATTTCGGCACTCGAACTCGGCCGGATGATCAACGACGCCGACATCCTTCCACCGGGCGTCCTCAACGTCGTCACCGGGTTCGGCGACGAGGTCGGCTCCCCGCTGGTGACACACGAGGACGTCCACAAGATCGGTTTCACGGGGAGCGTGCCGACCGGGTCGATCATCCAGAAACAGGCGGCCGACAAGATTGCCGACGTTTCCCTGGAACTCGGCGGGAAGAATCCGCTCCTGGCCTATCCGGACGCCGACGTCGAGGAGGTCGTCGAAGGCGCGCTGGAAGGCATGAACCTCGGCTGGCAGGGTGAGTCCTGTGGCTCCATCTCGCGACTCTTCCTCCACGAGAGTTTCTACGAGGAGGCCGTCGAGATGCTCGCAGCGAAGGTCAGCGAGGTCGAACTGGGTGACCCGCTGGACGACGAGACGGAGATGGGCGCGGTCACGTCACAGGACCAGTACGACAAATCGATGAAGTACATCGAACTCGCCCAGGAAGAGGGCGCAACCCTGCACGCTGGCGGCGGCCACGCCGACGGCGAGGCACTCGCGGACGGATACTTCGTCGAACCGACGGTCTTCGGGGACGTCACCCAGGACATGCGTGTCGCCAACGAGGAAGTGTTCGGCCCCGTCATCTTCGCGATGAAGTGGTCCGACGAGGAGCAACTGATGGCGGACGCCAATGCCGTCGACTACGGCCTGACTGGCAGTATCTACACCAACGACCTCGCAACGGCCCACGAGGCGGCGGAACGGCTCGAGGCGGGCTACATCTGGATCAACGACACGGCGTCTCACCACCTCGGTGCGCCCTTCGGTGGCTGGAAGCAGTCCGGGGTCGGCCGCGAAGAAGCCCTCGACGAAGTGCTGGCCTACTCGCAAGTCAAAAACGTAAACGTTTCACTGTAGGACATTGTAGGGGTATTTGCCGACGGTCACTTCCCCCTCGCCAGGATGTCCCTTCATCCGGACCAACCGTGGCGTTCGATCGTCGGCTGGCGAGACGGAGATCCTCGCCCCGAGATGCGCCACTGACTCGCGCCTTGGGGCGGATCTCCAGGTACTGATTGCCAGTACCTTTTTGCGCGATTCGATCGACTGAACAGCTATGGCTGACGACGTCAACACCGTCAGAACCGTCGAGGGCCCCGTCGATCCCGCGAGCCTCGGCACGACGATCACGCACGAACACCTGTTCATCGACACGGTCGATGCCTGGTACACGCCACCGGAACCGGCCACGCAGGCCGCCATTTCGCGCCGCCCTGTCGCGATGGAGGATCGTCACTTCATCACGCTCAACTCGACCGCACACGAGGACAACCTCCGGCTCGATTCCTACGAGGAGGCTCGCGAAGAGGTCTCTCGCTACGTCCGCGCAGGCGGGCAAACCCTCGTCGACGTGACGCCGAAAGGCGTCGGGGCCGATCCAGCGGCCGTCCGCGGCATCGCCAGGGAAACTGGGCTCCAGATCGTCCACGGAACGGCATTCTACACGCTCGCCGCCCACCCCGACCGAGTCGCCGAGCTATCGACGGCAGAAATCGAAGCGGAGTTCGTCAGCGACGTTCGGGACGGCATCGGCGACACCGACGTCCCGGCCGGCATCATCGGGGAAATCGGCCTCAGTGGCGACGTACACGACCAGGAAGAACGCGTCCTCCGGGCGGGCGCCAGGGCAGCCCGTCGGACCGGCGTCCCGCTCAGTGTGCATCCGCCGTTGTTCGACGATCGCCCGGCCTCCGCCTGGGGGGTCTGGATCCTCGACGTCGCCGCCGAGGAGGGGCTGCCGGCCGAACGCGTGATCCTCTCACACCAGGATCTCGATGACGTCATCGATCATCCCGAGGACCTGAGCAATCAGCTCGCGGCCGCCGAGCGAGGCGCGTTCATCGAACTCGACTGCTGGGGCTGGGAGTTCGACAATCCCGCACTGAATCACGCCTTCCCCTCGGACAACTGGCGCATCCGCGCGACGCAGGCGTTGATCGACGCGGGCTACACCGACCAGCTCCTCTTCGCACAGGACGTCTGGACGAAAATAGAACGGACGAAGTACGGCGGCTTCGGGTATGCCCACATCCTCGACCACGTCATTCCCCGCCTTCGGGCTCGCGGTGTCGCGGCGGACGCCATCGAGCAGATCATGGTCGAGAATCCGCGGCGGGCATTGACCGTCGTCGAGCCAGCGGAGTAGCCCAATCACCTGCCGCTGCCCGACGCTCGTTTCAGGGCGGGCTATGGCTGGATGACCTGCCGAATCTGGGAGCCGTCTTCCAGGGCTTCCATCGCCTCGTTGAGCTCTTCGAGCGGTCGCGTGTCCGTGATGAGCGGATCGATGTCGAAGACGCCCTCGGCCATCATGTCCGCGATGTCGGGGATGGCCAGCTTCAGGTTGTACGAGCCGTTGAACGCCCCGCGAAGCGTTTTCTCGCCAGTCATCATGTCCAGGAGGTCGAGGTCGACCGAATGCTTCCCTGCCGGGCTGGAGCCCACCAGGATCGCCTCACCGGTGGAGGACAGAACCGGGAGCAGTTGCTCGACGACCGCCGGACTCCCGACGAACTCGAAGGAGTAGTCGGCGCCGTTGCCGGTAATCTCCATGACGCGCTCGACGACGTCCTCCTCGCCGGAGTTGATCGTGTGGGTCGCGCCCATCGAGCTGGCGAGTTCGAGTTTTTCGTCCACCAGATCGACGGCGATGATGTCTCCCGCGCTCCGGGCGGCGGCCGCCTGGACGGCCGTCAGTCCGAGGCCGCCGACCCCGAAGAGGACCAGCGACGAGTTGGGCTCGACGTCCGCGGCGTTCATCACGGAGCCCGCGCCGGTGAAGATGCCACAGCCCAAAAGCGTCGCCTTCTCCATTGGAATGTCCTCTCTGATCTTGACGGCCACGTCTTCGGTGGTGATCGTCGTTTCCGAAAAGGAGGAAATCGCGTGACAGTGGTGGACCGGGTCGCCGTCTCGACTGAACCGGATCTGGCCGTCCTTGAGCGTCCCGTTCGTTCGGGCGGGGCCGCGCCGCTCACAGAGCTGGGCTCGCCCCATTCGACAGTACTCACACTGGCCGCAGGCGATGCGGCCGAGGACGACGTGGTCGCCCGGTTCGAGTTCGGTGACGTCCTCGCCCACGTCGCGAACGACGCCGGCCCCTTCGTGGCCCATCACCATCGGGTAGGACTCTGGGATGTAGCCGAGTGCGATCGAGATGTCCGTGTGACAGAGGCTGGCCGCGCCGATGTCCACGCGAACCTCGTCGCCGGTCGGTTCGGCAACGTTCACCGTATCGATGTGCGTTACTTCGTCCTCGACAAAGTCGTGTGTGTCGACAGTATCCTCTAAGATTGCGCCTTTCGATTCCATCACAGCTACTCTTCTGCCGGCTGTGTATTCAAAATTCGGGTGTCGTCGCTCGTCGGTATCGGGCCGAACGCGGGTAACGAACGGAGAAATTCGACCGGGACTCAGACGTAGCCGTCGCCGAGTGCTTCGAACTGTTCGAGGTCGTGCCCGTAGATGATCTCGGCGTCGTGGCGCCGTTCGAGCTCCTTGACCGTCCGCAGGCTTTCGAGCCAGTCGTAGCGACTGTCCAGGAAGTGTGCTCCCAGCGGTTCGTCGTGCTGGTAGTTTTCGTCCAGATAGATCAGGTCGCCGGCGATGATGATCGTCCCGTGGTTTTCGGTGTGGAGGACGCCACCGGTGAATCCCGGCGTGTGACCGGGCAAGTGGCGGAACTCGAAGTCTTCGAAGTGCGTTTCGACCTCGCGATGCAGCGGCGTCCAGTTCAGATCGAGATCGAAGTCCCCACGGACGTACCCGACGTCACCGTCGTCGCGGCAGGCGCTGTACCAGGCGTATTTGAGTTCCTGTTCGTGGACGTAGATCGGGACGTCGGTGCCATCGAAGTGGTAGAGCCCACCCGCGTGATCGAGGTGGAGGTGGGTCATGAACACCGCGTCGATGTCGTCGATGTCGAAGCCGGTCTCCGCGATGTCCTCGTCCAGTCGATGCTCGTGGGCGTCGTAGTGGTGGGACCCGTCGTAGAGCCAGTCCCGCCAGTGCCCGTTGCCCGCGTCGGGATGGGAGCCGGTGTCCATCAGGATCGTCGCCTCGGGGTGATCGATCACCATGGCGAACACCGGAATCTCCTTTCGAACCAGATCTGGGTTCGGATCGCTGCTCGAGTTCATGATCGCACCATCCACGAGGTGGTTGTAATCGAGGGTCATGCGGCCCCGATCGACGATATGTACGTCTGCTCGGACCATACTGAACGGTGCTCACAGTAACCTATAAGCGTTATTGACGGTAATTGATAATAGCTGTCACACCGCCCTCGCTGGCGTCCCCAAGAGCAATTTACTTTGGTCAGCCCCCATAGGTGTCGGTATGACCGTGGCAATCGTGTCCACCGGCGGGACCATCGCATCGACGACCGACGGGGACGGCGGCGCGCGGCCGACGCTGTCCGCCGAGTCGCTCGTGGACGCTATCCCTGCCGTCGCGGACGTCACTCCCATCGAGACGACGCAGTTCAGTACGGTGCCGAGTACCCACCTGACGCTCGACCAGATGGCCGGATTGCTGGATTTCGTCGAGTCGGCCGACGAGGACGCGACCATCGACGGCGTCGTCATCACCCAGGGAACCGACGTCCTGGAGGAGACGTCCTGGTTCGTCGACTGTGCCTACACGGGGGAGACGCCGGTCGTGTTCACCGGGGCCATGCGCAACCCGTCCCTCCCCAGTCCGGACGGGCCCGCCAATCTGCTCGCATCGATCCGCGTCGCGGCCGACCCCGCGGCCCGCGACCGTGGCGTTCTCGTTGCCTTTAACGACCGCGTCCTCCCGGCGGCGGCCGTCACGAAGACCCATTCGATGAACCCCGACACGTTCCGGGCGCCCGAGTACGGCCCGCTCGCAACCATCGCCGAGGACCGCGTCCGCTGGCGGCGAACGCGAACCGTCCCGCGACCCGGGCTGTCCATCGACCCTGAACAACTCACTACTGACGTGCCGGCTATCTACGTCACGGCCGCGATGAGTGATCGATCACTCCGGGCCTGCACGGACGTGCCGGCGCTCTGTCTCGCCACGACCGGTGCCGGTCACGTGCCACCCGACATCCTCCCGGCGCTGGAGGCGCTACGAGCGAACGACGTGCCGATCGTGGCGACGACGCGGTGTCCGGAAGGGGTGCTGGCCCGCGACACGTACGATTTCGAGGGGAGTGAGCGAACCCTTCGAGAACTGGGCTGCTACTTCAGTGACCACAACCTCCAGAAGACCCGCATCGCGACGATCGTCGCCCTGTCGGCTGATGGGCTCGACACGATGTTCGACCGGCCCGCGCCGCCGGCGTAGGCCGCATCGGCCCGCTGCGTACACTACTCGACGGTGACTGGCGGTTCGGTACCCCCGTGAGCGTCCGCGACTGGGACGAATCCGAGACGGCAACCTGCCGCCGTCCACTCACTCCGGGACGACGACACGGAGGCGCTACTCGCCAGCCTCACTCCCGGCAGCAAAGACCCGCACTTCTCCCGTACTCGTGATGCCGATATCGACCGCCGCCGTCAGTTCGTTCTGGCTGGTGGACGCTTCGAGGACGCTATAGAGGTGCGTGTACAGCTCCGGACGGCAGTAGTCGATGCTGATGCCGGCCTCGTCGCCGTGGGCGTAGACGCTGGTGACCAGGTCGTCGAAACTCGTTCCCGGGGTGGCGGTGAACTGGACCGGTGACCGGATCGTCCGCACGAGTTCGAGGGTTCGGCGGGCCTTCTCGACGTTCGCTTC
>Ga0207733_100255_pt1 | contig 44905 bp, 41 predicted proteins | sample A23P3SouthBayCA_FD_187735 | JGI IMG/M metagenome (GOLD analysis project Ga0207733, IMG submission 187735) | Aerobic enrichment media microbial communities from Eden Landing Ponds, California, USA - A23 P3 (SPAdes) | ecosystem: Environmental > Aquatic > Marine > Unclassified | place: Emeryville...
CGTTGCGGTGTCTGCTCGCGGGCCGCAGGCCCGCTCGCACGGGCCGAGGCGTCTCCGACGCCTCGCGGCTTGCGTCGTCCGGGCCGGGTCGAACGAATCGCCCCTTTCAGCCCCACCCGAATTCGGCCGGTGCAGCAGCCGACACGGGTGGGATTGAAAGGGGCGGCCGGCTTCGGGAAGCCCGCCGATGCAAGCACGCGACCCGTGGGAGCGCGCGCAGCAAGGCGCGCGACCGAAGCCACCGGGAGAGCGAAGCTCTCCCGAGCTCGCGGCGCGTAGCGCCGCGAACGGCCGGGGCTTTCACGCTGGTTGCAGGGGCTCTTGCACCCAAATCTGCCTAACTAAACACTACCGCCCGGGATGCCCCCGGACTTTTAAGCGCCGACCGCGAACCTCTACTATGGGATACACATGGCAGTACTACGACCTGGTCCTGTTCGGGATCGTCTCGAGCATGGTCGCAGGGGCCGGTCTCGGGGTCTTCACCGACCTGGGGCTGTCGGTGACGGTGCCGGCGTTCGCGCTTGTCGCTGTCGGGTTCATCGGCCACGGTCTGTTCGTCAACGGCCCGGTCGACGCGCCGGCCGACCTGACCGACGAGGTCGAGACGCTGAACTGACCGCGTGACCGCTGTTTCAGGCCCGACACGCGCCCGGTCGCCACTCCCGGAAACTCTCTCCGCTTCCCGGCCCGTTCCACAATCGTTATTCCACCCTTCGACCAAGAGAAGGACATGAGTGACTCCTTCGACTTCGATGGACTGGACCTGACTCACCGCGTCATCCTGCTCGGCGTCGTCGAACTCGACGATGAGGACCACACGCCCGTCCACGCGGGCGAGGTGCGTGCCCACTGTTCCGACGTGCTCGCGTCCATCGAGGGCGACGTCGTCGGCACGCTGACCGAGGCGGAGGTGGCCCGCGCACTCAACGAACTCGACGCCGCGGGCTTCCTCGAGGGGTCCCGCGACGACACTTCGCCCAGCGGTAAGGGCCGACCGGGTTTCCGGCTCGGCGTCGCCGGCGAGGACGTCTTCGACGCGTTCGCCGGCGACGACCGACTCGGATCGCTAGTCTCGCGAGCGAGCGCGTCCGACTGACGGGCTGCCCCCGGTTACGGCCGCTCGCGCGGGACCGCTCCCGCAAGTCTCGATACGCACAACGTTGATGTGTGACCTCGCCGATCCCGACCCATGGCGAGCGGGGCGCCCCTCTCCGAACCACAGGTCCTTGCGCACGCGAAGCGTCGTCTCTTCCCCGACGACGACGCGTCCGAGGCCTACGCCGTCGTCGACACGCAGTTCGCGATGGACGAGTGGCTCCCCGACCGCTCCGTCCCCGCTACGGTCCGCGAGACGCTCGCGCCCTTCAACCACGTTCGGCTCGGGTCGGGCTACCCCGACCTCGTCGGCGTTCGCCACCTCGACGCGGACTTCCTCTCAGTCGAGCGCCTGGGCGACCGGCCACCGCTCGTCGCCGTCGAGGCGAAAGGCTACACCGACCGGGACACCGTCGATGTCGAACGCGGCGTCGTCCAGGCCTACGACCGCCTGCACGACGCCAACGCGGCCTTCGTCGCTGCACCCGCACCCGCTGTCTCCCAGTCGGTCCGTACACTCGCCCGCGAACTCAACGTCGGCGTGCTCGCCGTCGACGCCGACGGCGGCATCGAACCGCTGGAAGCCCCCCGCGTCGTCGGGAACCACGCCTCCGACGACGCCACCGCGATCCGCTTCCAGGCGACCGCCCAGGGCGTCGCCGGCAAGTCCTTCGGTCTGAACCACCCGAAGAACTACCTCGGCTACCCGCTCGCACTGGCTCACCCCGACGACACCGAGAGTGTGCTCGCCGACCGCGTCGTCGGGGCCGTCGACAGCGCCCGGACCGGTGCGGCATTTCTCGGCCTCGTCGCGGAGCGTCCCGACCGCGTCGCACTCACCTCGCTCGGCGAGGAGGTCGTCCGGTTCGCGCTGGGCCGATACGGCTCCCTCGATGCTGCGCTCGACGAGTTCGAGGCGTGGCAGGGCTCACGGAAGCGTTTCTGTGACCTCGCACCGGAGTGGGGGCTGCTCACTCGCCGCGTCGTCTGGGCCTACCCCGCCACGCAACTGATCGTCGAGGAGTTACAGACGATGCACCGCGACGGGGTCACCGCGCCCTCGCTCGTGGACCTGGTCGAGTGGCTGCACGTTCAGCACCCGACGTTCACCGTCGAACTGTTCATCCGCGGCACCGACGACGTTCGGCGCCGCGTCCTCGACGGCGACGGCGACCTTCGGCCCGGCGAACTCGAAGACGGATCAGTGTATCACTCGCCGACTGTCTTCCAGCTCAAAGCGATGCTGTATCACGCCGGCGTCCTGACTGCACGCGGCGCCGAACCCCACCGCCTCGACCCCCGCGAGGAGACGTGGCGACTCCGTCACGCGCTGGACGCCGTCCGCTGACAAGTGCCGCTTCTGAGTCCAGCCGAAACCGTCCGGAGAACGGATGTTATCCCCCGATTTGAACGGAGGAAGACATTCCTGCTCGCTCCGCTGGGCGGGCTGTGACTTCCAGGCTCAAATCGACTCGGGAGCAGTTTCACTGCTCCCTTCGGTCGCAGGAAAATGCCGCCTCCCCGATTTGAACGGGGGACAGCTCGATCTTCAGTCGAGTGCTCTCCCAGTCTGAGCTAAGGCGGCGCAACTCCGAATCCGAGGAGGGGAGAAAAAAGGATTTCGAAAGGCGCCCCCGATCCGTCCCCGAGTTCTGCCGGCCCGCGAAATCCGTCAGGGGAGAAAGAGGTCCGCGGCGTCGAACTCGGACCCGCAGTCCTCACAGACGTAGGCGGTGCCGTCGTCGGTGCTGACGTGACCGGCGCACTCGGGACAGTTCGATCCGTCGATCATGCTCGCCCATCGGCGACGGGGGTACAAATCGGTTTCCCCACGGGGACTCGCTCTCGACTCGACTGGCTCAAGCGAGCGTCGAACCGAACCACAGGTATTTGTCTCCGGCACCCATTCGGCTGATGAATGCAGTTCGCCGAGGGAACCGTGTCGCGAACGTCGACGCTGTCGCCGGGTCTCGCGGGGTGACAGATGGCCGGCACACAGGACGGTTCTGACCTCGGAGACGCGGACGCCGGGCGCGACTACGGGTCGGTAGTGCTGGTCGTGGCCTGCGTCGCGGCGGTCGTCTTCGCGACTGCGCTCGTCCCGTTCGTGCTGGCCGGCGAGGGCGGCGCGTCACCGGCGGAGTCGCTGATCCCCGTACTGGCGGGCGAAAACGCGGCGGCCGGCTCCGGCGGGGGCGGGTCGAGCGGATTCGGCGCGCTCAACGTCGGCGACAGCCAGTCGGTCGGCGGGCCGATCGGCGCGACCGACGCGACCGACGGCAACCCCTTCCGGTCCCAGAACGCGACGATACATTTCGAGGTCCGCAGTCAGGAATCGAGTTACTGGCGGACGGGCGCGTTCGACAGCTACACCGGTGGGGGCTGGACGCAGTCGGGGACGAGCGACACGCGCTCGCCGATCGACGGTCGACAGGTCCGCTACCGGGTCGAACTCATGCAGTCGGCGACATCGGCGCCGACCGTGTGGCGTCCGACTGCGCTGGAAGAATCGGGTGATCTGTCGCTCACCGATGGGGCGCTCGCGCGGGCGGATGGGCGAATGAGCGCGGGGACGAGCTACGTCGGTATGAGCCGAAAGCCGCCGCGGGACCCCTCGATCCTGCGGGCGAGCGGGCGGAACTATCCGACCGATCTGGCCGAGCGCTACACCGCGTTGCCATCGGCCACCGAGACCGCTCTGGAACCGGTGACGAGCAACGTGACCGCGGGCGCGAACTCACCCTACGAGACGGCGGTGGCGGTCGAGCAGTGGCTCGAGCGGACGAAAGAGTACACGCTGAACGTCTCCGAACCGGCGAGCGACGACGTGGCGACGCAGTTCGTCCGCGAGATGGACGCGGGGTACTGCGAGTACTTCGCGACGGCGATGGCTGCGATGCTCCGGGCAGAGGACGTGCCGGCGCGGTACGTCGTCGGCTACTCGACCGGGCAGTCGGTCGGCGCGAACACTTACCAAGTGCGGGCGATGAACGCCCACGCCTGGGTCGATGTGTACTTCGCGGACGTGGGCTGGGTCCGCTTCGACCCGACGCCGGGGAGCGCGCGGCTCCAGCAGGAACAGGCGGCGTTCCAGCAGAGCGGCGAAGAGGGGACGTACGCGCCACAGGAGGAAGGGAGTCCGAACGAGACGTTCTCGCCGGTCCAGTCACCGAACGAAACCGGTCCCTCCGGGGGAACGCCGACGCCGGCGGGCCCAGGCACCCAGACGCCACCGGGGCCGGGATCCCCGACGCCTGACGGACCGACGCCGTCGACGCCGACCGGGCCGACGACGCCCTCCGGGCCGGCCACGCCTGGCGGACCGACGACGCCATCGGGACCGACGACGCCCGGGGGTCCGACCGCACCGAACGGGACGGACGACGGAAGTCTCGTCTCGGCGTACAACGTCACCCTCAACCGGACCGCGGTGCCCGGCGCGACCGTCGAGATCACCGTGCTCGCGGGCGCTCAATCGGTCGTCGGAGCGACAGTCCGGGTCAACGGCGAGCGCGTCGGCACGACCGGCCGCGACGGGACCGTCACGACCACGGTGCCCTACGCCTCGGAGTTCACCGTCACGGTCAGCGGCGGACGGACCTCCGGGTCGGACGTGGCCGGTGCCGGCGCACTCGCCGTCGACGACGACCCGGCCAACGACCGCGGTGGAGCGCTCTCGCCGGCCGCCAGAGCGAGTCCGGCAGACGGCGATCGGGCTGGACCGCGGCTCGCGGCGGAGAACAAGACTCAGTCGTTCGCCGTCGAGACGAACGCGACGGTGTCGGTGTCGGGGGACGTACGAACGGGCGCGACGGTGGTCGTGACGGCGACGGTCGAGGACGTGCCGGTCCGGAACGCGACCGTGACGCTCGACGGCGAGCGCGTCGGGCGGACGGATGCGAACGGGCGGGCGCTCGTCGCGCTCCCCTCGTCGCCGGGGAACGTCACGCTCGCGGTCGCGCGTGACCCGATCGCGGGCAACCGGACGCTCGTCCTCGACCCGCTCACTGTCTCGGTCGACCCCGTCTGGCCGGTGCCGGTCGGTGGGACGGCCGTCGAGATCACTGCCGCCCTCGGCGACGACCCGGTCGCCGGCGTCCCCGTCCGCGTCGGCGGCGAGGTAGTCGGCGAGACCGACGTGAACGGTACCGTGACGACCATCCTCCCGCTCGAATCGTCGGTGTCGGTCGCCGTCGCGACCGACGGGCAGCGCGCGGAGACAACGATCTCGGACCCGCTGGTCAATGCGGCGGGGGCGGCCACCGCAGGTCTGCTCGCGCTCGCCGCGCTCGGCGTCGTCGTCTCGCGGCGCCGCCAGTGGCTCACCCTGCTGTCGGCGTCGCTGGCGGTGTCGCTCCGAAACCTGCCGCGGACGGCCGCACAGGCACTCGTCGGCCTGGTCGTCGGGCTCGGCCGGACGATAGACGCCGCGGTGGCGGCGGTGGCGGCGTGGCTGCGCGGCGAGCGCTCGGGGTCGGCCCTGCTCGCCTCGCTCCGGGCGTGGGTCGCCGGGGCCGTCGCTCGCCTCCGGTCCGTTGGGCCGGGCGCGAGACGGGCCGCCGGCGACGACGCGAACGGGGGCGAGGACGCGGCGGCCGGGCCGCGGACGACGATCCGCGAGGCGTGGGACCGCTTTCTCGACGCCGTCTCGGTGGACGAAGCAGGCACGCAGACACCGGGTCAGATCGCGACACACGCGGTTACCGAGGACGGCCTGCCAGCCGACTCGGTCGAGCGACTCCGCGACGAGTTCCGCGCCGTCGAGTACGGGCCGCGCTCGCCCGACGAGTCCGCGCCGACAGCCGCCGACGCCATCGACCGGATCGAACGCGCTGCGACCGAATCCGGCGAGGAATCCACCGTGGACCGAACGGACCGACAGGACGACGGAGGGGATCCGTGAGCGACCGCCTGCGCACGGTGCTGGGAACGGTCGGTATCGCGTCGACGCTGCTCGGCGTGCTCGCGGTCACGAACCCGGGGCTCGTGGCCGGCACGGAACCGCTGGCGACGCTGGTGCGGACGCTATCGGACGTTGGGCTGAGCAAACTCCTGCTCGGTGGCTGCGTCACGGTCGGTTTCGCGGTGGTCCGTCTCGCCTGGCGGTCGCCGGGGGGCGACGAGAGCGGGGACCGAGCGGGCGAGGATCCGGCGACGGCGTTCGACAGATTGCTCGACGCCCCGCCCGAGGCGGTCACCGTGGAGACGGCGCGGCCGACGGCGGCCGCCCTCGACGCGACCGTCGACCGCGCCGTCGCGGGCGACGCGGCGGCGCTGGCCGAGGTCAGTGACCGACTCGCCGGGGTCGCGGCCGACCGCCTGGTCCGCTATCGCGGCTACGCGCCGCCCGCGGCGGCCGACGCAGTCGCGGCAGGGACCTGGACCGACGACCGCGTCGCCGCAGCCTTCCTCTCCGAGAGTCACGGACCGATACACTCCTTCGGGTCGCGGCTCCGCCTGTGGCTCGACCCGGAAACCGAACGGCGGCGCCGACTCGACCGAACCGTCGGCGCCGTCGACGCGCTCGATGGCCAGCCCGCCGCTCCGGTGCACGAGTCTCGACCGGTCGGACCACCAGGGGCCGAGTCTCGGCCGACAGCTCCGGCGGGGACCGCCGTGCCCGCGCAACAGACCGGGGCGGGCGGCCAGCCACACACCGGCCAGCAGCGGTCGCAACCGGACCACGAACCGGGGCACGTCGACGGACAGCGGGGTGGCTATCGATGACACGCGAGCGTGTCTACCGGTGGCGGATCGGCGCGGTCGCGGTCGGGGCGCTCGTCGCGCTCGGCCTGCTGTTCGCCTCGCCGTTGCTCCTGGCGGCGACGGTAGTCCCGCTCTCGTACGTCGCCTACGGGTCGCTGTCGAGCGCGCCGGCGACGGCCGCTGTGGCGGTCGAGCGTCGCTTCGGTCACTCGACGCCGGCGCCGGGCGAGTGGGTCCGAGTGGAACTGACGGTCACGAACACGTCCGACGCGACGCTGCCGGACCTGCGCGTCGCCGACGGCGTGCCCGATGAACTGTCCGTCGTCGTCGGGTCGCCCCGGGGTGCGCTCGCGCTCCGGCCAGGCGAGTCTGCGACCGTTGCTTACGACGTGGTTGCCCGCCGCGGCGAGTTCGCGTTCACGGACCCGCTGGTCCGATCGCGGCCGCTCAGCGGGGCAGAGACAGTTACCGAGCGTGTCGCGGCGGCCGGGGAGATGGAGCTTTCGGCGGTCAATCCGGTCCGCGAGACGCCCGACCGGCACTCGACGCTGCTGCGGGCCGGCACGCACCCGACCGACAGCGGCGGCGAGGGGCTGGAGTTCCGGTCGACGCGGGCGTACCGTCCCGGCGACCCGAAAAACCGCATCCACTGGCGTCGCTTCGCGAAGACGGGCGAACTGACGACCGTCTCCTACCGCGAGGAACGGGCGGTCAGGACGGTGCTCGTCGTCGATGCGCGGGCGGTCGGGAACGTCACGCCCCGCCCCGGGCTGCCGACGGCGACCGAGCGCTGTGCGTACGCGGCAGAGCGGGTCTACGAGGCGCTCGTCGGCGCGGACGTGGTGACGAGCGTGACGGCGCTGGGCCTCGACGGAGGGGCGGAGATACCGGTCGGCGACGGCGGCTTGCCCTGGGTCGACGGCGAGGCCGACGACGCCGTCGGGACGGCCCGCCTGCTGTTCGACGCGGTCCGGGCGGCTGCTGACGAGGGCGACGTGGCGACCGACCGGACTGGGTCGCCGGTCGGTGACCGACCGGGCCCGACCAGCGGGCCGACGGCCACGGGCGAGGGTGATGGTGAGCCCGGGACCGCCGCCGGCGACGGCGTCGGCGAGGGGACGACCGGGGGCCCCGAGCGTCCGGCGGCCGACGGCGGGACCGAGCAGGTGCGGCGACTGCTCGCGGGGTTCCCGCCGACAGCGCAGGTGGTCTTTTTTACGCCGCTGCTCGACGACTGGCCGGTCGAGGTCGCCCGGACGCTGGCACAGCGGGAGTACCCGGTCACGGTCGTCAGCCCGGACGCGACTGACCGAGCCTCGCTCGGGCGGACCGTCGCTGCGCTCGAACGCGACGGTCGACTCGGGACGCTGTCGGCCGCCGGCGTCTCGACGGTCCGCTGGCGCCAGTCCGAATCCCTCGACGTCGCGCTCTCGAACTCGCTGACCAGCGTCCTCTCGTGACCATGTCTCGACCACACCACTCCCCGGACTCGACGCGCGCCGACGCTCCCCGGTCCGGACAGTCCGCTGGGCCGTCGCGGACCGGCCAGTCTGCCGACGCGCCGACCGAGACGGACGGGCCGACGCGGGCCAGCGCCGCGGTCGTCCTGTTCGGGACGCTCGTGGCGGCGACGCTGTTGGTCACTCGCGTCGGCCCGTGGCTGTCGCTGTTCGTCGCGCTCGGGGACGCGCTGGTGTTCGCGGTGAGCCTCTGGCTCGTCGAGCGCGAGCGGTACCGCGTCCTCGGCTACGCGACGGCGGGCCTGCTGGCGCTGTTCGCCGGGACCGGGTTCGTCCTCGCGACGGGCTACGCGAGCCTGCAACTGCTCGCCGCGCTCTTCCCGGTCACCGAGCCATCGATGGTCCAGACGCGCGGACTGCGGGTCGCGAGCGCGATGATGGTCGTCTTCGGCGGGACCGTCGCGCTCGTCGGCGCGTTCTCGACGGTCGGCAACGTCCTCCGGGCCGACACCGCCTGGGACCACGCGCGCCTCGCCGTCAAGACGTTCGTCGTGCCGCTGCTGGTCGCGACGCTCATGCTCGCCTCGACGGTGCTCGGCCACGTCGAGGAAGAGGGGGCGGCGCCCGTCCTCGAACCGCTGTTCGACGGCGTCGACGCCGGCTTCGACGCGCTACTCTCGCCAGCGCCCGGCCGCGCGCACCTGTTCGTCTTCTGTGCGCTGCTGTTCGCGACGGCGCTCGCCCTCCGGGAGGCCGTCGACGCGCTCCCGGTCGCCGAACTCGCCACGAATCACGACGACGACCTCGCGGCGAGCGCCGAGACGGTCCGCCGCGCGGCCGACCGGACCGCGCTCGCCGCGGGGGCCGTCCTCCCGCTCTCGCTGGCCGAGTTCGCCGTCGAGCCGACCGCGCTCGAAGGCCCGCTCACGCCGCCGGTCTACGGCCTGCTCGCGGCGGTGACGGGCGCGGGCGTCCTCCGGGCTGTCCTCGCTGTCACGCTCGTGGCCTCGCTGGTCGCGGTCGCCGGGACGTGGGCCCTCCGGCGACTCACGCAGACGGACACCGGCGACGTCGCGGTCCAGCTGATGCCGTTCGTCGGCGGCGCGGGCGTGGTCGTCCTCGTCGCCGCCACGCACGGGACCGCGCTCGACCTCGCCATCGAGTTCGTCGCCGACCGACTGCCGGGCTCGTTCGCCACCGAGTTCACTCGCCAGTCGGACGCGGTCGTCGACTTCTACGGCTCGCTGGCGGTCACCCTCGCCGTCGCCGCACTGATGGTCGGCCTGACTGCCCTGCTCTCGCTCGTGTTGACTGTCGTGACCTCGGTCGGGATGGTGCCCGGCGATACCGCCGCGCCGGCCCTCGCCGCAGGCGGGGTCTTCCTCGCCGCCGCGTTCGCCGCCGGTGCGGGCGTCGGCGCGCCGGTCGTCCTCGCCGGCCTCGTCGCGAGTTTCGTCGTCTGGGACGCCGGCGAGTACGGGACCGTCCTCCGCCGCGAGACCGGCCGCAACGACCGCGAGGGCGGCCCCGAGAGCGCCCACCTCGGCGCGTCGGTCGGCGTCGGCGTCCTCGGCGCGCTGGTAGCGCTCGCGGTGTACGAGTACGCGCCGGCCCCCTCGGCGAGCGCCGAGACGCTCCCCTTCGCCCTCGTTGCGGTCGTCGCCGGCCTCTTTCTCCTCGTCGCCGCGCTGAGATAGAGACAGAGTGCGTTTTCACAGTTCGAACCCCGGTGGGACGCTATCACGAACAGTCCGAACACTTCGACCACAACCGCGAACAGCGTGAAAGCCCCCGGTCGCTCCGGTCGAGGGCAGCGAGGGACCGGAGGTCCCTCGGGCAATCGGGCGCTTCGCGCCCGATGACTTCGCTGCGCGCCTCGTCGCTCGTTGCTCGCGGCAGAGCCGCTCGCATCCGAGGCGCTTCGCGCCTCGCACCCCTCGCTCCTGCGGTGCTTGTGTCAGCTGTCTTCCCGGAGCGACCGGCCCCTTTCATTCCCGCCCGGTTCGGCTGGTTGCTCAGTCTATGTGGGTGGGACTGAAAGGGGCGACTCGTTCGACGACGGCGGACCCGTCAAGCACCGCAGGGCGAAGCCCGAGGAGCGCAGTCGTGGTCCCCCGAGTCGAACGAGTCGGGGCTTTCACGCTGTTCGTGGTAGTGATAGCAGCGGTCATGTGCGGAGCTTTCGTGCAGTTCGCGGCGGCTGAGTCGGCCGCTTCGGTACCGGTTCCAGAGCCGACGCTCGCGCTGGCGATTAGAACGCCATCACCCACTCACCGGCTCCGTTCGACGGCGGGGACCTGGACGCGGCCGAGCACGTCCTGAAGCACGGCCTCGGCGGTGGCGCCGCGGACGCTGGCCTCGGTAGTGAGGACGATCCGGTGGGCGAAGGTGGGGGAGACGACGCGATGCACGTCGTCGGGGACGACGTAGTTCCGGCCGGCGATGACGGCGGCGGCGCGGGCGGCCTCGAACAGTCGCTGGACGCCGCGCGGGGAGACGCCCACGTCGACGCGGTCGTCTTCGCGGGTCGCCCGCCCGACCGAGACGACGTAGTCGCGGATCTTCCCGGCGACCGAGACGGTCTCGGGCACGTTCTGGAGCGCGGCGACGGTGTCGGGGTCGACGACGGGGTCGACGCTGGGCGATTTCGCCCGGCGGTCGGCGCGGCGGTCGATGAGCGTCCGCTCGGACGCGAAGTCGGGGTAGCCCATCGTGAGTTTGAACACGAAGCGGTCGCGCTGGGCCTCCGGGAGGCCGAACGTCCCCTCCTGCTCGATGGGGTTCTGCGTGGCGATGACGAAGAACGGGTCGGGCAGCGCGTTCGTCTCGCCGTCGACGGTGACCTGTCCTTCGCCCATCGCTTCGAGGAGCGCGGCCTGGGTCTTCGGGGGTGCGCGGTTGATCTCGTCGGCGAGGACGATGTTCGAGAAGACGGGGCCGGGGGCGAACTCGAAGGCGCCGGTGCCTTCGTTGTAGACGTTCGAGCCGGTGATATCCGAGGGGAGCAGGTCGGGGGTGAACTGGATGCGCGAGAAGGAGAGACCGAGCGCGCTGGCGAACGAGCGCGCGGTGAGGGTCTTCCCGGTGCCGGGGACGTCCTCGAGGAGGACGTGGCCCTGGGCGAGCACTCCGGTGAGCACGTTCTCGAGGAAGCGGTCGTCGGCGATGACGGCCTCCCCGACGGTGTCGAGGATCCGCCTGCAGGTTCGCCCGGCGTCGGCGTGGTCCATGTTCGCGTTCGGGGCCACCGCGACCAAATACCTTCTGTCCGTCGACGCGCCAGTCGCGTGTCGTGGTCACGGTCGACGCGTCGTGGTCACAGTCGACGCCTCGCGTTCACCGGTCGGGTGCGAGGTTCCGTAGCGAGTAGACGACGGCGACACTGATCGCGGCGGCGAAGACGGCCACGACGACGGCGTTGACGACGAGGTTCAGCGGTTCGATGGTGTAGGCGTTCGAGATGGCCTGGTCGTCGCTGTAGGATTTGACCAGCTCCACGAACCGGAGCTTCTGGAAGCCGAGGAAGCCGCCGGTCACGAGCATGACGAGCGACCCGACGCCAGTGCCGGCCGCCGTGGCGGTCGCGGCCGCTTTATCAGTCAGGGTCCGGTCGCGCGCGACGTAGACCGCGACGGCCACCGAGACACCGACTGCCAGGATCACGAGCAGGGGGTAGAGGAACTCGCCGCTGAACAGCGGGAGCGCCTCCGACTGCTCGACGGTGCGATCCCGGACCGACGAGTACCCCTCCCACTCGACGATAACTGGCGACATCCCGACGGCGTCGAGGACAAACAGCAACAGCCCGATCCCGACGCCGATAGCCGCGTAGACGGCCGCGCAGAACTTGACGTACGCCGTCGTCACGGGGCCAGTGACGAAACTGCCGCCGGTGGCGGCCTGCGGCGCGTGTCCCATCTGCTGTCCGCCGGCGTACTGTCCCCCGCCGGTGCCGGCGCTGTACTGTCCGCCACCACCGTGGCCGCTGTTGACGTTTCCGCCACCACCGACGTTCCCGCCACTGCTGGCGTTCCCGACACCAGCGTAGCCGCCGCCGCGACTACCGGCCCCACCGCCACCACTACGACCACCGGCCCCACCGCCCTGCCCCGGTCCGCGGCCGCCGTCGGCCCGGCGGGTCCCGCGGCCGCCGTCGGTGCTGTTCGGGCCGTGTTGTCGATCCGATCGGTCGTCCCGACTTCCTGGCATGCTCCGAGAACGAATGGCTACCCAGATGAAAGTATCGGACGGGTGACTCTCAGTCTCGCCAGTCCACGAGGTCGTCGAGTCTGTCGAACGCTCGCTGTTCGCGCTCGCCGCCACAGGTCTCGACGACGCTCTCGAAGTAGGCCAGTCGTTCGCGGAGCGTCGCGGTGTCGTAGCTCGCAACGTCCAGTCGCGAGGCCGCGACCGTCGCCTCGACGACGGCGTAGTAGCCGCGGTTCGTCGTCGGGACCGTCTCGTGCTCGACGCTGCGCTCGACGGGGGCGAGCGTCCACGTGACGACCTGCGTGTCGCCCTCGGTGGTTGCCTCGCGACGCTCGACGGTCACGCGGGCCCAGGCGTCCGCGCTCGGGAGGACCGGGTCGTCGACCTCGCGGACGGCCAGCGCGGCCTCGACGAAGTCGACGGGGTCGCGCGTGAACTGGACGTAGCCGCCGCCACGCTCGCTGAAGTTCCGGAACGTGCGTGTCCGGCCGTAGGTCCGGGCGGTGGTCGCCGCGTCGTCGCCTACCGACGAGTCGCTCGCGTGGATCCCGAGCGCGGCGACGTTCCAGCGGTCGTTCGGCCCCAACGTCGTGACGACGGACTCGGTGACGCCGCGGAGCCCGACGGGCCAGTCGGCTTCACCTTCCGGTGGGTCGCCGCCGGTCACACGTCCAGCCCCCGTTCGAGCGCAACGAACAGTCCGCCGGCGATGATATCGGCGGTCGTTCCCGGGTTGATCCCCTCGGCGACGAACTCCTCGGCCAGCGTCTCGGGGTCGACCGACCCTTCCAGGGCGGCCGCGGCACGCTCGCGGACTCGCTCGGCCGTCTCGCGGTCGTGGCGTTTCGCGACGAACGTGTCCACTTCGTCGGCGAGCAGGTCGAGAAAGACCGCGGCGGCGCGGTCGGTGACCGGCCCGTCGCCGCCTTCGATTGCCGCCGCGGCGTCGAAGGTGCGCTCGAAGCCCCCGACCCACTCGCGGGCGATGCCGTCGACCGACGTCGACCGCTCGATCACGTCGGCCAGGGAGAGCTCGCGCGACTCCAGCGCAGGAATCGCCTCGCTCCCGCGGCGGACGTCCAGCGGTTCGAGCCCCTCGGGTGGGTCCGGGACGGCCACCTCGACCGCCTCGAAGGCACGGTAGAAGTCGGCGGCGTCGGCGACGGTCGTCGCCTCGACGGCTGCAGTGGCTCCCCCCGGCGTCAGTTCGTGCTCGGCTGCCCCGGCGGCGGCGACCAGCGGGACCTGCAACAGCACGGCGCCGAACTGCGTGTTCCCGCCGGACTGCTCGCTCATCCCCGACACCGCCCGGAGGAAGGCGGCGCCCAGTGGCTCCCCGTCGGCGGCCATCCTGAGCCCCTCCCGCGTCCCGACGGCGCCGGCGAGGAAGTGCTCGAACCGCAGGTCGGGATACTCCCGGTGCCGGTCGACGTTACCGGGTTTGGGGGTTCCGGCCACTTCGAGCAGGAGCGCGAGTTCGGCGTTTTCGGCGGTCGTTCTCACGGCTCCGGACCTCCTGCGTGAGTCACGTACGCGTCGCGGCCGCCGGGAGCGGAGCGCTCGTCTGCATCGAACCACTCCTCGACCGCGTGGCGGACCCGCCGGAGCACTCGCGGGTCGTCGCTCGCTCGGCCGACGCTGACGGCGTCGGCGCCGCAGGCGAGATACTCGCGGACCGTCGCCCGGTCGCGGACACCGTTGTTTGCGACGACGGCGGCCCCGGCGGCGGCGACGACTTCGGCGACCACACCCTCCGAATCCATCGCATCGACGTGGATCACGTCTGCGCCGGCCGCGCTTGCCCGCGCTGCGACCGCAGGCAGGTCCACGCCGTCGAGTTCGGCCCGGCACTTGACACTCACCGTCGCCCCAGCTCCGGCGGCCGCACGGACGTACGCACAGAGCCGGTCCGGGTCTCGTAACAGGGACTCACCGGCCCCGGCCGCGCACATTTCGTCCTGGCGGCAGTGGGCGTTAATCTCGACGAGAGCGCCATGGTCGCGACAGATCCCGGCGACCTCCCCGACCGGTTCCGGCGAACTCGCGCGGACGTTGAACGCCGAGCGCAGCGGTGCGTCCGTGAGCGCGGCGAGCTGGTCGTCGACGAAGGCGAGGGGGTCGGCTGGCAGGAACTCCTCGCGGTCGCGGTCGACCAGCGAGCGGGCGGCCTCGCGAGTCGGCTCGTCCAGCGCGATGCCGCCGAGGAAGGCCGCGCCGGCGTCGTCGGCGCCGGCGCGGGCCCAGTCGGCGTCGGAGCGCCCGCTCAGGCTGGCGAGGGCGACTCGCGGCGCGAAGGGCGACTCGTCGCTGTCTCGGTTGCGGTCCGGGGTGTCGCTCATCGTGCGGCCTCCAGTGCCTCGTTTACGGCCGCCGCGACGCGGGCGGCGTCGGCCTCGTCGTCCATCTCGGTGTCAGTCCGGACGACCGGACGGTCCAGGTCGGTGCCGTCGGCGTCGTCGAGGACGAACCCGTCGGCGAAGGGGTAGGCCGCCGCGACGCCGGCGGTGCTGGGCTCGTAGCCCTCGGCGGCCATCAGGTCGTCCGCGGGACCGGAGAAGACGGTGTCCTCGACGAACGGCGAGACGGCGACCACGGTGGTCGATTCGAGCGCCTCGCGAACGCCGTCGAGCGCGAGCATCGGCCCGATGCTCGTGATCGGGTTCGACGGCCCGATGACGACGGGGGCGGTCAGTGCGTCCAGCACTGCGTCGGTCGGGGCGGCCCCGGTCAGGGCGGTGTCGCTCGGGTCATCGCCATCGGCGCCGCGGAACTCGACGGATTCGATAGCGGGCTCGCCGCCGCGACCGACCCAGAACTCCTGGAAGTGCATCGGCCCCGACGCGGTGTGGACGATGGTCGCGACGGGGTCGTCGCTCATCGGGAGGAGGTCCACGTCGAGGTCGAAGGCGTCGGCGAGCGTGCGGGTTGCCTCAGTGAGGGTGTGCCCCTCGTCGAGGAGGCTCGTCCGGGTGAGGTGGACGGCGCGGTCGCGGTCGCCGATGTGCATGAACTCGCCGACCGCGGAGAAGCGCCGCCAGCGGGCTATCTCGCGGCCGGCGGTCTGGCGCTCGTCGGGGAGATAGCGGGGTTCTGCCTCGACTCCGGCGGCGTCGGCGAGCGCGAGGAGTTCGTCGTGGGTCTGTGTCGTGTCGCCGGCGACCCCCCACCAGGTGTCGGTGTCGAGCCAGCCGCCGCGTTCGTAGAGCACGGTGTCGAGGTCCGGACAGACGAGATGGCCGCCGAGTTCGACGTCGTCACCGGTGTTCCCGACGACGGTCGCCTCGTGCGGGTCGAAGACCTCGGCGGCGCCCGACAGGAGTTTCGGCGTTCCCGTCCCGCCGGCGCAGAACGTCACCATACCCCGCGTAGGTACAGGTCCGGCCTAAACCCTTGTGTCGTGACATCGCTCCCGCCGGGCTGCGGGTCGGCGAGCCCACCGACCCGATCCGTGACTGGCGACTATCCCCGGAGAACCCACAGAATCCGCGCCGATCCGTTGTCAATAGTGAGAATTGAACCTCTAGACTCAAGGGTGATCGGGGGAAGTTTCGTACAACACTCGATGCCCGATATTCAGAACGGAGAATCGGTCGGCAACGCACACCGGTTCGCGCCAGCCGCGCCCGACGAGGAGTTCGTCTACGGGGCGTGCTGTCCCGGCTGGCACACGGCCGCCGACCAGACCGACGCGCTCGCCGACTGGATCGGCTTCATGCGCGCCCGGAACGTCGACCGCGTCTGCTCGCTGTTGCCGGGTGCCGAAGGCGATTGCGTCGACGGCGCTTTCGACACCTATCGCGACGTCTTCGGCGTCGAACGGGTCTGCAGAGCGCCGATTCTCGACCAGCATCTCGTCGACCCCGGACTGCTCGACCGCGAGATTCTCCCTTTCCTCGACGACGCCGTCGCCGCCGAAGAGCGCGTCGTCGTCCACTGTCTCACTGGCCTCGGCCGGACCGGACAGGTGCTCGCCGTCTGGCTCGCACACGACCGCGGCTACGCCCCCGACCGCGCCATCGAGGCCGTCGAAGAGATGGGGCGCAGGCCTCGCGACCCCGTCCGCGCCGGCAACGTCACCGAACGGGAACTGCTCGACCTGCTCGCCGCGTTCGGCTAGCGGCGTCCCGTGTCGGAGACCGCTCCGGCGGGCGAACGTTGAAACCGTGAGGGGCCGAAGCCACGGCTGATGACGACGATCAAGGACAGCGTCCACGACCACATCGCGGTCACGGGCGTCGCGGCGGCGCTACTCGACACGCCGCCAGTCCAGCGCCTCCGGCGGATCTCCCAACTCGGGACGGTCACGTACGTCTACCCCTCGGCAAACCACACCCGGTTCGAGCACTCGCTTGGCGTCTACCACCTCGCCGACGAGGCACTCTCCCATCTCGGCGTCGAGGGCCAGCAGGCCGAACGCGTCCGCGCTGCCGCCATCCTCCACGACGTTGGCCACGCCCCCTACAGCCACAACATCGAGGGTCTCATCTATCGCCGGACGGGCAAGTACCACGACGACGTGGACGACCTGGTGGGGTCGGGACCCGTCGCGCGCGTTTTGACTGACCACGGCCTGAACCCCGACCGCGTCGCCGGCCTCGTCGCCGGCGAGGGGGAACTCGGACAGGTCGTCTCGGGCGAACTCGACGTCGACCGGATGGATTACCTCGTCCGCGACGCCCACCACACCGGCGTCCCCTACGGCACTATCGACGCCGAGCGACTCGTGCGCTCGCTGCGGTTCGTCGACGGCGACCTCGTTCTCGACGAGGGGAACGTCCAGACGGCCGAGAGCCTGCTCCTCGCGCGGGCGCTGATGAACCCGACCGTCTACAGCCACCACGTCGCCCGCATCGCAAAGGCGATGCTCCGGCGGGCGACCGAGCGCCTGCTCGTCCACACGGACACCACCGCCGCGGAACTGCGCCGGATGGACGACGCCGGACTCCGGGTGGCACTGCGCGAGTGCGAGCGGACCGCCGCACTCGCCCACCGACTCGACCGCCGCGACCTCTACAAGCGCGCGGTCTGGGCGGAGATGGCCGCTGTTCCCGACGACCTGCTCGACGCCGACCGCGAGGCGGTCGCAGAGACCGAGCGGGCGGTCGCCGACGCCGCCAACGTCGACCCGGACGCCGTCGTCGTGGACGTGCCCGACCGACCGGAGATGGCCGAGTCGAGTTCGCGCGTGCTGGTCAACGGCGAGGTGCGCCGACTGAGCGAGCAGTCGACGCTCGTTTCCGCCCTCCGGGCGGCCCAGCGCGACCAGTGGCGCCTCGGTGTCTACGCGCCCGCCGAAGCGGCCGAGCGGGTCGGCGACGCCGCCGTCCGCGAACTCGGCCTCGACATCGAGGACGCCCGCGTCCGGGACGTCCGTCCCGGCATCCACGCCACGCTCGACGAGTTCGAGTGACGTTTCGGAGAGGACTACTGAGAACCCAGCAATGACAGAGACGACGATATTCGACGGCACGATCCTCGTCGGCCGGGAGTTCCGTCCCGTAGAGGGTCGCGTCGTCGTCGAAGACGGCGAGATTGCCGCGATAGAGGACCAGCCAACCCGTAGCAACGACATCGTCCTCCCGGCGTTCGTCAACGCTCACACGCACATCGGCGACTCTATCGCCAAGGAGGCCGGCGCCGACCTCTCGCTCGAAGAGCTGGTCGCCCCACCCGACGGGCTGAAACACCGCCTGCTGCGCCAGGCCTCGCGCGAGGAGAAAGTCGACGCGATGCGACGCTCGCTGCGGTTCATGCAGCGGTCGGGGACTGCCACCTGTGTCGAGTTCCGCGAGGGCGGCGTCGCGGGCGTCGACGCCTTCGAGTCCGCCATCCACGGGCTCGACATCGAGTCGGTCCTCCTGGGTCGCGAGACGGTCGCGGCGATGGAGGAGAGCGACGGCTTCGGTGCCAGCGGCGCCAACGACGGCGACTTCGCCTACGAGCGGAACGCGACCGCCCGCGCTGACAAACTGTTCGGCATCCACGCCGGCGAGGTCGATGCCGGCGACATCAACCCCGCGCTCGACCTCGATCCCGATTTCCTCGTCCACATGGTCCACGCGGCGGACCTGCACCTCGACCGCGTCGCCGACAGTGAGGTCCCGGTCGTAGTCTGTCCCCGCTCGAATCTCTCGACTGGCGTCGGCTTTCCGCCGATCGCCGACCTCGCCGAGCGGACGACAGTCGCGCTCGGCACCGACAACGTCTTTCTCAACAGTCCGTCGATGTTCCGCGAAATGGCGTTCGCGACGAAGGTCGGAGCCGTGAGCGCCCGCGAGGTGCTCCGGATGGCGACGGTCAACGGCGCCGAAATCGCGGGACTGAACTGTGGTCTGATCGCGGAGGGGCGCGACGCGGACCTGCTCGTCCTCGACGGCGACTCCGACAACCTCACCGGCGCGCAGGACGTCGTCCGCGCCGTCGTCCGCCGCGCTGGCGTCGACGACGTCGAAGACGTGTATCTCGGCGGCCGGTGAGCCGGTTCCTGCCGTGCTCGGCCACGGCCCGAGAGACTTTATCGCTGGCCGTGCCATGTGTCAACATGGGGCTCTACGACCGCATTCTGTTGCCGACGGACGGGTCGGCAGGGACCGATCGGGTGATCGAACACGCGGGGGAGCTGGCGCGGGCCCACGACGCGACGATCGACGCGCTGTACGTCGTCGACGCGACGAATTTCACCGGGCTGCCGATGGAGACGTCCTGGAATGGGGTGCGACAGATACTCGAATCGGAGGGCGAAACGGCCCTCGGCGAAGTCGAGCGACTCCTCGGCGACGACGTGGCGCTGGAGACACACACCGTCGAGGGGACGCCGAGTTCGGAAATTGTCGCGTTCGCGCGCGAGCACGACATCGACCTCGTGGTGATGGGCACCCACGGCCGCGGCGGCATCGACCGACTCCTCCTCGGGAGCGTCGCAGAACGCGTCGTCCGGGGGTCGCCGGTCCCGGTCACGACCGTCGGCGTCACCGACACCGACCTCGACTCCGACGAGCCCTCGGACGCGACCGAGCGCAGGTCCGCCGAAGCGAGCGTCGACGGCTGACGCCGCCGACTCCGAGCCTGTTCACCTTGCCGTCGCTCACTCGGCCGCCGCTCGGGCGCCGCTCACTCGACCGCCGCTCGGGCGCCGCTCACTCGACCGGCCGCAGGTGCTCGCAGTCGCCAGCGGTGACGGTCACGCGCTCGGTGCCGGTGTCGACGACGAGCGCGCCCGGGAACTCGATATCGACCGCGTCGCCGACGACTTCGCCGCCGGGCGTGTCGACCCTGACGCGGCGACCGAGTGTGGTCGCATACTCGCGCCAGGCCGGAATCACGGCGTCGAGGTCACCGCGGAGCGCGGAGAACTCCTCGAGCAGGCGCTGGGTGAACGCCCGCCGGTCCACGTCGCCGACTGCGGCGCGCAGGCTCGTCGCGTTCGCCTCGCCCGGCAGGTCCGCCGGGTCGACGTTCGCGTTCACGCCGATGCCGACGACGACCCACGAGACGCGGTCGGCCTCGCCTTCCATCTCCGTCAGGATCCCCGCGAGCTTGCGTTCTCCGCCGTCGATCTCGTCCGAGCGGCCGCTCTCGTCCGACTCCGCAGCGGGTACCACCACGTCGTTGGGCCACTTGATCCGCGCGTCGACGCCGGCCTCGCGGGCCGCCCGCGTCACCGCGACGGCTGCCGCGAGCGTGAACGCGGGCGCGTACGTGGTCGGCACCGCGGGCCGACAGCACAGCGAGAGCCAGACGCCGCCGCTCGGCGAGACCCACTCGCGGTCGAGGCGGCCCCGACCCCCGGTCTGTCTGTCCGCGAGGACGACCACGTCGCTCGCGCCATCGGTCGCCAGCTCCCGTGCTCTCACGTTCGTGCTGCCGATCGAGTCGTGATACTCGATCTCGAAGGGAGCGTCGAGGCCGTACTCGATGGCGGGACCGCCGAACTCGGGGACCGATTCGAGGGCGTAGCCGTCGTCGTCGCTCGCGATCTGGAATCCGGCCTCGCGGAGCGCCTCGACGTGCTTCCAGACGGCTGCCCGCGAGACGCCGATGCGCTCGGCGAGTTCGGGCCCAGAGACCGGCCCGTCGGCGAGCGCGTCCAGCACCTGTTCGCGCGTCGGTTGCATACCAACCGCTTCACGGGGCACTCGCAAAAGTTCGGAGGTCACTGTCGTCATCATCATGCTCGCCCTCGCGGCCACATCGAGGCCGAAATCACAGTCGAAGTACCAGAGGCCGTGAACTGAGCAGGGTCGCTGGCGCGACCCTCACGGTGTTCAGAGTTCGTCGAGATCGATTTCGTCGGATCTCGACTCGAGCTGCTGGAGTGCATCGACCGCGGCCTCGCTCACTCTCTGGTCGTCGTCCGCTGTTGCCGCGACCAACTCGTCAACGATGGGTGTTGGGTCGAACCGCTTCATTGGGGCCCCCTCGTCGGTGTCGAAGTCGAACGTGTAGTCCTCAAAATGACGTACTGCCACTGCCGCGAGTCGTCGGACGAGTGCGTCGTCGTCTTGCAGACACTCCCCGAGTTCGTCGACGCACTCGTCGGCTAACCCACGTCGACAACAGATGCCGACCGCTGCCCGGCGTGTCTCCGAATCGCGCAACCGTTCCGTGAACTCGTCCCACGTGATGTACGAACGGTCTGTCGCGGCTCCCCGTCCATGGGGGAAAGTGAGCAGTTCAAACGTGGCGCGGGCGTATCCAGCAGCCTGCCCCGACGCGTAGATTCGCGAGCTCTGTTCGTCGGTCGAATACGCCGTCACGACGAGCGCGTCGAGTAGGTCCCAAGCACCCTCCGAGGTTGTCTTCATCAGCCACCCCATATCGAGTTGAAACAGCCCGAATGCGGACCGAGAAGCAGCAACTCTCCTCTCCGTCTCTGGCTGCTGTGACTCGGCGCGAAGGTCGTCAGCGAGCCGCTCGAGTTCGTCGCTCAGTTTCACGGAGTTTAGTTTGAACAGTCCGCTCTCTTTGGCCTCTTCGAGCGGTCTCCCAACGTTTTCCAGTGATGTTTCGAGTGCTTCTACTGCGACCGGTGCGAGGTCGATCTCTCCGCTTTCGGTCGTCATCTGAGCATCACCCCCTCGATGCCGTACCCCCTGGAGAAGTACGCTAACAGCTGGTCGCCGAAACTCCCTTCAGGTTCACTGTACTGGTCCGTTAGATACCACCGCCCGTCGAGTTGTTCAAAAAACACCCCGTCCGCACAGTCCACAGTGTTGTTGTAGTTGATCGTGAGTAGCTGCTCGGCCGGTGGGTCGATTTCCCTGACCTGCTCCTGTTCGTCGAGGAACGACCGCAGACAGACGTATTCGTCCGTCGTCCAGATGTCCGGCGGGTCTTCCAACGAGTTTCGAAGATCAGCCTCGGCTTCGGTAACTGAACGACTCCCCGGGTCGAGAGTCACAACGACGTGCCCCCCCATTGGTCACCATCCAGTCGCTCTGCAGCATAAAGCTTTGGCGTACCCCGTCCCGGCCCGGTGTTCACACCGAAAACAGCTGCTGGCAGTAACAGGACGAAAACGGCCCAAGGGTGACCTTCGCGATGATCGGAGTCGTCCGTCCAGGAGAGAAACATCGTGCCCGCTGGTATTCGGGGTGAATTCTGCGAACTCGGGTGCCCCAGGGCCAGCGGCCCGATTGTACTCTCTCGGACCGATCTAATCGAGCACGAACAATGTGTCGCCCATGTCGACGGACTCGCCCTCGCTGACGCCGACGTGCGTCACAGTGCCGGCCCGCGGGGCGACCACGTCGTTTTCCATCTTCATGGCTTCCAGCACGCAGAGCACGTCGCCGGCACCGATCTCCTCGCCCTCCCCGACGTTGACTTCGAGGATGGTGCCCTGCATCTCGGCGGCGACCTCCTCGCCGTCCGCCGCGGCGCCGCCGCCGCCACCGTCGTCGGCACCGCCGGCGCGCTGGGGACGCTGTGCCTGATTCTGCCCTTGCCCGTCGCCACCCACGGGGATGGCGGGCGCACCCCGTTCTTCGAGGTCGACCTGGAAGCGCTTGCCGTTGACTTCGACGGTGAACTCCCGTTCGACGACTTCCTCATCCTCGTCGCCGCTGGACTCTGGTTCGGTTCCCCACCGCTCCTGTGCGGCGTCGATACGTTCGGGGTCGAGGTCGTCGTCGAGATACTTCGTGGTGTGGCGCCCCTCGAGGAACGGTTCGTCGGTGAGCATCATCCGGTGGAAGGGGATGATCGTCGGGAAGCCCTGGATCTCGTAGTCGGCGAGCGCGCGCTTGCCGCGGGCGATGCACTCCTCGCGGTCCGCGCCCCAGGTGATCAGCTTCGCGATCATCGAGTCGTAGTCGGTGACCAGGTCGTCGCCCTGGCGAGGCGCGTCGTCGACGCGGACGCCGATGCCACCCGGCGGGTCGTAGATCTCGAACTCGCCGCCGGTCGCTGGCGCGAACTCCTCGGCGGCGTTCTCGGCGTTGATCCGGAACTCCATCGCGTGGCCGTCGAGTTCGACGTCGTCCTGAGCGAAAGTCAGTTCCTGGCCGTTGGCGACCCGGATCTGCCACTTCACGATGTCGATGTCGGTCAACTCCTCGGTGACGGTGTGTTCGACCTGGATGCGCGTGTTGACTTCGAGGAAGAAAAAGTCGGTGTCGGCGTCGAGCAGGCCGTCGTCGTTGCGCTGTTCGTCCTCGACGAGGAACTCGAAGGTGCCGGCGTTGTAGTAGTCGCCGGCGTCGGCGCCCCGGCGGGCAGCCTCGGCGATCGCCTCTCTCAGTTCGTCGGTGAGTGCGGGCGAGGGGCCTTCCTCGATGACTTTCTGCTGGCGGCGCTGGAGCGAGCAGTCTCGTTCCCCGAGGTGGCGGACGTTGCCGTGTTTGTCCGCGAGGATCTGCACCTCGACGTGGCGGGCGTTGTCGAGGAACCGTTCGAGGTAGACGGAGGCGTTCGAGAAGTACGCCTCGCCCTCGCGCTGGGCGGTCTCGAGGGCCTCCTCGGCGTCTTCGGCGCTCTCGACGACTTCCTGGCCCATGCCGCCGCCCCCGCCTTCGGCCTTGATCAGGACGGGAAAGCCGTGTTCCTCGCCGAACTCGCGGACCTGTTCGGGGTCGTCGATCGACTCGGTCGTGCCGGGGACGATTGGCACGTCGGCCTCCTGCATCACTAGCCGGGCCTGGGTCTTCTCGCCGAGGCGCTCCATCGCGCCGCTCGAGGGCCCGACCCAGGTGATCCCGTCGGTCTCCTCGACGCGGGCGGCGAAGTCGGCGTTCTCGGCCATGAACCCGTAGCCGGGGTGGATGGCGTCGGCGCCGGCTTTCTTCGCGGCCTCGATGACCGCTTCGCCGTCGTTGTATGAGTCCGCCGCCCGAGCGGGCCCGACGTTGTAGGCCTCGTCGGCGTAGCGGACGTGTCCCGAGTGCTTGTCCGCCTCGCTGTAGACCGCAACCGTCCCGACGCCGAGTTCCTCGCAGGCGCGCATCACGCGCACCGCGATCTCGCCGCGGTTCGCGACGAGAACCTTGTCGAACATATCCCCCTGTACCGAGCGGTCCCCTTTAAAATTATGCGCACCGCCGAGTCGCAGACGACGCGCCCGTCCGGCCCCGACGAGACACGACTCGAACCGGTGACTTCCCGCGTGAACCGGCAGGTGACGTCCTGTCACCGCGACCCCACGACCACCGTACCGGGCCTGATATGGCCCTGTATCGGTGCTGCCACGATGGCCGCGTGTCCGCCGTCGATAGCCGGAGCTGTCTCCGTTCCCTGTCCACCGTGAGTTTATATACTAACAGCGACGGCCGGTGAGGTAAATAAGTGAGCATTTCAGCGTCTAGCGTGCTTTATTCACCTGATCGCCGGATCGTGGGTTTAAGTGTACAGAGGCCAACTATCTATATGAACGTTCCTGGTGCAGCGACGGACGGTGAGAGCGGTGTCTCGCGCCCGAGGGAGACGGTTTCGCCGTCGGTACTCGTGGTCGGCGCGGGGGCAGCCGGGGCGCGCGCGGCCATCGAACTGGTCGAGCAGGGCGTCGACCCCGAGGACGTGCTGGTCATCGGCAAGCGGGGTCACGGGGACGCACACACTACCTGGGCACGCGGCGGCGTCAACGGTGCGCTCGGGACGCACGACCCAGAGGACGACTGGACCGTCCACGCGGCGGACACGCTGAACGAGGGCCACTTGGTCAACGACGCGGCGAAAGTCGAGACAGTGACGCGGCGGATGCCAGAACTCCTGCGGGAACTCGACGAGTGGGGAATGGCGTTCAGCCGGACTGACGACGGCGACATCGACCAGCGGTATTTCGGTGCGCAGTCGTTTCGCCGGACGGCTTTCGCCGGCGACCACACCGGTGAATCGATGCTCGACACCCTGGTCGAGCGCGCGCAGGAACTGTCGATCCCCTACCGGGAGAACGTCTTCGTCTCCCGACTCCTGACCGACGACGGCCGCGTTCGCGGCGCGCTCGGGACCGACCTCGACACGGGCGAGTTCGTCGCGTTCGACGCCGACGTGGTCGTGCTCGCGGCGGGCGGCTACACGAGCCTCTACCGGCGACACTCCTCGCGTGACGACGAGAACACGGGCGACGGACCGGCGCTGGCGTATCTCGCCGGCGCACGACTGATGGACCTCGAGTTCGTCCAGTTCCATCCCACGGGGATGGTCGGCGACCGCTACGGCGCCGAGTGGGACGGGCGACTCGTGACCGAGGCGGTCCGCGGTGAAGGAGGTCGACTGTACAACGCCGACGGCGAGCGGTTCATGGAGCGGTACTCGCCGGACCAGATGGAACTGGACGCCCGCGACGTCGTCGCTCGCGCCATCGACGAGGAGATCGGGGCCGGGCGCGGCACGGAGAACGGTGGCGTCTACCTCGACATCTCCCATCGCGACCGGTCGTTCATCGCGGAGCGACTCCCGCGGATGTACGAGCGGTTCGCGGACCTCGGCGTCGACCTGGCGACCGATCCGGTCGAAGTCGCGCCGACCGCACACTACGGCATGGGCGGCGTCGTCACCGACGAAACTGGGGAAACCGCCATCGACGGGCTCTACGCCATCGGCGAAACGATGGCCGGCGTCCACGGCGCGAACCGACTCGGCGGGAACTCCCTGGCGGAGACGCTCGCGTTCGGCAAAGTAGCCGGTCGTGACATTGCCACCCGCCTCGACGAGTTCCGTGACACTGCAGACTCGTCGGCCGGATTCACGACGCGCGCCGACAGTCACTTCGCCGACCTCGCGGCGCTGACCGACAGCGACGGCTCGCACCGACCCGAGTCCCTGCTGGACGACGTCCGCGAGGTGCTCTGGGAGACAGCGGGGATCCGCCGGGACGACGCGGCGCTCGCGGCTGGCCTGGCCCGTCTCGACGACATCCGCGAGCAGGCGACCGACCTCGCCGTCGGCGGTCCGACGAGTCGGTCTTTCGAGTTCGCACTCGACCTTGGGTTCGCGCTCGTCGCCGCCGAGGGCATCCTCCGCGGGGCTCGCAAGCGCACCGAGTCCCGCGGTGCACACACGCGTAGCGACCACCCCGAGACCGACCCGGAGTGGCGACGCAATATCGTCGCCGAGCGCGACGCTGTCGGCGCGATGCGGCTGACAACTACGGATCCGCCTCGACCGAGCGACGCCGTGCAAGCAGCCCTCGACGCCGGCTACGAACTCGACTATCACCAGCTCGAGTAAGTCAACTGGGCCGCCCGATTCGGGGCCAATATCTATGTGACGGCCGGCCGACGTGCCGGTCGTGAGCGACCGTCCACTCCTCTCGCGGGACCACGACGACCGGATTCAGGTGCTCGACGCTGACGGTCGGGTCCGCGAGGGCGCGACCGTCCCCGCCCTCGACGCCGACGAACTCGTCGCTATCTACGCGGAGATGAAACTCGCCCGCCATCTCGACGAGCGACTGGTGAGCCTCCAGCGCCAGGGCCGGATGGGAACGTACCCGCCGCTGGCCGGCCAGGAGGCTGCACAGGTCGCGTCGACGCACGCTCTCGCCGCCGACGACTGGATCGTCGACCAGTACCGCGAACACGGCGCCGTCGTCGCTCGCGGGATCGAACCCGAGTACCTGCTGTACTGGAAGGGCCACGAGGTCGGCAACGAGTGGCTCGCTTCCCGCAACATCTTCCCGCTCAACATCTCTATCGCGTCGCAGCTCCCCCACGCCACCGGGATGGCGTGGGCCGCTCGCTTGCAGGGAGAGGATACTGCCGTCTGCTGTCACTTCGGCGACGGCGCCACGAGTGAGGGCGACTTCCACGAGGCGCTCAATTTCGCCGGCGTCTTCGATGCGCCGGCGCTGTTTTTCTGCAACAACAACCAGTACGCCATCTCCGTCCCGCGGGAGCGCCAGACCGCGAGCCCGACCATCGCTCAGAAGGCCGACGCCTACGGGTTCGCGGGCGTGCAGGTCGACGGGATGGACCCGCTCGCGGTGTATCAGGTCACCCGCGAGGCCGTCGCGAAGGCCCGGGACCCTGGTGAAGGCGAGCTCCGACCGACACTGATCGAGGCCGTGATGTACCGCTTTGGCGCCCACACCACGGCTGACGACCCGACCGTCTACCGCACCGACGCGGAAGTCGACTGCTGGAAAGAACGCGACCCGATCCCCCGACTCGAGACGTTTCTCCGCGACCGCGGGATCCTCGACGAGGAACGGGTCGACGCTATCGAGGCGGAGAACCGCGAAACCGTCGCCGACCTGATCGAGAGCGCCGAGGCGTACGAACCGGCTGTCGACGAGTGGTTCGACCACGCTTACGAGACGGCCACGCCCCGGGTCCGCGAACAGCAGGCGTTCCTCAGACGACTGCGCGAGCGCCACGGTGACGACGCGCTGTTACGTGACGAGTGATTCGGTCCCGCCTTGTGCGCCGATGTCGAGAAGTCTCGAACTTACACACTGGTTGTCCTCCTCTACTGTCACGACGCGAAAACACAAATATTTATCAGTAAAGGGTGGGCAACCTCGTCCTACTGGATGCACGAGAGGAACGATCGAGTCCTGGTCGTCGGCTGGTGCCTGCTGGTCGTCTTCACGGCCGGTACGGCGAGCGTCGCCACCGCTCACGCCGACGCGGGGCTCTCGGGTGGCGCGAGCACCGGCGCGAACGAACCACCGCTGGCCGAGGCCGGCCTTGACCAGTCCGTCCCGACCAATAGCACGGTCTTTCTGGACGCGACGGGGTCGTCCGACCGAGACGGCAGTATTGCGAGCTACGAGTGGGCTATCGAGGAGCCGAACGGAACTCGTCTCCGGCCGGCCTGTCCGACCTGTGCGCGGACGCGCTTCGTCGCGCGTCAGGCCGGCCAGTACAACGTCACCGTCACCGTCACCGACGACGACGGCGCCCAGCGCTCCGATACGCTGTACGTCACCGCCGCCGTTCCCGACGGCCCGGAAGTGACCCTCTCCGGGCCCGACGGCATCCTCGCCAACGAGACCCACACCTACAGCGCCAGCGCCGGTGCGGGTGACCGCACCCTCGCGCGGGTGCTGTGGTTCGTCGACGGCCAACGCGTCGCCACGACCGATGTCGACGGCAACAGCGCCACGCCTGCGCTCTCGTACGCCTTCGCCGACAACGGCACGCATAGCCTGCGCATCGAGGTGGTCGACCGCCTCGGCCGCCGCACGAGTGCCACCCGAAACGTCACTGTCTCCGCGGCGAGTGCCAATCACGCGCCCACCGTGCGTGGTCTCGACGACCATACGATCGACAGCGGCGAGTCGCTTCGGTTGGATGTCGAGGCCAGCGATATCGACGGCGACGAACTCAGCTACAGCTGGCGGGTCGACAGCGACGCCGAGTTCACCGACGAAACCGGCCCCGACGCGCGTCTCACCATGCCCACCGTTCAGTCGGAAACTGACTACGAGGTCGTTCTCGGTGTCGGGGACGGCGAGGGCGGCCGCGTCAACACCAGTGCGATAGTGACCGTCGAACCAGACGCGTCGACAGCCGACACGGGTACGCAAGGGACGACTCGAAGCCGTGGCGGGTTATGTGCCACGTTGCCAGGGGCGAACTGCGGCGGTGGACCACCGCGCTACAGGCCCGACAGCCGGTACGACGCTGGCTGGTGTACGATGGGCGCACAGAGCCCGCGCGGGTCCTGTTCCGACAGACAGTACGCCCCCACCCCCGGCCAGTACATGCTCGTCGACAACGACGGCAACCACGAGATCACCTTCGAGATGGCTGGCACGGGGACGACCCTGCTGGTCGGCATCATCCCCAGAAACAGCGACATCGCCGCCATTACCATCTCGACGGCAGCCTACGACTCCCTCCGAGAACGCGCCTGGGAGGCTACCTGGAACGAGAATCTCTCGCGACGAGAAGCGGCTGTGACCCAGGGTGAAAATTACTATACATCATCTGAATAAACATATCGATGAAAACAACAAAATCAAATAAAGCGGGTAGTACAGTTCTGATGGTTGGAATTGCTGTATTGGTAATCGTAATTGGAGGAAGTGTAATTTACTTACAAGGGCTTGGAGGGGTGGCAGAATCAAACGAAAACCACAGCACACCGACTATTAGCACTGAAATTGGTCGTGATAGTACAGATGCCATTCGGCAGACGAGTACTCAGGATTCATTGGAAAATCGAACCCAGACACAATCAGCAGATACATCGAGAATAGATACAGAAAATCGGCGAACAGGGGATTCAACACAGAATCAAGAACAAACTTCTAGATCAACTCCAAAACCAACATCGACACCATCTCCGACAGCAACAACTACTTCAACATTGACTCCAACTTCAACCCCGACACCGACTCCAACCCCGACACCGACTCCAACCCCGACACCGACCCCGACTCCAACAGCTACCCCAAACCCGACTCCAACAGCTACCCCAACCCCGACGCCGACCCCGACGCCGACAGACGATGACGTTGAAACGCCGAAACGCTATGCCACCTTTATCAATACATACTTTGGACTGTCAACCGACCGAGCCACCCGAAATTACGAATTGATGGGTGTGTGGGTTGATTCGAACGGAACCTTCTGGAACGTCGTCAACGGCACGGAACCTAAGTCGAGACCACAGGTAGTGGAACCAGTCTGGCGGGATATCGCGATACTGTACTCGACTACGTGGAACGCGATTGAACGGGCAGACAAAGACTACGCCCGCCCCGAACGAATGCGGGTCGTGGAGTTCAACAACTCGATCGTCGACGGGAACACCAGCACGTTCGTCGTCGAAAACGACGACGTTCGCGCGCTGTATAACGGCAGTATCTCCCGAGCGGAGTACACCAGTCGCTGGTTCTGGACTGTCCGCCAGGCGACTCCGTACGAAATTTACGAAACAAACGGGATCGCCGGCAATACGACGAACATCACTGTCGGTCCCGATTCAAGCGAAACGTCGTCTCTCGACGACCCAGACGGGACTGGTAGTAACCCACCCTCTTTCGGTGGGGACGATCCGGTCTCGTCGAAGAATCGAGCGAGAGTTGCTGGTTGAGCGGCCGCTACTGGATTCTGAAGATAACGGACTGTTTCAGGCCGAGGTGCGCCCAATCTGTCGAAAACAGCCGAGACTGCGCTACAGGTAGCCGGTGTCGAGCAACAGTTCGCCGTTGAGGACGCTGGCGCCGGCGGCGCCGCGGAGCGTGTTGTGGGCGAGACAGTTGAACTGCAGGCCGTGGGTCGTCTCCTGGATGCCGCCGGCGGAGACGGTCATGCCGTCGCCGAGCGTGCGGTCCAGACGCGGCTGGGGGCGGTCGGGTTCCTCGAACACTTCGATGAGCTGGTCGGGCGAACTCGGCAAGTCGAGCGAGGGGTAGCTCTCCATCGCTTCCTCGGCTGCGGCGGGTGAGAGGTCGTCGGCGGTGTCGGCCCAGACGTTCTCCAGGTGGCCGTCGATGGTGGGAATGCGGTTACAGGAGGCGGCGACGTCGGCGTCGTGCCACTCGACCTCGGCACCGTCGAAGGTGCCGAGGAGTTTGCGCGATTCGGTCTCCATCTTCTTCTCTTCTTTCCCGATGTACGGAATAGCGTTGTCGATGATCTCCATCGAGGAGACGCCGGAGTAGCCGGCACCGGAGACGGCCTGGAGCGTGGCGACTTCGATACGTTCGAGGCCGGCGGCGTCGTCGAGAGCCGCCAGCGGCGGGACCATCGTGATCGTCGAGCAGTTGGGGTTTTTGACCAAGGCCCCGTCCCAGCCGCGCCGGTCACGCTGGACCTCGATGAGGTCGAGGTGGTCGGCGTTGACCTCTGGGATGGTGAGCGGGACGTCGTCGTCGGCGCGCGCGTTCGAGGAGTTCGACGAGACGATGTAGCCGGCCTCGCAGAAATCGGGCTCGACGGTCTCACCGACGCTCGACGGGAGCGACGAGAAGATGAGTTCGACGTCGTCCGGGACCTCGTCTGGGTCGGTCGCGGTGACCACTGTCTCGGCGAGGTCGGCGGGGATGGGGGCGTCGATGCGCCACTTCGCGGCCTCGCGGTAGGTCTTGCCCGCGCTCGCCTCGCTGGCGGTCAGGGCTTCGATCTCGAACTCGGGATGGGGGTCGATCAGTTGGATGAGTCGCTGTCCGACCGCACCGGTCGCGCCGAGGATACCGACACTGACAGTCATTACCGAGGCGTAGTGCGACCACCGTTCAAAACTGTTTGGATACGCGTGGCACGGTCACGAATCATTATTCGGAACTGCAGCGCGAAACTCGGGGACGGGACGAGGATCGAAGAGCCGGCGGCTGGTGGGGGACTCGGAGACTCGCAGAGCAAAGACCGATCTACGCTTCGGTGGGCTGGCCGTACTTGCTGGTGACGTAGCCGGCGATGCGATTGCGGACGCCCTTGGACTCGACGTTCGTCAGCTCTGTCACCACGTCCTTGTTGTGCTCGAAGTCGTCACCGAACGCATCGGGGTACCGCTCCATGAGGAGCCGCGCCGTCTTCTTGACGTAGGCGGGTTTGATAGCCATACTACCCGATATCAGCGTCGAGCCCTAAAAGGATCCGAATCGAAATTGCCTCGCTCTGAGCAGAGCGGTTCGTAACCGACTCCGGTCACGACCCGATGTCGACCTCGCAGACGAGTTCGGGAGAGTCGTTGGCGGGGCTGTTGACCGCAGTCGAGACGGGATAGGCGCGCATCCGGTCGGCGGGGTAGGGATCGAGCAGGGCGGTGATGTCGTCCGGTTCGCCCGAGAGCCACGTGGCTTCCTCCTCGGGCGAGAGGACGACCGCCATGCGGTGGTGCAGGTCGGTGACGACATCGTTGGGCTCGGTCGTGACGATGGTGAACGTTTCGACGGGAGCCGGATCCGAGGCGGGATCACTGTCCGACCCGCTGCCGAAGTCGCCGAGCCCGGTCTGGGTCTGGGGCGGCGTCCACCGCTCGTAGAGGCCGGCCATCGCGAACGGTTCGTCGTCGCCGACGGTCACGCGGTAGGGCTGTTTGCCGGACTCGCCGCCGAGTTCCGTCCACTCGTAGAAGCCGTCGGCGGGGACGAGACAGCGCCGGCGCTCGTAGGCGTCGGCGAAGCTGCGCTTTTCCGCGACCGTCTCGGCGCGGGCGTTGATGAACTCGAAGTCCGAGCGGTCCTCGGCCCAGGCTGGGACCAGCCCCCACTCCATGCGCTGGATAGTGTCGGGTGCCTCAGTCGTAATGACGGGCAGTTCCTGACTCGGTGCAGCGTTGTACCGCGGTTCGAAGTCGAACTCGAACGTCGCGTCGAAGCGTTCTTCGATATCGGCGGCCGGCGCGAACAGACTGTAGCGACCACACATGGCTGTCGATTGGCACCCCACAGTAAAAACGTCCACTCCGCCGTGGCAGCTGTCGCGGCCGCGGGACGGTCAAACGCTCGTTACAATCACCTGAACGCACTTACCCGGCCCGACACAGGGATCGGATATGAGACGACGTGCGTTCCTCGCGAGCGTCGGCGGTCTGGCCGCGCTCACAGGATGTCTGAGCAGCGACGGGGAACAGTCGGGCGACGGGTCGCCGACGGGGTCGGCTGACACGCCGACGCTGACTGTGCCCTCGGGCGGGACGCAGACCCCACCGCCGTCCGCGACGCCGACGCCGGGGTCGGGGCTGACGCGAACGCCGGGGGAGCCGGGCGAGTCGCCGACGGCCTCGCCAGGCGATCCGGAGACGCCGACGCCAACTGACGGGTCCGGTCACGATATCCCCACGGCGACGGACGAACCCAGTCAGCCCGGCGATATCGATTCGACGTGGCCGCTACCGGCGAGCGACGCGGCGTTCACGAACCGCACCGCGGCCGCGGGCCCGACGGAGCCAGTCGCGTCGCTGTGGTCGGTCGACGCTGGCACCTGGCTCGGCGCGCCGGTGCTCGCGGACACGACGCTCTACGTCGGTGGCCGGGACGGGACCGTTCTCGCGCTGGACGCGCGCGACGGGAGCCAGCGGTGGCGGCGCTCCGTCGGGGACACCGCGGCGGGAACGTGGGTCGTCGACGACCGCATCGTCGTTCCCACGGGTGGTGGACTGGTCGCCGTAGCCGCGAGCGACGGGCACGAACAGTGGCGCGTCGAGACGCCCGAGCGGGCGGACTTCGTCGGCCCCGACGGCCGGCTCCACGGGGTTCCGGCGCTGGTCCACGAGGGCGGCATCTACATCGTGGTGGGCGAGGACTCGCCCGCGGTCGTCCGGCGCTCGCTCGCCGACGGGAGCGAGCAGTGGCGCACCGACATCGCCGAGCCGTGGAGTAGTCCGATATTCACGACTGGGGATGGGCGTGTGTTCGTCCCGAGCGGTCCGCACGACACGCGGTTCTGGCGACTGGACGCCGAGACAGGCGACCTGCTCGGGAAAGCGCCGCGGTACGGCTCCGACTTCCCGGCCGAGCGGTTCTACGCCGACGGTGCGGTCTACGCCGTCGAGCCGTTCTTCGGCGGTGTCCACCGGACCCCGATCGACTCCGCGACCGGGTGGTCGGCGAGCGTGCCGCCGGCCGGCGACGCGGGCCACCTCACCGACGGCGACGAGCGGGTCTACTACACCACGAACGCGGAGACCGCTCGCGTGCTCGCGCTCTCGAAGGCCGACGGCGCGACCGACTGGGATGTCGAACCGCCGGGTGAAATCGTCGGGCGACCGGTCGCCGCGGGCGATGTGGTGGTCGTCCCGACCAGCGCGGGCCTGTACGGCGTCGCTCCGTCGGACGGGAGCGACCGCTGGCTCCGGCCCGGAGACGCGACCGGCGAGCACGCCCTTGTCGCCGACGACCTCGTTTTCTCGACGCGCGAGGGCGCGGTCCGGGCGTTCCGGGCGCCGTGAGAAGAGTGCGGTCGCTGAGCGGTGGGGTAGCGGTAAGATGCGGTCGCAGTGCTGCGCGGTGGTGGTGGCTATAGTAGAATTTGAAACCGTTTGCACGATCGATCGCACGCGATCATGCGATCATCCGTGCAATGTCTTTCAAATTCTACTATAGGAGTGGTGCGGTGGTGCGGGAGCCGTCCAGTGGTGGACGGTGCGGTGGCCGGGAGCGCGTGCCGGCGCAGCCGCGCCGGTCGCGCGACTCGGGGACAGGCAGGCCTATAACATGCATCCGTGCCGGAGGCGCGGTTCGTCGGAAGACGGTCCTACTCGCTTCGCTGCGCGGGCGTGCGACTTCCGAGCCCACACTCGTTCGCGGTGCTCACTCGTCTGGACACCGCGTCGAACGGAGTGAGACGCGGTTTTTTTGTCCAGCTTTTTCGAGGACCCCTCCCCGCAGCGCGCTCGGAGAGCGCGCGAGGAAGGGCGACGAGTAAAAAGGTGGTGGCTAAACGGACAGGAAGGAGCTGACGAGCGCCTTCGTGACGATGGCGGTTATCCCGCCGAGCCAGGTGAGCGCGACGAAGTGGATGTAGGTGTTGAGCTTGTGGCCGCCGTCTACAGTTCGAACCATCAGCGCCGAGAGCATAGCGCCGAACATGATGACGACGATGAGCAGGAACTCGATGAGCGGGATGTCGTAGACGCCGGTGTTGATGAGGCTCCCTACGTCGAAACTGCTGGTGCCCGAAGCGAGGTCGAGACTCATCGACTCGAGGATATTGACGACCTGAAGGCCGATGAAGAAGGCGAAAGTGGAGGCGGCGGTGATCCCGTAGAGCAGGCCGATGAGCGTCGTCGCGGCCTGCTCTCGGCGCTGGCGAAGCTGTTGAACTTCCATCATGTTCTCGCTGATGAGTTCGCCCAGGAGTTTGGGACTGCCGCCCATCGCGCGACCGACGAGGTACATCTCCGAGAACATCTGGATGAGATAGGACCGACATTCGGCGGTGAAGTGCCGCCACGCCTCGGAGGTTTCGATGCGCATGTTCAGGCGCTTGTAGAGGTTGTCGACGTTGTCGGTCAGGGGACCGAAGTCCTTGTTCCGGAGCGTCGAGAGGACGGTTGAGGTGGTCGACTGCTTGGCGCCCTCGGTGGCACCGAGCGCGCGGATGAAACTGGGGAACTCCCCGTCTCTGGCCTTGATGCGCTGTTCCTCGTTACGGACGACGAACCCCGGGATCAGAAGCGGCGTGACGGGAATGGCCGCGTACAGCGAGAGCGGGAGCGGGTCGAGGAAGAAGACCACGTCGCCGAGGGTCACCGGGAGGACGCCGAGCATCCCGCCGAGTGAGAGGGCGAGCAGGAGGCTCGTGAGGACGATGCCGACGATAGTCGCGTTCCGGATCTTCGGTTCGACGGGCGAGGACTTCTCCTCGGGGTGATACCAGACGGGGTCGTAGGGGGCCATCGAGCGGATGGCGAGGTAAAACCCAGACTGGACGAAGATGTAGAGGACGATGACGGCGCTGACGGTCATCATCGGGTTCGTGCCGGTCAACACCGGGAGCACGACCGCGAACACCAGTGCGAAGGTCATCGAGAGGACCATCGACAGGTAGAGGTCTTTCATCACCTCTAGGTTGTCCAGGGTGCCCTCGTAGACAGTCTTGTAGTTCGCGATGATCTGCTCTTGCTCGGAGACGAGGTAGTCGTCCAACGCCTGCCCGGCGCCGAGCGTGTAGCCGAGTCTGTCGAAGAAATCGGAGACGGCCTCGCTGGGGACTTCCTTGGCGCGGCGGCGGCAGGCGTCGTCCAGGCTCTGGTTCCACGTGTCGACGAGTTCGACGATACGGCCGATTTCGGCGGCCATCTCGCCGTACTGGTCCTGTTCTGAGAGCCTGCGGAACACCTCCATCCGGTCGATGTTCGTCGTGGACAGGACGGTCATGTGCGTGACGACGAGGTGGAACTGGTTGTTGAGGCCGCGCTTGCGCTGGGAGAGCAGGATCTTGGGGTAGAGGATGGCCGAGGCCATCGCGAGGAAGCCGAGGAGGGGGATCGGCGCGCGGATCATCATCGGCATCTGCAGGAGCACGGCGATGCCGATGGTGACGACGAAAAACACAGTCGAGGGAACGAGGATGACGGTGACGTACCGCCCCATCGGCATCGGCATCTGGCGGTAGGAACTGATCAGACCATCGATCGCGGCCGTGATGGTGAGGTCGACGCCCGAGGAGGCCTCGTCCGCCGAGGCCATTACTGATCCCTCCGCGAGTCGCCGTCGCCAGCGGCGTCCCGCGCGCTCTCTGTCATCGTTCCCTGTGGATGTCGAAGGGGAGTCCCTCGACACCGTCGCGCTGGAAGTCTTGGATCAGTTCGTTCACCTCGTGGTAGCCGAGGACCCCCTCCTGGATCGCCCGGCGGATGACGTCGGCGCGGAACTGCAGGTCGTCGTAGATGTCGCGGGTGTCCTCGTAACCCAGCAGGGTCGCGATCTGCTCTTCGAGGACGAACGAGTTGTTCATCCCCTGGAACGTGATCTCGTCTTCGACGGGGTCCCAGTAGAACGCCTGGCGGGTGACGACGCCGTCCATCTCCTTGGAGTACCCCTCGATCTCCTGGACGCTCGTGACGCGGCGCAACACCTCGTCACCCTGTTTGACGCGGTTCTGGAACAGCGCGACGTCGGCGACGTCCATGAACGTCTCCGGGACGTTGATCGGCTCCCCGGTAAAGCGCTGGATCATCGAGACGATGTCCGACGCGTGGAAGGTCAGCATGACCGGGTGACCGGTCTGTGCGGCCTGGAACGCCATGCGCCCTTCCTCGCCACGGACCTCACCGACGATGATGTAGTCGGGGCGTGACCGGAGCGCGGCGGCGACGAGGTCGAACATGTCGACGCTCGAGCCCTCGTCTTCGGACTCCCTGGTGAGGAGTTTCTGCCAGGTGTCGTGGGGCGGGAGGACCTCGGCGGTGTCCTCTGCGGTGTAGATCTTCGCGTCCCGCGGAATGAACGCCATGATGGAGTTGAGCGTCGTGGTCTTCCCCGACGCCGTCTCCCCGACGACGAAGACGGTCTGCTCGTTCTCCAGGCAGAGCCAGAGGTACGCCGACAGCTCCGGCGAGAGCGTACCCCACTTGGTGATCTGGAAGATCGACAGGGGCACGTCGTCGCCCTGACGGATGGTGAGCGAGGGGCCCTTGACGGAGACGTCGTCGGAGTAGATGAGGTTGAGACGCGAGCCGTCCGGGAGCGTGGAGTCGACGATGGGGTCCGAGTCGGAGACGGGGTCGCCGATGCGTTCGCCCATGTTCTTGAGCCACTGGTCGTACTCCTCGGGCTCGCCGAAGTCTACAGTCGTGGAAAGCATCCCGTAGACGGCGTGGTCGACGTGACACTCGTGGGGGCCGATGACGTGGATGTCCTCGTTGGCCGGGTCGCGCATCACCGGTTCGAGCGGGCCGAGCCCGACGATGTCCCGGTTCAGCCGGTAGAGGATATCCTCGTAGGTCTGCTCGGTCACCTCGACCTTGCCGATGTTTGTGATCGACGAAAACCGCGAGAGGACGCCCGACTCGTCGCTGGCGCCGCCCGTTATCGCGGTCGTCTCCTGCAGGAGTTCCTCGATGCGGTCGTCGTATTCGGTATCGCTCTGTGGGGCTGGCTTGGTGACGCTCTTTTCGAGGAGGCGATTTCGGACGTTCTCGAAGACGACCTTCTCCTCGTCGTCGAGTTCCGGCTCGATGGCGTAGTACTTCATGTCCTGGCCGATGTCGCCGTAGATGTGACAGAAGATCGGCCCGCCGACGGGGTAGAGGACGTTCGGCCGGTGGGTCTCGTAGTCGTCGTCGGCCTCCTCGATGAACGTCGGAAACTCCCCGGTGATCTGCTTGAACTTCTTCAGGTGGTCCATGAGGTGGGGCCTGCGCGATGCGACCTGCCTGAGTTCGTCCGAGGGTTTTGGTCGTCCGTGTTCGGTCATTGTCTGTGCTGTATAGTGTGGCGTGGGTTAGTCACGCGACGCTGCGCGATTCGATCACGATGCCGGTACCCGAGCGCACCGAGTAGCCGATGGTGTCGCCGACCTGTTCGCCCATGCCGGCGAAGCGCTTGACGCTCACCTGGCGCCGGACGTCGTTGCCGACCTCGACCATCTCGAGTTCGATGAACACGTCGGCGATCGCCCGGAACGGGCCGATTGCCTCCTCGTCCAGCGTCGAGGGGTCGACGGTCAGCATGATGACTTTCCCCTGGGAGATGACATCTCTGAAAAAGGAGATGATCTCCAGGGCCGCCTGGCGCTCCTCGTTCTGGCGGACGAGGGCCTCGAACTTCGGGTCGTTGCGGAGGATGGCGTCGAAGGTGTCGATGATCACGACTTCGGACTCCCACATCACGTCGGCTTCCATCAGTCGCTTCAGGAGTTCCTTGCGGTCGCTATCGTCTTCCTGCCCGGAGAAAGTGTTCCCGTCGCCGATGTCGGCGTGCAGGAAGAGGATGTTCTCGTCCAGGACGTGTTCGACCATGCCGTAGTCGAGCGAGTGCATCTGGTCGAGGAAGCTCCCGACGGTGAGTTCGGTCGAGAGCATCGTGACGGTGTGGCCCTCCTCGCAGAGGCCGTAGGAGAACCGCTGGCTGATGGCGGATTTCCCGGCCCCGTAGTCGCCCTCGACGAGGACGATACTTCCGGGGGGGATGCCCCCGCCCAGTTCCTTGTCAAGTCGGTCCCGTTCTTTCAAGCCGAGCGAGAATAGGTCGTTGGTTGCGATGCTCATGATTGTGCCCTGAATTCGAATATTTCCTCGTCACCGTTGACCACCAGTTTGATCCGGTGGTCCTGGTCGACGGTGAGGTTCTCGACTATCTCCAGCCGCACGACCTCGCCGGTGCGCCACGAACTCGCGCCGTCCAGCAGCGTGACCGAGACGTCCGTCTCGAAGCGGCCGTCGACGAACACGTTCACTGCGTCGGGTACCGCCCCCAGTGTCTCGGAACCGGTGTTTTTGACGTGCAGCGTCGTCGTGTTGGTGGTGTCGTCGTAGACGGCGCTGGACCCGCTGTCGGAGATGACCTCGACGTCCGTGCGGACGTCCTCGCTGACCTGCAGCCCCTGGTCGTCGATGGCGCTGCTCAGTTGTCCGACCGTGTCGGTGAACACGCCGGCGACGCTGGCCGCGACGAGCATCGACGCGATGAACAGGATCATGTGCGACACCGAGACACTCGCCATTACGGCTCACCTCCGCGAGAGCGGGCCGGGCCACGGGCAGAGACGTGCATCAGCATGCGAGCCCTGACACCTCCGTGACGTCGGCAACGCCCGGCCCCGACACGAGTCGGACCCGGTCGGGTGCGATGGCGAGACTGCGAATCTCGATGGTGAGCGTCTCGCCGGGGAGCCACAGGTCCGTTGCGGCGTCGTTCTCGACAGTCGCGTCGGCCTGCCAGCCGGTCCGGTACTCGTTGTCGAACAGGAGGTCCGTGCGGTTGAGCGCGACGTCGGTGTCACCGATGTTGGTGGCCGTGACTGCGACGCCGCAACTGGCGTTCGAGAGGAGGCTGACACCGTCGATACGGACATCGGTGTGGCGCAGGCGCTCGGCGGCATCGTTGCGGTCGTCGCGAGCGTCAGACACCTGCTCCATCGTGTTCGAGAGGCTCCCGTAGAAGGTCCCGACCGCGAGGAACAGTCCCAGCAGGACGATGACCAGCGAGCCGCTGACGCTGAATCCCATCAGTTGAACACCTCCGTATCGGCGACGCCGTGTGCGGTGACGACCCTGACGCGGTCGGGCTGGGTCGTCGCCGTGATAGTCAGCGTCACCGTCTCCGCCGGGAGCCACAGGTCCGTCTCGGAGTTCACCCCGATGGTCGCGCCGGACTGCCACCCGGTGACGTACTCGTTGTCGACGAGCACGTCAGTCTCGTTGAGCGAGAGCGCCGACGCGCCGGTGTTCTCCACGTCGAGGCTGATCTGGCCAGCCCCGCTGTCGTAGGAGGCCGACCGGATCACGACCGCGGTGTTCTGCTGGCCCAGGTCGGCGTCGCCCTCGGCCTGTCTGGCCTCCGTGACGCGTTCGAAGCTGTCCGAGGTGGCGCCGTGGAACAGACCGAAGGCGATGAACATGCCGGCGAAGACGATGGCCGCGGAGCCGCTAACGCTGAAGCCCACTGGAACCACCTCCACGGTGCCCGACCAGTTTCGAGAGGGCGACGGCCTCGGCGGTGTCGCCGTCGAGCTGGCTGATGTAGCGCAGGCTCTGCGTGTGGTGGTCGATCGTGAGCCCACCGTCGCCCCCGTCGCCGTCGAACCCGCGCAGATACGACTGCAGGTCGTCGGCGACGGGTTCGGCCACCCAGTCGATGCGTTCGTAGTAGTCGATCGCCCGCGCTGCCTCCCGGACCCCGACCTCGCCGACGAGGAACTCCAGCCACTCGACGACGACGAGTTCGCTCGCCAGTCCCTCGGGCATCGCCGCGAGGTAGGGCTTACCTGCCGAGTCCGACCCGGCGGCCGCCGCGGCCGCACCCGTTGCCCCGGCGCTCGCGGCCGATCCGTCGGTCGATTCGTCCGCCTCGGTCCGGTCGGCGTCGTCGTGCCCGACAGCTTCTTCGGTATCGTCGGCCCCGACGTGTTCGTCTGCTCCGTCGGTTCCGGAAGCGGCGTCCGCGTCGTCGGCCCCGACGTGTTCGTCTACTCCGTCGGCCCCGACATCCTCGTCCATTTCGGCGCTCGCGGCTTCCGCATCGGGGTCGCTCTCGGTCGCGACGACGGCATCGTCGGTCGCTTCGTCCAGTGGGCCGTCCTCGCCGCCTCCTTCCTCCTCGTCGATGACCTCGTCGAAGAGGTCGTCGTCGGCCAGGTCGCCGTCGTCGTCGCTCTCCTCGGCGTCCTCCAGGAGGTCGTCGGCGTCGCCCATCTCGGCCTCGATGTCGCCGCCGGCGTCGTCAGGCGCTTCGCCGTCGGCCCATTCAGCGTCGCCCGATTCGTACTCGTCTTTGAGTTCGGCGAAGGACTTTCCGCCCTCGCCGTCGCTCTCTGATTCGCTCATATCGTCCCCTGTGTCGTCGTCGAAATCATCGAAGTCGTCGTCGAAATCGTCCATGCCGTCGTCGAAGTCGTCCATGCCGTCGTCGAAGCCGCCGTCCATTTCGTCGAGAGAGCCGCCGTCCATCTCGTCGAGGGAGCCGTCGTCGAAGGTTCCGCCGTCGTCCTCGAAGCCGCCGCCGTCGCCGGCGCCACCGGCGTCCATCACGTCGTCGACGCTCCCCTGGGGAGACGTGTCTTCCTCGACCAGGTCCTCGTCGAAAAAGCCCTCGGCGTCAGCGTTGGCGATGTCCTCGTCGAGGTTCTGTTCCTCCTCACCACCGTCGTCGTCATCGAACAGGCCGAAGTTGCCGCCGCCCCCGGCGCCACCCATGCCGCCGGCCTCGATGTCGTCGGCGAAGGGATTGACCCCGCGGGTGACCATCTCGTAGATGTCGAGCAGTTTCCGGACGTTCTCCTCGACGTCGTCGACGGTCTCTGAGATCTGCTCGTTCTCGTTGCGGACGGTGTTGACCGTCGACGACAGGCTGCCGACCTCGGTTTCCAGTTCGTCGAGCCGGTGTTCGAGTTCCTCGGTGTCCGAACCGCCCTCGTCCATATCACCGAACTCGTCGTCACCGAAGTCGCCGAACTCGTCGTCGCCGTCGTCGTCGTCGAGCCCGCCGAACCCGCCGAGGTCCTCCTCGTCGCCGTCTTCGGCCATCAGCCCGCCGCCGCCGTCGGTCATCTCCTCGTCGCCCCCGCTGTTGTCTGAATCGTCACCGAAAATGTCGATCATCTGTCGGATACTCATTCCGACGAGCCCGCCGGTCAGCAACACCAGCAGTGCCGGCGCGACCGCCGACGGACCAGTGACGGCCGGACCGATCGACTGAGCGAGGGCGCTCATTACGGTGGTAAATCCGGTCTTGCACCCTTCAATCTACCGTTTACAGTATCATTTCTGATAGCAGGCGCGTTAATCCCGGCTTATTCGCGTTGAACTTACCGGGGGAGAGACGAAAGAAAAGTCAGACGAAACCTTCCGTCTGATCCGGGGAAAAATCAGGGATAGACCGGGCTGAAACCAACTTCGTGTCGTCGTGCCCGTCGGACGAGCGTCGGACAGCTGTCGTGTGACGGCGGCCACCGGCCGCCGGGAGCGAGCGGTCACAGCGTGATCGGGTCGCGATTCGCACTTTTGACGATGAGATCGCCGGTCATGGACTCGAACCGGAGCGAGCGGCCGTGTTCACCGCCGACGTCCTCACCGTCGACGGGGATGTCGAACTCCGAGAGAACACGTCGACCGACCTCGACGTTGCGGACGCCGATGCCCGAGCCGTTCTGTGAGAAATCGAGCATGTCGCTCCCGCCGGCGATCTTCGCAGTCATCGACCTGCGGCCGGCGCCGGCGCGTTCCATCTCGGAGACCAGTTCGCGGATCCCGGAGTCGGCGAACTTCGCCTCGTTCGAGCCTTCCATCTCTTCCTGTGACGGGAGCATGACGTGGACGAGTCCGGCGACGCTCGCGTCGGGGTCGTGGATGGCGACACCGAGACAGGAGCCGAGACCGCTTGTCGTCAGGACGGCGTCGGTTTCGGTCACCTGGTACTCGGCGATGCCGACTTTCACCCGCTCGGGCTTCGTCGTGTCGACGCTTTCAGTCGTCGATCCGTCGTAGACTTTCATTTCAGAATATCTGTTCGACGTCGGCTTCGGTTTTGTCGGCCCGCTCTACGAGCAACTCGTCGAGCGCCTGTCGTAATTCTTTTTCGTTCGGGAGGGCGTGAATCTCCGCGCCGAACGCGATGTCGTCGGTCCGCATCTCGGAGTCGACGATGAAGGCGTGTTCCTGATGTTGCCCGACCTGGGCCGCCAGCGGGTCGACGATCGCCCGGCCCATGTCGTGGACGAGCTTCGGTGGGGTGTGCTCCACTGACGTCTGGAGGACGTTCGCCCACCCGTCGACGAACCCGGAGGTCATGATGTTGCCCAGTTCTTCGATAGCGGCCTCGTGCTGGTGTGTCAGTTCGTCGGCGTCCATCTCGACGGGCATCATGGCCTCCGCGATGTGGACTGCTGACGCCTCGTCGAAGAGCACGAGCAGAAAGCCGCTGGGAACGCCCGTGAACTCGACGACGGTCCCGACGTAGGTATCGGTCCCCACCTGCTTCGGGACGTCCTCGATGGGCGCGAAGCTGAGTCGCGTGACCTCCGCCTCCGTCTGGATCCCGGTCATCATCTCGACGTTGGCCGCCGCCTGTTCGGTGCCGTCCCGCGTCATCTCGTTGAACACCTCGAGTTTATCAACCGGGATGGCGTCGCTCTCGGCGTCGGCGTGGCTCGACATCAGCGATGTCAGCGACTCGTACTCCGGAAGCATGTAAATGTAGAAGTCGACTGACTCGCCGACCCACTCGATCTCGCTTTTGAAGACGAACACCTGGTCACGTTCGTCGCTATCCGGGCTTTCGGGCAGGATCTCTTCGCGCCCGCCGGTGACGTACGTCGGTGGGGAGTGCTCGATGGTGGTCTCGAGGTAGTCGGCCCAGCCGTCGATGAAGCCGCTCATCATGATGTTGCCGATCTCCTCGACGCTGCTGCGAGCCATCGCCTCGTCCGCCCCGCCGCCCGGGACCAGCGACTCGGCGATCGTCTGGCTCCCCTCTCGGTCCAGCACGAGGACCGTGTCACCGGCGAGTTCGCCCTCGAAGCCGAACTGCACACCGACGTAGTCGCCGCTTTCCAGTTGCTCGCCCACGTCTTCGCGCCCGACCAGCGTTATCTTCGTTACGTCGACGACCGCATCCAGGCCCGTCATCTGGCACATCGACCGCGTCGCCTGCTCGGCGCCCTCGTGTGCCAGTTCGTTGAACGTCCCGAGCGACTGGATGTCGACTTTCATGACGGAACGACGTCCTCGATAGCTTCCATCACGCTCGGCTTCTGGAACGGTTTGGTGATGTAGCCATCGGCGCCCGCGCGAACGGCCTCTTTCATCTTCTCCTCCTGGCCGACGCTCGTGCACATGATCACGTTCGCACCGGGGTTTTCCGTCTTGATCTCGTCGGTCGCCTCGATCCCGTCCCGTATCGGCATGACGATGTCCATCATCACCAGGTCCGGGTCGTGTTCTTTGTAGGTCTCGACCGCTTCGACACCGTTTTCGACCTCGCCCACGATGTTGTGGTCTTCCTCCAGGATCTCCCGAAGGAGGTTGCGCATGAATTCCGAGTCGTCGGCTATCAGTACGTCTGGCATGCCTATCACCTCTGTCGTACTGCGAAACGACCAATAAAGGCTTCCCGTAAATTATCGGGATTGATAGCAACCGAAGGAAAGAGCCCACGACGGCAAGTCCGTCGTTGCTGTTCAGATCCGGAAGCCGTCCTCGTCGCCGACGGCTTCGACGAGGTCGGCGATGGTGTCGTCCGGCGAGAGGTCGGTCGTCCGGACCAACCGCTGGAGACTCGCCGCGGGATACCTGATCGGGACGTTCGCTTCCATCAGCAGGATGCCCAGGACCTCCTCGACCGGCGTCGTGCTGTCTATCTGCTGGGCGTACCAGAGGACGAGGCTCTCGAAGATCGTCACCACGTCGTTCGAGACCATCCGCCGCTGGCGGACCGACCCGTCGAACTTCCCGGTCACGTCGAAACCGTACCGTGAACTGGCGCCCTCGAACTCCGTCTCGAGAAATTCGTGGACCGAGTCCGCCGTCAGCTCTCGCCCGCCGGACGGCTCGGGGTCCGACGCCGGTTGTTCAGTCCGTGACTTCTCGTCGCCGGTCGACGTCGTGTCCGCGGTCGGGACGTCGCCTATCGGGTCGTTCGGTGAGACGACGTACCGCCCGTCGTCTATCTCTGCGACGTGCTCGTCGTTCGTGATGTCCAGCTCCTCCGGGGAGAGGACACGACCGTCCTCTGCGTCGGACGGGTCGTCGTTCCCCCTGACCATACCGAGTGACTCGGTGATCGAGGGGCTTAATTCCGTCGAATGAAAGAAGTGCGACAGTTTACAGTTCGACCGCGGTGGAGCCCGAGAGGGTCTCGGGGACGGTCAGTTGCGTCGTGGTCGTCGCGCCGGATTTGGTGGTGATCTCGATGCTGATCGACGACCCTTCGGGGACTT